>Ga0307985_10001629_pt1 | contig 12658 bp, 10 predicted proteins | sample EllFjometageno80_FD_203155 | JGI IMG/M metagenome (GOLD analysis project Ga0307985, IMG submission 203155) | Marine microbial communities from Ellis Fjord, Antarctic Ocean - #80 | ecosystem: Environmental > Aquatic > Marine > Unclassified | place: Southern Ocean | collected 2014-10-09 | reverse complement strand
CAAGAAGAGAATTAAAAGGGGAGCCGCTCATTTCCCTCACCTTACTCGCCCACTCCCTATTCAACCTCTCCTCAACCTCCTCCCTCTCCTTCCCCAACCTCTCATTATCCTCCTTCATACTCGCAAGTGCCTCCTTAACAGTCCTCGTCGCCCTCTGCCGGTCATACTCCATCGCCCTCTTGGCCTCCTCCTTGGCGGCCCTAGCTTGCTCCATAGCCAGCGCTACATCCGCGTCGCACTGTAACCGCATGTCCTTGAGCGCCGTCTGGTGACGCTCCCGGTCGCTCTCGGCCTGAAGCCGAGCGGCCTCGGCGTGCGAGTTCATCATCTCGCGAACCTGCGCGAGCGAAGCGTGTGTTGGTACACACACCACGGGAGTACAAAGAGGCTTGAAGTGAGCCCATTGCGCGTTCCTCGCTGGTCGTTCTGATCCGGTCGTTCCTCGCCAATCGTTGGTTCGTTCCTCGCCACACTACTCGCGGCGCTCTGCTTGTGCTCGCTCAGCGGTCCACGCGCGCTCTCCTCACCTGCGTGGCAGCCTCATCCTTGGCATTGGTCAACTCCCTCATCTCCCTCTCCAGCTCCTTAATCCTCCCCCTCTGCTCCGCCAGCATGTGCTTGAGCGCGGCGGGCGTCATGGGCACGATCCCGAACACCCCCTGCGTTCCGTCCTCGCTGTCGCGGCCGAAGTTTTCGTTCCACTCGGTCAGGACGTTCTCCAAGTCGCGAACCCTCTGCCCCTGCCCGCCCGAATTTGCGCTCATGGCCTGCAACTGCCCTTGAATCTCCCTGGACATCTGGAAAATGTACCTGCTCGCCAGAGACTTGGACGAGTACTGCCCGGAGCACTTCTTCTCAAAGTGGAGACAGACGGAACGGATCGCCATCAGGGAGGCGTCGGGGAGGTTGCGGAACGAGATGCCGGAGCTTACGCCGGGCGGGCCGACGCTGCAAAGCACATGGTGAGTAAAGGAGAGGTATGGAATAGATAGTAGCGCGGTGACGAGGGGATATAATGGGGTTGAAATTGAGGTCACCGGAGAGATTGGTCTCGAGGCAGTCAGGCTTTCACTGGGCAGTCGTCCGGGCATCGCCAGTCGTCCTATTTTGAGAGAGAGAATCACTTGTCGCTCAGTTGGACAGTGCTCTCTGCTCTCACCGTGATACAGGCTCCGGGATAGGGGCCGACTTGGGCTTGTTCTTGGGAGGGTGGAAGGCGTAGTTCCAGAGCCCGTTCCCGGGTTTGTCGTGTCTCATATTTTTAGCCATGGCTGGGCAAGAATATGAACAAGTCCTCCTTGAAAACGGCTGTAGATCCTGGCTCAAAACCTCAAAACCGCTTGAAACGAAGGGACCAGAGAAGGACATTTACGACATCCACACGCCCCAGAAGGTGCCCCAGAAGGCGCCCGTGAGGCGTGTCGCATCGCTCCCGGCCCAATCCCGCCTGGCCCAAACCCGCCCGTAAAAGTAACAAGGTGCTACTTTGTAGGCCTCTATTATCTATAACCACAGTACGGAAACAAGCATTCTCGCCATCCCCGAGTCTCTCCCTCCGCCCCCCCTCTCTGTCTGCCTGACAGTGATTCTTGTGTGATTCTTGAAATTAGTAGAAATAATAGCATATCTGAAGCCACCCTTGAGGGGTCAGCAAAAGACAACATCGCCTCCAACAAATGCTATTTCCCCTCCCAGATGTTCGACCGTTCCAACCCCAACCCCAACAACTTCCCAAGAAACGGCCAGCGCGGCTCCGTCGAGCTCGGCAAGCGCGCTTCCGCCAGCGCCGGCACATCAGGCGTCAAGTTGGTGAGCCGGCAGAATGAACCCACAACACACATTACACAATGAGCCCTGTTGACCCCCCGTTAGTTACTAGTCGTGAAAACTAAGGCCGCTAGGAGAAGCGCCCGCGCGACTACTCCCACGCTAATTAACGACTCCTTCATTTCCCCTTTGTTCATGTTGTGTGGCACATGACAGTATGCAGCACATGTTAACCCTTATGTGCACACCCAGGGCGGCGATCACGTCGTCAACCTAGATGACATCTCTGCGGACGGCCAGGCCGCTGGCCGCAGCGCCCGCTCGTACACCCACGCCATCAGCCACTCGCACTCCACCATGATGCACACCTCCAAGAAGCACCACGAGGCTCAACAGAACACCATGAAGGTGTTCCTTGGCATCATTCTCATGGCGGGGCTGTTCGCGACGTTTGGCCTCGTGTTCTACCAGTACACGAGCGACGGATCCAAGGTCACTGGCGACGTCTGGCTGAACAAAGACAAGGCCCCCGTGGGAGTCGCCGTCGCGAGCCAGCGTGTGTCCCTCGACACGGTGTTCAACGAACTCACGACCGAGCGCCGCCGCCACCTTCAGGACGGCGCCGCGGTGCCCGACGCCATCCACGACTCGGCGCAGTGCGTGGCCATGAAGAAGACCGCCGACAACCTCAACAGGCTGTTTGTCACCGGCAAGAAGGGCGAGACGTTCACGTGCAAGGTCGGCACGGTCGCCGTGGACTGCAACCTGGGCACCACTCAGTTCACGTGCGACACCGGCGAGGTGCTGGCTTACAACGCTGACGGCGAGCGCAGGTAAGACCGTTGGAGAAGGAAAGCAAGAGCGAGAAGAGCGGCGCAGCGACGAGAACAACAGGCGAAGAACGACTGGCAAACAAATGCTGCAAAACCGACCCCCAAACCGCCGCCGCCGGCGACATGCATACCAACGATTGCCGCCAAATCCCAGCAAACAGCGCCGCCCTTTGTTCACACCGCCACCGCGTTTGTTCGCACATGTGTGTGGCCACATCTCACCTCCTAACTCTCGCTTCGCTCGTGCAGGCTGGGCCACGTTACCAAGAGCGCCGGCGAGGTCCTGGCTGACGGCAGCGTGCACGAGTTCGAGCACGGGCGCCAGCTGTGGTTCTGGGAGTTCCTCGCCTTACTCTTCGGCGTCAACACCGCCGAGGGCGAGGTGGAGGAGCACACCGAGGTCGAGCCGAAAGCGAAGATCGACTGCGTCACGAGCGAGTTTGGAACTTGGGGGTTTTGCACTCCGGGCAAGTACAACACGTGCTGGGAGGAGAGGAGCAGGAGGGTTATTACGTCCCCTCAACACGGCGGCAGCGGGTGCGGCAGCATGTACGAGGAGCGGATCTGCGACTGCGTCGATGCATGCGGCGACGGCAAGGTCACTCTTGGCGAGGAGTGCGAGGACGGCAACCACGAGAACGGCGACGGATGCAGGTGAGCATGAGGAAGTGAGGGGGGGGAGCGAGTTTGTCGATGCAGGCGACGTTTGCCTGCGCGTTTGTGAACGACGCTATCGCGTGCAGAGCCGGTCGTGATGGTCACGTCGTGCTCTACTCGCCCCCCCCCTCCGACCTCACATGCGTGTGGCGCTTCGCTCGTTCATTTTGCTCTCCTGCGCCCCCCCTCTCGCTCCTCTAATTATCTTTCTTCCGCTCCTCCTGCAGCACGACTTGCAAGGTTGAGGCCGACCACGAATGCTACACGGACTTTCCGTCCAGTCAGTTTAAGTACGTCAAGGAGGAGAGCAGCTGCAAGGGCGTGTGCGGCGACGGCAAGGTCATGAGCTCTGAGGAATGCGACGACGGCAACTTAGTAGACGGAGACGGATGCAGCAGCACTTGCCAGATTGAGCCGCTTTTTGGTTGCGAAAACGCCCCCAGTAAGTGCAGCTGCCAGCGCGTGAGGCGGGACTGGAAGAGTTTGAGCGCGGACGAGAAAGACCTGTACTACGAGGCGGTCAACGGCTTGAAGGCCAGCGGTGTTTATGACACGTTTGTCCACATCCACGCCCTCAGCGCCAACGAGGGCTTCGCCCACGGCACTGGTGGCTTCCTGCCGTGGCACAGGTGGTACTTGTTCCAGTACGAGGAGGCCTTGAGGAACCAGGACAAGAGCAAATACGGATGCTTGGCGATTCCGTACTGGGACTGGGGCGAGGAGGCCGACTTGTGCGCCGCCAAGGGCGGATGCAGTCAACTGGACGAGATGAGCGACATCATTGCGGACTTCGGGGGCAGGGGGAAGGGGGATGTTCTGACGGTTGGTGGTTCGCCGACGTTCGGCAGCTCCGCTCAGGGATCTGTGGGCTGCGTGACGGAAGGGCCGTTCGCCAACTGGATTGTGCCAGATCACCCAAACCAAGACGGCGACAGGTGCTTGAGCAGGAGCACGGATTTCGCCACTGCGGGCACGGAGGGCTTCACGAGCGCCTCCAGCTTGCTGTTGACCATCCTACAGAACCCCACGTACGGAAGTACGGGTGGCTTCAGGGCCCACGTCGAGGGCCTTCCCCACGCCAACCCCCACAACTTGCTGGGCGGCCACATCCGCACTTTTAGCAGTCCCAGGTAAGGCGGCGAGCGAATACTTTGAATATTGTAACGAGCGCACTTGTGTGTGGGCGCTTTTCTTCACTCATGGACCTCTTTAATGTCGCCTGACCCTCCTCTCCTCTCAGCGACCCTCTGTTCTTCAGCCACCACACGTACGTTGATAAGCTGTGGAGCATCTGGCAGGACTGCCACGACCATGATAAGGTCGACAAGGCCAAGTTGACCAACGTGCACTATCAGGGAGTTAACGCGGCGGGGGAGCTTAACGAGGACGGCATTGACTCGCCCATGCCATTCTACACCGAGGGGACTGAAGGGACCGCGGCTAGCTGCGATCATACAGGCGAGAAGGATGGCTACTCGTGCCTGGCATGCGTCAAGTACTACGACGACTGGTGCACAGGAAGCGAGAGCGGAGGCGGGCAGTGGGACGCTACGTGCACGGCGCAGTGCAGCAACAAGTGCGCGGACTATTGCGGTGCCACCAAAGATTTGAAGTCGGCGAAGGAGCTGTATGCCGATTGGGATACGAAGGGGGGGGCGGAGGGGCGTATTTCCGACGTCACCCCGAGGAACATGCACAATATTGCGGATCCGGAGTGGCTGGGTTACAGTTACGAGCCCGACGAGTACGACATTAAGATCTTGCAGGGGGCTTTGAGCAACTCGTGCTCGCTGGGCCACTCGTTCTGGCACACCGAGGGCATGAGCGAGGGCAGGAGGGCCAGGCATCTCGAGGCCATGAGGAAGCACAGGAAGCTCGAGGACGAAGAAGGCGGAAAGTTGGACCTCATTCTGAACTACATCAAGGACACGGTCGAGAGCGAGGTGGCGGGTAGCATTTATCTGGACGCCGCGGCCAAGGAACTGGGCGCGCTCGAGGAGGTGGAGAAGAGGGTGTGCCAGATGCTCTACAAGAGGGCGGGGGCGGGGACAGGGGGGCAGGTGGACGTCAACGCGGTAAGCGAGAGGGAGGGCGACGACGTGCCCTTGTTCTGGAGGAACTGGGGCATGGCGGAGGACTTCAGGGCGGGAGTCACCAAGGGCGCGTGCGAGAAGTACCTGTAGAGGGGTGGGTGAAAGGGGAAGACTGGGGGAGAGTAATAGAGTGTTCGTCATGCACTAATAAGAGGGAGTCAACCGGGGGCAGCGCGTGCCGAATTTCTTGTCACAAGATCTTGAGCAACTTCGTGTTCGTGAACACTCAGTAATTAATGATGGCTTATTGCTGTTGCGACTCCCCTTCCCTCTCGCGCCACGCCGCAAACCACTGCTTTCTGGGCGCACAGCTGTCGACTACCCACAGCGCGCACCCTCCCGACCCCCTTCTTCGCCCCGTACCAAGTGCTCCTCCCCCCTTCCTTCCCCCCCTCCTGTTTTTGGATTATATTATCTCCTCCCCTCCCAAATGCCTCCAACCACGCGCCCCACCACCGCCCCCCTGTCGCCTCCTCGCTCCATCCTGCCGACCTACGGCAACGACAGCCGTTCCACAGCGAGATCAACCAACCGACAACCTGCCAAGATCAGAACCAGCTCCACCCTAACAGACTCCACCCTAACAAACCTAACTGAGACAGCCGCCATGCACTCGCTAATCAGGAAGCAAGACAAGCAACGTCCACAGTCGTCCACCGGCATATCCGGCCGCAATCTGCCGGCCAATCCTCTCCACAACTTCACAACTTCACACGCCAAGCACACCAAGCACATCCGCCAAAACAGCGGCAACCCCCGGCAGCAAAGCGCGCCCAAGTCAAACCAAGCCAACTACACTCTCAGCAGTCCCCTAACCTCGGCATTGTCAGCGTCGTACTCCCAAGCACCGTCCGGCGACTACGCGGGGTACTTTGACGACGATCTATCCCTCGCTTCGCAATCTGTATTGACGTACACGGGCTCCGTGTACACGGGCTCCGTCATGTCCCCCTCCAAACGCAACAGAAACAACGCAACGAACTCCATCGCCTCCCGCCGGTCAGTCAAGTCCGCCGCGTCCAGCAGACCGCCAACCACGGTCCTACACACCACTCCCACGCGCCTGAGCACGCCGTTGAGCCTCCAGGGTTTGACAGATCCAGCTGACGTCATGTCGTTTTTCGACGGTAGCGCTAGCGACACGAACGAAATCACTGGCAATCAGCACAGCGACGATGCGCTACCTTCGCTTTCTTCACTACCTACCGGGCGGTCCAACAATGGGCGGTCGAACAACCAGTCGTTCTTCCCGCAAACGCCAGTGTCACGTGCCATGTCAAGCTCCCACAGCATGGCCGTACCACATACGCCCCTCGCCACACCAGAAGTCTACTCCGGTCACCTAACCGACGGGCAACATCCCGCCCTCTCACAGTGGCTGCACTCCACCTCCCTCGAAAACGGGCACTTCCACTCGTTCGCTCTTCGCGCCGAATCCGTGTGGAAGGAAGCTTGCCTCATTTCGTCCCAGGAGGACGACGACTTCAACGCCCTCGGAGTTACTGACGATCACGAGGAGGAGAAGGACCGGTCGCTTACGAAGCCTGACCGGCGTCGGACGGCGGCGGCTTGCGAGATCTTGCTGAATATCACGCATATTTTCGGCAGATTCAAAAGCTTTCTGGAGCCGGTCACGCACGAGATCATCAGGGCCGTGTTTGACAACGCGTCGCAGATTCTCGAAGGCGGGGCCGACGGTAGCAAGATCGAGATATCGCGCGACGAGCTTCAGTCGTCGCTCATGTTCTTCGACCTGTCCAAGACGCAGCTGGTTCAACTTTCGGCGACGCAGGAGGAGCTCAGGTGAGAGTGGACTATAGGCAACGTCTGAGTGCACTATTCGCGAGCCCATTGTGGACTATTCTTAGCGACCAGCGCCTTTCGTTCACGCCGCAGCGAAGGGCGGGCAGTTGGTGGTCGATGGGAGGAGGAAGTGTGATGTTCACGCACGTTTGCGGCCTCGCCCCCTTTGTTCACACATGTTTGTGTTCACGCATATGTGCGGCCCTTTGTTCACACAACACATGTACACTCACCTGTCCCTTTGCTGACATATATGTGTGGCACTTCTGCGGCCTCTCAGGATGCACGAGTCGGGGATTCAGATGACTGATGTGCTGAAGCAGAGGGACGGGATCGTGAAGCAAGTCATGCTGAGGTCCAAGATGGTGCTGCGCGACATGATATTCTTCGCGTGGAGCTCCAACGTCAGGAACCGCAAGGCGCAACTGGTCATGTTTCTGCAGAGGAAGAAGGGGCGCTGGTTTGACAAGTGGCGGTTCAATGCCAAGCATCTCAAGGACACGCTCGACAATCCCGCGTACCAGTTCAAGAAGCGGTGGCAGCACAGTGAAAGGGAGAAGAACTGGCTCGTTCAGGAGAGGGACGGGTTGCTGGAGGAGATGGAGCTGCTGCTGCTGAAGAAGGGAGAGCAGACTGCGGAGACACAGGCGCTTTACAGAATGCTCGAGGATCGAATCGACCATCACTCTACGAACTACAAGTCGTCGAAGACTCTGCCGACTAGCGATGAGGGTGACGACGACGACGGCGAGTTCAGCACGTACGGGATCGAGGGGGATTCCTTCGATTGCGGGGAGAAGGCCTTACCGAACCTGTTGCAGAAGTCGAGCTCGTCCAAGTGGAAGAAGGCCAAGGCGAAGATACAAATGTGAGCTCAGCAAGACCGGTTGGATCCTCTCTTGTACCCCCCCTCCTAACCCCCCCCCCCCTCAACCCCCGTAGGTCTGGCGCTCTGGGAAGCCTCAAGAACCAGGTCGCTAGCAAGATGGGGGAGATGAAGAGCAAAGGGCTGTTGGCGGAGATCGACGAGGAGGTCAAGCGGGAGCACGCGGCGATCATCTCGCGCCGCCGGGCAGTGTCGGAGGAGTACAAGTCCACCGGTGGCAAGCTTCCCACGCCCCCCGCTGAATCCGCTACGCCCGCTCCCCTTCTTGGCGAGACCTCGAAGAGGCGCTCAGCTTCCGAGAACATCACCGAGTCCGAAGCGGGGATCGCGCCGGGGCTCGCCGCCGCGAACAAGCTCGTCGCGGAGCTGACCGAGCACGTGAAGAAGAACATATCGCTGCTCGAGGCGTCCAAGACTGAGATCAATCGGCTCGAAGAGAAGGTAAAGGAGCAGCACTCGACCATCGCGGCGATGTCTACGGGCGTTCTTAAGGAGCGGGAGACTCGCAAGTCTCTGTCTGCGCAGCAGCAGCGGCGACAGACTTGTAGGCAGTCATTCCAGGCCGACTTGATGAAGCAGATGCGAAGCTCGGCCCACGAGAAGGAGTGCCAGACGCCGGAGGAGTGGCTGTGGGGGTCTAAGTGGAGCGCTGAGGAGAAATTGGAGGAGAGGCTGAAGGAGAAGAACGAGCAGCTCAATGCCCAGCTCACGTCGGGGATAACTGCAATCTCTCACGCGCAGGAGACCGACAAGAAGCAGCGCGCTTCCGCCATCCAGAGGCGGTCTCAATTTGCGGTCAATCTGAACAACTCTGGCATGTTCGAGGAGAACTCCAACAACGACGCGAACTTCCGCCGCAACCGCGTCATATCGGTGTCCAGCATGAAGAAGAACTACGAGGTGGTTCACCCGCTCAAGTCGACGAAGATGAACACGAAGACCAAGGGGGTGCAGCATCTGTTGACTTTGGCGTGCGCTCCTGACAACACGCCGCCTCCGCTCACCATGACGGTAGCCGAGAACATCTGCGCCCTGGTTTGGAAGCTCAAGTGGGAGCTGGACATTGAGGCGTTCGCAGCCGAGAAGAAGTTTCCTCCTCTTCCGGAGGTCACCTTGAACGCAATCGTGCTCTCCGAACACAGCAAGGGCGTGCGGTCGCTTGCGATCAAGTACTTGAAGTCGTTTACGTGGGCGTGTGAGCACTACAAGGACTTGAGTCCGAGGCTGAAAATTATGTATAAGCTGCTCAACGTCCCAACGCAGGGGGGGCTGCAAAGCAAGGCGCTTTCCGCGCGAAGTCCCAAGTCCGCGGCGAAGAGCGCTGCGAAGGTTTACGAGGAGCAGAAGAGAAGGGCGCGCTTGGACCCCACCTTCGACCCAGAGGAGGACGTGCAGGTGAGTCCTCGGCGGAGCGAGTGGTGGGAACGGAGGGGAACGCCGATGCTAAATCGCCAGCTGCTGAGAACGCGCTGCGCATCACACGCACTCTTCACACGTACACTTCACACTCACACTCGCACTTCCCCACCGCAGGTTTATGACTCGGCGCACGTGCAGTTCTTCATGCTCTGGCTGAAGAAAATCTTCCTCTCCCCCGACCACCTGGAGGAATGCCTGAACGATTTGACGGGGGGCTACGCAGTTTTGAAGAAGACGTGCCAGGGCGTGTTCGAGAACCTGTTCCCGTTTCTGAAGCACAAGAACCCGGAGAAGTTCGACGACCTCATGTCGACCTTGAACGGGACCAAGCTGTTTGCGAACGCCGTCGACAAGCGAGACCACGTTTTGTTCGACGACATTGTGGGGCTGGTGTCGGCGTTCTTCCCGCACGAGCGAGATTCGAGCGGGACCACGGGCAGCGCAATGGCTCAAGCAAGAGCGAAGCGGACGCTGACAAACTTGTTCAAGAGCGCAAAGGGCGGCATGTTGAGCTTCAAGATGAAACACATCGGGAGGCTGCAGCACGCCTTTGAGAAGTACGACAACAAGAACAACATCGCGGGAAATCACGGTGTTTACTCTTTTCACGGTTTTTTGGAGCTGGTGCAGCAGGGGATGGGCTTCGGCCAGAGAGTGAACGAGGCGTTCGCGTTGCAACTGTTCAACGAGTGGCAGGATGCCACGGAGGCGGAGACAGGTTGGGAGGAGTATTTGTACGAGGACAAAGACGCGATGGCGCGCTTCGAGAAGTTCGAGGACGGGGAAGCGTTGGCGCGGTTCGAGAAGCTCACGAAGGCGGCCAGCGAGACAGCCCATTCGACGGACAGCCGCCCAGAGCACGTCAGGAAGCAGAGCGTGCTCGCGGCCTCGGGCCACCTGGCCGGCTTGGATGCGAAGAAAGTAAACATGATCAAGTGGAGAAAGGCCGCCAGCCGTATGCGGCAGGAGTTCTACGCCCAAGGCTTCACGAGCATGGACGAGGAAGTGGGAACGAAGCTGGAGATTAGCAGGGGCTTGCTGGCGGCCAAGATCGCGTTTGCGAAGATCATGTACGCCCACAACTTGTTCGTGGGCGACTCGGGGGGGAACAGGTTCGTGAGCAACGACAGTGATGCTGGGGAAGATGACGAGTTCGGGGATTTCTGAAGTAGCACCACGGTGCATCATTATGTAGCAAATAGTGTATTGTGTTGGGCAATAACAGTTGCGAAATTCACAGGCAGAGGTACAGAGACGCAAGATCGTGAGTGTCCAATGTATCTGCAGTGGGGTGCAGTGGTCATAAATACATAAATACATAAAGATCTTGCGTGTCATGGACTATTTCTGGAGCCCTGTCCCTGCGCCCGCCGAGGCGGCGCCCGCCGAGGCCGCGCCCGCCTCCCCCCTCGAGCTCGTCGTCCTCTTCCTTGAAACGTACACCAATGCCCTCCCCCCCCCCCTCAATCAACTTCCCCATTATGCCATTCCAACCTTCCTCTGCATTGCCCCCCTCCTGTTCTCAATTCTCGCCTCCTCGCTCGCCACCTTGCTCACCTCCTCCTCCCGCCGAACCCTTCTCGCCAACGCAGCCGCCGGCGCGCGCAAGCGTCGGGAAAAGAAAGACCACGCCGAATGCTTCTCCTACAACCCCCAAACCTCCCACACACACTACGCCAACATGACTGCTAGCGCAATCCGGGAAGGCATCGTTCGCGGATCAATCGACATGAAGGAGTGCGTCGCAGTCTGTGCGAGGCACTGCACCCAAAACGGCTCGTTCCGCAACACGAACGGCGTGAACGCCATCGCGGAGGAGGTGAGGAGAGCAAAGAGCATGTATCAGGGTTGTTGTTAGGTATTTGGGGCGACACACGACGCACAGATCACACCGGTCACACAGTTTGTTTGTCCCCTTGTTCGCACAGTGTGTGACGCCAACAGTGTGTGCTTGTGGCCTCTCTAACACTGGCTTCGCTCCTTCACTTCGCTGTTCGCTAACAGCTCTACGCCGAGGGATTTGCGACGGCTAAACTCCGGCACAAGGTGACTCAAAACCCAGCACCCGGCCTGCTTGAGGGCGTCCCCATCTCCATCAAGGACTGCATCGGCGTGAAGGACACCTACCAGACCGGCGGGCTAGCCGTCCGAACCCTCCCGGAGCACCTGTCCAAAACCGACTCGGTCCTGACAGCGACTCTCCGCGACGCCGGCGCCATCCCTATCGTCCGCGGGAACGTGTCGCAGTGCATGATGCTGCCCGAGTCGTTCAACAACGTGTGGGGCAAATCCACGAACCCGTGGGACAAAACGCGCACGCCGGGCGGCTCATCCGGGGGGGAGGGAGCTCTTGTTGCCATGGGATGTGTGCCGCTCGCGATTGGAAGTGACGTGGGAGGGAGCATTAGGATCCCGGCGGCGTTCTGTGGAGTTGTTGGCTTTAAGCCGACGCCTGGCAGGATTTCGAAGACGGGGTGCATGGCGCCGAGGCTCGATGATAGGCATGGGATGGGACTGGTGATTCCGTCTGCTCCTGGACCGCTGGCTAGATCGGTCGACGACAGCGCGCTCGCGATGAAGGCGATCTGGAGCGATTACATGTTCCAGAGGGACTCGTCGATCCCGCCGATGAAGTTCAACGACGGAGAGTACGAGCAGACGAAGAAGCTCAGGATTGGGTACTTTGTCACTGATGATTGGTTTGAGCCGTGTACGGCGGCGAGGAGGGCCGTCATGGAGACCGTTGAGAATTTGAAGAAGGCCGGGCACGAAGTAGTTCCCTTCAAGCTTCCCACATCCGGGTGGGACGCATACGTGTCGTACGTAGCACTGTCGGCATCGGAGGGCAACATGAAATCGTTCCACCTGGGACTGGAGGGCGAGACGATCTCACACGGGTACAAGAAGTTGTTACAGGCCGCGAACCTTCCAAACTTTTTGAGGCCGTTGGTGGCGGGGTTATTGGACGAGAGGAGGTCGACGCTTATCAAGAACACTCGGTCCGGAGGTTTGACTGCGTTCGAGCTGCAATCGCACATGGCCGACGCCATGACGATGCGCCACGCGTGGGCCGACGCGTTCCAAGAAGCTCAGCTTGACGCGATTGTGCACACTGCGTTGCCGCTGCCGGCGCTGCATTGCGGCACAAGCGGGGACCTCACGAGCGCGTTCTCGTACACGCTGCTGGCGAACTTGTTGCT
>Ga0307985_10001626_pt1 | contig 12662 bp, 10 predicted proteins | sample EllFjometageno80_FD_203155 | JGI IMG/M metagenome (GOLD analysis project Ga0307985, IMG submission 203155) | Marine microbial communities from Ellis Fjord, Antarctic Ocean - #80 | ecosystem: Environmental > Aquatic > Marine > Unclassified | place: Southern Ocean | collected 2014-10-09 | reverse complement strand
AGGCGGTCGCGTGAGGCGGTCGCGTGAGGCGGTCGCGTGAGGCGGTCGCGTGAGGCGGTCGCGTGAGGCGGTCGCGTGAGGCGGTCGCGTGAGGCGGTCGCGTGAGGCGGTCGCGTGAGGCGGTCGCTTCGAGCCGGTCGCTTCGAGCCGGTCGCTTCGAGCCGGTCGCTTTGAGCCACTCGATTTGAGCCACTCGCTTTGAGCCACTCGCTTTGAGCCGATAAGGTTCATCAGCCGGTCGTGTTCAGCCGGTCGCTCTGCGCCGATCGTTTCAGGCAACTCGTTCGCTCGCAAGTAGAGTGTCTCGCCCTTCGTTTGCTCTTCACAGGACTCGTCGCTCAACACTCGCTCTTGTGTCGCCCTCTTCGGCTCACCTCCCGCGAGATTAACGCCACTCCCGCACCCGATCTCCACGACCACCGCCCCCTCCCCCAGTCCAGCCTTTGGTAGGTCGTGCTGCAGCACGTCGAGGAGGAGGTAGGTGTCGTCGGCTGGCTCGTAGACGTTGTTGTAGTCAACGTAGGTGAGGTGGGAGAGGGACGGGAGGGGGAAGGTGGGGAGAGAGGAGGTGAATGCGGTGGCGGGGGGGAGGGTTGCGGTGAATGGAGTATGATCCGAGGGTGAGGAGGGGAGGTTGTGGAAATCGGCCATCGTGGGTAGGATTTAGCTGAACTGGAGAAGGAGAAGGAAGGATGCTCTGTTGGGTCGGTCGTACTGTAGAGGGGCGGGGACTGTTTCGTTACAGCAGATTGCGCTTGTGATAGCCGGAGCGGTGCGGACTGAGTAGACGAGGCACGTAGCGTAAAGGGGGGTGCGGGATTGCCCGAAGATTTGGAGAGGATTTTGGCCATCCTCGCCATCCATTCTGCCCGCTCAAATCTCAACTGGTGAGCCTCGTTGGCTGTGCTCCGTCCACCCCTTCCACCACGTCCTCACTTAATCTCCCCTGTATTCACTGCTACGGCCACCCGCCGCTACTGCCGTTCCCTCCTTTTCACTCGTCTTTTCTTTCCTCTTTCACTACCCAGCTCCCCACATGTCTCTGGACGCCGACGGCGTCTACTTGCGCAACGAGACGCACACGCTGGAGGGCGGGGGCTGTTGTCCCAGCCCCACTTTCCGGTGCTTCAGCGCCCAGCTGACTGCCCCCCAGAGCACCGAGCAGCTCGTCGCCAAGCTCGACCTCATCGCCGCGTTCGTTATTGAGAACGGAGAAGATGTCAGCTACGAGTTCGCGACGTGTTCGTTCTTCATCGACGCCCTCGTGAACTTGGCGGGGCGCAAGGACGAGGCTGGGCACCTTGCAGTCGCGATCATGGCGACGATTTGCTGCGGGTACAACGACATGCTGCTCTACAAGACGCCGGGATTCCTCAACGCGCTCTTGAACACGCCGCACACCGCCGAAGCTCTCGACGCGCTCTCCACCCTTTGCAACATGAACTACGGCACGATGTCGATGGAGCTGGCGACCAACGGCGAACTTGTTGAGCTGCTCGTCGCCAACGTCGGAACGAGCCAGTTCGCGAGCGGGGCGCTTGCTAACCTGTGCGACCGCAGTAATCCAATCTGCGAGCTCATGTTCGACTACCCTGGCCTCATCGACGCCGTCACCAGCGCCATGTACGCAACGCCAGACTGTGCGACGAGCGCGTGCAGGCTGCTGGAGAATATTTCCAGAACCGACGAGCTCGGCAAGTCCATCGCCCGCAACTCCAAGATCATCGACGCGCTCATCCACGTCCTGAAGACGACCCCCCGCAACGGCATGGCCAAGTCCCGTGCTGTCTCTATCTTCGTCGCTCTGTCCAAGGAGGTGGAGAACAGCGAGCTGTTGTCCGACCACGCGGGCCTCGTCCCCGAGCTTGCGGTAGCTCGCGTAAGTTCGAAGGCGCTCGCCCGAATCTGCGCCATCCCCTCTCTCCACGACGACGAAGACGACAGCCTCAAGCGCGTCGTGTTCAGCCGCCCCTTCCGCCACCACTCCGTCCTCGCGAAGGCGGTCATCCGCACCATGCCAATGAAATCATCAAAACTTCCCGTCGACGGCCTCGCCGCTCTCACTCTGGCCCGGAAGGCCAACCTGGGCGAGCTCTCGATCCTCCTTCGCCGGTGCATGCAGGCTGCCTGCGTCGGCGACACGCTGCAGCACATCGTGGGCTACACACGCAGCCAGGCCAAGACCGCGACGGCGCAGCGCACTGCCGCGATCCTGTGCTTGAAGCAGCGATCGAAGCAGAAGTTGGACGGCGCAGACGAGCCCGGCGCGGACGTGGACGGCACGGACGTGGACGGCACGGACGTGGACGGCACGGACGAGGACGGCGCAGACGAGCCCGGCGCGATCAACGTGGAGAATGCGGTGCACAGCTACGTGACTGGCGGAAGGGACGCATGGAGCGTTATTTTGCAGTACGCGTACTAGGTTACAGAGGGGGGTTTAGGCGGGGCGTTGGAGTAGAGGCTATGCGCAAAAGCAGGAGTAGGGGAGCGCGGGGGAGGTCAGCGTGAAGAATGGGGTAACAAATAGGACCAGGTTTGAGCCACATACATGTGTGAACAATGGGCATCGATGTCCTGAGCTGCCTCGACCTCCGCCGCCTTCACCGCCACCGTCTTATTCTTCTTTTTGGGCTTCTTCTTCTTCTTGGGCTTCTTCTTGGGCTTCTTCTTGGGCTTCTTCTTCTTCGGCGGCGACGGCGGTTGCGAGGCGCTGTTCTTGACAGTTCTCCCTGATGCCGTTCTCGTCTCTGTCATAAAAGACCGCCTCCAACTTATCCACTCTGTGCACTCCTCGCGCTCTACAAGACGCGGTCGAAGAAGAGCGATATTTGGAAACGAGAGCCGCTGCGAGCCGTACTTGTTTGTCTGTGGCTTGGTGCGTGCAATATGCTGCCGGCGGCTTGAAATGGGGTGAGGGGTGCGGCGTACGCGTCCGAACTCGTGAACTCGCGCCCCGTAGCCCCCCCTCGCGAACAAACTCCCAGATCCCTACTCGTGATCAAATAGGTTACAACGGTGGATGGCAGAGGCCGCGAGAGGAGCTGGATTTTCTAGCACGATGCGTGGTTGATGCGTGCCTCGCCCCCCCCCCCCGCCCCCCTCGAAATGTTCGCTTCGTCGCGCTTCCGCTCAACTTCGACCTCCTCTCCCCCTGTGATATACACATTATGCTCACCCTCCCTCCTCCAATTGTTCCTTCCTCGTAGCCCACCATGCCCCCGTCAACCCCCGAAGGCGTCGAGCTGGTCCGCAAGACCGCCTACCACTTCGGTGAGATCTTCACGGACGACGAGGACGTTATCCAGTTCTTCACTGACAACCTCCCGGAGTTTGAGGAGGAGTTTGAGAACGACAGTGACGAGGACGGGCCAGTGCAACAGCGGGAGCACAAGATGGGTTACATGAATATTTACAAGGAGTTCGAGGGGCTCATGGAGGAGAAGATCGTCAAGGTTGCAGAGGAGATGGGCTTTGAAGACGCCATGGAGTGAGTCCTGATTTTCGCCACACCACATACACGTGTGAACAAAGGGACACGTGTGTGGGGCTCCGGTGTACTCGAACGCGCTGTTTGCGGGCGAGGAGCAACGGAACGCGGCCACGCACGTGTGTGAACAAAGGGTGCTGCGGTGTGCTCGGCCTAACGCGCCATTTGCGAGCGAGGAGGGTCGGAAAGCGCCATTTGCGAGCGAGGAGGGTCGGAAAGCGCCATTTGCGAGCGAATAGCGCCAGAACGCACCTTTTGCGAGAGACTGGTGCCAGAAAGCGCTGATTGTGAGCAAATGGCGCGTTTTGAACCGCTCGTGGGCGTTTTGAGCCGCTCGTGACGCGTTTTGGGTCGCTCGCGACGAGTTTTGGACCGATCGTAGCGCGTTTTTGAGCCGCTCGTTGCGCATTCGCTCGCTTCTTGTTTGTTCCGTGTTTGTGGGCAAGGGGGGAGCTGCCAAAAGCGACATACGTCACGCCTTGATCACGCCTTGATCATGCCGTGTTAGACGCACACGCTCACCGGCACTGTGAAAAAAGGAGGCAATTGAGCGAGTTGCGCGGAACGGTCGCCCCTAAGCGCACTGTTTGCGAGCGAGCTGACGTTAGTTCACACCGCTTTTCCCCCTTGTTCACACCGTTGAACACCGTCACGCCGCCCTTGTTCACACCTGTGTGTGCCGCCCCTTGTTCGCACCGCCTTTCCCCTTTGATCACACCGTGTGTGTGGCTCCGCTGACACGTCCAATAATCTCCCCACCTCAGGTACTTCCAAACTCTGCAGACGACTCTTGAGGAGCCCGAGGTCGAGGGTTTCAGCGGAGAGGAGGTTCAGAAGACTCTGGATCTGGTGGTCGCGAGTTACGATTATGACAAGTTTATTGTCGTCATGAGGACGAAGGCGAAGGGGAGGGCCAAGGTTATGAGGGGCATGTTCGGGGGTGGCCGGAAGGGGGGAGAGGAGAAGAGGGAGGAGAAGGAGTAAGGAGGTTAGATGTAGCTCCACTGTATTAAGCTAGAACGCCCGGGTTGTCTCGTGCTCCCACCAGTTCGCCTCCCTACGCTGATCGCGCACGCAAACGTCGCCAAGCCGCCCTCGCCCCGTGGACTGTCGTTCCTCGCCACTCCTGTATGGTCTGCACTTGAGTCCCCCCGTCCCCTTCCGTCGACGGGTGATCGTGAACACTTGCGCCACCACCTCCCCCCTGCCCTTCCCCCTCATCCCCTAATATTCATCAGAAGTGTGCTTTTAGACCATGACCATGAGGGTGACACGCTCGTGTACGGGACAACGCTCGCGTACGGCGAGTCTACAATGCACTGTACCCTCGTGCACACGACCGGCGGCTACTCCTCGGTACGCGACGGTCGGTTCTGGATGTTTAGTAGAGGCGTGCTCTGACAGGGTTGGTAGATGGTTCTTCCTGAGCCCCAAACTATCCGACGAGAGGTCTGTTATAGCCGAGCACACTGACTGTCCAGCCGCCCAAGTAGGCGCAGCGCGATACGAGCAGCCAGCCAGCCCGACACGAGTGCACGCGCACGCGAAAACTTCTCCTGGGGGGTTGCCCGGGGGTTTATTGCCAGGTGAGATACAGCTGAGACCCTGGAGCCCCCAAGCTGTGGGGATATTACATAGCTTGAGTACTCAAATAGTTCAAGCTACCGAGCAGATGCAACACGAGACGTCTGACCAGATAGCACGACACGTGAGTACGGTAGGCTCCTTGTTGGGGGCCCAGGTGTAGCGGGAGATGCAGATGAGATGCAGCTGGGGGATGCCAGTGTTTGAGGATATTACGGTCAGAGTTAAGTGAAACAAAACCCGACACGCCGAGCAACCGACACTCCCCAGCTTCCCAGCCACAGGTCTGATCGCCAGGTTAATTGATGTCACACAGCGGGCTCAGAGGCAGCGTTAGATGAAGTTGTTAATGAGTACCGAGCATGACATTCATTGGCTTGTCATCAGCCGTAAACAGAGCGGGAGGAAGAACGGCGGCTTTGGGTTGATGGATGGGCGGGGGGGATCAGCGGATGCTCCACAGACGTCGAGAGAGGTGCCGCGGTTTACCGAGGTTGTGTGGTCGAAGCTGATTGTCAAACTTGGTAGACCCTGTTCAGGTAGCCAAGTTTGGGCTAAAAGTTTCATCGAATCAAGTCACCCGTTTTACGACGGCCTCGATATCTTCCCTTAGCTCGTAAGTTATATCCGCCGTCGTCTATCTCTTTCTTTCATTCACTAACCCCCTTATCACAGAGTTGGCAGAGGTACATCTCCTTCGAATCTTTTCATAGCATGACGATCATCTCACTAACCATCTCCTATCAGCGATTGAGTAAGCACCACCCTCTTCAAAAATCGTATTAATGGCCTTTCTCTAACTCTCTTCTCCCAGCTGTAGCGGACGCATTAGCGACATAACAACATCGATCAATCAGTCTGGTGTTCGATTCACCAAGGGGAGAACGACGACGGCCTTGGGGCCAATTCTTTTTTTTGTTCCGCGCCGCAAGGTCCGCAAGGTTAGGTTCGGGACGTGGATCCCAGTTGACAGCGCGTTCGGTCTGTTCGTGAGGTTCGGGATGTGGATCCGCGTTCGGTCTGTTGGGGCCAATTCCTTTTTTGTTCCGCGCCGCAAGGTTAGGTTCGGGACGTGGATCCCAGTTGACAGCGCGTTCGGTCTGTTCGTGAGCTTGTTGCTCAGAGTGATCGCGAAGACGATCACTGATTCCACGGGCGTGATTCAGTTTATAGGGGAGATGCTGAGTTGGGCGGTTTGTACTGGACATTGAGCATGTTCTTGGCCCTGGCAGCGAGCTTTGTCTGCGTCTGAGTTGGTGGCGACGGGATGGTGGAGTGGACGCTGGTGGGGGCGGCAAGCGGCGGCAAGCGGCGCTTGGGTTCTGACGTTTGGACTGTTCTTGCTGCTCACGAAGAAGGGGTACAGGCGAATCTTCTGGAATCGTGGGTCAAGGTGCCGCCCGACATGATACCCAGTGAAGCGAAGCAAGCCGCAAGAGACATTCGTACCAACGCTCGCCGGCGAAGCAGCTTCTCGCTGGTTGCGAAGGAAGGCACAAGAACAGTGCTGCCAGTGTCGTGATTTTTAGTTAGACCGAGCTGTGTTTACTTCATCATTGCTGCCGGTAGGCGACCTTCTTGCTGACACGTGACTGATCTGTCTTCTCTGCAACTTGTCGCCCTCTTCCTTGTCTCGTTCCCGTGACGCTGGCTTCACTCCCCCCTGCCAAGCCTACGCAGCAAGCTCCGACCGCAACCAACCTAATTTCGCCCAACGCCACGCCGCTTTTGGCCATCTCTTTCACCCCAATCTCCTCGTTCACATTAAAGTAAAACTTTTAGCCCAAGCTTGGCTACCTGAACAGGTTCTGCGCTGTGTATCATCGCGCTTCGTTTATGCGTTGCGATAGCGTTTGCTGAGGCGGAGGGAGTCCGTGCTTCAGGTTTCTCTCTAATTCTAAACTAATTACTCCTCCTCCCTCCCTCGTTCACACAACACAGAGTGCCCCTTCACCTCTTCTTCTTGTCCTCCCCTCCCTCCACCCTCTTGGTCGGAACGAGCTGCAACAGCACGCACATGCTGAACATGACAACATGCCCCCCGAAGTAGATCTCGGTCCACGCCGTCTTGCTCCAGGAGAAGCTGAGCAGCATGAACGGGATGGCAATGTAGGTCAGCATGACCTGAGTGCACGCGATGGTGAAAAGCCCGTACAGCGAGAACCTGCCGCCCTTGTCGCCGCCGAAATAAGGGGTGATCTTCTTGCGTCCGATGCGTTCGCACTGCGTCATCAGGGGGAGACTGAGGAAGAACATGTAGTAGCCGGGGTAGAAGCCGTGCCAGAAGGCGGAGATGAAGTACGTCGCAACCAAGCTGCCGTTGGTCCTGATGTACACATACCTGTTGAGAAGTGAGGCGGTGTTAGACACACATATTTACCGATGGCAAGCACCTCTGGCCCAGAACTTAGGAGGCGGTGTGCTGTGAGTGCGCTGCAAAACGACCGGCTCAAATGACCGGCTGCTCGCAGGCAGCCGTGAGTGCGCTGCTCAGACCGCGTTATTGCAAAACGACAGGCTCAAATGACCGGCTGCACATACCTGTTCAACCAAATCGCCGTCTTCTGGTTCCAGTACTTGGTCCCCATCTGGCAGTTGCTGGCCGTCTCGCAGATGAAGATGTCGACGTTGCAGCTGTTCCTCCAGCCCTTGCTCACAGTCTTGCCCTTCTCATCCACCCACCCCTCGAAGCCCGCGTACCATGCGTTGCAAGCGCCCTCCGCGCTTTTCCAGGCGAAGTAGTACTTGAACCTGTTCAATCCGCACGACATCATGAGGTACTTCCAGTGGTGCAAGAAGCCGACCTGTACCAGCGAAGCGAGCGTTAACGAATGAAAGGTTATAAAGGGTGTAGAGAGGGGGAATGCGATTCACGATCAGGAATATTGGCGAACAACAGCGAGTTTTCAGCTGGCGGCTTGGGCAGCGCGATTCGAGCCTGTCGTTCAGAGCGGGTCGTTCAGAGCCGTTTGTTCCTCGCCGGCGTTCATTTTCATCGCCTTGCCGCTAACGCTAACTTCGCCTCACCTTCGCGACCGCCTGCTCCGCGATCACCGTGGGGAGGTTCTTCTGCGAGTCGATCGGGTCGAGGAACGGGAACATGGGCGCGACCTGCCATGCACGTGGGTGAGCGGGGCTGAGCGCGTTTTGTACGCCACGTGAATGAAAAAAGGGGGCCACTCGTAGCGCGTTTTGAGCAGCCTTTTGCGCGTTTCGGGCCTCTCGCGCGCTCTTTGCGCGTTTCGAGCCGACCGGCTCAGAACAACGACCTATTCAAAGCGACCGCCTGCTCAGAGCTCCCGGCTCAAGCGAGTAGTTTCGCGGAATGAGCGGCCCGAGAGCACGCTAGGCGCGGCGCAGAACGCGCTGTTCGGGAGCGAGCGCGTTCTGAAACGGTCATTTCGTGCAGGCTTGCGAACAGCACGTTTTGAGCCGCGCGAAAGGGACGCTTCAGAACTGACCGCGCGGCGCAAACGCCGTCAACGAGCGGGCAGTTCTCGCCCGTTCCTCGCCGCCGCTCGTTCCTCGCCTTCGCTTTCGCTTACCTGCGTGTAGATGACCATGCAGACGATGCTCTGGAGCAGAGGGTACAGGGTCGGCATGACGTTGCTGGGCGTCTTGGTGGCGCCGGACGGTGTTTTGAAGATGGTTCCGTCGCACGCGTTCGCGTAGATCTTGTACTCGAAGGCGGGGCCGGCCAGGATAGTGGAGAAGTTGAAGAGGTAGCCGTAGAACTGCAGCGGATTGGGAACGGTATCGAGCGAGAACGCCTTGCACTTCATGGTGGCCTTGGGCACGTTCTTCTCGTCCTTCGCTGTCTTGAGAACGTGTCCGTCGTGGATGTTGTGCGCAATCATCCAGAGCTTGATGGTGAAGATCATCATGGCGCCGGTGAAGTCGAGATCCCAGCCCATGTAGTTGACGTACTGCCGGTGCAGGTGCCCCAGGACGCAGTAGCCCATCGCGAACGTTGGGACGATGTAGAGGCTGACTTTGGTGGGCATGATGATGAAGACTGCATAACAGACAGTGGCCACAAAGAAGAGATGGAACCACTGGATGGCCAGGACTGCCTGGAGGATTCCAACGCCGAAGAAGAGGGAGAACAGATGCTTCATGGATCCGTTGGGGACAACGTTCATGAGGATACCCAGAGGGTAGGCCAGAAACAGACCGAGGACATAAGCAGTGGTCTCATAGTCCATTGAAATTGCGGTGGCGACAGTCGCGATCGACTCCGTCACGATGGGGGGACAGAGAACCACGGTCGGGGCCACGAGGGGCGCCAGCGAGTAGACGAATGCGATACCCTGTTGGATGAGGGCATCCACTTGGGGGAGGATTGACTCCATTATACTTTGGGGGGGGGGGGTTAGGGGGCGTGACGGGCGACACTCACACTGAAGGGGAGGGTGGGGGGCAAGTCGGGGAAGGGGCAGGACTCGGGGGCTGACAGCAAGCTGCGGCGGAAAGCACTCACGGGGCGACGAGAGAGACGGTCGCAAATCTAACAAGCACATCTCATTGCCGCCTGCACACACACAGGTTCATTTCAGCATCTACCAACCACACGCTTGCGGCGACCCACGCAGTACAGTTGTAGACCGACCCCAGTACTTGGTTGTCTTGAAAAATTAAAACACGACTGCTTCACTGTCAGGGTTCTTTACGGCTTTCACTCGCATCGCGCCTAGATACGTCCTCAGAATGCTCCGTTTACTCGCGCCGCCCACTCGCGCTTGCCGATACCGGCGGCGAGTGAGCGTCCGACGACCTTCAGGCACGTCCAAAACTTTATTCCTTCGACTGTTTCGCAGCTTCTGCACCAAATCGGCCGCTAGCATGGCCTCGAACACGTCAGAGAACTCGGGGTTTTATCGCATGTGCGTAGCGAGCGTCTTCTGGGACCATACTAAGCAGGTCACAGTGCCACCGCCGTCGGTTGCCGCCGCCGTTGGGACGACGGTTGCCGTTGAAATGTTTCCAACTGCCCTCTTAAACTGGCCCATCCGGGCACGCCAATCCCCGTCCCTGAGGGTTACGTGTAAGAGTGGGTTGCTTTTAAGAGTGAGTTACGTGCAAGAGTGAGCGTGTAAGAGTGAGTTACGTGTAAGAGTGAGTTACGTGTAAGAGTGAGTTACGTGTAAAAATGAGTTACGTGTAAGAGTGAGTTACGTGTAAGAGTGGGTTAAGTTTGGGAGCACTCTTGCTTGGCTCGGCTCTCGCTCGGCTCAGCTCGGCTGCACACACATGTGTGAACAAAGGGGGCGGCGGTGGATTGACAAGGTACTCGAGATGATCAAGTTCTTCAGTGAGAGGGAGGGGGCGCTGGTTACGGAAGCGACGGCGCTTTTAGAGGAGCTGAGGACGCAGCTCAAGCAGCGAGTGGCGGGCAGGCAGCTGGGAAGATCACCAAGATCGCCAAGATGAGAGCGCATCGGCAGGAGACGCAACGAGAGAATTACCCTAACACACACGCGCGCTCTCGCTCCACTGTTAAATCTCACGCTGTGATGCCGATTCCATAGATACTTAGCGTAACAACACCTCAGCCTCTATTGAGCGTAACTTTGCTCCCATCTGCAAGCCCTGCCACGCTCTCAACCTTGCACTTGCCTGCCTTGCCAAACGCCGCGACGATTTCCCCTTCCTCCCCCCCTCCCATGACCACTAAGACCCCCTCCCCTGCCGCGACGAAAGCCTTGATGTCCTCCTCCGGCTTGAAAAGGCCGGCGACAATGTAAACGTTCCCTTCCTTGCACTTCTCAACAACTCCCTCGATGGCCTTCTTCTCCTTCTTTTTCGCAGCGGATGAGGGCTTGGGCGCCAGTCCTTCCTTCTGAATCGCCCTCTTGTTCACGCTTTTACTCACGTCAAGAAAGTCCTGCGCATAAAGGTATACGGTGAGAGCAGGGCGCATGCATGGTGTGAAGAGGACGTTGGGGGGGGGTTGAGTCGGTCGCGCGCATTGGCTCGTAGGGAATTGCGTCTCTCGCCGGTCTTTACGCGGATCAAAACACGCCGCGATCATAAACTCTGGGCCAGAGGTGTGCGTGTGTGCGGCGCGCCCCCTTGTTCACACCGACTCTAAGCTCTGGACCGGCTCGGAATGCACTGTTCGCTCGCTCATCTCGCCGCTCGTGCCGCCTTGTTCACACCGCCTCTTCCTTTGTCCATTATGTGTGGCATGTGTGTGGCATGTGTGTGGCATGTGTGTGGCATGTGTGTGGCTTGTGTGTGGCTCACCTGCACCATCTTATTGGTAGAGTCGCCCCGGAACTTCTTGAACTTCAACACTGCCACCCCCCCGGCCGCCAAAGAAGTGCCTCCTGGGAACTCGACCCGGAACTGCCCCTCACTGCCGAACGCTCCACTAATAACCCCCACCTCTGTACTCACACCCCCATTGAACAGCTTCAATCCAGCAAAACTCGCCATACTCGCGCCCTCTCCAAACAAGCCCTTGCAAATCACCTCAAACGGTACCTTCTCCTGGTCCGACTCACGCACGTACTCGTCCCCGACTTTGGAGACTGTGCACGTCTTGGATTTGTACGTGTAGAACTTGGGCGCGAGAACTCCGAGGGGAACGCCCGTTTTGCCGTCGTGGGTCGAGAGGAGTGAGCCGTGGAACGCCAATCTGTTAGAGGCTCTGTGTGAGCCCACACTGCGCGAACAAAGGGACAAACAGCGCGTTCCAGCGATTCGGCCTCAAATAGACATTCTGGCGCTCCTCGTTCGCAAACGGCGTGCTCTGGCGCTCTCAGAGCGCGTTCCGGCGCTTTCTGCCCTCAACTCGCGCGTTCCGGCACCCCTCGTCCGCAAATAGCGTTCTGGCGCTTTCTGCTCTCCCGCCCCCTTCTAGCGCTCCTCACCTGCACTGCAAGCCCTCCTCCGTCAAGTTAGAGCCAATAAAAATAGCCCCAGGCGTCGTGAAGATGGAGGAGTCGAACGTCAAGAGCGCGTACTGCGTGGTAGGTATGTTGGGGCCCGCAAGGAACGTCGGCTGCAACAGGAAACCACCCTCTACCGAAGGAAGCATCTCCTGTCCTCCTGGCGCGGGGAACGTCTTCTCGGCGATCTCGTGAGCACCGAAAAAGGTCACCGTAGCGACGGTCGTGCTGTTGCCGATTGACACGTGGAACTTGGTGCCTGACTTGGGCGTGACGCCGCTGAACCTCTCGATCAGAGTCACTGCGACGAGCGCGGTTTTCACCGTCACAAGAGAGGAGGGGGAACAGGCTATGCTGCGCTCGATCGAGGTGGAGTCGAGCTGAGGCAAACAGATGCCGGCGCGGTCGCCAGACGCGATGGACTTCGTGGGGGAGTGGAATTTCTGCATCGACTTGATCTTCTTCGTGAATCCCTTGCCGAGCAAAGGCAGCTCGATCACCTCGTTGATCTTGGCTTCACCCGACAACACTGTACCCGTGACAATCGTGCCCTGTCCCTTGATCTGGAAACAGTGGTCGATCATGAAGTAGAACGGGCGATTGGCGGGACGAACAGGGACGTGGGCGGCGGCGATTATTTGATCAATGAGGACGGCGGTGGTGACGCCGAAGTCGGGGGGAGGGGGGGCGGCGGC
>Ga0307985_10001625_pt1 | contig 12666 bp, 13 predicted proteins | sample EllFjometageno80_FD_203155 | JGI IMG/M metagenome (GOLD analysis project Ga0307985, IMG submission 203155) | Marine microbial communities from Ellis Fjord, Antarctic Ocean - #80 | ecosystem: Environmental > Aquatic > Marine > Unclassified | place: Southern Ocean | collected 2014-10-09 | reverse complement strand
TCCCCCTTCCAGCTCAGATTGACAAGGCAGAGTTAGCGCAGGTGATACGCTGCGAGCTCATGGAGCTACTGGCATCGCCCGACCTCGCCGAAAACCTCGCCAGGTCCCTGAGATACGCTCATCCCGAGTCCCTGAGAGACCCTGTCAAAGAGTATGTGCAAAGCCAGCAGCCAAGTGACACGTCGCCCATGAAGCCCCGGCAGAGAAATAACACGCTGGACTACCTGCAGAGGCAGGCGGCTAAAGCGACCGGCAATCGTTCCGCTGCAGCCGCAGCCATGACCGCCGCGAACCTCACCCACCACGACGACTCCTCCTTAGCAGACTCCAACTTTGGGCAGGACGCCACAATACCCACTCACTCTGCCACTGTCTCCGTGCCCAAGATCAACGCGAACATGGTCATGGACCAGCGCGGCATGTTCGTGGACGCCGACGACCGGTCGAAGATCGACAGCGAAGTGATGAAGCGTCGCAGGGTGAGGAGGAGTACTGCTGGGAAGTCCAACCTCAGTGAGTCCACCGAGAGCTTCAAGCTGGAGGATAGTATCATGGACCGGATGAAAAGAGTGTCGTATCAGGAGATATCGAGCTCGGAAAAGCGCGAGGTGAGTTGAGGCCGCTACAACTCGCTCTTGCGCTGCGGTCGCTCAAGCTGGGGCGCTTGAACAGCGCTTCAAACACGGCGTGCCAACAATCGAAGACCCGAACCCTCGCAACCCCCGCTACGAGTGGCAAACACCCGCGCCACTCGCGGCGCAACAACGCGCCCGTCCTCACGCCTTCCGTCTCTGCGATCGCGCAATGAGCGAGCGCTCGCCCGCCACGCTACGTTCCAGTTGCCAGCGGCTTCACAAACGCGCCGTTCGGTCGAAGCCGCGAGTCGAGCCGCGTTTGAGCAGCGCGTTTCGAGCCAGCAATTCTTAGCAGCGTAAGACGCCCGGCCAAGACACCCCGAACACTGTACAAGCGAGGAGCCAGTCGTTCCTCAAAAGCGCGGCGAGTTCCGTCCCTTTGTTCGCATGCGTTTGGACTCTCTTTAACACTCGCTTCGCTCGCACTCGCCGTGCGAGTAGGTTTTCCAACTATCGGCTGTGCGACGGTCAATGCGGCACCTGCAGTACGCCCACATTTTGATGAGCAACGAGATTCTCGAGGTTGCCCAGAAGTTCATGGAAATCGGAGTGAGTACTGTCTTCCCCCCCCACACACACACCCCTCACTTCCTAACTCTCGCCCTGCACTCTAGCCGAACCGCGCCAGCCTCATGCACATCGGGTTTGAGTCGCTGCAGAGCGGAAGTAATAACGAAACTGAGGAGACGTTCAGGGACGAGAATCGCTACATTAGCAAGACGTTAGGCATCGTGGCGGACCTTCGAGGGTACGTGCAAGAGCGAAGCGAGTGGAGACAAGTCGAGACGCGAGACGCGAAACGCGAGCAGCTCGTCCCTCGCTCGCCGTTCAATTACTCAAAATGTGCAAAGATCGGCTCAAAACGCGCAGAGAGCGGCCCGAAATGCGCGAAAAGCGGCCCGAAACGCGCTACCAGCGGACTAAACGCGATACCAGCGGCTCAAAACGCGCTACGAGCGGTGCTTTCTGGCGCTACTCGCTCGCAAATAGCGCATTATGGCAAACCTCGCTCGCTACAGCGTGTTCTGGTGCGACTCGCTCGCAATTAGCGTTCTCTGGAGCGACCCGCTCGCACTCGAGCCTATTTCCCCTTACATCTCCTCTCGCTTCGCTCGCAGTTACTCTATAGTCGGCTTTTTGTTATGCCAGATAGCGCACATCATGGAGATCAGCTTCTACGTGCTGGCGATGAAGCAGCGGGGCGGGGCGGATCTCATGGGCGTCACGGCCACGTCCGGCGCACTGCTGTCGTTTTTTGTGAATGCGCTGCACTGCCACCAGAAGGCGTTCAATCCGCAAAGCGTTCCGCTCGCCCGAGACTGCGAGCTCGACGACGCCAGAATTACGGGAGTGAGCTACTTGCGGCTCAAGGGCATGGACGTGATAGCGCTGAACCAGGAGGCGCAGGCAAGGCAGCACCTGCAGACGATCAGCCATAGAGTCAGCATGCGGACTTTCAAGGAGGAGACGGTCAAGAACGTCTTCAATGAGTGCATCACGGCACACTTCCTGATCGGGTTGCTGCCGACGGTGATCAGCGCGGTCAACTCGTGTTGGCGAATGAAGCAGAGGGGTGAGGTGGTGATGAGCGTACTGGCGGCGGGGGCGGTCTGGAGTAAGACCTGCCAGGCCTTCATCCTGGTGCAGGTGGCCTTCTCGGTGAGGCTCGCGCAGGTGTTGAGTGAATTTGAGATAAGGAGGGTAGAAGCGGATGTGAGGGTAGTCACGCCCAACTTGGTGCACAGGATCACACCACGGTTCAAGAGTTTGCTGCACGAATGCCACATGATCGGCAACTTATGCCATCCGTTGCTGTACACTTATGCGCCAATCAGCATCATCTATATCATTCAGCTCATCGCCGGCGTGTTCCTCGCCACCGCGGGCGGCTCCAACGACACCTGCGTACCGGCTTGGGCGTTTGCTGGCGTCTTTCAGCCGCTGGTGACCATTATGATCTACATACACTGCTTTGGCAAGCTCAACTTGGCCATAGAGAGGGACGTTGATCAAGACGTAGTCGAGATGAACATCCGGCTGACTTTTTCGGACAGCCACGTGCCCAACTGGCTATTGCAGCAGATGATCTGCCTTGAGCGTTTGGATGGTCGCGCGTTTTCGCTGCCGTTCGACATCGTGCCCAGCGTGGAGATGAGCCGGCGAATTTTCTCAAACTCGTGCACAGTGAGCGTGTTCTTGGCGCCGTTTCTCTTCCAAATTATGGACAAGTTGAGCGGCGAGCTGCTGTGCCCAAAAGAAGAGTACAGAGAAGTGTATAGTTAGGGTAATTTAAGACAGCGTGGGAGCAAAGGGGGCAGCCACGCACACAGTGTGAACAAAGCCGGCGAGAAGGTTGCGCTGAACGAGAGCCACGCACACAGTTTGAACAAAGGAGGCGCTCATTTCGACGGCTGAGAACGCGCTTTTCTTGAGCTTATCGCGCAAAGCGCATTGTGTCTCTCAGTCCGGTGCGGTCAAACTCGCACCTAATTATGATATACTCCTAGCAGCAACTCCCTCTCTCCTCCCAATTCTATCCCGAATCCTTAGAACATGGACATGGAGTTGCCTCCGGACTCTCCCTTGGGCGCCCTGAGCTTCTCGAAGTTCTTCTCAATGTTGTCAATCGCCACAGCGTAACTGTCGATGAGGTTCTGCAGGCCAAGCGAAGCGAGAGTTAGAGCCACACACCCGTACACGAGCCACACAAATGTGTGAACAACCTCCTCCTCGCGCCCACCGCAGTCGCCACCCACCCTTCGCGGCGGCTCGCATGTCACGCCTCCATCGCCTGTTCGCTCGCGTGTCGCGCTTCAACACCGTCTTCAGAACGGAGCCGTTTGTCTCGCTCGTCGCGCTTTCGAAGCAGCGTGTATAGGCTCTCTCGCGAGCGCTTTTCTCGCTCACGCGTTGCTCGCTAGCGCGAAACTCCCCCCTTCTTACCTGCAGAGCCTGCTGCAGCTGGAAGTAGAACGAAACGTCGATCGCGACGACGTGGTTGGCGCGGTCGGCGCTCTCCGCGAGGCTGGTCTTCTGCTCACTCGAGCTGGACGTGGACTCCTTCTTCTCCTCGCCGTCCTTGCCGCCCTTGCTAGCGCTGGTGCTGGAGGAGCTGGTCTGGGTGCTGCTGGGGGAGAGCTTCTCGACGGCGCCGGCCCTCTTGTCGAAGTAGTCGGGCAAGCCGCCCATGGTCTTGGCGACGGCCTCCCTCTCGTCCTTGAGGTACTACGCACACATGTGTGAGATGGAGGGGGTAAAAGGTAAGCGGATACGACACACTGGCCACACACACACACCTCTGGCCCAGAACTTAGAAGGCGGCGTGAACCGCGCTGCGGACGAACGCGCCACAAGCACACGACACGTGCGCACCACACGCCTCAAGGCCCAGAACTTAGAAGGCGGCGTGAACCCTCGCTTTGCATGCTCTCGCTTTGCAAGCTCTCGCTTTGCTTGTGCTCACTTTGCATGCTCTCGCTTTGCATGCTCTCGCTTTGCATGCTCTCGCTTTGCATGCTCTCGCTTTGCATGCTCTCGCTTTGCATGCTCTCGCTTTGCATGCTCTCGCTTTGCATGCTCTCGCTTTGCTAGTGCTCGCATTGCACTTGCTCGCTTCTCCATTCTTGGCTCACCTTGGCAACCATCATCTGCACGCTGACTCCGAAGTTGTTCCCGTCCTCCATCTGAGGAGTGGAGAGGTTGATGAAGCGCTCGACGGTGGCGAGGTTGGCGACGACGGCGGACATCTCGTCGCGCACGGTGGCGAGGGCGGTGGTGACGGTGGCGTTGCCAGGGTTGTTGAGGGCTTTGGTGTCAAGGGTTGAGGCAAAGGCGGCGGAGGCGGCTGAGAGGGACTGGTGGGGGAAGAGAGTGGTCAGGGAGGCAGACATGCGCTCGAGGTCGGCAGGGAACGACGACAGAATGGTGGTCACGCGGTTCTCGGAGGCGGAGCGGTAAGATTGCTGAGGGGTGTTAGTTACGTGTTCATGTTAGAGGTGTTCATATTAGAGGTGTTCATGTTGGATGTTAGAAGTGTGTACAGCAGCAACATGCAACATGTACAGTGAGTAGCACCGTGTACAGTGAGCACCAACCTGTACAGTGAGCACTAGCATGTACAGTGAGCACAATGTGGGGGCAACTCGGCTCGATTGTTAAAAGGGCGGCTTGTAGAGGGGCATGGGGGGGTCTGCTTTGACAAATCTTTGACGAAGGTTGAGGAGTAGGTCTGGCCTGACTGGTCTGGTTAGTGAGTATAAAGATGTTGGCAGCTTACCATGATGTTCTAGGGTTGTTAAATGTGCAGAAACTCTATTTTTTTCTATTTTTGCGTTGGTTTCAATATGCTGCACGAGCCCGGCTGACTCGATCAGGCTGTTCTCTCGTGCCTAAGGTATGCGCGCCCGCCGTTAATCCCGATGAATGTTAACACATGGGTAAAATGTCCTGCATTAATTATTATCGTTTGCCGGCCGCTTGCCGTAATTCATCCTGGGCCGGGAGTGCCAGTCACTGGGAGGCCTACTGAGCGTGCTAAATCACTGGGCTAAATCACTGGGCGTGGCTGATGCTCGTTGAAGAGAAACCTTCGTGTTGCCTTCCGCTCCTTCTGCCGACATTACTCCTGATTCCAATTTCTCTATGTCGCTCTCTACCATCAACCATCCAGTGACTCTCCTCGCCACCGCCTCGGCCGGCATCGCATCCGCTCTCCAACTCTCCTCCTCGTCCCTCTCACTCTCCTCAATCAAGTCACTCCACCTCGCCTCCTTCTTCCTGATCAACCTAGTCTCAGTCCGCTGGCCCGGCAGGCTCGATGGCGAGCTGGAGCGAGCGATTCTATCAGAGATAGAGTCTGACAAGCCGCCGCTGGCCGCCGCGTCGACCCTCCTCGCAAGTTCTGGCAGGTGAGGGACTGGCAAGCTACGGAGGTTGCATCCGATGCACAAAGACAAACCCGTGCTGTGAAAACAAAGACAGCGCGGAGCGCACCGCACGCCTGCCAAGGCTGCGAAACGCGATGCGATGTCAGCGCCGTGTTAAGAACAACATCATGCAGACACATGCAAGAGACGAACGCCAAGCAGATCAAGCCGAGACACACGAACAATGACACATGCATTGCCTTCTTCGCCCCCCCCTTTGTTCACTGCATCTCTCCTTTGTTCGCACAGTGTATGGCCTGTTCACACTGTGTTTGTGTAGGACGCTCGTGGCCCCGTCCCCCTACGCGTTTGCCATCTGGGGTCCCATCTACCTGCTCGAAGCCTACGCCATGATTTACATAGCAACCCTCTCCCCTTCGTCCCCCCTCGTTTCCATCCTGCAGCGCACCGCCCCGTTCTGGTTCCTCGCCAACGTCTTCCAGGCGCTCTGGTCCTGCTCCTTCCGCAAGAAGTTCGTCACCGGCAGCCCGCTCGCCAAGATCCTCTCCCCTCTCTTCCTCTCCCTCACCTCCCTCTCGCTCTCCAAGATCCACGCCATCGCCACCCAATCCCGCGCCACTATAACTCGCTTCGAGTACGCCACCGCCTTCTTCGGAATCGCGCTCCACTTCGGCTGGACGGCCGCCGCTTCGCTCGTGAACATCAACGGCTCATTAGCGTACGCCCTAGCCTCCCTCTCGCTGCAGAAGTACGCCGGCTTCCTCTCCGTCCTCGCCGCGACCGCCCTCGCTCTCTTCGTCGTCGCCGGCGGCGGCGGCGGCATCGTTCCCCTCGTGCTCGCGTGGGCGCTCAAGGCCGTCGGGTCTGGAATGACCGCGAGGCTCAAGATTGAGAAGGGCAACCAGGTCGGCGCCGGGGCCATGAAAACACTGAGTGAGGCGGGGGCGGGCGTGTGCGCGGCGCTCGGAGTTTGGGGATTGACGGGGGGTGACGGGGCTGGCGACTTCTGGGGGGGCAAGTGGGGTAGCGGTGACTTGATCTTCTAAGAACGCTCTGAACCGTTCTTGTTGCGCTGGGTCAGGCTCGCGCTCCCGAAGACAGCTCTTTGCGACTGCCAAACGTGCCTTTCCTAATTGTTCATGGTGTCAATGATCAGCTTCAGTACCGCGATGCGTTGGATGCCTCCCCCGACCCCTCCGACAACAACGGAATCCCGCGAACGAGGAGGCCCAAGGAAGGCCAGCGTGAATACGGCGTGGTTTGGTTTGGATCAGCCGCGTGACGACTAAGTAGGAGGATCGTGTTAGGGTTAGGATCGTGTTTGATGGAAGCTGAAACTTATCTAGCAGGTGACGCTGCGAGGCGACGCGGGTTTTATTGCTGAAGCAGCTTCCACTGAGTTACCCGTCGCACTCACCCCCAGCCGCAATCGTCGCAGCTCTCCCTAAAACTGACCGCCACCGCCGCCCTCAATCCCAAGTTCTGCAGGCATGACTTTCCTTGCAGCGCTGGCAGACGTCCATGCCACCCTCGTCACAGAACTCGGCGCAGTCGTCGCAGCTCTCCCTGCCGCACCGGTCGCAGCTCGCCAAGCAGCAGGTCTCGCAGACGAACAAGTCGCAGTCCTGGCAGGTGCGAGTTCGATCGCAGGCCTCGCACTTCGTCTCTTTGCATTTATTGCAAAACATGCCCTCGCCGCACGCCTCGCACCCGTTCTTGTAGCACGTGCAGCAGTAGTTCGAGCTTTCGAAGCAGTGCACCTCGCAAGCCCAGCACTCGCCGCCATGATTTCCGCTCAGCAAGCAGTCCAAGCACAGATGCCTCTGGCAGTCGCCACACTGGTACGCCCACTTGACAATCTCCCCGCCCTCGCTGACCTGTTGCTCCACGCCGACGCGAGGCACGCCGTAGCTGCGGCTCTGGCAGATCGTGGCGTTGCACAGCTCACAATCGTGCTGCCCGTACATGTCCGGAATTTGCGGGTGCGACTGGTGGAGCACGCCGGTGGCGGACGGAGTGGAGGAGTCCAGGACGAAGGTGTTGCTCCACCTGTCGTGGTGAGTGCACGCGTACTGCGAGAAGGTCGGGTCAGTAAGCGGCACGTCAGTTGCGAGCGCGATCGACTTTGCGGTAAGGGAAGGGGAGCGGAAGTCGGAGGGTTTGAGGAAGGGGATTAGGACGTCGTAGAGCACCTCGCGGGAGATGGTGAGGAAGCCTGACATGGTGCGAGGAGAGTCTCCTGCAGGAGCGGCGAAGGCGATCGTGAGGAGTGGAGTTGTTTGCTTGTCGCTCGTTTGAAGGTTTGCAGTGTCGCTGAAAGGGGGGCAGGGGGTGGCCGTACCAGCTCCCGTTGGTTAGCTAGGGGAGTGGGGGGTGGAGGTGAAGTAGAGCGTGGTTGGCGAGGATTGGCAGCTCTCGCGTAGATGCCTCACTGGGTTTTTTGTTCTGCTTTTTTAGAGTCACGCACTTTGACCACTGACGCCGCATGAGAGTGCGCTCCTTCTCTCGCTTCGTGGCATTGCCGGCGTGCCTGATCCTTACATTCCGCAATCTGTTCCACTCGTTCCGCGTCCCCATCGAGAACGACGTCTACTCACATGTCGATGCACCCTAACGCGCACGTGCTCTGGTCTCGTGGCTTCCAAGACCTCGTCGACTGCGCCACCGTTCCTCTCTCGTACTACGCTGCGGGCACCGAATACCGCCACTCTGTTCGACGTATGCAGCAATACTTTGCGACGAGCGGCGGGCCCTCCGCTCCGCTCATCTGGCTTCGCCTGAAATACGGGACCCCATTGCGACACCGGTACATTCGTGACGAGCGTACTTCCGCTAATGACAAAACGCTTCACGCTGGTCACCACAGACGGCGACAACAGCATGCCTTCGAGGCTCCCCCTCCGGCTAGCCAAAACGCTGCTCGCCCACCCACTTCTCGACTCCTGGTACACGCAGAACTACGACGGCTCGATCGCGCACCCGCGGCTCTTTCCGTTCCCTATGGGCTTCGACATTCACACCGAGCGCCGAGGTTTCGAGCCGTTGCGCGCCGCGCGGCAAGTCGAGCGCCCGCGCCAGGCCAAGATCTTGTTGGACAAAATGGCCATGACGTCCGAGCGGAGGCAGGCGGATCAAGAGCTCACGTGCATCGACCACGACCACAAAAAGCGCATGCCCGTTGAAGCCGTGTGGGACGAGTATGGCTCGTACACGTTTAGTGAGCAGGGCGCTATCGCAGAGCGAGCCTCAAAACGACCTGTACTGTACCGCCAAACGACGCGCCCCCACGGCGATTTTGCTGCGCCGCATTGTTAACACACAAACTCGCCGCTGCTCGCCTATGACGACGCATCCCCACAGCGATTTTGCTGCGCCGTATAGTGTTCACACATGTGCCGTGGCTCTCCAACTAACACACCCTCCAAGGCGTGTCGCCCCACGGCAACGGACTCGACTGCCACCGAATATGGGAGATGCTATACCTGGGCATGGTGCTCGTAGTGGAATCCAGTTCGCTCGACCCGCTGTACAAGGACTTGCCCGTCATCATCGTCGACGAGTGGAGCCATCTTTGCGACCGCAGCATCGCCGCTAGGTACTATAATCTGCGGGATAAGGTGCCGGTGCGGGAGGAGGTGTTCACACTGGAGTACTGGCTAACGCAGAGGTGAACTTTGGGCGAAAAAAGGTATTTGCCCGAAAGTATCTTAAATCGCGGCGAGGCGGCATCGAGTGAGCTGAGGAGAGGCAAAGTTTTCCTGTCTGGAGTTGGCGGCAGAGCTCAGCCGCATCGCCGTGATCTCTGCGGTATCCTTCAGGCCCTCCCCCCCCCCTCCACCTTGCTTCCCCCCCCTCCTGTCCCTTTAACTCCTCCCCTTCACTTCACTGCCCCCCCCCCATGAGCCAACCTAGAATCTCCCCGGGTGTCGGCCCTAACAAGGATGAGGACTTCCTGCACTACACCGTGACCACATTCCCAACCTCGCCTCTCTCAATTAACAAATCGAGCAACACGTTGGTGCACACCGACTCGGAAACAATCATCCGACACATCACCACCAACCTTCCAAAGCTCCTCTCCTCTGCATCTACCTGTACCTCCTCCAGTCTGCCCAAGCAGCACAATTTCACGCAGCACAATTTCGCTTCTCTCCTCCAGACGGGCACGTCAAAAAGTAGCAAGCCCATCCGCGAGTCCTTCTCCTACTCCCTTCTACTTCAAACCGACCCCACCAACACCTCAATAACCATCACCAGTACAACAGATTCCTCAACCGATTCCCCTCTCAACCCTGTCAGCATCTCAGGTCTGGTCACGCTCATTCCGTCTGATTTCGGCACCACCGAGGTCGTGCTCTCGGCGACACTGGACACTGTTAACAACACCCCACAAGACGCCGCAGCATCCTCTCCCTCGCGATCCTCACACTCGTTGAAGACGCAGCGACGTGTTATGACACAACAAGCTCCCCTCGACCACCTGCTCTCCCTGATCCCCACCCTCCACCACCGTTTCGCGCGCTACTCAGCCGTCGATCGCGCTCACTTCGCCGCGTTCGAGCACACCGTCTCCCAAAACCCTCCCCCCATCACCCCCCAAGAGGACGCCCTCATCACCTCGAGCGTCAAGGCGGACGACATGGACATCGAGCGCGAACGCAACGCTGTCCTGCGCGACATGAACATGGACGCTGGGTCCGGCGGGTGGAAGCGTATCCCGGGCACTGTCCGCGACACGGTCTCGTACTTCCAAAAGAAAGAGAACAACGACGTTTGGGGGAAGGCGGTGGCCACGGTCGATGCGCCTGCGTCCACCGTCTTCGCCAGCATGTTTTGCCAAGACAACTACAAGTCAGCCTACAATCACGTCAAAAAGGAGGGGAAAGTCACGCTTCGCAAGGTGGTGACCGTGCCCAACTCACGCACCGTTCTCGTAACGGCTGTTGTGAGGCTTTCGCCTTATGGCGTTGCGGTCTCCAACCGCGTCGTATGCACGCTGTTTTCATGGCGCAGAGAACCGGATGACTCTTTCGTCATCGCGTTCGCGCCGCTCGACGAGTACGAGGACAAGGAGCGCGTGAAAGAGTTGAACGACGTCGTTGCAAACGACGCTCTTGCCGCGAACGCGATTCGAGCGGAAGCACGCGGATTCTGGATCTTCAAACCACTCGCGCCGGCCGTCTGCGAGGTGACGTATTTTCTTCAGGTCAAGATGGGCGGCAGCTTACCGAAGCAAATTCTCGCGATGCGCACCAAGCAAACGCTCGGCATTGTGCAGGCGACGCAAGACGACTTCGAGCGCAACGGGAAAGTCGTCGACTCCGAGATGATCGCTGCGTTTACGCTGCCGCCGAAACTCAGTGAGCTGAACGACGACCAACGACAGATCGTCGAAACGTGCAGGCTGCTCTATGGAGAGGGCGGGAAAGAGTGGGAGGAAATAAAGACGTCCTCGCCGTTTGTCGATGCGTGGTGCAAGCACTCGCCAGCCAAAGTTGGGGAGCTATGCACTGCGCTTGGGAAGGCGACTGCTGGTGAGAGCTCCGTTCAGAGCGCCCACTTTGTTCCTTCTTTCCCCCTCTCGCGCGACGAGCTCGCAAACGGCGCTCTCTGAAGCCGGTCTTTCAGCGCGACACACTCACAAACAGCGCTCTCCACGCTCCGAACGACGCTCTCCACGCTCACAAACGGCGCTTTCCACGCTTGCAAACAGCGCTGCCCTTTGTCCACAAATGTTGGTAGCCGCGCCTTTTGTTCGCACTTGTGTGGGGCGCTCTCCACACTTGCACACCGCCGCGCCCTTTGTCCACACACGTTGGTGTCCCCTCCCCCTCCCCTCCCCCTCGCCCCTTTGTTCACACAGTGTATGTGGCAGCCATCGACTGCTCGATGCGCGACGGTGTGGCATGGTGGTTCAGGTTCTTGAGACGAGAGAGCACTCGAGAAAGCAACGAGCAAGGCAACCCAGCAGGTGTCGTCACCCTCGAGCGTTCTCAGCACGACCATACCGTCGCCATGATCAAGAAGATGCCCTTCCCTCTGTACAACAGGGAGTTCGTCGGTCGCATGATATGCGCAACGGACGCGAACGGCGACATCTTGATCGCTTCTGTGCCTGTCAACGACACCGTCGACTACGGCTTGTCGACCAGGACGGTGCGCGGAGTGACCAGATCGTTTTTTCGGGTCGCTAGCTCGAGCGAGTCTCGGTGCAGGGTTACGTACTGCCTGTACCTGGACGCTGGCGGTCGGATACCGACCTGGGTGGTGGACGCCAAACTGCCGCTCGCGCTCAGCGGAATCAACCGCCTGCGAGATGCGTTCCAGCGCGACGACGAGATCGACAAGGTGGCGCGGGACGAGCTGGCAAGCTGCATCTGCGACTCGCCGCAAATTTACACCGCCGAGGAAGACGCCCTCATCAACGAGGTTCACGTCAAGCTAGGCACGCTCGAGTGGAAACGTTTTGATGTGCTCGAGTCGCCCGACCACCTCATTAGGATGGGCAAGATTTTTTTGGATAACGACACCAGAGTCGTCATGCGGGGTAGCGTGGTCGTTGACGCGCCTATAGAAGTCTGCGCAGCTTGGGAGATGGCCAAAACTTCGCGAAAGAATGTGGTTGATGGTCGTGCTCGAGGTACGCTCGAGAGCCGTATGACTATAAAGAGTGAACACTATCACCTCTTCCACCTCGTGAAAGACCTGCACATTCCAAATGAGTGCAAGCGACGAAGAAAAACCCCTGAATCTGAAGTACGTGCGAGCACAGACGGAAAACGACTGGTTGTACGAAGAGCTTGAACCACTGACGGGCGTTCCGCAGACGCGCGCTACTCTCACACAGCAAGTGGATCTTGGCGGCGTGATTCCAAAGTTTGTGGTGAACGGCCAGGTCGTGAAGCAGCTGATGTTTCTGAGCCGGATGAGGAAGCAGTTCGACAAGAGCCTGGAGGTTGACGGCGCGACTAGGGCGCGGAACGTTGAGATGGTCTCGGGGCACGCTGACGAGTACTCGGCGCAGGAAGAACAGATGTTGGAGGAAGGGGAGAAGCACTTCGCGGACTTTCAGGAGATGAAGGCGAAGAGTTTGAAGATGGTCTCACCGGTGACGAATGCCGAGATCGCGTTCAAGGGTGGAGACA
>Ga0307985_10001624_pt1 | contig 12668 bp, 10 predicted proteins | sample EllFjometageno80_FD_203155 | JGI IMG/M metagenome (GOLD analysis project Ga0307985, IMG submission 203155) | Marine microbial communities from Ellis Fjord, Antarctic Ocean - #80 | ecosystem: Environmental > Aquatic > Marine > Unclassified | place: Southern Ocean | collected 2014-10-09 | reverse complement strand
CTCCAAGTGATACTATCAAAATTTCCACCCTTATTCCTTCCAGCAGTGCTCTATCGAATTCTCGTAGTACTGGATCATCGGCATCACATAGTGCAGTGATTCCTATAAGGATTCAGCAAGTTCGATCACCTTAACAATGCGCGGCTTTTTCTCAAGGTAATTTAACGCTAGGACTCGTTCCTCGCTGTAACTACACATAGAAATCGGCACGCCGAAACTAACGCTGGCGTAGCCGCAGGCATTAAAGGAAAGCACGACCTTACGGGCAAAACTCTTAACCTTCTGCTGCAGACCATATCGAAGAATATTGTCGCGCTGCGCCTGTTCCTCGATTATTGCAAGTACCTGGCAATCGAACAGCAACTGATCAATCAAAATCAGCCGCTTACTGCGTTGTAGCGGGCAAATTTTTATCTGCAGTTTACGGTTCTGCTTAGGCGGCGGGGGTAGCAGCGAACGCTGAAAAAAAAACACACTCATTATTACTGCGTAACTGGCGGCCAGCAGCAGTAGATAGAATATCCAGCCTGTGGTGTGGCAGTTGAGGTCAAGGCGGCAGTCCGCAGATCTTACTATTTACTCGATTGTAGAAGGATAGGTGCTGTAATTGTGAGAAATAGCGGGTTTAATGGCTTATTCCACTATTTATGATATGGACTTAGCAAGTGATTGTCTCTATCCTTCGCACCCTCGTAACCTCCCGTATAGTTATCGGTTTAGATATCGGCTTAATTATGCGTCTAAATATCCCCAGATTACCGGCCCAAGGGCAAAGCAAGGCAATACTATGAGCAGCGAAGAAATCACCTCATTCGAGCAAATGGCGCTGTCTAAGCCTCTATTAAAGGCACTCGTTGATGTGGGCTACGAAACGCCTTCCCCTATTCAAGCACAAACCATCCCCTTGTTACTTGAGGGCAGAGATGTGCTTGGCCAGGCACAAACTGGTACCGGCAAGACTGCCGCTTTTGCTCTACCTATTCTTTCGAAATTGGATATAAAGCAGAAAGACCCTCAGGTGATGGTTTTGGCACCCACGCGCGAACTCGCCATTCAGGTCGCCGAGGCCTTTCAGAAGTACGCTAGTCATATAAAAGACTTTCACGTTCTACCCGTTTATGGCGGTCAGGACTACAGCGGCCAGATACGCGCTTTGAAACGTGGTGTACATGTGGTGGTCGGAACACCAGGCCGAGTCATGGACCATATGCGTCGCGGCACATTGAAACTCAATCAACTAACCACCCTTGTCCTGGACGAAGCCGATGAGATGTTGCGCATGGGTTTCATCGACGATGTCGAATGGATTCTCGAACAAATACCCAAGCAGAGACAGATCGCCCTCTTCTCTGCAACGATGCCCACCCAGATACGACGCATTGCCAGCAAGTATCTGACCGACCCAGTTCAAGTTACGGTCAAGATGAAGACCGCCACTGCCGAGTCGATCCGCCAGCGTTTTTGGCCGGTTAGCGGCATGCATAAACTTGACGCGCTCACTCGAATCTTAGAAGCCGAGACTTTCGATGCCATGCTTATTTTCGTGCGCACGCGCATTCTTACTGTCGACTTAGCAGAAAAACTGTCGGCTAGAGGATTCTCGGCCACAGCACTCAATGGTGATATAGCGCAGAAAACACGCGAGCGAACTATTGAGAGACTTAAGAAAGGACAGTTAGATATTCTGGTCGCAACCGATGTCGCTGCCCGAGGTTTAGACGTAGATCGAATCAGTCACGTGGTGAACTACGACATACCACACGATACTGAATCCTATATACACCGAATCGGCCGCACCGGCAGAGCCGGTCGTGAAGGAGATGCGATCCTATTTGTTGCTCCACGCGAAAAACGCATGCTAGCCTCCATCGAGAGGGCGACGAATAAGAAGATCGAGATGATGGAACTGCCTTCCACTCAATTGATCAACGACAAGCGCGTAGAGCAATTCAAGCAGTCGATATCAGAGACCATCGCTAACGAGGATCTTTCTCAATACACCAAATTGCTAGAGAAATTTGAGGCAGAGAACGAATTTCCAATGCTAGGCATCGCAGCTGCACTCGCCAAGCTTGCTCAAGGCGACACGCCTTTATTATTACAAAACAAGCCAATGCGAAAAACAGAAAAATTCACACGTGCAGATGAAGGTGATTCGCGAGGCCGATCACGTTCAAAGCCTTCCATTGGGGAGAGAAGTTCCAGAGGTGAGTCACGCTCACGACCGCCAACAGAAGATAGAAGCCCCAGAAGTGAGTCACGCTCACGACCGCCAAGAGCCGACAGCCCTCCAGAAAAAGGCATGGAACGATTTCGCTTGGAAGTGGGCCACAACCATGACGTTATGCCCGGCAACATCGTCGGCGCTATCGCCAATGAAGCAGGCTTAGACGCTCAACATATCGGCCGCATCAACATTCACGATGATCACAGCACGGTTGACCTACCCGACGACATGCCGGACGAGATTTTCAAAGAACTCAAGAATGTATGGGTCTCCGGGCAGACACTAAAAATCTCCCGCTTAACAATGGATGGAAAATCATCTCGATCCGCACGCCCAACATTCGAAAAGACTAGCAAGGGGCCAGACAAGGCACCTAAGAAAGACAAGAAGCCAAAGCGTAAACCTGCAGCGAAAGGCAAGTCTAACGCGAAGGCTAAAGACGACCCGAAGAAGAAGGCTGCTGCAAAGAAGAAGTCTCGTCACAGGAATCGTGTAGTCACTGGGAAGTAGAGCAGCAAAGCTGCTTCTTAGGAATTTTACACCACGTTATTGGGCAATAAAAAAACGGGTGCAAATTTACATTTGCACCCGTTTTTGCATAAAACCCTTACGGCCCTATCGACTCAACTTACGGAATCAAGCGTGGAATGAACTTAGTCATTCCTTTGATAGGTCCAACCTCGCCAGCGTAGACAACGCCATTGCGGTCAACTGTAACGCCCTCACCCATAGAACCTAGGCCACCCATGCCGGAGCCACGCTCAGAGTCATGTGCCTTGATGTAGTAAAGCACTTCGCCAGTGCGGGCACTACCTACACGCAGACCTTTCTGCCAACCTGGGTTGTAGTTTTCATCAGACTCAGAGTCGATGGCATACAACATGTCAGTGTTTGGATCGATGAACAGACCACTGATACGGCTGAACTGGTACCACGTATCTAGATGATCACCATCTTGCGTGAATATCTGGATGCGGCTGTTACCACGGTCAGCTACAAACAACCTGCCCTGCGAATCCATACCTAAAGAGTGAGGTGAACGGAACTGCCCATCCTCAAAGCCGAATTCGCCGAAACTCTTTATAAAAGAACCGTCTGGCGCAAAGATCGACATACGACTCTTCGCCGTTGGACCCGCTTCATTCTGAAACTGCGCACCGTGCGTGTCGCCTACGTAGATATTGCCATTTGGTGCAACTAAAACGTCGTTCGGCGCATCGAAGTGAGTCGGCGGATCACCAGCTTCACCAGGCGTACCTAAGGTCATTAGTAATTCACCGGTTGGGCTAAACTTTAAGACCGTGTGGCCCTTGCCCGCAGCAGACGGATTCTCTTCCAATTCAGCAGCATTTGCAGCGCGCGCATCGACTACCCAGACATTGCCTTGGCTATCGACATCCATGCCATGTGGCCAGATTATCTGACCCCCGCCAAAGCTCTGAACTACATTGCCATCTGGATCCAACTTAACGATCGGATCAACATCGGATGTGGCACAGGAGTTTGTACCACAGCGATCACCAGCCCAAACGTGGATGCCGTCGATATCAATATTGACCGCACTCACTGAACCCCAGCTACGGCCATCAGGTAAAGTACCGAAGTTGCGCTGTGTCTCATAAGGATTCGGCAGGTGGTTGATTGGCTCCTGATCAGCATGTGCTGCTGGCTGGATAGCACCTGGTCGCGCTGGTTGTGCTACAGCGGCGCTCGACAGCAGGGACAGCGCGATACTGGCAACACCGGCGGTAAGCAGTAGGTGCGCTCCTGTTGTTCGTGCAATTTTATTAGTCTTGTTCATTATTCACCTCTTAGTACTACTCGATTAACTCTCTTGATTAACACGCGTAATTAACGCTCGAATTCTCTTCTTAGAAACCCTTGTTCCTATCCCGCTTACTAGCAGTCTCTGATTTTCTTGAGGATTACCTCAAGTTTGCCTACACAGCAACCCTCCTATTTTATAGTAATTATAAATTTGGCTAGCCTGTGAACATGGACTCTCGAGCGGTCGTTGTCAAGACGGCTTAACCCTAGTAAACACCCTGCGTCCGCAATACACACAGGAATCTCTAGACTCACGTCTATTCGCTGTTTATGCTCTGCCTCACAACGAAAAGAGAGGCTCTCATGCGCAGTAATTTAATCTACGTGATTTTCGCAACCGTACTATTGATGGCAGGCATTCTAGTGGCAATTTGCCTTGCTGACACGGTGCCAAATGCGGCTGGTTTAGCCCATCCACAGTTCAACGGCATGCAGGCCGGCGGCGACGGTGCCGCGCGACTAGAGCACATTGGTGGCCTGGCCTTCGTCTTTCAGGCATTACTGCTACTACTCATCATATGCCTGGCAGCGCTGGGTGTTGCCGAAGAGCGGCGCAGCACAGAATTCTGGGCGTATATGGGTGGCACATTGTTATGCAGCTTCTTCGTCTGGTGGCAGATGTACTCTGGCCACCAAGCCTTCCTGGCAACTGGCCTCACCAGCTATTTCATGGGCTTTCCTGTGGCTACCGCCTGGCAGGTATATGGCACCTGGCTAGGGGCGATTCCGCTGATAATCTTGTACACCGTAGGCTTTCGGAAATTCATTTTCACCGAGGAAGATGAGCAAAAGTACGAGAAATTACTAGAAAATATCGCAAAAAAGTCGGAGCAGTAATTCCATGGAAGCCTATAGACAGGAAATTATCATTGGCGCAGTTATCATCTATATGGTTTTTTGTGTCATCACTGGCCTGTGGGCCATGCGGCGCACGAAAAATTCCAGCGACTTCTTTATAGCAGGCCGAGGCCTAGGACCGGTTGTTGTTTCTCTTGCCCTGTTCTCTTCAACGCTAAGCGGTTTCGGATTTGTAGGCGGGCCGGGGTTGGTCTATTCGATTGGCGTGAGCTCGTTCTGGATGATCGTCATCTCATCCACCGGCTATGCGTTAGGATTTTTCCTTGTAGCAAAACGAATCCGCATGATCGCCGACGTCCGCAATTGCATTTCCCTTCCTGATGTTCTTGCAGCAAGATACAACAGTGAAGCGGTTCGATTTCTTATTGCCGTTACAATTGTTCTTGGGGTAATGGGCTACCTTGCAACACAGATTTTAGCCATGGCTGTAGTAATGCAGGCGATCCTCTCTGGCACTATTATGTTCGCGGACATAGGACTCGTTACCTGTGTCGTTATTTCTTCTGCCGTTCTAATCTTCTACTGCGTCACTGGAGGCATCATTGCCTCTGTGTATACCGATGTGGTGCAGGGCGCGATAATGATGATCGCCGGAGTGCTGATTCTATTGACTGCGATGTCTGTATTCGACGGCGGAATGCAGGAAGCAACCTCCATAATTCTTGCAGACGACGGCGAGACCATGATGCCCTTCGGTGCCGCTGGAATCATGGCTTCACTGGGCTGGTTCTTCGTCTTCGGCTTAGGGCTTGCAGGCCAACCCCATCTTGTAACGAAGATGATGATGAATAGAAGTATATCCGACAACAGAATCATCCTCCCGATGTCCCTGTTCGGTTACGTCATGGCCGCCCTACTATGGGTCTCCATTGGGGTGATCATGCGCGCAGCTGTTATCGATGGCGTTATAGAACCGCTAGCTCTTCCCGATGATGCCGCCTCTCTCTTCCTTTCAATATTTACCAATCCACTGCTTGCGGGTATCGTTTTTGCCGGCCTGTTTGCTGCAATCATGTCGACATCTGATGCCTTCCTCAACATAGGTACGGCGGCAATCATTCACGACATACCCAAAGCCATTCAAGGCCACGCAATTCAGAACGAGCTGTTCTGGGCTCGCATAGTTACCGTGATTTTAGCGATAGTTGCGGCTAGCTTCGCGCTGTATTCACACTTTCAGGACGCTACACTGGTCGCCATACTTGGTGCTTTCGGCTGGGCTACCTTCGCCGCATCTATATTTCCTGTACTAGCTATCGGATTAAACTGGAAGGGCGCTACTGCGATGGGAGCCGTTGCTGCGATCGTTTCAGCCTTGTTGATAAACTTTATCATCCAACTCGCAGGTATCACTCTGCCCTACGGCATACTCGGCGGACTGATTGCGTTCATAGTCTCGCTCGTGCTGTTTATTGGTGTGTCACTGGTAACAAAGAAGCCAGAGTTGGACGCAGACATGGAAGCTGTTTTGAATATCTAGGAATTACTTCTTGCCCGATCGCAGCCTACTAGTTGCGAACCTAGTCCACGTGAATAGCTTGGCAGAGAATCTCAGTATCAACTACTCGGTGATGAGCGACTTCCAGGAGTATCTCAATCAATTGATTGAGGTTAAATCGATATAGCTGAACAGCCCTGGGGGCTTAAAATCCCTCAGAGCGAATCAAATCACTATTGTTCCAGCTGAGGCACTGAGTAAGGAGAATTTGGATCTACGGCCTGACGTAAAGAGAAGACATTGCCATCGATATCGTTCGCATGGACCTGCCAGAAACTCCCTAACAGAACTGGGTCGCTGACAAATTCCACACCTAGATCAGACATGCGCGCATACTCCGCCTGAATGTCAGCAACTTCAATCGAATAAGAATAACCAAGCGCCGTGCTGTCTCTATTTCCTAAGAACTGAATCGTTTCCGGGTTATCGTATTGCCAGAACTCCATGCTTTTCGATTGCTGCGCCATTCTGAAGAACATGACTTTAAGCTCCACATCGTCAACATCAGTCGCGTCATCAAAAGTCACGCGGTCCGCTATATCAGCCGTTCTATAAGGATTGAAGCCCATTATTTGGGAGTAGTAATCGGTCAATCGCTCGATGTCATGTGTTACCAAAGCAACTTGTGTCATCCATAAGTCTAAACCTTGCTCTATCCATTCAGGACTTCGTCGGTCTCCGCCTAATCGATCAAAATCTAGCTGTTCTAGCTCAATCATATTTCCTTCCGGGTCATAGGCATAGGCATAAGTGACGCCCTGGCCCAGTAGATCTACAGGCCCATCGCCACGACTGAGCATGTCAGCTCCTGCGCTCTTGAATTTATCGTATCCTGATAAGTGCGATGGTGACTGAAAACAGGTATGGGTCATACCTGGGCCCTCTACAGGCATCTTGCTGATCGGTGTGTCGCGGTTGTGACTAAATTCCGTGAGCTCGAAAAGCATGTTCGGCGCTTCCAGCACTGCAACCTCATACTCTATTCCTTGACGGCCAAAAAGTTTGTCCGCTGCACTATTGCTACGAACTACTTCTCTGCGAATTACTTTAAAACCCGAAGCTCGCTGGTAAAAATCTAGAGACGCATCCAAATCTCTCACCGATAAACCGATGTGATTGACGCCCATTAAGGTCGCTGGAGAATCCGAGATTGTCGCATCTGGATCAATCTCGTAGGCTAGCGCCTGCGTTGAAATCAGTAGCACAGTTGCGCTTGAAAGAAGCAAGCTGGAAAAGATCGACCTGCAGTTAGGTTTATTACGCTCGGGAAAAAAATTGTACATAGTAGGCTCTCAAAAATTAAAGACTAAAGATAATTTTAATATGCTAAATAGCGACGGGTCAGATGTGCATTCACCCTTTAGTTTCCATCGAGTGAATACACTAACAGAACATTACCTGGTGCCTCAGCCCACTTCTCATAACCCGAGGTGATAAAGACTTGACCATTCATAATTACCGGGCCATCTGATTCGATGGAGCCGCCTCTGGCTTGGATGCCATTGCGAGTCCCGAAGCTTTGTCGCGTATTGGTTTCCCAGAGTATGCTGCCGTTGTCGACATCGAAAGCGCGCAAGATGCCATCTAGGCCGCCAGCGAATACTAAATCGGTAGTGCTACTGACAGCTGCCGAGATGCCCTGCCAACACAGGAATGGGCCCCCCTCACATTTGTCTGGCAAGTCATTGCGCCACAGGATCTCACCCGTGCTGGGCTTTAAGGCATGGATGCCCGGGTGCGCTGCGCCGACATTGTAGGGATTATTGGTTGGCAGATCTGAAATACCGACGAAGAGCTTCTCGCCATTGGTGCTCATGCCGTAGTGGATGCCACCCATGGTGCCGCCACTTCCAGCGCGCTGTTCCCATACGAGCGCACCCCCATTAGCCGGGTCGAGAGCGTATACCATTCCTGACTTTTGACCAACCCAGATTAATTCACGTCCGTTCTCATCCTGCGCCAATATAGGGGAGGCTCCGATATCATAGTCGGGCCCATCCTCCTCGGGACAGTTTGGCGTTCCTCTTGAGCAGGCGCCATTCCAAGCATCGTCCTTGGTAAGTTGAGCTGCCCAGACAACCTCACCCGTCGCTAAATCCATAGCCAATACGGCATCGCTATAACCATTTGCTGGTGATGAATAGTTCTCACCAGTACCTGCGTAAACAAGATTTCTCTCTACGTCTATTGTCGGGCTCGACCAGATAGGCGCACCGGAAGGGCCATACTGCTGTATGCCCGCAGTGCTCAGTATAGTTGGGCGTGGCTCGTCGGTAGTATAGGTTCGCCACAACTGCTCGCCAGTACTAATGCTTAAAGCAACTAATGCGCCTCGAAATGAGCAGCAGGGATAATTCACTCTGGCGGCTAGCAGAACCTCAAGCGAGGACACGGGCACAATGAGTGTGTCCTCATGAGCTATTACCGAACCGGTAATTGTCGCTTGCGGGTGATCATGCACTTCTTTCTTCCAATTTAATGTGCCAGTCTGCGCATTCACGGAATAAGCACTGCCCGCAAAATCGCCGAACAAGAGCGTTTCAGGCACACCTTGGTCATCAGTATCTACATAGATTGCTCCGCGCACTTCGGAATCGGCGCTGTAGGTCCACCAGGGACAGCCATTCGAATTATCCAGCGCATAAATAGTGCCTTCCTGACTACCAATGAAAGTAACCTCTGGCGTAACAACAGGCTGTGAACGCGACCGGGTGGCATCAGGAAACGCGAATGCCCACTTGAGTTTTAATTGTTCAACGTTGCTCTTGTTGAGAAGTGTTTCCTTCGGCTGATGGCGTGTATTCCCACCATCGCCTCCCCATCCGTTCCAGCTTACCGGCGCGCTTAGGGATGCCGTTGAAGACAGGCTTGATTGGCAGCTGAAACTTACGCTTTGTGTGCGTGTTTCGTCGTATCGTTCACCCGTAAGGAAGTAGGCAATGTTTCGTTTCTGCTCGCGCGGTAGAGCCATACCTGAAGTCGCCATAGAGCCAGATTCAAGCGCCTCTACTATTCGTCTTGGTGGGTACAAAGCAAACGCAGCTCGTTGCGGGGCTTCCAACATAGCGCCTTCGTGGCATTCAGCACAAAATAATCGATATTGAGCTTCGCCGTCCGCCAATGCCGCTTCGTTGTGGGCATCCTGCGAAAACACCATCGCAGGACTAAGAAAGAGCAAGCTCGCTGTGGTAAAAATTTTAACTACTCGTTGTCGCATGCCCTGCTCCATTAAATCTCTAATTCTGGTTTTATTATGCTTCGCGCCGAAGCAGGGAGAGATTACCATTATTCGTACGCAAATAAACTTAACTTGGCCCTATCAACTCGGAAAGTGATATGCGCTTAGTTCTAGCAGAGGAAATTGCAGCGTGACGAGTTGTGGCAGCGTTGTAGGCAAGTGTGCTTAGTTTGCGAGGCACACTTGTCCAGCTCTAGTCATTAATGACGATACAAGTCAAAAGCAATGACGCATCTATTCGTATCTTCACTAAAAGGAATAGTTTTTTATACCAAGAAAAAAGAAAGGAAAATTAAATAAAAATAATTGGCGATTACCACTTGTCTCGCATACGACGCAGACCAACGAACGTTGATTGATCATCTAACGCTTCTATATCAGTATCCAAGCTCGCAGCAATCCCCGATCGTACTTGCCTTTGATCAAGGCGAAAAAAGACGTTGATTTCTCGCTCCATTGAGATCGTGCTGACATAGCTTTCAGCGCTTAGTCCTGCTTTAAACTGCGCGCACAATGATTGAGCTGATTGATTGTCAGGTTCTCGATCGAGTGTGAACTGCAAGTTATTTTCGATGTAGTCATGCCCAGGGAAAATTCGCACCTCATCCGCCAGTGGATAGAATTGTTTGACGAATGTTTCGTACATGATCTCGGGCGCGCCACCCAAGTCGCAGCGCCCTATTCCAGCATTGAACAATGTATCTCCACAAAATAGAGCGGGCTGCTCTGAGTCGGCGCCAGGGAAATACAAACATATATGGCTCATCGTATGACCCGGGGTATCCATCACTTGCAGGCTAAACTCACCACATTCCAATGTATCGCCGGCTTGTAAGCCTCTGTCCACGTTCGGTATGGACTGCATAGCATCAATATGAGAAACCAACTGCGCACCAGTTGCCGCGATGACCGGGCCGTTGCCACCAATATGATCGTGGTGGTGATGGGTGTTAGCGACAGTCTTGATGCGCCATCCCAATTCTTTGGCAACTTGCAAGCATAGAGCATGATCCAAAGGGTCAATAGCAATTGCCTCAAGCGTCTCTTCGCAGGCAAGCAAATACATGTAGTTGCTCAAGGCATTTCGAATGGGTATTTGTCTGATCAGCATGATCTTTCCTATCGTGATGGATATTGGCCAAACTATCTTACATCAAAATTTGCAGGGCTAGCGAAATTTGACACATAAATCCGACAGCAAAGGCGAGCGTTCGAACCCAGGGAACGCCGAGTGAATACGTCACAAAATGGACAATCCGGGCATAGAAATAGATTGCACTGGCAAGAGCTGTAGTTTCATTATTCGCACCAGCAGCTTGAGCCACAAAAATTAGCAAGCCGAAAACAACCAAGTTTTCTATAGCATTGGAGTGAGCCTGTTTCATTCGTGCAGCCCAAGGTGCCAGAGGACATACCATAGAATATTGCGGAATCAATATTTAATCGTTGCAGCAGCACATGCAGATCTTCTGCTTCCTCACCGGAAAGTGGTTCGGCACTAGCAAAAGACACTTCTGATCGCCCTAAGTTACGACGGTCCATAATAATGACCTTTAGGTCACTGGATGCAGCTGCAAGATTTTTAGCGAACGCTCCAAAACCTTCAATGTCCCCCATCCCTCCTGGAGTTACAATCAATGGGATCGATCCATTTGGGTTATAGATCTCAACGTTTAAAGTCATCTCGCGGTCCGGCCTAAGATCTACTCTACGATTGTCTGTTGAAACGCTGTCTGAACTTGGCGCAGGAGCCGCCTTAAACAAAACTTCGATCCAAACATTATTGGCGGCACCCTTAAACAAGGTCGCATCAGGATTGTAATTAGGATCAATGTTAACCCTCGATTCCTGAGCAACCAGCACATTTGAAGCGCATAGCAATGCAGCGAGAGTAGTTATCAAAACACGGTAATAAAGGATACTTGTAAGCATTATCTTTCCCTAGTTGTGAAGGCACTCTTTGAGGTGTAAGTTTTTAGTAATAGGTATAATATAGGACCATTCAGTCCTGATTGCAAACAACAACATAACGACTATGTTATGATCCGCATTATTGGAACCGGAGTATTATTCGCCATGGCAGGTAGACCACGAGAATTCAATGTTGTAGTGGCACGCGATGCCGCGATGCAGCTTTTTTGGACTCAAGGTTATGAGGCTACTTCGTTGAACGATTTGCTTTCGGCGATGAATTTATCGAAAAGTAGTTTTTATCAAACCTTCGAATCCAAACACGCATTGTTTGAACAATGCCTCATTCGCTATGGAGAAATACTTATCTGTACAATGAGAGAAGGTTTAGCTACCGCACCAAACTCTCTCGCATTCATTCACGGTGTGCTGACTGACATTTCAAAAGAGACGCGCGACCCGCAAGGAAGGCGTGGTTGTTTAATGGTGAATACCGCCGCAGAGTTCGCACAAAGTGATCCAGGCATTGCACGCTGTGTAAAAGCTGGGATGGAAGCGTCGAAAAAAATATTCGCTGAAGCGGTAGCCACAGCGCAGGTCGATGGAGACATCGATTCGAAGGCAAGCCCCCAAGCCCTTGCCGATTACTTAATGACTACCCTGATCGGGCTGAAAACTCAGGTTAAGGCTGGCGCCAGTAGTAAACAGATTACAAGTATTGCCGATCTGTCAGTAACTGCTTTACTGCGGATGACTTAAAGAGCAAAGGCGGGCATTTACTTCGCTTTAGCATGAATTCCCCTTTTCGCGATAGATTGATATCCTTGCTGTAATTCTTAGTCCATTTCTTGTTCCATGCCTCGCCCAACATTGCCGAGGACTCGTATCCTTACTTGAGGTGCTTATATTGAAACTCTACGACCTTCCCGCTTCTCCCAATGCTCGTCGCGTCCGAATATTTCTCGCTGAGAAAGGACTCGACATTCCAATAGTGCCTGTGAATATGATGACAGGTGAAAACCAAACAGAGGACTATCTGAAGAAGAACTCCCTGGGCAGAATGCCACTTCTTGAATTGGATGATGGCAGCTACATTTCTGAATCTGTGG
>Ga0307985_10001622_pt1 | contig 12671 bp, 14 predicted proteins | sample EllFjometageno80_FD_203155 | JGI IMG/M metagenome (GOLD analysis project Ga0307985, IMG submission 203155) | Marine microbial communities from Ellis Fjord, Antarctic Ocean - #80 | ecosystem: Environmental > Aquatic > Marine > Unclassified | place: Southern Ocean | collected 2014-10-09 | reverse complement strand
GGAGAGTGTTGCTGTTGCTGGCGTTGCTGTTGCTGTTGCTGTTGCTGCATGGGGGGGAAGCTCAGCTGACCATCTTGTTGATGTCCTCGGCCTTGCCGCTGCATTTGCTGCTGCATGGGGGGAAAACTCTGCTGGTCATTTTGAGAAGTGTCATCCTGGTGGCCTTGTCCTTGCCAAGGGGGGGGCTGAGAATGTTGTTGTTGCTGTTGTTGTTGCTGCTGCTGCTGCTGCTGCATAAAACTCTCCTGCTCCCTCTCAAACACCCTCTGTTCCTCAGCATGCCCCCCCTGCCCTCTATTATTAGGGCTCTCAATATCCTCTTGGGCCATTGGCTCAGGGGCGCCGGAAAGCCGCGCGTGGTAACGCGCCTTCTTCAGCTCCCATTGCTGCTCGCGGAGGGACGCGGGGGAGGTCATGGCCGGGGGAGAGGTGGGCGGTTGGCGGGTGGGGCAGTAAATCACCTTACTGACAGGAATCTTGGGTTGCAGAATTAGGAATCAACACGCCACCAAGGGAGAAATGATGAACCCGACGCTGAGTGTACGAATTCACTTACTACTGCTCAGAGACACATTTCCCCCTCCTAAAAGCCCTCCCAAAGCGCTTCCCCCCTGCCCAAACCATCGATACCTGACGGATATACAAAACATCCAGGCCATCTTTTACACTGTTAGGACGGCGGAGCGTGCCGCACGCTCGCATATGGCGTCCCGTGATATTAGGATCTGCAAAACTTAGTACTGCCTCTCGTAACAGGTCGATCGTTGCAACGCCGCAGTCGCGCGTCACTAATGTCCTGCCGCACAAACGGAAATGTGTACCCGTGAAAATGAGTACACTGTACCCGTGAAAATGAACATTCTGCAGGGGAGCGGCGATGCGATTGGAACCCCAGTCGCCGTACGGGAGGAGGTAGAGTACGGTCTCGTGTCGTTGAATAACTTTTAATTAATGGCACGTGTTCAGACTGGAAAAAAAGAAAATGAACATTCTGGAAAATGAACATTCCCTCCCAGAATCTCCGCGGCAACTCCATCCCGCCATCAGACAGTTGGCAGTTGACAGTTGGCAATGTGGCCCTCTAGCGGCCCTCTAGCATCTCGATGAAGTGGCTTCTTCCGCTAGCATTGCTCTTCGCCGTCTTCTTATACCTCCTCGGCCGCCCAAACCCATCCCCCGACCAATCCACAGGATCATCATCATCTATCAAGCCCTCCACAAGTCCCACGGCCTTCCACCTCCAAGACTGCGTAACCTCCCCCACCTCCCCTCCCCCGAGAAGTACGTTAATAAGTATGAGGATTACTTGCTGACGATCTCGGAGCAGACAACAATATCGTCTGGTCTTGAGAAGACTCAGCTGATAATGGCTCGGCTTGCGGCGTTTTCGGTCGTGGGCGTGGTGGAGGAGTGGGATGGAAGCCTGGACGTGCTCGGCGAGGCGCTCAAGAGCGCCGATGAAAGCGTCGTTCAGAGCGTGATAGAGAAGTACAAGAAGAAGAAGAGTAACGTGTCAACGGTGAAGGGGCAGATGGGAACGAAGCAGTATGTTGAAATGGTGAAGAAGAATCCGGAGCTGTATGAGCGACTGAGGCACTTTTTGAGGTTCGAGGAGATGATTTGGGAGAAGGGGAAGGAGGTGTTGGAGAGAAAGAAGGTGGAGTTCGGGGTAGCGTGACAGAAGAAGCAGCATTTCATTCCATCAATTTATTATTATACCAATTTATACCAACCTCGCGTTCGCGCACATCAGCTTGGCCTTCGACCTGACAAACGCAGTGGGAAGAAACAGATTAGAACTTAAACGTGACGATTACTCGCTTAGAACGCGTTCATTCCTGTCATCTGGTGTGCCCTGTCCATCATGAGTTTCCTCTTGTCGCCCACGCTCATTTCCTTCCCGTTCTCCTCCCTGTCCTTCTTGTCCTCCCTCATCTCGTCCTCCCTGCTCTGCTTGTTCTTCTGCAGTCCGCTGCCCGTGAACCCCTCGTACACGCTCTTGTACTCGACCAGTTGCGGCGTGAAGCTCCCCTTGGCCGTCCGCTTCTTCTTGACCGTCGCGGCGCTCTCGTCCTCCCGCACAGGCGCCGTCCTCTTTCCCCCCTCCTTGGTGCTGAACGCCAACTTCCCCCCCCCCTTCTCCCCCTCCTTCTCCTCCTTCCCCCCTCTCGTCCCCGCCTTCAAGTCGCTCGGCTTGTCCTTCAACGCGAAGCTCCTCGCGATGTGTCCCAGGTGCAAAGTTCTGCTGCTGAAAATGTGCCTCACGCTCTTCTCCTTGGCGCTGTACGCGCGCACGAAGCTCACAAACGCCTTCTTCCCCATGCCGACCAGCCCGCTCTCCAAAATGGCCACGGCGGCCTTCTCGCCCTCCTTCCAGCCCTTCTTGGAGGACGCTTCCTCGTCGGCCTCGCAAGCGGCCCGAGCCTCCTTCTTCGCCTTGCCCGCCGCGTGCTTCTTCTCCTTGTCGTCCGCGAGAACGCGGTCCTCGAACTGGAGACGGTGTTAGTAAAACGTGGGCTGGATCCCGGCGCGTGCGTGCGGCTCACCTTAATCTGCACCATGTTACAGAACGCGTCGCCCCTCTTGTTGTCGCTGTTCTTGTACCCTCCGCCACTCTTCTTCAAGCCATCATTGGTCACCCCCTTGCAAACTACCGCCGCGCTCTCAAGCGTCGCCGCCAAGCTCAGCTGCTCCATCCTCTTCAAGCCCTTGATCTTGAGCACCTCCACGTACTTGACCTCGCTCGGCAGCAGAAACAGCAACGCGCAACCAGCCGCGCCCGCCCTAGCCGCTCTCCCCGCCCTATGAATGTAATCGTTCGTCTCACTCGGCGCATCGTACTGCACAATCCAATCCACGCCCGGCAAGTTCAATCCTCGAGCCGCGACATCAGTCGCGAGAAGAATGCTGCTCTCGGCCTTTCCGAACTTGGCAATGGTACTGATCCTCTCCGCGTGTGGCACGTTCCCGTGCATTCGAAGCATCTGCGACGCCCCAAACACCCCCCCGTTGGCGCCCGACGACTCGGTAACGATGCTGTCCATGCCCGAAAACAGCTCGTAGTGGTAATCGACGCAATCGCAAGTGCTCATGAACACCACTACCTTCTCGTTCTTACTCGCCCTCACGGCCAAGAACGCCGCCAGAGCTGGAAGCCTCAACTTGGCAGACACCACCATGTACGACTGCGTGAGCTGCTGCGGCGTCGCGTTATTAAACGTGTTGTCCACGACCATGTCGGTAGTAATGTCGGTAGTAATGTCGGTAGTAGTCACGTCCGTGGTACTAGAAGGGTCCGTGGTGGCACCGGTAGACAGCTGCAGCCTTAGCAACTTGTCAGCATCCCCCAACGCTCCCTTCGCCCACTTCCATCCCCCCTTCCCCAGAACCTTGCTCGCAAGTTTCTGAATCTCAGTTGTCACCGTAGCGCTGACCAAAATTGACCTCCAAGTAATCCCGTCCCGCTCAATTCCCCCCCTCGGGTTGACAACCCTCAAATGCTGCAAAATTTCCTCCACCTGCTTCCCCAAGCCCATATCCAGCAACCTGTCAGCCTCGTCCAGCACCAGCCACTCCAACTTCCCCTTCAAGTTCTCCACCAAAGCCTCAGTCTTGCCCAAATGATCCAGCAAACGGCCTGGCGTGGCAATCAATATCGTCACGCCCTTCCTCAACCTCGCCTTCTCGCTCTTCCGCTTCTCCCCGCCACTCAAGCACCCCGCGACGATCCACGAGAACGTGCCTGCGGTCAACTTGGCGGCGGTGAGGTACGTCTGTGTCGCGAGCTCGCGGGTCGGGCAGAGGATTATGGAACGGGTGCCGCCGAGGGCGCGGTCGACTTTTTTAGGCGTGTTGGTGGTGGAGTCGATGGCGAGGGAGTGGAGGACAGGGAGGAGGTAGGCTAAGGTCTTGCCACTCCCCGTCTCGCTCTGGAGGAACGCATTGCCCGTTCCTGTACCCACGATACGGCAGCTCTCAGTCTGCACAGTGGTGGGTCTCGTGATTCCGAACAGGGACTTTAACGCGTTGTTGATGGTGGGATGAATCGGTAGTAGGTCAGTTCCGGTGCTGTAGATATGGGTGGAGGGTTGGGAGGTGAGGGTTTCGGTGGTGCAGTTGCTGTCGAGGGTGGACACTTTGGGGTGGTGGGTTTCGAGGTAGGTTAAGGTGGGGGGGGCGGTGGGGGAGTGGGATTTGCGGGTGGCTGGCTGGGGAACTGAGGCAGGGGCTGAATCTGGGGCTGAGGCAGGGGCGGTCTTGTCAGTGGTGGTATCAGTGGTGGTATCAGTTCCAGATGGTCTCAGCCCTTTAGCCGCTCCTTTCCCCCCCCTCCCCTCCGTCTTCCCCTTCTCCGCATGCGGCTCAACGATCGCACCCTTGCTAATCGCCGCTTTCTCGCGTCTCTTGTCGAACTTGGACTTGTTCTTCTTGGCCTTAATTGTTTTTTGGACCGGGGTGGAGGCTACTATGTTCAGGGAGGAACTGTCGTAGTTCGAGAGGAGGTCTTCCATGATAGAGCGATGGAGCTGGGGGGGGGATGTTAGGAGGGGGCTAGCACACTGTGTGATGAGAGGGGATGTTTACCTTTTAAGTGACCCGCTGTGAGCTGTGAGGATGTTATGGTTCTTCTTGTGGTGGCAACCTTATAATTCAACGAACACACCGGAGAGGAGGAGAGGGAAAAGGGAAGAGGAACTATGTGAGATAAGGCGGCTTGCTTATATCATTCGTCGTGAGAACGATGGCTCTGCAGATCCTAATATGAAGGGTACGCCACATGTCTCGCGGGCGGCACGCTCCGCCGTCCTCAAAGTGTAAATGATGGCTCTGGATGGTGTGTATACCCGTCAGGTATAGATGGTTAAGGCAGGGGGGAAGCGCTTTGGGAGGGCTGAATGGGGGGGAGGAATATTGTCTGAACAGTAGTAAGTGAATTGCGCGACTCAGCGTCGTGTTCCATCACTTTATCTCCAGTTGGCGTGTGGTTTACATGTCAAAGTGTTCACTACCCTCCAATGGTGGTGGAAGACCAAGGACGATTGACTTCCACGCAACGCTCGTAAGAACCGGACCACACTCGGTCGAGAGACACGGAGAGACCCCCCGAGAGACCCCCAATCGTAGAGAGCTAACGACCCAGCCTGGCCCCGGAACCGACCCCCCTCGCCACCCCGGACTTCCCCTTAGCCTCCATCCTGCTGCCACTGCCCAACCCACCATAGCCGGGGGATGGCACCTATCTCGCCTCCTCACACAATCGCGTGTCGCGCCCGCTCATGCCCCGGCAAGTCGCCGTGTTTTCAACGCTGCTGCAACCCCGCACTGCGCTGCGAAGCAAGCCTACTGCCACTTCTTCCGGTGCCACTGTCCTGTACTGCCCTGTGCTGCTTGCCCTGTGCTGCTTGCCCTGTACTGCTTGCTCTCCACTCCTACTCCTCCTTCTCACTTCATCACTTCACTAACAACGCTTGCCCCCCCAGCCCCCCCCCCCTCCCCACCATGAAGAAGAAGATCTCCCCCCACATCATGACCCTCCTCCACGAGTCCATCCGTTCCCACCACCGCTCCATGATCCTCTGCATCGGCGATCACGGGAAGGACGCCGTGCCAAACCTCCACCACATCCTCTCCCAATCCACTGTCGCCACCCGCCCCTCCGTCCTCTGGTGCTACAAGACCGACCTCGGTTTCTCCACCCACCGCAAAAAGCGCATGAAGAAAATCAACAGGGACAAAGAACGCGGACTCCTCACGACGGACAGCAACACGGGGGCCGACTCGTTCGAGCTCTTCCTCACGAATACGGACATCACGTGGTGTTATTACAAGGACTCGCACAGAGCTCTGGGCAACACTTATGGCATGTGTGTTTTGCAGGTCAGTGAGCCAACACACGCACACACACGATCCTAACCCTCACCTTACCCTCCCTTACCCTCACCTTGTTACTTATCCCATGTCCTTGTGCCCCCTTTGTTCGCACGTGTGTGTGGGCGCGCGGCTGCTCACACACCGTATCTTTTGTGACCCCAGGACTTCGACTCCATCACCCCGAACCTCCTCGCCCGCACGATCGAGACCGTGCGCGGCGGCGGCGTGATTGTCCTTTTGGTGAACAAGGTCGAGTCCCTGAAGCAGCTGTACTCGATGTCCATGGACGTCCACGACCGTTACCGGTCCGGCGACAAGTCGAACCCCATCGTCCCCCGCTTCAACGAGCGCTTTCTGCTCTCCCTCGGCCGCGCCGACGCCACCCTCGTCATTGACGACGAGTTCAACATCCTCCCGCTGTCCGACCGAACCATCAAGAAGCTCAAGACTGTGTCCAAGAACAACACGAACGAGACGACCATCGTCGCCGAGCAGCGCAAGACCAAGGCTGACACTGACCTGGAATCTCTCGTCGACTCGCTCTCGACCACCCCCCACATCAACGCCATCATCGCGCTCGCGAAAACTCTCGACCAGGCGACGGCCATCCTCACGTTCCTCGAGTGCTGCACGAGTCTCAAGTCCAAGCAGGTGTGCACGTTGACGGCGGGTCGAGGTCGTGGTAAGTCCGCGGCGATCGGGCTGTGCCTCGCTGGCGCCGTCGCGTTCCAGTACGCCAACATCTTCGTCACGGCGCCGGAGGTCACCAACACCGTGGCTGTCTTCGACTTTGTCGTGCGCGGCCTCACGGCGCTCAAGTACACCGAGCACCTCGACTACACTATCAAGTACACGACGACTCAGGACGGCAAGAAGTTCGTCACCGAAATCGCCCTCCACCGCGACCACCGCCAGGTGATCAAGTACGTGTCGCCCACCTCCCCCGAGAAGTTCACGAACGCGGACTTGATCGCGATCGACGAGGCGGCCGCGATTCCGTTGCCGGTCGTCAAGAGGCTCATGCAGAACGAGAACTTGACGTTCATGAGCTCCACGATTAACGGTTACGAGGGTACCGGAAGGTCCCTGTCGCTCAAGCTGATCAAGGACCTCCGCGAGAAGACGAACAAGAGCCAGAACCAGAAGATTACGGACGCGACGAACGCCATCGCGGGCGCCAAGGCCGGCGTGGCCAAGGGCGAGAAGAAGGTTCACGAGGAGCGATGGGCGGCGGCGGCGGCGGCGAGCGCGGCGATCGCGACGGAGACGGCAGCGAGCACTGGCGACGCGCTCAAGGAGATCGAGCTGACCACGCCGATTAGGTACTCGAGTGGAGATCCGATTGAGAAGTGGCTGAATGAGCTGCTATGTTTGGATAGCGGGAGCGAGAAGAATCCGGCGAGCAAGGTGAGTTTGGAAAACCGGCTTAAATTGTCTCTTGCTCGTGTGTTCTGACCCCCCCTCCCTCGCAGCTCAACGGAGGCACTCCCGCCCCCGCTTCGTGCGAGCTGTACAGCGTGAACCGCGACGCGCTCTTCAGCTACCACAAGCTGTCCGAGTCGTTCCTGCAGAAGATGATGTCGCTGTACACCGCCGCGCACTACAAGAACTCCCCGAACGACCTGCAGATGCTGTCCGACGCGCCTGCCCACAACGTGTTCGTGTTGCTGTCGCCGAACGCCGGCGACGACGCGACGGACAGCAACTCGCTGCCCGACATCCTCGCGGTCGTGCAGACGGCTTTGGAGGGGAAGATCGAGAGGAAGAACGTGGAGGCGCAGCTGTCCCGCGGGCAGCGCGCCGCGGGCGATCTGATCCCGTGGACGGTGTCGCAGCAGTTCGGGGACCCGAGCTTCGCGCAGCTTTCCGGCGCGAGGATCGTTCGCGTGGCGGTGCACCCGGACGTGCAGGGGATGGGGTACGGGACGAGGGCGGTGGAGATGTTGTACCGGTTTTACAACGGAGACATCGTCAACACGTCGGGGGGGGCGGAGCCGGAGGAGGAGGACGTGAGCGACGAGGAGGAGGAGGAGGAAGAAGAGGAGCGGGTGAAGGGGGCGAGCAGGTAAGGAGCTGCCAGAACCGCTGCCCATGCTCAATAACGGCGCTCTCCACGCTTGAAACAGCGCTGCTCTTTGTTCACACATGTGTGTGGGGCCGAACACTAACTAACTCTCAACTCTCAGGCTGCTCAGCGAGCGCGTCAAGCCCCGCAAGAAGCTCCCCCCTCTTCTCCTCCCCTTGTCGGAGGTGCCGGCCCCAAAGCTGGACTGGATCGGCAGTAGCTTCGGGCTGACCCCCGGGCTGTTTAAGTTCTGGAGCAGGACTGGCATGAAGATGCTGTACTTGAGGCAGACCAGCAACGAGCTCACGGGCGAGCACAGCAGCATCATGGTCCGCGCTTTGCCCAAGCAGACTGCGTTCAACGACGCGTGGCTGCCCTCGTTCGTCGCCGACGCTCGTCGGAGGTTCATTGCGCTTCTCGGAGGCATGTTCTCGAAGCTCGATCTGCGCTCGGTGCTGACGATTCTGGAGGACGCCAACAAGTACCAGCACGCCACGACGGCCGCGGCGAGCGCGAGCGCCGCCAACAGGGACGAGGGCGGCTTGACCAAGAAGCAGCGCAAGCAGGTGAACGCCGCTACGAACATGATGACCCAGATCGAGGAGCGCGGAGGGGCGAGCGGGCAGGTCATCACCGTGAGCGAGCTGAACCACTTTTTGACGCCGCACGACTTGAAGAGGCTCGAGCTGTACGGAAGGAACCTGTGCGATCACCACTTGATCACGGACTTGGTGGGAGTGGTGGCCAAGCTGTACTTCACGGGCAGGATGGGCAGCGACTTCCAGCTGAGCTCCGTGCAGGGTGCCGTGCTGTGCGGCATCGGGCTGCAGAACAAGTCTATCGACGACGTCATGGGCGAGCTGGGGCTGCCGCAGAACCAAGTGCTGGCCATGTTCAACAAGGCCGTGCGCAAGGTGAGCATCAGCCTGGGATCGCTGGTGGAGGGAGAGGCGAGGGAGGAGATTTTCGGCGGGGGCGGAGAGAGCGTGAGGAAGGCACAGGAGGGGCTCAAGAGGATGGAGGGGGTGAGCGAGAAGACGCTCGGGGAGGAGGAGGAGGAGGCGGCCGACGAGGCCATGGGCAAGCTGAGGGAAAAGGTCCAGGAGGACGAGTGGAAGGGCGTGAAGGTCGACGAGGAACTGAAGCAGTACGCCGTCAAGGGGAACGAGGAGGACTGGGCGGCGGCGCTCGGGGAGAGCGAGGGGGGCGTCGTCAGGGTGAAGAGCAAGAAGGAGAAGAAGAGCAAGAAGGAGAAGGGGGAGGCGGGGGGGGAGGAGGAGGAGGGGGTAAAGAGTGTCAAGAGGAGCGCCGATTACTACGAGAACGAGCAGCGGAGCACTCTCGAGGGCGTGGGCAAGAAGATGAAGGTCAAGAAGGGCGAGGAGAAGAAGAAGAAGGCCAGGAAGAGCATGGGCGGCCTCGAGTAATGGAAGCATCGTTTTAAGTTCTAATCTATTTCTCAAAGCCGCCGCTCGTCGCCCTATCCAGATGTCGCGTGTCCTTGTCCTTCGCCTTCGTCACTACCCCCGCTGTCCCAGCATTATGCATCGGGTTGCTCAAGCCGCTACAGCCTAACCCTGCACTCCTCAACTCGATCTCGGTCGGTGCCCTCAACAACGTGGGAGGCGGAGCCCCAGGCGGCTGCGGAGCCCCAGTGCTGGGCCTGCTCCTCGCATCCTCGTCCTTTTTCTTTCTCTCGAATTTACTCAAAATTCCCCCTCCCAGCTCGGCGGCCCCGCTGCTGATAGTCAGCAGCCACTTCTGGCCCTGCTTGAACAAACTACTCCCCCTGCCTACCTCTTCTTCCTCTTCCTCTTCCTTCCCTAGCTTCCTAATGTCCACGACCATGCCGTGCATTCTCACAATCATGGCGCGTCTGTTGATCCAATCCAGCGTCATGACGCCCTTCAAATCTCCTCCCATGCAGCGAGAGCATGTGCGCTAGCGTGCATGCGTATTTGCCGAGTCGTGTCGTCGGAGAGAATGACGGGGTGGGGGTTAGGATGTTGGGGGGGGGGAGGCTAGGTTGACGGTGAGAAGGCACGTTGTGTTCGTGCGGGCGTACCCGAAGCTGGGCACTTTAATCCGTCGGTGCTGGACGATGGACCGCGATCCGCGCCCCAACTTCGACGAGATCCTTCGCCTGCTGCAGGGGGAAATCGCCGACGACATCAGGAGGGCAGTGGAGCCTAACATAGTCAAGTTGAGCGAGGAGCCGGACGAGGTCTATTGGGGGGGAGGCGGGGCGGCTAGCGGGGAGCGAGGAGGGGGATCAAGAGGAGGCGGAGGATGTGAGCGAGCTGGACGCTTTGAAGTTGAAGCACGCAGAGTTGGCAGTGTTCAAGAAGGAAGGGAAGGAGGTGGAGGAGGAGGTGGTGGTAGTGGTGGAGGTGGTGGAGGCGCCGACAGAGAGAAAGTGAGTAAATTAGCTTGCAAAGGGGTTTCTTCGGTTAATTCCGCATCGGATTGTCTTGCATTTCCAAGTCCTTCTTCCTCTCGTAGCCTTCCTCGATATTCTTGAGCACCGTCAACCGCTTGCTGCCTTTTTCGAAGAAGTGATTGTGAGGTTCAACCTCAGCCGCCGCCCCCCCACTCTCTTCCCCAGTTTCCCCCAAGACCTCCTCGTTAAACACGTTACCGACGTTCTGCATGATGGCCATGGTGAAGCTGATCCCGACAATGGTCGTGCACATCGTTAAGAACGGCAGCATGAACATCTGTAGCCACCCGTTGGGCGGATTAACGCTGGCGTCTCTCCAGCTCGGGCTGTAGTCGCCCAAGCCAATTGTGGTCATGGTGATGAAACAGAACCAGACGGCGTTGGAGTACCTGTTTGGGAACGGGCTGTGTGAGTTTGGGGCGCTCAACAAGTCGAGCGAGCAAAAAGCGCATTCTGGGCCGGTCGTTTCTGTGTCGAACTCCGTGAAGGCATTCAGCGCTTCAAAGTGCGCCCCGAGCAGGCATTCAGCGCTTCAAAGCGCCCGCTTTCTCGGCTGCTCGTTGTCAACGCAGCCCCGCTTCGTTCGCTCGCCCCCCCCCCGTTCGCACGGTGTGTGTTTGTTACTCACCCCCAGCTCTCGTTCATACTGAAATGTACCCCCAGCGCCGCCATCAAAAGGAACACGACCGCCAGTCCCACCACGATCATCAGCATTCTAACGTCGCTCACATTCGCGACGATGTCCTCCGCCGTGCTCTTCCGCCTCATGCCTCGTCGCCTGTTCGCACTCTCCTTACTCTTGTACCACCACTTGTGAAACAGATGACTCCACCACAAAATCGCCGTGCTCAAGTACTCCGCCGTCTTGTACAGAAAGAACGCACACAGCGGAATGCCCGCCACCGCGACCATCATGGTCGCGATCTTGCCCCCCACCGTCGCCGGACTGACGTTCCCGTAGCCAATCGTGCTCACCTGGGGAGGGGGGGGGGTGAGCAAGGGGGGGGGGGAGGAGAGTGCGTGTATTCGGCTGATGATTGAAGGCAGGCGTTATGAGCCGGTCGTTCTGAGCTCGTTATGAGCTGGTAGTTCTGAGCCGGTCGTTCTGAGCCGGTCTTTCTGAGCCGGTCGTTCTGAGCCGGTCGTTCTGAGCCGGTCGTTAAGAGCCGGTCGTTCTGAGCCGGTCGTTTTAAGCTTGCCGTTCTGAGCCGGTCGCTCTGGACAGCGTATTCGTTCGCCAGCAGCTCGTTCGCAGGCCGGCCGCTCGTTCGTTCGCCGGCCGCTCGCGCCCAGCTTATTCCTCTTGCTTCGCTTGTCTCTCGCTTGCACTTCTCGCCTCTCACCGTCGTCGCCACGAAGAACATTGCTGAGCTCATTCCCCATCTGTGAAAGAAGTTCCACTGCTCGTCCTCCTCGATCTCCTGGTACTGCTGCAAAACTACACAGAAGTCCACCCCGCCAATGCTGTCCCCCAAACTCTGCATCTCGTCGTCGGTCACCCCCAGCGCCCAAATCGCGGCAGTAACCGGGCTCACCAACGTCGCTTCCCCCCCCCCCGGTGGTACCTGGGAGCGAAGCGAGCGTGAGTCCGAGAGAATTTCGGGCAGAGACAATACAGGTGCACAGGTTCAGCTCGTAAATGAGATATGCGAGCGAAGCGAGCGTGAGTGCGAGTGAGCGAGGGCAGAGTGAGTACAGGTGCACAGCTTCAGCTCGTAAATGAGATATGCTCACATCGCGAGACGAGTTTCGCTCGTCAACAAGATATGCTCGCTTCGCTCTTGCACGTACGGCCATGACCATTTCTCTAGTACACTTGTCCAAAACACTCCTCAGATCCTTCTCCACCAGGTCCTCCATCGGTTTCTCGAGCGCGTAGATCACGCTCCCCGTGCAAACCACAAACGCAATAACTTCTAAAACGATGAGCGGATATCGCTTCGTTCTAAGGTACTGTAAGATTCTCTGCGCAGTCTCATTGGTGGACTTGTGTGTGGAGATGGAGTAGGGTGGGGGAAGGAATGTGGTGGCGCGGTTTCGTGGGGGGGTGTTGAAGCGAGCGATGTTGGAGCCTGGGATGGCGGTGAGTCTGCTGCGCCCGGGCGCGCGGGAGGCGAAGGAGGTGGAGGCTCTGGGGCCTTTGGGGGCTTTGGGGACTTTGGGGGCTTTGGGGGAGAGGTCAGGGGGGGGGGGGAGGGGGGGGAGGGACATTGGGACCACTGAAGTAAGGGGGGGTTAATGGGGGGATTGGGGGGGGGGGGGGGGGGGTAAATTTAATTTACAAAAAATTTATGT
>Ga0307985_10001619_pt1 | contig 12676 bp, 9 predicted proteins | sample EllFjometageno80_FD_203155 | JGI IMG/M metagenome (GOLD analysis project Ga0307985, IMG submission 203155) | Marine microbial communities from Ellis Fjord, Antarctic Ocean - #80 | ecosystem: Environmental > Aquatic > Marine > Unclassified | place: Southern Ocean | collected 2014-10-09 | reverse complement strand
ATCCGAAGGTCTTCATCTCGGTCGAAAGCTGCTTGTAGACCTTGCTGAAATGGACGTACCGACATCTACTGAGGCGTTGGATCCGATTTCACCTCAATTTCTTCAAGATATGATCAGTTGGAGTGCAATTGGCGCAAGAACAACGGAATCACAAACACACAGAGAAATGGCAAGCGGTTTGTCCTCATCTGTTGGTTTCAAAAATGGCACTGATGGTGGCTTGGGTGTTGCTATAAACGCGCTCCAATCAGTATCTGCCCCTCACCGCTTTCTGGGGATTAATCATCAAGGTGAAGTATCAGTAATTCATACGCGAGGAAACCAACACGCACATATCGTGCTGCGTGGCGGCGGTGGAACAACTAACTATGATAGTGACAGTGTCGCGACGTGTGAGAAGCAGTTACTTGGCGCAGGTATACCTGCAAATATCATGATTGATTGCAGTCATGCCAACTCAGAGAAAGATCACAATCGTCAAACCAAAGTACTGGATGAAGTTGCCAAGCAAATAGATGATGGTAATCGGTCAATTATAGGTTTGATGATCGAGAGTAATATCAATGCTGGTAACCAGAAGATCCTAGAAAATCAGGATGACATGGCCTACGGTGTTTCTGTGACCGATGCTTGTGTCGATTGGGAAACAACCGAAAAGATGATTCGAGACTTCCGACTCAATGTAAAAACGAAGCTGTCTGAACGCAAAGCATTAACCGCTGATGAGTTGCTGGGTAAAACAGCTTAACGACGATTATTTAGCACCTTTACGGTTTTTGTATAAGGTGCTGCCTAAGCGAGAGCGATTGTATCGACCATAAAAAAAGCCTGCTGAGATAGCAGGCTTTTTTATTACTCATTCATAACCCCATTCCTAGCAACATTCATAGCACCGTTCATAGAACCGACGCATAGCTGTGACACGCAGCACTAGCAGAGACTAAGAGCGATTCTATTTGTAGAATGCATTATCCGTTACGGTATGGTCGGTCACATCTTTCACTGCGGTTAACTGCGGTAGCTGCTCGAGCAGTGTCTTTTCAACACCGTCTTTCAACGTCATATCTACCATCCCGCAACCCTGACAACCACCGCCAAATTGTAAAATAGCGACTTCGTCATCAATAACCTCAACTAGGTTGACCATGCCACCATGTGAGGCCAAACCTGGGTTTATCTGGCTATGCAGCACGTAGTTAATCCGATCTTCGATCGGGCTATCGTCAGAGACCTGCGGAACCTTTGAGTTGGGCGCTTTAATCGTAAGTTGTCCGCCCATTCTATCTTCAGCAAAATCAACCAAGGCACCTTCTAGGAAAGGCATACTTCGCTCATCCAAATACCCTGTGAAACCGGTATATTCTACTTTGAGGTCAGCTTCCTGCTCTTCTCCTGGTTTACAGTAGGCAATACACGTTTCCGCCATAGGCGTGCCAGGATCAGAGATAAAGATACGGATACCAATATCATCAGCGTCCTGCTTAGACAGTAACTCGACGAAATAAGCTTGTGCTTGTTCGGTTATATCGACCATCGATTTTCTCTTATAGTGAAATGCGCACATCACGAATAACGATTCGGCGCTAATTGTCGTGCAGTTTACTGAATCAGGCCACACCATCCAAGTCTAATTATCATCTATAAGTCCTTGCTATAGCAGGGGTTTATCACGCAAATTGATCATGAAGATCATTCATCTTGGCTGGGCAAGATCTTCCAAACGTCGCGCCCCGTAAGCTGATAAACTGCGCGGCTCCTAGCTTACAAGACAATTTAAATGAATCGTTCTAAGAATTTTGATCTCATCGAGAAACTACTATCGCAACGAATTTTAGTGATGGATGGCGCGATGGGTACGATGATCCAAGACCTGAAACTCGAAGAAAACGATTTCAGAGGCGAACGCTTTGCCGATCATAAGCAAGACCTGAAGGGTAATAACGAGATTCTCGCTTTGACCCAGCCCGATGCGATACGAAAAATCCATAGTGAATACCTGCAACGCGGCGCTGACATTATTGAAACGAACACTTTTACAGCAAATCGTGTCTCCCAGGCAGATTACGCCATGGAGAGTCTGTCATATGAAATTAACGTCGCCGCTTCACGACTCGCCAGAGAGGCAGCAGATGAACAAAGTACAAACGATAAACCAAGGTTCGTCGCCGGTGCGATTGGACCAACCACAAGAGCCGCAAGCCTCTCCCCCGATGTTAACGACCCCGGCTTTCGTAGCATCACCTTCGATGAACTAGTAGACGATTACTCGGAAGCGATTCGCGGACTCATTGACGGCGGCTCGGACATCATTCTGATTGAAACAATATTCGATGTCCTTAATGCAAAAGCAGCTATCTACGCCGCGCTGTCGGTATTCGAGGAACTTGATACACAATACCCGATCATGATTTCAGGCACGATTACTGACGCCAGCGGACGACTATTGTCAGGCCAGACAGTCGAAGCGTTTTGGGCATCAATTCGACATGCAAAACCGATTTCTGTTGGCTTCAACTGCGCATTAGGCGCTGATGAGCTTAGACCCTACATTGAAAATATCGCGAGAATATCAGACTGCTACATTAGCGCTTACCCAAATCGCGGTTTACCGAATGAGTTTGGTGAATACGATGAAACTGTCCCAGAGATGGTCCGCGCAATGAGAGATTATGCGGAATCTGGCCTCGTCAATATTATTGGCGGTTGTTGCGGTACAACACCTTCGCATATTGAAGCCTTCGCTGATTTGGCGACAAAGGTGGCACCACGCCAACCGGTTTCAGCCTCTACAGATACGCTTTTTAGTGGCTTGGAACCCTTCAATATTAACGACGAGTCTCTGTTCGTGAATGTCGGCGAGCGCACGAATGTTACTGGCTCTGCAAAATTTGCGCGACTCATACGCGAAGAAAGTTATGAAGAGGCTTTAGATGTCGCTCTACAACAGGTAAACAACGGTGCGCAGGTCATCGATATCAACATGGATGAAGGCATGTTGGATTCGAAGGCCGCGATGATTCATTTTCTGAACCTGATTGCGTCTGAACCCGATATTAGCCGGGTACCGATCATGGTAGATTCCTCTAAATGGGAAATTATTGAAGCTGGTTTGAAATGTCTACAGGGCAAGTCAATCGTCAATTCAATTAGTTTAAAAGCCGGCAAGGAAGAATTCGTCGAACAGGCCCGTATCTGTATGAAACACGGTGCTGCCGTCGTTGTCATGGCATTTGATGAAGATGGTCAAGCCGATAGTCTTGCGCGTAAGAAAGAAATCTGCAAAAAATCTTACGATATTCTAGTCAACGAAATCGGCTTCCCACCTCAAGACATTATCTTTGACCCCAACGTTTTCGCCGTTGCGACAGGTATTGAAGAGCACAATTTATATGGCAAGGACTTTATTGAAGCCTGTAAGTATATAAAGAGCGAGCTGCCCCACGCCAAAATATCAGGCGGGATTAGTAATGTCAGTTTCTCCTTTCGCGGAAATAATCAAATGCGTGAAGCAATTCATGCTGTATTTCTCTACCACGCGATTCGCGCAGGTTTGACCATGGGCATCGTCAACGCGGGCCAACTCGTGATATATGAAGACATCCCGATTGAATTGCGCGACAAGATCGAAGATGTCATTTTAAACCGGTCAGATGAAGCAACAGAAGCACTCATTGAGATCGCCGATCGTTACTCCGGTCGAGGTTCGGCGGCTAAAACTGCTGATTTAACCTGGAGAGAGGCACCCGTTTCTGAACGGTTGGCCCACGCACTCGTAAAAGGCATCAACACCTACATTGTTGAAGATACCGAGGAAGCTAGGCTTACCGTAGATCGACCTATCGAAGTGATCGAAGGGCCTTTAATGGATGGCATGAACCGTGTCGGCGACCTATTTGGCGCCGGTAAAATGTTCTTGCCTCAAGTCGTAAAAAGCGCACGCGTAATGAAGCAGGCTGTCTCACATCTGGTCCCTTTTATTGACGCCGCAAAAGACAGCAAAAACAATTCGAAAGGCAAGATACTACTCGCCACAGTTAAAGGCGACGTACATGATATCGGTAAGAATATTGTCGGTGTCGTTCTTCAATGTAATAACTATGACGTTATCGATTTGGGTGTCATGGTGCCTGCAGATAAAATTCTCAAAACTGCCATTGAAGAGAATGTCGATATCATTGGTCTCAGTGGTCTTATAACGCCTTCTCTCGATGAGATGGTCTATGTCGCCAGCGAACTTCAACGTCAGGGCTTCGATAAACCGCTGTTAATTGGCGGCGCAACGACTTCTAAAGCGCATACATCCGTAAAAATTGAACCTTGCTATCAGGGCGAGTCAACCGTGTACGTACCCGATGCCTCTAGAGCTGTTGGCGTTGCCACAAAACTGATGAGCCCCGAACTGAAACCTGCTTTCACCGCAGACCTGCGCGTAGAGTACGAAAAAATACGTATCCGAAATAAAAATCGAAAGCCTAAGGGCAATCTGTTGAGCTATGCAGACGCGGTCGAAAATAAATCCGTCATTGAATGGGAAGGTTATACCCCGCCCACACCCTCATTTTTAGGTACGAGGGTGTTTGACAACTACCCGATCGAAGAGTTGGTCGACTATATTGATTGGACACCTTTCTTCATCACTTGGGAACTCGCCGGTAAATACCCTAAGATTCTAGAAGATGACGTGGTCGGAGAAGCAGCGACGAGTTTATTCAATGATGCTCAGGAAATGCTCAAGCATATGATCGACAACGATCTAATCAAGGCCAATGCAATCATAGGCTTTTGGCCAGCTAACTCGACCGACAACGACGACATCCTTCTTTATGAAGACGATGATCGCAATACCGTGGTTGAGAAACTTCATCATATTAGACAGCAAATGGACAAGCCTAACGACCAAGCTAACTTCTGTATCTCGGACTATGTGGCGCCAGTCGAAACGCGGCTGCAGGATTATGTTGGCGGCTTTGTCGTCAGTGCAGGCCATGGCGTTGAGGCTCTAGCCGCGCATTATGAAGCCGATAACGATGATTACAACGCAATTTTGGTTAAGGCGATCGCAGACAGATTAGCGGAAGCATTGGCTGAACGAATGCATGAACGGGTCCGCAGGGAATTCTGGGGATATGCAGCAGAAGAACATTATTCGAACCCTGAATTAATCAAAGAGACTTATCAAGGTATTCGACCTGCGCCGGGTTACCCCGCCTGCCCCGATCACACAGAGAAAGGTACGTTATTTAGGCTACTTGATGCGACGCAGAAAATCAGCGTCGATATTACTGAGAGCTATGCAATGACGCCGGCTGCTGCTGTCAGTGGATTCTATTTTTCCCATCCAGATTCACGATATTTCGGAATCGGTAAAATTGATAAAGACCAAGTCGAGAGTTATGCGGAGCGAAAAGGAATGACGTTAGAAACCGCAGAGCGCTGGCTTATGCCGGTATTAACTTACAAATAGTGGTACCTGGGTTAACAAATTTGGCAGCTAGTGTTGATGTCCATTAGCCCGCTTTGGCCGAACCTGTTATGGGTCTGTTTACGATCAATTCATTTGTAGACTTGTTCAGAGCGACCGTGCGCGGAGCCATTTGTAACCCAAGCGGAAAAGTTCGAGCAGCATGCTGAACTACTGTGTTCTCGCACCGCGTGATAGCGATCTGTTTTACCCAAATGCGATAGTGTTACGTGGTCTCTGAATTTTCCAAATCAGTTTTTCTAATCGCATTGATCAAGCTGATCGATTGGATCTAGCCCGCCTGTTTTGAGTCGATTAATGATGGCAGTTGAAAGACTATCCTATGCTACAATTATTTATAACGTTACAGGATAGACCGTTTAAGGCATCAACAAACTGTGCCGCCACAATCAAAAATATAACAGGGTAAATTCAAGAGGATAACGATGACTCCCTCAGCAGACTCAGACAAGGCTTCAAAAGAACCACCCGAGCAACAGCAGCAACAGCAGCAACAACAACAACAACAACAGCAAACCTTAGCTGCCTCCAATAGTAAGGGGTCATCGCCATCAATGTGGCAACTCGTCATCAGCGTATTTGGCGCAGCTTTCGGTGTCCAGACAGAAGCCACGCGACAACGGGACTTTAATTCAAGCAGCCCGCTACCCTACATCATCGCTGGCCTCATATTTACTGTATTATTTGTGTTAACGATCATCGGCGTGGTGTCGCTAGTATTAGCATGACACCATTGGTCAAAGATCGAAAAACGCTACTATTTATTCTCGCCGCTGCCAGCCCGATTGCATTCGCAACCTGGCAAACGCTGTTAAACAATTTCAGTATTGAAGTCGCAAACTTCAGTGGTCAAGAAATAGGATACCTGCAGAGTTTAAGAGAAATTCCGGGCTTTTTAGCTTTCACCGTGATCTATGTGCTTTTGGTTATACGCCAGCAGAACCTCGCTGTTTTATCGTTGCTCCTGCTCGGTTTAGGCACTGCATTGACCGGTTTCTTTCCCACCATTGTCGGCCTCTATATAACCACCGTCATTATGTCCGTCGGTTTCCATTATCTTGAAACCATGCAGTCATCCTTAAGCCTACAATGGTTAGAAAAGAGCGAAGCACCGACCGTTATGGGCCAACTCATTAGTGTGCGCTCAATGGCCACACTGACCTGTCTTGGTGGCTTGTATATAGCGTTGCAGTTTGTTGAGTTAAACTACACCTATATCTATTCGGCCGCAGGCTTTTTGACCGTCGCTGTTGCTTTGTTCTGCTGGATGGCGATTCCACACTTTAAGGATGATGTCGTACAAAAAAACGCCTTGTTTCTACGAAAACGCTACTGGTTATACTATTTGTTGACTTTTATGGCAGGCGCCAGGCGTCAAATCTTTACCGTTTTTGCTGGCTTTTTACTGGTCGAGAAGTTTGGTTTCCCGCTTGAGAGCATGGTTTTGCTTGTACTCGCCAACGCCGCTATCAACATCTATGTAGCACCTAAAATAGGCAAACTGATTAGTTTCATTGGTGAACGTCGGGCGCTGACATTAGAGTATTGTGGGCTGATTGGCATCTTCTTAAGTTACGCCGTGGTCGACAATGTTGTCATCGCAATTGTGCTCTACATTCTTGATCACATCTTCTTTTCAATGGCTATCGCGATCAAAACGTATTTCCAAAAAATAGCTGACCCCGCTGATATCTCTGCCACGGCGGGCATCAGTTTCACAATTAATCATATTGCCGCAGTCGTATTACCGGCAATGCTTGGTTTGGTATGGATAGTCGATCACAGAGCGGTATTCGTTATCGGCGCAGTCATCGCTGTCGGTTCATTGATTTTATCGCAATTCATTCCGACGGCACCGACACAGGGAAATGAAATTCGTTGGCCAATGGGTGAAACCCAAGCGGAGAACAACTGATCGATGACCTATTGTCCATCGATCCGTTGCGCTGATTACGGTAGTTGATACAAGGTACTGGCTGGAAGGTTCTAACTAGAAGCTACTAATTAGAAAGTTCTAACTAAAGGTACTGACTGTGAAGGGCTTACTGGCTTGACACCCAATATATCACTACGGCTACACTGATTACGATTAAGGCAAGTGCACAAATCACATCCAGTTTACTGTCACCACTTTCTGCAACAGACTCTTCACTTTCTTGGTTTTCATAGCTCATTGTTTACTACTCTCTATAAGGGTTTTGGGAATATCTATTGGTGCAATATTTCAAACATTATGCTGGCAAGGCGATTTAAGTGCCGATCTCTACTGACGCCTAGATTCACATAAAGCACTAGATTTACAGAGACCCAAACAATCAATTCCCTTCAGGCAAAATACAGTAACAAAATCAAACATAATTATACGTTTGTGATCTAACCGATGCTACATCTGACAGGGTAATCTTTCTCTGCTAGTATGTCGCGCTTCTTAGATCGCAGCATTGCAATACCGCACTCTAAGCACACGGCACATAGTTGGAAAGCCTCTGCCTAACATTCTATTCGATATAGTTTGGGATTCTAAACTTATAGGAAAAGGTTCATATCTAGATACATCGGATACTGGTACTTTAGGCTTTCATTTTTGGGGTACGGCGTAATAGGCGTACCCGAACCACTCACTACAGAAAACGTTTAACATGTATATATACGACAATTACGACCAGAAGATGGTCGATGAACGGGTTGAGCAATACAGAGATCAGACCCAGCGTTTCCTCTCGGGCGACTTGCCTGCGGAAGAGTTTCAACATTTGAGGCTAAGAAACGGTCTGTATATCCAACGCTTGGCACCCATGCTGCGCGTCAATGTCCCCTACGGCATGTTGTCTTCCAAGCAGTTAAGGAAGTTGGCTCACGTCGCGCGATATTTCGACAAAGGCTACGGACACTTCACCACTCGGCAGAATATGCAATACAACTGGCCGAAACTTGAAGAAGTGCCTGACATTCTCGCTGAATTAGCGTCGGTTGAAATGCACGCAATTCAAAGCAGTGGCAACTGTATTCGTAACACAACCAGCGACCAGTATGCAGGTGTTGCGGTTGATGAAATCGAAGATAGTCGAGCTTACGCAGAGTTAATTCGTCAATGGTCGACTTTCCACCCAGAGTTCAACTGGTTGCCCAGAAAATTCAAAATTGCTGTCACCGGCTCCAGAGAAGACAGAGCTGCGGTCCAGGTTCACGATATCGGTGTTCGATTAGTCGAGAAGGACGGCAAGGTAGGCCTGCAAATTCTTGCCGGTGGTGGTTTAGGTAGAACACCGGTTCTCGGCTCTGTCATCAAAGAGTATCTCGAAAAAGAGCATATGCTGACGTATATCGAAGCGATTCTGCGCGTATACAACCGCTATGGCCGAAGGGATAACAAATATAAAGCAAGAATCAAGATCCTTGTCCGCGCCATGACCGCTGAAGTCTTCGCAGAAAAAGTCGAACAAGAATGGTTATCGATCAAAGATGGTCCGGGCACATTAACGGAAGCTGAAATAGCGCGTGCCAAATCCTTTTTCACCCGCCCTGCCTATAAGGCTTTACCTGAAGAGTCAGAAGAATTAACTGCCGCGCTAAAGGCGAACCTTGCCTTTAACGCTTGGATGACACGTAACGTGAAGTCGCATCAAGAGACTGGCTATGCGATTGTGAACTTGGCATTGAAGGAAACAGGCGTCGCACCCGGCGACGTTACGGATGAACAAATGGATGTCATCGCAGATCTTGCCGACACCTATAGTTTCGGTGAGCTAAGGGTTACCCACGAACAGAATGTAACCTTGGCGGATGTGGAACAGGCAAACTTGTTTGGTTTGTGGGAAAAGCTTTGTGAACACGGCCTAGCATCACCTAATTTAGGTCTGTTAACCGATATTATCTGCTGTCCAGGCGGCGATTATTGTTCCCTGGCTAACGCCAAATCACTTCCCGTTGCCGATGCCATTCAACGCAAGTTTGACGACCTCGATTACCTGCACGATCTTGGCGACCTAGATGTCAATATATCCGGTTGTATGAATGCCTGTGGTCATCACCATGTTGGCAACATAGGCATTCTCGGTGTCGACAAAAAAGGCCAAGAATTCTATCAAGTCTCCATTGGCGGCAGTGCCTCAGCCACCTCAAGTCTTGCTAAAATACTAGGACCTTCTTTCGCTCAGGCTGAAATCCCTGAGGTAGTAGGGAAATTGGTCGATGTTTATGTCAACAATCGTGTTGAGGAAGAGCGCTTTATCGATACCTATAATCGAATCGGTATAGCACCCTTTAAAAGTAGTGTCTACGCGGAGAAAGCCTAAGCCATGACAAGTATCATCAAGGACAAGGCAATCATTGATAGCCCATACACAATTCAATCTGTTGACGATGCTGACGTATCCGTTGCCAATGTGATACTGCCCATTAGTGTGTATGTTGAGAACGAATCTGCACTTACTGATCGCTCAGATGTTGGCGTATGGTTAAGTGCTGATGACGAAGTTGAACAACTCACTGGCAAACTTGATCAGCTTGCGTTGGTCGCGTTGGATTTCCCCAGCTTTGGGGATGGCAGAGCCTATTCCAACGCTAATATTCTTAGACGCAAATTGGGCTATAAAGGCGAAGTTCGTGCCATTGGTGATGTACGCCGAGATCAACTTGAACAAATGTTGCGTTGTGGTTTTGACGCATTCCAACTCGCTGATGGTCAGGATATTGCATCCTGTGTCGCGAATATGAAAACCTTTTCCTTTAACTATCAAACGTCTATTGATCGACCTGAACCACTGTTTCGCAGTAGATAAAAATTATCGGCTTCGGTCAGGTCAATGTTTGAAGGGTATTAGGCGCTGCTCACTGCTCGGCTATTTCAGCCTTCAGACGTCAATAGGCGCAATTGACAGCGTTTGCTTCGGTCGCAAGTTCGAGCTATAGATTAGGCCTCCAATACCTTAGTATTCAGTCATGGAAAACGATCTACTCTTTTCATTCTTTTTGATATTCACCTCGGCGGCGGTGCTTGCAACCGTTGCCCTGTTCACTCGACAGCCTTTAATCGTCGCCTACATCGCTATTGGCGTAATTCTTGGCCCATCAGGAACATCGTTAATATCCGATCCAACACTTATAGCCAGTGTCGCTAAGGTCGGCATTATCTTTCTGCTATTCCTGCTTGGACTCGACATGCAGCCACGCAAGCTTATTAACCTGCTACGGGAAGCACTTCTAGTCGGCGTTGTTAGTTCGTTAGCTTTTTTCTCAATCGGATTTTGCGTAGGTTATTTGTTTGAGTTTAGCTGGATCGAGTGCATCATTATCGGTGCAGCAATGATGTTCTCAAGCACGATTATTGGCATTAAACTTCTACCAACAACGGTTTTGCATCATAGGCATACGGGCGAGTTGGTTGTCAGCTTGTTACTCATACAGGATTTGGTCGCAATTATTGTTTTGCTCGTTTTGACGGGCGGGCTGTTTAATGCAGAGAGTTCTTCAAAAATAGTCTACGTGCTGCTTGCACTGCCCATGCTTATTTTAGGAGCATGGTTATTCGTCAAATTTGTGTTGCTAAAGCTGTTGGCTAAATTCGACGCCTTCCATGAATATATCTTCTTAATCGCCATTGGTTGGTGCTTAGGCTTGGCGGAACTTGCAACGCTGATGGGTCTGTCCCATGAAATCGGTGCGTTTGTTGCCGGTGTAACGATAGCGACGAGTCCCATTGCGCTGTATATCGCGAATCATCTCAAACCTTTGCGCGACTTCTTTCTTGTCTTATTTTTCTTCTCGCTAGGTGCAAGATTCAACCTTGAACTGCTGTCTCATGTCATCATCCCTGCAACTGTCATGGCCACTGTCATACTTGCAGCGAAACCGGTGGTGTTTCGATTATTACTGTTTCGTGTCAGCCAGACGACAGAGAAAAGTTGGGAGATTGGCTTTCGATTGGGACAGATTAGTGAATTCTCGTTACTCATCGCTTTTATCGCGAGCGCACAAAACTTGATCGGCGATAATGCCTCGCATCTTATTCAAGCGACGGCAATTATCACCTTTCTGCTATCGTCCTACATTGTTGTCTTTAACTACCCCACGCCCATTGCCGTTTCCGACAAATTAAGGCGTGACTAAATAGCTAACCTGGCCGCAACAATCTACGAACAATGCCTGTTTATTAATGCGTTACCAACGTTCTGCCGGACACTTGGCCTGCGAATATCGCTTCAATTACCTTAGAAAGATCAGCCAAGCCAACCTCCTGCGTCGCAGTATCTAAGCCGGAAAGCTTCCATTCATTGGCTAGCTTGTCCCATATTCTATTTTTGTATTCGATAGGAATCTGAACCGAATCTATTCCCAGGATATTCACACCCCTTAGAATAAAAGGCATTACCGTTGTCGTAAATGCAGGCGATGCGACCAACCCACAGATCGCCACACTACCTAACGGCTGTAGGCCTTTGATAACGTTTGATAGAATTTCACCACCGACACAATCAATCGAGTGTGCCCACTTGGGAGCAACCATAGGACGCTTATCCACTTCCAATAGTTCATCTCGTGTGATGACCGTTGTTGCGCCAAGAGACTTCAGGTAGTCAGTTTTGTCGGCCTTGCCGGAACTTGCGATCACTTCGTAGCCTTGCTTTGCAAGCAACATAACCGCAATCGAACCGACACCACCCGTGGCGCCAGTGACTAGCACAGGTCCGTCAGAAGGTTTTCCGCCCATTGCTTCAATCTTATCAAGGCATAACGCAGCGGTGAACCCAGCGGTGCCTATGACCATACTCTCGCGAGTACTAAGCCCTTTGGGTAGCGCAGTCACCCAACCGGCTGGAACTCGAATATACTCACCAAAACCGCCCGGCGTATTCATGCCAAGGTCAAATCCAATACAAATAACCTCATCGCCAGCTTTAAACGCCGGGTCGCTCGATTCAACAACTTGACCAGCAGCATCAATACCCGGCGTATGCGGAAAATTTCGGGTTACGCCTGGGTTACCTGTCGCTGATAAAGCGTCTTTATAATTAACTGATGAATAGGCAACCTTTATCAACACATCGCCCTCAGGCAAATCGTCAGTAGAACGTGTGATTACGCTATTAATCATTGAGTCTTCGGTTTTTTCAACCCAGAAAGCTTTGAAATCTGTCATTTGGTTTCTCTTTTTGCTAAATGTGTTTGAATAATATTTTCAGGTGTGTGATTTTT
>Ga0307985_10001617_pt1 | contig 12678 bp, 20 predicted proteins | sample EllFjometageno80_FD_203155 | JGI IMG/M metagenome (GOLD analysis project Ga0307985, IMG submission 203155) | Marine microbial communities from Ellis Fjord, Antarctic Ocean - #80 | ecosystem: Environmental > Aquatic > Marine > Unclassified | place: Southern Ocean | collected 2014-10-09 | reverse complement strand
CGGTCACGCCGACGCCAAGGTGCGGTGTCTCAACGCCAGTCTGGATGGCGTTGGAGAGAGTGTAGCCCTTGGAGGACTTCTTGTCCTTAAGCTTGTCCCAGACGGCGGGCAGTTCCTTGGACATGAGAGACTTGTGCTTGGGCGTGAACGTGGGGCACTCGTCATACGTGAAGTACTTGAACGAGTCGGTGTCCTTGGCGTCGCCCTTGGCCTCGCCGCCGAAATCGGAAGTGGGGGCGTCCGACGCGGGCTCCTCAACCATGTGCTCAATGACGCATGATACGGTTTCAACTGGCGCATCCGGAGATTCCCTCACTACGTGAAGAATGACCTTCTTCTGCTTCGGGTTCCCATCCTTGTCCACCTCCACATACTCGTCAAGCGCGCGGCTGCACGTCAGAGTGCCACCGGAACGTTCCAGGTCCTCCTTCGCAGCTGCGCCGAGGAGCAGCGTGGACTCATCCCTCACGTAGACGGCGAACAAGTCGTCAATCTCGAGCAAGGAGCGCACGTCAACGCGCAAATCCTGACCCTGCGCCACGACAGGGACTGCCGCGAGGCCACCTTTGACGCCCCTAACGCCCTCCCACTCAGAAGTCTTGGTAATCCACTTCCTCACTGCCGTGTTGGGGCTCGCTGCGAGAAACGTATGCGTGAGAGACAATAATGGGCGGCACACACATCCACACACATGTGCGAACAAGGGGGCGGGGGCAAACGCACGTGTGAACAAAGGGGGCACCAACACGCTCTCGTCGTAACGCCCCGCTTTGTCAGATATCTGCTTGCCTCACCTGCCTCGCGGGCCGCCTCTTTCTTGGACTTAGCCCTCTCGTCATCGTAGTACTGCTGGTTCCTCACAATGCACTCCTGCATCCCCTTCGTCGGCTCGAAGCACTTGGAGACGAAGAGAGCGTTGCCGTCCTTATCGTCGCCCTTGTTCTCCGCGACGCAGCGCTCCCATCTTCTGAAGTGGTTCCCGCACGGCGATTCCCTCATGAAGTGGCAGAAACTGCAGCCGGTGTCCTCGTCGGGCGCGGTCTGCAAGTCGCTCCAGTCGATGTCGTCCGCCTCTGGACCGGGGCCGGCGTCGCAACGAGCGGGAGTGATGGCTACGGCGGCGGCGGCGGTGCCGAGGAGGACTGAGGCGAAGGAAAGGGGAGAGCCGGAGTTGGAGGAGGAGGTTCCGGCGAGAAGGGACAGAGAGCGGGTGCTGGTGAGGGCGGCGGCGCGGCAAGGGGCGGCGGCCCGGCGCAGAGTTTGGTGGGCTAAGGTTCGGAGCATCACTGGGGAAGGAACGATGTGTTAGTTTAGGGCCATGGTATGATGGTCATGTGGGTCACATCATAGCGCGCGACAATAGATAGCGCCCCCCCTCTCTCCCCCCGTTGCAAGATAGTATCTTTTGAGGATGGGGCAAGGTACAAGGCAACCGTAAACAGTGGAGCAAAGTAAGAGGGGGGCACGTAATCAAACAGGCGGGGGTGGTAATGACGATAATTTTGATAAGCGGGATGGTTTTGACTATCTTACGTCAGACAATTGACCAGCACCTCATCTGCTCCTCTGAGCCGACAACGGCGACGCTCAACAAGCACCGTAAAGCACCGAGTGAGGCGCGCTAGTTGACCACCTGACCGCGGTCGGCGACAAGGTCGCAGTCATGCAACTTTTCAGTACAGATTACCAAGGCTGGAACGCCATCATAGACGCGTGCCGGTTCGACGCGCCAATCAATGTCGTCCAGGTCATCATTAACGCGGCCAAGCTCGACTGGAGGGGGAGAAATTATTTGGAAATCACCAGCGACTTTGAGCGGGACTGCTCTCCACTACGCCGCGCGGCACCGCGACCCGGCCGTTCTCAAACTCTTGATCCAAGAGAACCCAAGAGTTCTGCTCGCAACTGACCATTTCGGGTGCAACCCACGCGACTACGTCCACGACTTCTTCTACCAATGCCTGGTCGAATGCCCCTCCGCCATCGTCTCCCTCCTCAACGACGCCACCGACTGCCTCGCCGCGCGCGACTTCGCGGCACTCGCTGAACTTGTCGACGGCGACGAGCAAGAGCTCCGCTACCGGGCGAAAGAACCGCCCAGCTGGATGGAGAAGTCCTGGAGATAACGACCCGTAGACAAGTAGCATGTAGTTTTGATGAAACGTGTAGCGAGCGCGATGGATGCACTGGGATGCGAGTTGGGCTCGTCGAGTGCGGTCGAAGTTTTTGCTTGTTGTGGCAATCGCATCCCTGCTTGCCGACCGCCAAGAACGCCAACCTATCGCGATCGCGAGCCGCCATAGACCCCGCCGACTATACTGAGCCGATCGACCGCCGTCCCGGTTCTCAGCTTTTGTCACTGTGACTTTTGTACCCGTGCCATGGACTCCTGTAACACTGGTTCTGGTAAGCCAGCTTTACCGCCTGGCCACACGGCTTTTTCATGGTCAGACGCATCACCATCATCATCATCATTAACCGCCCCCCCCCTCGGCCACACCTCGTTTTCATGGGGAACTTCCACCGCTCCTGCCACCACCTGTTCCTCAGGCTTTGATACATCAGAAAAGAAGGTATCGATGCCTCTTAGCTTTGAGCCTGTAGATCTCTTCGCCGCCGGCCACGTCTGCTTCATCAACCTCGACAAGCGCACCGACCGCCGCGACGAGCTCCTCTCCAACATCTCCTCGTGCGGCATCGACTCTCCCTTTCGAATACCTGCTGTTTGTGGCAGCACCATCCCTCAGCCGGCCCAGCGAACTGTTTACTTCAACTCGAACGCCATCGGATGCCTGCTTTCCCACGAGATCGCGATAAAGCAAGCACAGGACCTCAACCTGCCGTACATCACGATTCTGGAGGACGACTGCTTCCTCCCACCGGACACTTTAGAAGTTACAGCGAAACTTATGAACAACGTTCCAAGCGGCTGGCACATTCTCTACATTGGCGGCAATCACATCACTCTCCCTACCCACTCCCCCACCAATTCATCCATCGCCATAAGGAACATCCTCAGCGACGACGCACGCTGCGGCCCCAACGTCCGCCGAGTCTGCAACACTCTCACCACCCACGCCTACACTATCCACAATCGCGCTTACGCATCCGTCTTGAAGCTCCTGCAACCGCCGTACACCAAGCCGGTCGACTCGCTGCTCGTCCGATACCAGCGCGTAAACCCGTGCTACGGCCTCGTCCCAAGCGTTCTCACGCAAAGGGACTCGTTCTCGGACATTCTTCAGAAGGTCGCGCTTTACACTCCTCAGCCGCACAAGAAGTCGAGGGAGGAGAAGGCGGCCGTGTACAAGTCGATCGCTACGAAGCTCAGTGCCCTCACTGCCGCCGAAGCTGCCATTTTGAGAGCCGGCGGCAAGCCCGCCGAGGCCATTTTCGACGATTACGTGACGTTGAACAACGCACTTTATAATCCTGCGAACGAGTTCCTCAGGCAGTTCCGCACCGAGAACTGCATACTAAAGTGCGACGAAAAGAACTCGAAAGCCAAGTCAAGCAGCAACAAGTCCAGCAGCAAAGGCGGCCAATAGATTGCCACACGCATGTGGGAATGAAGTGGGAGTGGTGTGCCACGCGCATGTGTGGGTAAAGGTGGAGCGGTGTGCCATACACATGTGCGAACAAGGGGGGGCGGCGGCGTGAACAAAGGGCAGCTGCGCATTCTGAAACTTTATCGACTCTGTAGCGCCGTTTCTCTAAATAACTAAAGTTCGATTTGAATAATCCGCTTCTTCTTCTCCACTAGATCCTCCGTGAATTCGCTGAACGCTTGATTATCCAACGGGTCGTCCTTCTTGACCACCACCAACTCCGTCCCGTCCTCGCCATACTCCACCCCGCCCGTCCCACTAGCGAACCTTCCCCTCACATCGTCCCCATCATCATCAATATCGCCGACGCTAAAGTGCCGGTCGTCCCCCCCGTCCACGACGCTCCAGTTCCCCCCCCCACCCGCAAATGCGCTCCTGACCCGGTCTGCAAACGTGTGCATCGGATTCGTGCTCTCCCCTCCCGCAGCCAGCTCCTCAAACCGCCACTCCGCCAGCTTCCGCAACGCGACGTCCCGGATATCCTTGCGGTACAAGTAGCACGCGGCGCCTGCAATCAGCAGGATGAACATTGGCACGATGATTGCGGCAGCAATCGCGCCCTTGCTCGCTCCCCGCGGCTCGCTTGTTGACACGATCTTAACCTCGGGCTGGAAGGAGATATCGATCGGAGCAAGCTTCTCCATCTCATCTGAATAGAGAGCGGAGGAAGGATCGCCAACGGCGCCTACGAAGCGCTGCGCGATCGAGCCGGCGGTCGCGTCTGCGCCAGGGAGCAGCTCGAAAGTGAGCAGAACGGTCGCCGGACTAGTCGCGATCGCTGTGATGGCTTCGGTGGAGAAGTAGACGTCATTGTGGGAGACTCCTAGGGCCTCCGCGACGCCCCTCGAAAACGCGCCCTTCATAGCCTCCCCGTCGGCACCCCGCACGCTCGCGAGAGGGAGCAGAATGCGAACGGTTACCTGGGCGACCTTGTCATTCTGGTTGCTGACGTCTTTTGCCGAAATTAAGACTGTCGCGATAAAGATCTCGCCGAGACGCGCGGCGGACGAGGGCGCTGGGGACGACAAGAGGACCTCGAAGGACTCCTCGCCTGGCCGTGCACACGTGTGAACAAAGGGGGAAGGCGGTGCGAACAAGGGGGGAAGGACAAGGAGCACAAGCAGATGGGAATGGAGGTACTCGTTCAGCTTACCTTCTGCTTGGTCCGGGTTGGCGGTGATGAGGATCTTGATGAGCTGGGTCTCGCTGTTCTGGGTAGGCCAGAGCAGGCGGTTGTGCACCTCTTTGTAGTCCTCGCCCGCGTTCGCCGTGAGGTCCTTTGTCTCGTAATAAACAGAGACGTCGTGCTCGAGGCTCCCGGTGCGGGTAATGTTGAGAGTTATAGTTCCAATGTCCTCGCTCGTGCTGTAGACCGCGTCAGAGAACGAGAAGTACGTAAGCGTCGGATCCTCTCCAGCGGTGACGTCGCAGAACGCGCCGTCCCACCCCGCACCGCAGCTGCATTTTCCGTCAGTGCACACACCGTGAGAGTAACAGTCTTTGTAGCAGTAACGATCGGCACAGGTAGAACCCGAGAACCCAGCGTCGCACGCACACGAGCCAAGGGGGAGGGGGGAGCACGGCGAGTAAGATAGGGACGCACCCTGCTCAGTACAACAGACGCCGTTGCCAGAGCACGCGTGGGAGGTGGAAAGCATGCCGGGACACGCGGAGGCGCAGATGGAGCCGAAGTAGTTGGGCCTGGCAGGAAGGGTTATGGTGGGCTGAACACGCGTGGGAGCAAAGGTGGCACAAACGGAGTCTGAACTAAGGGGGGCCGTTTGCTCGCGTGCGTGCTCAGCTGCGCGGCTCGTCTCACCTGCACACGCACTCCCCAGTCTCGGAGTCGCAGACGCCGTGATCTTGATTACACGTGCAAGGGTTGACACAATCGCTCCCAAAGAACCCCTCAAAACACATGCACTTCGCGACCGCCAGTGAGTCATCGTAGTAGCAGCTCCCATTCCCCTCACACGCCCCGTTGCTACCGGGGCACGCAACATCGCATTTCGCCCCCGTCCACCCAGCCTGACACGAACACGTTCCCGTGAGACTGCCGCAGTCGCCGTTGACGCACTCGCAGTCGTTCGCGCACGTCGACCCCCATTTCCCCTCGGGGCAGCGGCAGGACTCGGCGACGCACGAGTCGGAGCAGCCTCCGGGACACTTGACGTAAGTGAAAATGTGCTGGTTCGGGTCCGTGAAGGTGACGCCGTCGAGGGAGATAGAGAAGGTGGTTGTGATGGAGAAAGGGTCGTCGCCGGGGAGGTCGGTGGGCGGGGCAGTGCAAGCGATCTGAGTGGAAGAGACGAAGGAGGCGGGAACTTTCGTTTCGCCGAAGCGGCAAGTGAGGCTCTGAGCGTTGTTGTAGAAGCCATGGCCAGAGATGACGAGGGGCGTGCTAGAGGTTGCGATGCCATTCGCGGGGGACAAGGAGGAGATCCCATATGTCGCGCCGAGGGAGCAGGCGGTCAGTGTTGCCTGGTCGCTGCACGTCTGGCAGTTGCACTCGAAGCCTGCACAGTCTTGGCAGCACCTGCAAGCGGGCGAGCACCAGCAGGAGCCGTCGTTGCAGCCCCCGTGCGAGCACGACTTCCACGGCGTCACGGACGAGCATCCACAGTTGTAGCAGGTTTGACATTGGCAGTCGCGCGAGTTGATGGCGAATTGATCGGCGGTGGTGATGCTGCAGAAGTTGGGGTCGGGCTGGGGGAGGCAGAGGCGGAGGAGGCGGAAGCGAGCTGTGGTGGAGGAGGGCGGGGTCGAGAAGGTGAGAGTGATGGAGCGCATGTCTGTGTAGGGGGTGGTTGCGGGATTGACGTAGGCTGAGGACGGGATGAGGAATCGACTGACAGTAAAGTCGTACGTGGAATCGGGGATGGTGGAGGGAAAGGTGGTTTGAGTTGTTGTTGGCGTGGAGAGGTTGATACCGGCATTGTCAGTTAGATAGGAGATAGATGAGAGAGTGATGTCAGATGTTGTTTCAATCTCAAAGTAGACGCTCGTGTGGAAGCGGGTAGTGTCATGGGGATCAAGAAGGCCCGATACGTCAGTGTCATCAGTGTTGGAGAAGTCAGAGCCCGCGCTGCCGATGGTTAGCTGCACAGTGTGCTCTGCAGATGGTGGAGAGAGGCGGTACTCATCGAGGTGCAAGTTCCGGCAGACGGCGAGAGGGTCGGCGAGGGCTAGAGAGGGAAGGAAGAGGAGGAAGAAGATGTGGCGCATTGCGGGTGAGTTCCTCAAGAGCGGAGAAGGTGAGTTCTTCAAGAGTGAAGCAGGTAATTCCATTTCGCATCTTCCGTTTGCGCGCATTCGAGTGTGTGCGCTGACACCCATCTCGTAAGACTCAAGACTCAAACCCCTCACGCCGCCCTGCTCGCTCCCGCCGCTCGACACTCAGCTGAAGCTGTGGTGCGAAGCAGGCCGGTTCCTGGACGCGTATGACCTTCTTTCCGTTGTGGACGACGACACTGCCCACAAGCTGCTCTTCCACGCCAAGAGCAGCTCAACTGGCGAGAGGTTTGATGCGCCCTACGAGGCCACAAGAACGCCAAGCTCCCGCTGATTGACATGATGATAAGGCGCGGCCTAATCGATATGGTCTAGCGCGTCCTGGGAAAGTACTCGCTCCTCGCGCTGCTCTTGGCGTTCATGAACTCTACATACACCGGAGTGATCGCGACAATCATCATAGCGCATCCCGAGGCCCTCGTCGCCTTCGAACTTGCGCGCGAAGGCAAGTACCAGAGAGGCGTCATCGAGTGCGCGCGCAACAACCACCCCGAGATCCGAGACTTCGCCGCCTCTAGGCTCGACTCCTTCAAGCTGGGCGTCACGGAGGGCGACATGTCCCGCCTTCACCGTCTAGCCGACGACGCGTTGCTCAAAGGCGGTGATCTCGGCCCGCTCCCGTCACGCTTCTGTGGAAACAGTGCCCTCAGTGCGACTACAAGGCGAAGAAGAATGACCACCTAAACTATCACATCAAGAGAAAGCACGCGTCCAAGTGAGATGCGAGCATCTAGGAGGGGCGAGAGGAGCGGGCACCGGAGAGGACGAGAAGAAGGGTAGAATAGAGCAAATAGAGCAAAGGGTCAAGAGAGTTAGGGTTAAACCATCGACCCCCCAGCGCACCCTGCGTGCGTTTCTGCCTCAGCCCTAAGTAGCTTTCCAGATTGTGTACCCTTTTGCAAACTAGACCCTTGAAGCTAACGGGCCTGTAGGGTCGAGCTGGGCTGAACGTGTGTGCGTGAAATAGCTGGAAGGTGATTTTGGTTGAAGTAGCGGAGGTCCAGAGGAGCCGATCTGAACGGCTGACGTTGCAGCACGGTCATCAAGGACGAGTACGTCCAGCCGTTACAAAATTAGACCGTTGGCGGGCGTTGGTACAGACGACGATCTGGGGGCACGTCGAGAGTTGGTGTGAATGAAAAACAACTTCCCTCTTTGCCCCAAGTTAACTCAATGAGCCTTTTTGTTCTCTCGTCCGTCATGGTCATGCTTGTCTCTACCCCATGATTGTCTCTGCCTCCCACGCATCGGAGCTCCTCAATACTCCATAAATAGCCCCTTAGATGTTCGAACGGCATCGATGGAACCAATGCATCTATCTCCCTTGCCGCAGCTCTACGTTCAACCCCATTCTCCTCTTCCTAATTCTCCCCCCTAACCCCCCTTTCTCCGCCATCCTGGTGATCGTTGTGTCCCTGGTGCCGTGACTCCCCCCCTCGAACCCCCTCCCCTGGATGCTGAGAAGCAGGGTTAGAAGCAGTTGGGGGTTGTCAACCGTCAATCTCAAACACGCCGCCCTTGCAGCCTGAACCCCACCCAACTGCCTCATCTGCCGCCCCCGAGGCAACTGACTACGCACGGCGCGGTGGAATGAACCAAATGCTGCTGTTACAGCTGCAAAGGCAGAATCTGTCATTCTCTCCTCCACGACGGATGAACAGCTCCTCTATTCCACCACGACTACGCACCATGTCCTCGACAATCAGCACACCCTCACGTCGGCCATGACCTCCCTCGTGCTTACCACTCCTGCTGCGATAAGAGAGGCCAGCCGCTGCAACTTCCCTCGGCTGGTTGACAACACGCAAACCAACCTCCACTCCGCGACTCCCACGCTTCCAACAACCTTCTCCTTCTCCGGCCTCGTCACCATGGGCTAGAGCAGCAGCGGTAGGCCAACCAAGACGTGCCTCTCCTTTAACATCCGAGTGGACTCAAAGGGGGACAACGCGTTGACCTTCAGACCCAAACTCCCCCCGGCATCCCCCACGACGAGGACTCAACTACCCTCGTTGCCATCTACGGCGCCATCACCCTCACGCCCCAACCCCCCGACACGACGCTCGTCACCCTCACCGCCTCCATGGCGGTCGTGCCGGAGGTCAAGAGTGGCACCAGTGGCATTACCTCCTCTTTGCCTACTTCTGGACCAAGTTTAGTTGGCGCCGCTATCAAGAACACGCGAACGGGAATTAGCAACAAGGGCACGGGAATATGCAACATGGGGGCTCGTCAACTCTTTCAACTCCTCTCCTGTCTACCCTCTCCCCTGCGGTAGGGTAATTTACGCAATCAGAGTAAGGCGTATAGAACAAATACGTCCCGAGTAAATATTTCAACCCCCCCAAATTTCGAGTAAACATCAATTATGGTGAGGGTTAAGGAAGGGATTAATGTAGAGCGTTTCCTCTCTCTCTCTCTCTCTCTCTCTCTCTCTCTCTCTCTTGAACTCGCAATAAATATAATCACTCAACTACGGAGACTCTAAAACCGTTTTCAAATTTTGCATAAAGCCTCCCAGGCCCTTGCGCATTTTCCCTTTCAGTATCGGAGCAAGGCAGCTAGCCCAGAACTTGAGGTCGAACACAGCCACGCTGGTAGCGCGGCAATGCGTCGCGTCAATCACCTCGAATGTCCACTCGTTCGTACTCGCTGCGATCGGTGCTGGAAGGCCGTTGCCGAGCTCGTACGTGAGTTTCATTCCCTCGCGGTCGAAGACCGTCATGATCTGCGTGGCGCCCGCCCCGAGAATCGCGTCGTCAGTGGTGCGCACTGCGCCCGCCCCCACCTCGCGGTCCATGCTCGAGGCTTTGATGGAGTTCGCCCAGGTGGAGACATCGGCGAAGCCTTCGCCAAAAAGCTTCCACGCGTCAGCAGCAGAGCAGTTGATCTCGGACGAAGTGATGAGAGTGAGACGGGGCATAGCACTGTAGGTGGTTCTGCAAAATATAACTATGGTGTTAGCAAACAGGGAGAGGACCAGGAAAATTGATAAGTAGCAGCAGCACATAACGCCTGTTCTGCTGCTAAACATCCAGTCTTCCGGCACAATTATAAGAAAATAGTATAACCCTGATTCTACGACAACGGCGTCCTCGATCTCCAAATATAACTCCGAATCTAAGGCAACAGCGCCCTCGATCTCCAAGTATAACCCCAAATCTACGGCAACAGTGCCCTCGCTCTCCGAAGTTTCCAATCGGAGGACCTATGCCTCATACGACGCCGGGTTGCCCTGGCTTGGCAACCGGCATACATTTAAGAGGCTCCAAACTGAGCTATTACTCACCTATGAGGAGGCAGGGATTTGCAGGTCAGAACTGTCTTGCCTGTGCCTGAAGGGCTGGTTGATGTGTCAAAAATCTTTGGCGAGCGTTTGTCTTTCAGAAGGCCGTCCCTCACTGTGTTTTTTCCTAACAAGGTTTAGCCACGGCCTCAGCGGCTGCTATGGGCGAGCTATTGGAGCTGACGGTCGCCTCTCGCGTCTCCCTCGAGTTACCCCCCAAAACATGAACTGGACGTACCAAGATTGAGAGGCCGTGCCCCCCCCACTCTCCCCACCATCTCATTTAAGATGCAATAAGTTGGATCATGGCATAAGTCGGTAACGGGTGGTGTTAGAAGAGTCAACCCTTTTTGGACGCATGCAAGGGTGGCATCTGAGTAGATTTACATGATGGCGACGTGTTTGAGCAAGGTATTGACGGCATGTATTACAATATTCTGTGCTATCCGGGAGCCATTTGAGGGCTCAGGATGGGGGGTATGCGCCGTTTGGGTTTATATTGATGGGCTCAACCTGTCCGTTTGCCCCATATATGTGCTGTATGTGGCGTATGAATTCGGAGGTAATGTAATAGACGTGCTATTGTGATGGCCACAAACAGAGGAATCTGGGAGGATGAGGAGGTTTTTCTTGGGCTTTTCATAGGGGTAGCAAAGGAAGGGGGAACGTCTCCCGACTATTTCTCCGTGGAACGGTTTGGGAGTTAAGCTTAGCGCCAGGTGCTAGGAAAAAGCGCGTCTATTTCATTTTTGCGATCGATGCGATTTGCTGCGAGAACAGCTTTCTCAAAGTCAGACGCTCTCCTGCTTACTCTCTCGCCTCTCTCTCCTCACTCAACCCTAACTAAACCCCATAAAAACAGCCTCACCTCTCACCAACGATAGCTTCACAGCAGCCACCCCAACCTCCCCCTAAAACTACCCCCCACCCTTCACCATGGGCTCTGGTGCCTCCTCCTTCTCCCCGACCAACTCCCAGAAAGCCTCCCTAATGAAGGACATTGCCTCCTCCCTCGACTCCCACCCGTCCGACACCGCCGACGAGGTTCAGATCGCCGGAATCAAGGACACCGTCCAGAACGCCATCCAGAACGCCATCCTCACCGGTTCCAAGAATACCGACGTCAGCAGAGGCCTGTCCGCGCTCGACTTGGACAGTGAGCCGCCCAAGCACAAGAACAAGTTGGTTAGGAGCTTGAGCTTGAATTACGATGAGGAGGTCAAGCAGGTGAGAAGCGACCATAGACGAGAAACAAGAGCGCAAACAAGTAGACGCGACACACACACATACACACCGATGAACACACACAAGTGGCCCTTGTTCACACGCACATCTACTCCCCACCTTCTGTCCCTTCCTTTCTAACTCACTCCCCTCCCCTCCCTCCAGGCCGTGTCCAACCCCTCCCCCATGTCCCGCTCCAACTTCCGCGAGCGCCGCCTCACCTACGCCAACCGCACCCACATGCGCATCAACGCCGAGACCAACGAAATATCCGAAAAGAACGTCTTCTCAGCCGGCGAGGTAAGCACCCAAGATTGACAAACAAGCCCATTGTGCCGTGGAGTGGCCACGCAGTTGCGCCACGAGCAGAGCGCCGCCGCACCCGAGGGAGCGCGGGTGTATGAGGGAGCGCGGGTGTATTAAGCACCGCTGCGGGCTATGGCACACCGTCCAGAGCCGCTTGTTCTGAGTGACTTGGAACGCGCTGCTGAGAACGCGCTCAACCCCCGCTGCCCGCCTCCCTCCCCCCCTGTGTTGTTCACACATGTGTGCCTGTGTTGTGGCTCACCCGTGTCTTTCTGTTGTTATAACACTGTCTCAGATTTTCGACCGCCGGACTCGCGAAATGAATCCGTTCCCCGACGACATTTGCGGCACGTACTCGTGCCACGGCATCGAGCCGGAGTACGACGCGGTTGATCGGGCGGACGTTGTGGTGGACAAAATCAACCAGGATCGTGGATGCATCGTGCATCCGTACGGGAGGAGCAACCGCCAGGCGCTGTTCGCGGCGTACGATGGGCATGGGGAGTTGGGGGACCTGGTGAGCAACTTCTGCATGCTTCAGATTCAGGATAGGTTGGAGGTGCATCCGCTGTTTGAGGACCAGGTGGAGAAGGCGTTCAAGGACGTTTTCGTCAAGGTTGATGCGGACATTCCCAACCAGGTAAGCACACATGTGTGAACAAAGATGATGCGGTGATGTGAACAAAGGGCGGCGCTGTTTGCGAGCCACTCGTGCGCCGTTTGCTGTTTGCGAGACGTGTCGTGAAAGGAGTTGAACCCTATCGAAAACTGTGCGCAGTGCACCTCATGCCCCCCTTGTTCACACTGTATGAGTGGCTCCTTGTACGAACAACACGTAGTTACATAATAACTCACCCCCCCCCTAGGAGGGCGTGGACTGCATGTACTCCGGCACCACGGCCGTGGTGGTGCTCATGCGCGATATGAAGCTGTACATTGCCAACGCCGGCGACTCCCGCGCCG
>Ga0307985_10001615_pt1 | contig 12696 bp, 10 predicted proteins | sample EllFjometageno80_FD_203155 | JGI IMG/M metagenome (GOLD analysis project Ga0307985, IMG submission 203155) | Marine microbial communities from Ellis Fjord, Antarctic Ocean - #80 | ecosystem: Environmental > Aquatic > Marine > Unclassified | place: Southern Ocean | collected 2014-10-09 | reverse complement strand
TCTCGCCCACTTAGTCGCACAACTGAAGCAAACAACGACTCCAATCCTCCCGCTCTGCCTCCTCACCGACCTTCTTATGACGCACAACCAAACGCACCTCATCACGGAGCACCCTCTGACGCACACCCCACCTGTGCACTATCTCACGCTATTCATCGACACAATCATCGCCACTGATACCACCCCAACGCCCGCTCTTGACGCACTGCTCCTAACCCTGTTACCGTACGTGACCATGTTGGGCGACATCATTTCTTATCTGCAGCCGGGCGTGTGCGGGGACGATGTGCTTGTTGCAGTGTTTGAGAGGGGAGGGGTTGTCGAGGTGGTTATGGCGGTTAACGAAGGGGGCGGCGGCGGGGGGGGCGGGGGTTGGCACGGTTGCAAACTCGGTAAGCAGTTCCCCTCCCCCCACGCGCCCCCCTTCCCCCCCTGCGCCTGCCCTTGCTCACACTCCTTCCTCCCCAGATCTTCGACGGTGGTTGGATCCCATCATATCACAAGACAGCGTGCCTCTCTCGGCTTTGGTGGCGGGCGGAATCCTCAGCCCCCATTACGGGTTAGGGTTAGCCCATTACGACAAGAGGGTGTTGGAGCTTTGCGAGATGTGGTGGGTCTCGGATCAAGAGAGGGGCGTTGGTTGTTTGGTGGCGTATCTAAAGGGGCTGAGGTTGGGGCATTGCGAACGTCGCGATTCACTGAGAGTGGTGACGTTGTGGAGGAATGGGATCGAGGTTATTGTCACGCAGCCAGGCGCGTGCGTGCGTGCGGCCGAGTTGGCGCAGGAGGTGTTTCACGTCACGAGGGAGGTGGCCGTTTTGAATGCGATTGTGAGCATTGTTGACAACGTGGGGTCAGAGGTGGAGAGGTTCGGAAGGGTTCTGGAGGACGTGTGTTACACGGTTAGTACGGAGGAGGAGTGCTTGGGCGCTAACGAGGTGTTCAAAAAAGCAATTATGTTGGCGGACGCGGCTCTTGGAATGGGGGAGGCGGGGGAGCGGTTCGTTGGGAGTGTTTGCAAGAGCTTCATCAGCCTGCAGGTGAGGCGCGCTGCGAGACACGGGCGTTCTGCGCCGCTCTTTCCCGCAAATCAAAAGCAAAAAGCGCGTTCGTGCCAGTCGTTTTGTCGCTCACAAATAGCGCGAACTGTTCCTCTCCTTTGCCTCTGCTGCTGCCGCCTGTCTTCTTCTCCTGCTGCCTGTGCCTCTGTGCGTTTGTGCGCGAGCCTTCTAACACTCGCTTCGCTCGTTGCTTCGCTCGTGACTCGTGCAGCCGAGGGGGAGCGAAGGGCTGTTGACGCTCGTGGTCGAGAAGGTGTTGTACGGGGATTGGATGGGGGAGCGGCTGGGGAAAGTTGGCATGGCCGTGGTTGTCAAGTGCATCAAGAACGACAGAGAGGACGTAAGGAGAGTTTTGCGGGGGGCGAGAGGGGTGAAGTTGGTGACTTCGTGCGTGGCAGCGTGCGTGGGAGGGGTGGTGGGGGGCGAGAATGACGGCAACTCTGGTGACTGGGAGTGGTACGTCAGTGGGGCGAACCAGAGGATGGCGATGACCGTCATTGCGGACATGGGCAGAGGCGAAGTGGTAGATGGCAACGAGTTCATGGGCGGGATCGAGGGGGCTTTGGGGAGGTTCGGGGAGGAGGTCGTGAGGTTCGTTCAGGGGGGGATTGCGAGAAGCAGTATTAAGTTCTGGTTCGTCGTGTCGAAGGTGTGCAGGGGAGAAGACACGTTGGAGAATGCGAGGGCGAGATTGAACTAAAACTATTTTTTGCACGAAAGTAGTCCCTTGAGAAGTTTCTGGACCAACTCAAAAAGCTTACCCCAGGTAAGCAGGCAACCAAGGAGGCGCGCGTACAACTTCCCCTTCGCTATTTCAACGTTTCTTGTCCAAGAAATACTGTTTCTATTGTTTGCCTTTCCCTGGTCTTGAGGCTTTACGCTGGCCGACTGTGTGCCGCAGTTTTGCTCACCATGCCCCCCCCTTCCTTGCTCCTCCTGTCCCTCCTCGTCCTCCTTCTCCGCCCCTCCTGTACCAACTCTGAACTCACTGTTACCTCTGAAGGCTGGATCACCCCCCCGACACTGGCCTCGGGCGCCCACGTCGTCCAAGCCTTCAAGTCGCTTGGCCCTAACCTTGACATCTACGAAAGCAGCCCCCCCCACAACTCGATGGACCAGCAGGCCCCGCTGCAGCTGCTAGATTTGAAGCACGGTACGTCCTGAAGTCTGCAGAATCCGTTACCAAGACAGACAGACCAGAACTCGCAAAGACTGTTCGCACTTGTGTGAGGCCCTTTTTTCAAGCGCTTGTGTGGCGCGAGCAGCTCGTCGCGAAATCTGGCGGCTTTTGTGTACACCGCCGACTTTTGTGAACACCGCCGACCTTTGTGAGCACATGATGTGTGTGCCACACACATGTGCCACATGTGTATCCCCTCATGTGTATCCCCCCATGTGTATCCCACACGCGTATCCCACACATCTATGTATTTGCATGGCTCACACACCTCATGTTGCACTTGCAGACAAATCCATCTGCTCCGAACTCCTGTCAGGCACCGTGACCTCTCGAACCTTTGCCAACGTGACGGTGTTCGTGCAGGAAGAAGACCTCCGGCGACTCTGCGCCTTCTCCCTCTTCTTCGAGAACCCCACGTCGCTCTTCCTCGCCCTCGAGGGCGCCGGCGCGAGTGCGATTGTGATCTCCACCGAGTGGGACGCGCCGGGCGTGTTCAGCAACATGTCGCCTCCGACGTGCGAATATGATCTCTCGAACGAGCAATATAACCCCCCCCCCGTGGCCTGCCGCGCCGCGCGCGCGAGCCGATCGACCATGCCGTTCGTCGCTATCGGACGGAGAGAAGGAGACATTCTGGAGCGGCGACTCCGCTCTCACCCCTCTGTGCCAATCCACGTCGCGTTCAACTTCGACCCGAACCGGTACCAGATCATTTACAGCAACTGGCTGCACATCCTCTACAAGCTTTTGGTGGGCGGAATATGTTCGCTCGCGATCTACAAGGGTAACATGGTGGGGATCACCCCCGTATTGTCGACCAAGGGGCTCGTCGTCATGTGCGAAGTGCCCAGCGTCGTCTGCCTGTTGTGGTTTACCATCCGCGGACCACTACTATACGACGCCCTCAGTCCGACCTTGGTGCTCGCATGCGGCGACGGGGTGATCTTCGTTGGCCTTGCTAGCAAGGTGCTAGTGGCGCGGTTCTGGTCGGCATACAACGCGCACTTGAAGCTGAAGACGCAGTGGACCATACAGCAAACCTACTTGAGCGACTCAAGCCCCTCCCCCGCCCCAGTCTTCGTTGACCCAGTTAGGGCCTCGCCTCTCACGTCGCTCGCATTCGTTGCCGTCGCTATCCTTTGGCAGGTGTCCACCGGTGGCGTCCGCGTCTACTACGCTTCCTCCAACTTCGACGACCCCGAGTCCTTCGAGAGTGCCATGGCAGCGCCCTTCGTCGTGACATACTTCTTCATCACAATTTACTTCTTTCGCGCTGCCACGGGCGTCCTCCTCTCCCTGGCCGACAAGCGCACTCGCGTTATGTCCGCGTACTTGCTCGCGAGCGCGTCATTCATGATTGTGCACATGAGCTCCATTGCGTGCCTGGTGGCTGGCGTTCACTCCAAGACGGAGACCTCGCACGGACTGGTATTCTTTTTCTGGTACCTTGGCCGCGCCGGCACCGCCATGTGCTGCATCTCCATCTTCCACGAGCACGCCGACTCCGCGTTCCTTTTTCTCGAGATGCAGAACGCAAGGCTCGCCGAGGACGTCCGGAGGCTGGAGGAGACCGCCGGCCTCAACGCCAAGCTCACAGCAGCAGAGATAGCGCGGCTAATGGAGATGCAGCGGGCCGACGCGGTCAAGGTCGCGCTTGTTCACCAGGAGGCGCTAGTTAAGCGAGAGAAGGACTTCATCGCGAGTGCTCTGCACGAGCTTCGGAATCCGCTCTCGGGTATTGTCCAGATCTTGCAGTACGTGTTTTCGGCGCTCAAGACCGAGCTCACATCGCGCGTTTCGTTCGAGCTCGAAGCAATCGAGGCGTGCACAGACCACATGCAGGTAAGCCGCGGCTCCCTGTACCCGCCCACACAGCAGCGCGAAACGCGAATCGCTCGCTCTGAGCAGCTCGGCGACATGTGAGTTCGGCATGACTCACACAATACCCTTTCAGCTGTTCTTGAAGAACGTGCTGTCGCTGGATAAGATCCTTGACGGCAGCATGCCGCTCCCGCGGGAGACTTTTGGCCTCGCTAACCTGTGCAAGGGCGTTAAGGACATGGTGAGGCATTCTGCGCTGCCGGGGGTGACGATAGAGACGGAGTACGAGGAGTCCGCGATGTTGTTGCGCGGCGCGGCGATGCAGCTCAATCTGATGCTTTTGAATTTGGTGAGCAACGCCGCCAAGTTCACGACTGAGGGGAGGATTGTCCTGAGCGCGACTGTCTTAGAGGAGACCGCAGCGGGGGCGAAGATCAAGTTCTCAGTTACGGACACGGGTCCGGGCATCCCGGCGGACAAGCAGAGGAGCATCTTCGAAATGAGATCGCAGACGGGGGGGTTGGTGTCGCAGAGCAAGGGCTTCGGGATCGGACTGAACGTGGCCAGCAAACTGGCGGTGCTGATGGGAGCCGAGCTGTGCTTGAAAAGTCCGGTGGAGAGGGGGATGGGGAGCGAGTTCAGCGTCACGTTGATGTTGGGGAAGGCCGAGACAGTAGCTGAGGTGGAGAAAGCGGCTGACATTCTTGCACCGCCGCAAGGGCTGAGGGTGCTGATTGTCGACGACGGGAAGTTGAACCAGAAGCTGCTTAGCAGGAGGTTCACGAAAGGAGTGTTCAAGGACCTCAGGTGGTCGGTGGAGGTCGCTGTCAACGGCGAGCAGGCGCTCGAGATGATGGAGGGAGGGAGCGAGTTCGACTTGATCGTTATGGACGAGAACATGCAGGAAACGGGCGGAGTGTTGCTGGGGACGGAAACGACCAAGCTGATCAGGGAGCGAGAGGAGGAGAAGGGGAAGGGGAAGAGGGCCGTCATCGTGGGGCATTCAGGAAACTGCACCGACGAGGACAAGGAGAGGGGGAAGAAGAGCGGGCAAGACTGGTACGTGAGCCTTCCCATCAACCCTAGCTCGCCGCTCCCCTGCCGCCGCTCTTAACTCACATTCACACTAACACTCGCCTCGCTCGCAGGTTCTGGGAGAAGCCTCCGCCCACGGAGGAAAAGTCGCTGCAGGACGTAGCGTGGCTATGGGGAGCGAGGGTCGAGAAGAAGGAGGGAACGGAGAGGGACGTCGTTCGCGTAATGGTGAAGCCGCGTAACACAAGCAACGAGTGATTTAGATATCCCCAACTACACTCAACCCAACCCCACTCAACCCAACCCCACGCAACCCAACCCCACTCAACCCAACCCTACTCCACCCAACCAAAGGACTGATGTGCTTCATTAACTTCATTAACTTCACAAGCCTGCTGCCCTCGTTACACCTTTTCAATCAGAATTTCTGCCTCCGCTTTCTCCCCCATCTTCTTCAGCTTTTCCGTCTCGTATTTGACCAACATGGGCGAGAGAATTTTGTGGCCAAGGGTGGGGACCGCGACGCTGAAAATGATCTGACAAACATTAGAAGTCGATGATGGGTGGTGCAGCGTTCTGTAGTTATCTTGGTCGAGCGTGGTGTTGAAAATCGTGTTCAAGAAACCCGCTAAGAACAGTAAGAAGAAGAAGCAGCCCCACATCTGGGTCAAGCGTATCATAATTCGCATGAAGCCAAACTGCTTCTGCGTGTGCTCGATGGGTTGCCCCTCAACGACATCCACTAAAGTTCTATCGGTCATCCTGTCCGCGGCGAGTGGAAGTATCCAGGGCACGCCTGCCGCGCATGAGAAGAAGGACACGAATGTAAGAACGAGGGTGACTGAGCACCCGCCGTACAGCTTCATGTTCTGAGATATAGTGGACGAAGAGGGTGTGAAAAGCAGGACAGACAGCTGCGTGAACCAGAGGAGGAGGAGACAGGTGTCCAACACCTTGGGGAAAGAACCGGTCTCACCCCTCGAATACCGGTACCCGTCCATTGTTACGGCGAACACGGCCATGCCTGAGGAGACTTCTGCAGCAAGGAGAGGGTCCGTGGATGACAAGAAAGCCTGGACCACGCCGGCACCCAACGTACACAAGGGGATGAGAACAGAAAGGACTTTGGAGACCTTGGAGGGCGCTGGAGTTTTAGGAAGATCGAGCAATGGCTCGTCGGCAGAAGTAGTAGACATGGCTGGTGAAGAGCTGTTAGTAGACAGTGGGCAAACAATAGGGTCGACAGTGGGCAAACAATAGGGTCGACAGTGGGCAAACAATAGGGGGTTGGGGTGATGGAGTTATGTTGAGGCTTGGCGGAAGGAGGGCGGGTGTTGCTTGGTGGCTAGGAAAACTCACGCTGCTGCGGTTTCTTCATTAGGGTTACTATCACGTCAGATTGCTCGCGCGTCCAAGATTCAACCAAACGCTAATTCGAGCCCAGGATTCCGCGCTCGTTCATACTGCAGGTGCTTCACAGAGGAATCAATTGGATACTGAAACGCCGTGAATTCAATTAGGTGGTCTCAGCTCACTTCGCCTTCCGCTTCTTCCCCCCGCCCGCCCCGCCGCTGACCTCGACCGCTGTGACCTTGTCGTTCATCTTGACTCTGAAGAAGCTCCACAGCCTGTTCGCGTTAGCCACGCCCATGGCAAGCTTTAGCTCCTCCTTGCTCAGCTCGCTCAGCTCGGCCAAGTTGTCGCACAGCGCCATGATCTTCTTGACGTTGCCTGTGTTCACCCCAGGGAGCTTCACGAGCAGCGCAACGGCAGTGCTGTTCGCGCCCTCGTCGTCGTCGTCCTCCGCCCCCCCGTCCTCGTAGACGCCCAGCTGCTTGTCCACCTCGTCGTTGCCTCCAAATTCAACCGCAGTCCTGCAGTCGACGACGTCATTGTCGAAAGCCTTGATGGCCTTGAACACTTCGACAGTCTCCTTGGGATTGCGCGCCCACAAGTACCTCGCTCTGTTGAACTTCATTGTCAGCACGGCCAGCTTGCTGATGATGCTCTCGGTGCGCGGCTCGCTCATCAAGTCATTGGCGTCCGTCATCAGCGTGAACTCGCCGTTCCTTTTCGAGTCGTCGAACTCGACCAGCAGCGTGGGGATCTTGTAGTAGAGATCCATCGCCTCCATTTGCGAGTAGAGCCGCCCGCTGTTCAGCGACGACCTCAGGTCACCGGGGGCCTTGCGCTCAACAACGACGTTCTTGCTGATCACGTAGTCGCCAACTGTGAGCGTGAGCGGTGCCAACCGCAGCCCCGCGCTGTGCAGCGCCGCCGGAAGGCCGCTCCTGAATTCGCGCACGTCCACCGCGACGGTGCGACCCTCCACCGAGTCGAGGATGGACGGCCGCGCGCGCCCCTTCCCCACACGCGACAAAGCGCCGTCAACCGACGGCAGCGCGGAGATGTCGCGCGCCAAGCTGATCTCCTCCTCCGTGAGCGTCTGCGTCAGCCGGTTGTTGGAAGACGTGCGCTTCGTCTCAATGATGCGCTCCCACGCTTCATTCTCCCTCCTGATCTGCCGCAAGTACGAGTAGTGCGTGATGGAGTCGTTGTAGTGCAAGTAGTATACCCGGAGCTGCTCGTGCTTGTTCTCGCCGGTTGGCGTGAGCGTCTCGCTGTACTGCTCGATGGTGCGCACCGCCGCCACGTCGCCGTCGTACAGAATGATGTGCTGCGGCCTCAGCCCTCTCAAGTAAAGGAGCGGCGACGAGCTCTCGAACTCTTCGAAAGTGAGCGTTGTTACAATTTGCGTCGACGCCGCATGCTCTTGCGTGAGGAGCGAGGACGAGAACTCCGCTTGAGGGTCGGGGGTGGCGTCGGGGGTGGCGGACGGGGGAATCCATGGGTCACGTTGCTCAGCTCCGGAGTAATCCGAGAACGTGTGGTCGCGCAGCCGGGTCTCAGCCCGCATGGACAGCCGCTCGTGGATCTTCAGATCGTTCTGGGCGCGAGCGAAGCGAGTGTTAAAGGGGGCCACACACACGATGGTCCCCAGAACATATAAGTTGGCGTGAACAAGAGGGGGCGCGCGTTTTCGGGGAGGGAGATTAAGGGGGAGGGGAGTGCGTGGTGTGAAGGGCCGGCTCAAGACGACCGGCTCAAAACGCGCTGCGCGGCTTCCTCACCTGCAGCACACATCGCCGGGCCTCGTTCTTTTTCTCGAGGTAGTCCAGTATTTGGATGTTCGCGTGCCGGGTGATGCCGTGTCTCAAGGCTGATGCAATCGCCGCGGCAGACGCGGACGTGTCGCACAACACGAGCGTCTCGCACGAGGAAAGCAAATCGCTTGCGAGGAGCGGCGGGGAGCACTTCTTCCGGCCTCGCTCTCGCTTCGCGTTGCGGCGGACACGGGTCTCGTCGATCTCGTCCAGCAGCTTGACGAGGACGGCGAGCTTCGTCTCGCACAGCTCTTGCGGGACGAAGACGCCGCCAGCGGTCGGGCCCACACCCGCGTCCACGGCGCCGATGCGCGCCTCGGACGTCTGCAGCACGTCCAGGCCGGCGGCGGAGGTCACCCAACCGGTCGAGGCAAAGGACGAGGCGTCGCGCGCCGCAATGGACGTGTACAGGATGTTGAGGCGGCTGTGGAAGTTGATCGGAGATTCCGTCTCGAGGGCCGCCAGGAGGTTGGAGAGAGACGCCAGGTCTACCATCGTAGCAAATACAGTGTGAACAAGGACCACAAATACAGCGCCAGTAATACAGTGGAAGGAGGCGCTCGGCGTTCGCGCGTTGCGGCATGTGGATTGAGGAGGAGGGCGTGTTCGAGGTAGAGGAATCAGCCGGAATAAAGTCATCGTGAACAGAGAGAGCTGAGAAGTACATTCAGAGAAGCGCGAGCGAGTTTCGCGGAACTCACCAGCGAAGTACGCTCTCAGCAAACCTGACCCTTCCCCCTTGCCATCGACGCACGCGAACGCCGACCTGCTGAAGACATTCGTCCACAGTCCGTTGTATGGGAAGCCCGTGAACGTGGACAAGTACTTCCCGTCGGTGGGAGGTGTTGAGGGGAGGATGTTGAGGTACTCGTAGTTGTCGGTCCCGGTTAGGATGGCGTGGAAAGTGCTGTCGAGTGACAGGGTCAGCTTGGCCGCATGGCGCTTGATCTCACCCACAAGCTGGGTGATAAGGGTGAGAATGGCCACGGTCAGGGTTGAGGTCGTTGCGGGGACGGGGATGGTCAGCGTGTCGAAGTAGAGGTTGGGGAGAGATGTGAGGCGGAATCGCGGGTAGAGGAGCATATTGGGGGGGGGGATTGCGTAAGACTTGAGAAGAGATTGCAGGGACTTGGTCATGAAGGATATTGCGGTCGTGGCGCAGATTATGAACGGAGCGGCGTCCGGTGTCGCATTGGCGTTATCCCAGGACGACTGGAGGACGCGAGCGATCATCGTCTGCGTCCCATCGATGCCGCGGTGGCAGTCGTAGATGATGAGGCCAGTGATCGCCGTCGGGTCGATACTGTTGGTCAGCAAGTCCAAAATGAAGGAGGAGGGCGAGAGGAAGTGGACGAAGGAGTTGTAGTGCCGAGTGGCCGTAGTCGTCGTGTACAGGTGCGATGGGAGCTGGAGGTGAGTGAAGTACGAGAGCAAAGCGTTGCGGGTCGTGTGGGAGGCGGATAGGATCACCACCTTGGAGGAGGGAGCGTGCCTGTAGAGGGAAGAGAGGTAGAGAGAGAGCCCAAGGGTGGGCAAAGAGAGGCCAGGGGAAGAGAGGAGGAGAGAGGTGGTGGGCGCTGGGGCTGAGAAGGACGGGAGGGCGGACAGCAGCGAGGGAAATACGGCGGGGAGCGGGAATGGAGTGGACATAAAATGTTGCGTCGATAGTGACTAGGGATTGGGATTGGCCGTTGAGGGGGGCAGAAGGAGCTGTGCGTCGTAGGCGACTAGGGTCGGATAACTGGTAGGTCGGGGAGTTCAGGATGAAGCGGATGAGCTGATGGGGTAGTGAGTAGCGGCCGTCACCTGTGTTGATGATTGGCGAAAATCGCCATCTCGCCGACAACGCGACGCTCAACAAGCACCGCAAAGAACCGAGTGAGGCATCTACGCGAGAGCTTCCAGTCCTCACCAACCACTGGCTAGTCAGCCACCATCCCCCACTCCTCTAGCTAAACAACTGGAGCTGGTACGGCCGCCCCCTGATCCCCTTTCAGCGACACTGCAAACCTTCAAACGAGCTACAAGCAAACAGCTCCACTCCTCACGCTCACACTCGCCGCTCCTCACGCTCCTCACGCTCCTCACGCTCCTCACGCTCCTCACGCTCCTCACGCTCCTCACGCTCCTCACGCTCCTCACGCTCCTCACGCTCCTCACGCTCACCATCGCCGCCCCTCACGCTCACACTCGCCGCCCCTCACGCTCACACTCGCCGCTCCTCACGCTCACACTCGCCGCTCCCACACCAACCAGCTCGAGCCCTCTCTGTGGGCGGCGGTCCAGCGCCCCAACGACATCAAGTTCATCAAGCTCCTGATCAGTAGCGATCCAGATGGGCTCGTCGCTATTGTGGGCGGCAAGGACCTTCGCGGTTACTGTTGCGGTCTCCCTGATGAGAAGCGCTTCAGCAACCACGCCGATATCCTCATATTGCTGTGCGAATGCTGCAACGCGTACAGTAAGTACCGCTTCCCTCGCCTCATCGAGCTGTGCGGCGCCTCCGACGCTCTGAAAGCTCTTGCTGCGGCGCACGTAGAGGACGACCTGTCGCTGCAGGTACTCTGCAACCGCTCGTCGTGGAACAAGGTTCTCGTGCGCATCAAGCTGCTTTCTACCCAGGCTGCAGTCGCTGAGCTCTTCTCCCAGAACGAGCTTGCATTTACTGCGGTTACTGTTGCGGCTCATCACGGGGCGCCTGTGAAGGAGCTGAAGATCATGCTGGGCAAGCTGGACGCCGAGAAGTTGAACATCCTGGTCATCGCTCACATTAGCCTCTGCCTTCCTCTACACCACACTGCCCAGTTCCACCCCGATCCCTCCGCCACCAAGCTCCTGGCCCGTCACCACCCACCAGCCCTGCTCGCCAAGTCTGACGAAGGCGCCCTGCCTCTGCACTACGCTTTCAAGTTTAACAACAACCCAGCTATCGCGGACCTCCTGCGCAAGCTCACCACCGCCTACGAGCACGGCCACTTCTCCGTCCTCGTCCCTCTCTGCGGCACCTCCCCCACCCTCGAAGCTCTCGCTGTGGGCTCTACGGACTACCTGTCGCTGCTCGTGCTCTGACAGTGCGACTCGTGGGAGGCTGCAAGCGCGCGCATCGAGACGAGCCCGACTCAGGAGACGGTCGACTAGCTCCACGAGAAGGACGAGGCGGGGCGCACCGCGTTTGCGACAGCGGTTGTTGACGATGCGCCGGTCGAGCTGCTCGAGAGCATGGTCGAGCTGGGCAAGCAGGACACCAAGAGAGGAACATCGTGAGCGTTATCGACAAGGGTAAGTGCGATTCTCTGCAGCTCGCTGCTGCGGTCAGCATCGACACTGTCAGGGTTAGGGTTACAAGCTGCTGGCCCGCGAGTTCCCGGCAGCCTGGCCCGCGAGTTCCCGGCAGCGCTGTACCCTGTCCTCAAGTGCGCCCTCGAGCACAACACGAAGAGCACCGCAGTCCTGTCCCTGCTGCGCAAGTGCCTCGCTGCCAGGGAGGATGCTGCGGAGGCAAAGGTTGGGGGCGAAGTTCTTCGACTGGGACGAGAACGGCGTAAGGGAGAACATCCCCTCGCAGCCACCACCGCCGCCGCCGCAAAAGAAAAAGAAGCCGCCCAAGAAGAAGAAAAAGAAGACGGTGGCGCAGACGGCGGCGGAGGACGAGGCGGTTCAGGACATCGAGTTGGCGGAGATCAAGGCGGTGCTTGCCGTGGCAGAGCCTTTCGAGCCGGAGGATGAGAGGAAGCCGGCCGCTCTGGCGCATATTGCTGGGATGGATTGGGGGACCCCAGCGATGCCCTGGCCGCCATTTACGAGTCCGTGTACGGCAAGGTGCCCAAGCACAACCAACCCAGCAATCACGGTCTCTCACCGGTAGTGCCATCAAAACGCCAAGAGTATGCAGGAGGCCGTTCTTCGTGGAACGCGCCTCTACGCACGCCCAGATGCAGGACATAGCTGCCAACCTGAACAAGTTGGAGGAGGGACAGGGGTTTTAGATCAAATACTTAATAAAACTACATTGATCTTTTTCATATAGATATTAATGACTTTTTATCGTAATGGACAAAGAGGCTTCACAAGTGAGATATGATAGAAATGTCATAACGTTTTGTTTGTTCGTCACAGCTACTTTTTCTGCCATAATTAAGTAACTTATCGCATTCCGTAAAGCAAAACATCTCTAACTGCTAATCTTTACAAACTTCTGATGGCGAAGAGCATCAAGACCGAGTTCAAGCTCGGGATGCGGCGCGGCTGCTGCTGTACGAGTCGCAAGGCCTACTCACGCAACACGCGGAAGTCGACGTAAGTACGAGTCGCCGGACTTCCCGAGACCGTTTTAGCCTCGTTTTCGAATCGCCTGCCGAGCAGCGCGTATCTCGTGATACAGGCCAGGAAAAGCAACTAGGGACACCTTGTTGGCACCGGGAACGCCCACCCGGGT
>Ga0307985_10001610_pt1 | contig 12712 bp, 22 predicted proteins | sample EllFjometageno80_FD_203155 | JGI IMG/M metagenome (GOLD analysis project Ga0307985, IMG submission 203155) | Marine microbial communities from Ellis Fjord, Antarctic Ocean - #80 | ecosystem: Environmental > Aquatic > Marine > Unclassified | place: Southern Ocean | collected 2014-10-09 | reverse complement strand
AACGATATCCGCCGCTCGTTGATGCGCACAGAGATTGTTCCTACCGAAGAACCTGAGTTGTTTGGCGTGGAAGGTTCAAACGAGGCACCTGTGTTTGGCGTCCCTGTCGAGATGACTGGACCGACACCGTCCCCCACACCGCAAGCAGCCCCGTCATTCGTTGACACCGCTTCGGAAGCAGTCAGTGGAGCGGTGGACTCGTTCTCCGATCTGGGTGGTAACTTGCTGCAACGTGCTCGAACCTTGGCCCCAGGTCTACTGGGAGACCCGAGAAACCAAGAGATCGTAGACAGATCTAATCGATAACGTAGTTAACCGAGACACCGTTGCCCCCGAACAAGCGGACCAGTTCGTCTGCCGTTTGCTCAACGTCGGCAATGATGTCTTGGTCCTCGGTCATCGAAGCTAGGTTCAGTGCGTCCTGTACGAACATCAACAGGGCCTCCACTTGGACGGTGTGCATCTGCTTGAAACCCATGGCCTTAATATCTTCTACATGCATCATTCTATTTCTCCCCAATCTTCTTTTATATCTACGTCAATCTTCGATGGTATAGAGAGCTTGATCCCCGTCTCCATGATCTCTTTGATCCGAGCGGTTTGCTCCTCACTCTCTATGTTAAAGCATAGTTCGTCATGCACCGTCAGCATAGGGGTGAACCCCTCGTTGTAGCAATCGAGCATAGCTTTTTTAGTTTGGTCCGCCGCCGATCCTTGGATCAACTTGTTCAGAGCCTTGTATGTAAACGCGCGGCGTATGCCTCTGCCACCAGCACCCCCGTACTCCTTCACAGCTTCGTCGTAGGGCAGTGGTTTGCCTGCTCCGAAGGTGACAGGCTCCCAGAGGTGGAATCGGCTCTTACGGCCCATCAGGGTGCGTATCTGTCCGTTCCTGTCCCCCTGCTTAGAGGCCAAGTCTGCCAAACCTTTGACGAATGGAACTTTGGAGTGGTGTCTTTCGATCAGATCCTTGGCATCGTCCTTGGAAATGCCCAACTGATCCGCCAGTTTCGCCACGCCCATGCCATACATGATCCCGAGGTTCACGGTCTTGGCTTGCTTACGTGTGATGTTAGCAAGGTCCGCTACCATCTGGTGCAAGTCCACGTCACCGTTGTTAAACTCCTCCACGATATCGTCCACAACAGGATGCCTGATCGTAGACGGGATCATCGATGCGAAGTGGACCAACAACCTCGGCTCTTGGCTCGAGTAGTCAAACGATCCCCACTTGCAGCCCTCTTCTGGTATGAACAGGCCACGGATCAAACGCTTGATGTCAGGGTCTCGTGCTGGAATCTGCTGTAGGTTAGGGTTGGACGACGAGAATCTACCCGTCACCGTGCCGCCCTGATCCCTACGTGTGGAGTGCAACTCAGTGTGGATGCGTCCGTTGGTTTCGTGCCGCAGGATGCTGTCGATAAACGTGCTGTCAGCTTTGTCAAACTCGCGGAGCTTAACGAGAACCTGTGCGATCTTAGCTGGGTGATCATTGAGAAATGACTTGGTGAACGATGGCGCACCCTTCTCGGTCCTCGGGTATTCCAACTCTAGTTTGTCAAACATCTTCTGGATAGATGCGGACGCCCAGATGTCCACGTCCATGTTGGCTTCTTTCTCAAGCACACCACGCAGGTATTTGCTCTGCTCACGGAGAGACTTCTTGTTACGCTCTGCCTTCTCAAGATCCACCCGCACACCCTTGGTACGCATGTCCAACATGCAGGGGATAAGATCTATCTCTAGGTTCCAAACATCCCACAGTTCATCCTTGTCGATCCGCACCTTCAGAGCTTGCCACAGTGCCAGAGTAGCAACCGCGTCCATCTCCGCATATCCACCAACAAACTTAGGCGGCAGCTTGTACATCTCTGACTTGGGGTTCAGTCCACGCTCAAGCGCAGCCGCCTTCAGCAGCTTCTCGTTCTTGCGGATACCAGCGTAATCACGGGCCATCGCATCAAGGCCAAAGGACCAACGGTTCTCGTCAACCAAAGCACCCGTCACCATCGTGTCGATGATACGACCCTCGATCTCGACGCCCTCGGCACGAAGCCAACCCGCATCATAGGTGGCGTTGTGCATAATCACGTCCATCCCTGGAACAGACATCTGCTTCTTGATCCACTTCATCGTGATCCGCGGATCTAGGTTGTGGCCGTTCTCGTGGCGAATAGGGAAGTAACCTTTGTACTCGCCCGCAGCCACAGCAATGCCGATGATGTGCCCATCGTTCCTTGCCCAACCTGGACCCAGTGTTGTTAGGTTCGGGTCTTTGGTTTCCAAATCAACGGCGACTTCTTTGTATGCTGTCAGATCAGGGTACTCAGTAGGGATGTTCCAGTCATCCTCGATGATGTCCATCTCCCCCTTCATCTGGAACAGCAAGTCGCTGTGCTCATTGCCCTCGGCATCGTTGGTGGTTGAGTCCACGGAAAAAAGATTCTTCTGGCTCATAGCTTACTCTTTCTGTCAGAGAACTCCGCACCGAGTGCGCTGTACCCACATTTGTCGATCCACGAGTCCTCCTTGGACAAGTCGTTGAGTAGACGTGCTGTCTTGAGCCAGTCCATCATCAACGCAACGTGCTGCTCGGTCACATAACCGTTGGTAACCATGGCCTCTCGGATAATAGCGTTCCAGCCTGTAGCGATACGCTCGAAGTTATCGTACGCATCCCCGTAGTCCTTGGCCCTCTGCCCATTGATCAGTTCTTTTGCGGTGTCTAATACTTCATCACGTTTCATAGCGAGTCTCCCTTTTGGACGGATAAGTTACCAACCTTTTATTCACAGCGAGTATCTATACTTGTTGTCGGATTGCAGGATGTAAAGGTTGTGTCTGGCTCGGGTAACACCCACGTAGAACGCTCGGTGCTCATCGTCAGGGAACTTGCCCTGCTCACAGGACTTGGTTGACGCTGTCCAAACCACGCAGTTGTCATCCTCCCCGCCCTTCATAGCATGGAACGTGGACACCTTGATACGAGGACTAGACAGAAGGTCTTCGCCTCGGCGGAAGATCGCATCGATGTAGTCCCGCTCAGAGGACGAAACATTCAGCACATCGTATGCGCTGGTTGAGGCATCTCTCTGTAGACCGTAGTCCTTGATCAGGGTGTCCATGTCCAACATGTCTTCCGGTGCCAACGCATCTAGCATCTGAGTCGATCCTCTGCGAACAACCGCATCTTTGCCCTGCTTCTTAACCCCAGAGTAAAGCGCCTTGATCTGTTGCACACCGACAGACTCGTCTTGGCACAGCGTGTCCCACGTCAGTATGTTGCCGACCAAATCATCTGACAGGCTGGACTTACCATTGCGAGAGAACTTGAACCCGTTGGATCGCAAGTAGTTTGCCATCTCAGACACGTACCCATTGGTTCGAGCCATCAAAGTAAACGACCCCGAGGACAGTGGAACCTCGGACAGGTAGTTAACGTACTCTACGCTGCCTTCTTCTTGGCGAGGCTTGAACATCTTGATGTGACGGTCCACGATTCTGTGTGTAATGGTTCTCGCCACTCGCCACACCGACTTGGGTATACGATAGGACTGGGACAGCACCTCGATGTTGTCCGAACTTTTGTTAAACAGATTAACATCTACTCCGGTCCACCTGTGAATAGCTTGGTCATCATCTCCGGCAATCCACACTTGTTCAGAAGAAGCAGCTATCTTCTTTGCCATCTCCCACTGTAACGGAGTGAAATCTTGAGCCTCGTCGATGAACAGGTAGTCTAGGTTGGGAACCTCGCCGTGCTCGATGTACTGCTCGATCATGTCAACGAAATCGTACTTGTCCACTGATCGTTTGTACTCGACCAACTGGGCAGACAGTTGCTGTAGCTTGGCAAAGAACAGGTTCCAATCAGCCGCCTCATTGTATTCCTGTTCGATGTCGATCATCCGCAGACGCGCACGGCTGTCCAGTTGTAGATAACGTGCCCCGGATCCACCGATCGTAGGGAGAGTTACGCCCCCGTCAACAGACGTGAAGTCCTTGCCCTCAAAGGTGAGGCCGATCTCCCTGCCAATGTTGTTGTAGTCCTCTGGGTCCATGATGTCTGTGGTCTTGAGCCCAAGTCCATGGAACCCGAAGGCATGACTGGTCTTCATGTACGGAAAGTCTTTAGCCTGTAGGTTGAACTCAGCACAAGACCGAGTGATCATCTCCTCGATCGCCTTACGAGTGAACGAGATCACGCCAATGCGAGACGGGTGTGTTCCTGCTTGAAGCGCAGCCTTGATCTCTTGGATCAGGCGGTAGGTTTTCCCGCAGCCAGGCGGACCTAGTAGTAGCTTTGCATTAGGTATCATAGTTCTTTCCCCCGTGGTCTAGAGTTCACCCAGTCCTCGATCTCTGTCAGAACCCATCGGCTCGACGATCGCTTCTTGTGCTCTGACCCAAGCACAATCGGTACTGGGAATAATGGGTCGGTAGACGCCAGCTTGTAGACGTATGACTTAGATACCCCGAGCAACTCTGCTACGTCCGATACCCGCATCAGTTTGTTAGAATGGGATGTCATTTGAGATCTCCTTGACTGGTAGTTCTATTGTTTCTTCTTCGAACGCAGGGATAATCCAACACCGCAGTGTTGATTTCACCTCGCCCTTCGAAGTACGCTTGTTTATGTTCTGGATTCCAGTGTCGCCGCCAAGATCACGAATCATCTGCATGATCTGCCCTCTGGTCAGTGCGCTGAACCTACGGTGGTGCAGATATTCCAGAAGACCATCGAGTTTAAACTTGGTTGTACCTGCATCAGTCCAAGGCTTGTTCATCTCGATCTCTTCGGGAGACATGGCACGTACATGGCTGGTGCAGTACGATCTTAGGTGATCCTTAAACTGCCCTGAGATCGTGAGTTCTGGTGGTACATCCAAGAAGGTAGCGCCTTCCATCAAACTGTTAACCAACTGCTGCCATTTCTGGTCCTTCATCTTAGGCGGCATCATGTTCTTTTGATCCATACACGCCCGCTGGAACAACGTCTGGTTCTGCAACTGCTCCGTGCTCAACTGGATTCGGTCACCATCAACGTCCATGAAGAACAGACGAGGCTCCGACAGCATGATAGTAAGTCCACCCACGGACACCGAGTCTGGGCCATCGGATCCAATGCCGTGCTTGCGAGTAGCGCAGATCGCCGGATCGCAGTAGCTGCGCATCGGTTCTTCCTTGCAGGTATACAGGTATTCTTTCTTCTCGTGCTGCTTACTCAGGTTGACGATCTCGCTGGACGGTAGCGGAGGGCTGGACAAAGTCCGGTTGTATCCCTCGAACTCATCCTTCCAATCATCAGGGCTCTTCATCTTGCAGTACCGAGCCACGTTAAAGAAAGTGTTGTTGCGGAACTCAGAGATAGGCCCCTCTGCGAACAGATGCTCGAGGCAGGGTGGTCCATCAGTGAAATGCTTGCGAGGCTTGGACAGGCGCATGCCCTCGAGGTCGGACAAAGAAACCCGTGCCTTGTCCACCGCATCCAAGAACTCGTCCAGATCCATAGCTTCACACTTCTCGTTGAAGGCATATCGCTGCGGTAACTCTGCATTAAAGTACGGTGTGTTGATAAAGTTTCCCACATCACCACGCTCCGCGATGATCGTGTCTTGCTTCGGGAATACTTCGCAGCCGCTGTAGCCTAAAGCTATAGACATCTCGGTCAGGTAATCTCGGATAACAGCAGCCTGCTCCATCTCTTTCATGAACAGATACAGGTGCGCACCTCCCGACTTGGATCGGCAATGCACCAACGGCAACTTCATCTTTAGTATCTTAGCTTGGACCTCGTTGTGGTTCAGATCATAGATGTCTATGTCCAACGCACCAAACTGACATTTGTTTTCTTCGTTGATTGGGATCGCGCCTATACCCTGCTTCCCATCTATGTGGCCTTGAACAAGGGCCTCGGTCAGAGGCTCACGGACAATCATACTTTTGGATTCTGCTTTACCATTCCGTCCAACTCGACCCACTGTGGTCGTGCCGTGTGCAGCCTTTGCACCAACGAATGCTGCAAGCAATCTCTTTGCTTGTGTCATTTACTGCTCCCAAGTGAAGTTAATTGGGGGCGGTTGACAGTTAACTATCGACCACCCCCGAGGCTGCTTAGAACGGGATATCATCATCCTGTTGTACGGAGGTGGCTGGTGGGACAGCACCCTCTGAAGCAGCTTTCACTTCGCCCGCGGCGACACTGTCGCGGAAGGCTTTGGCTTCGAGCATAAGTTCACGGGTCTCTACAAGACCTACCTTCTCAACAGAAGGCGTGAACCACGTACCTTGGTCATTGCTCTCTTCAACAGTGGTGATCTTCCACACTGTCGCGAACAAAGGAGGAGTGATCATCGCACCTGTCTTCGGATGATTGATCTTTTGCATGGCGATCTGTGTCTTCCAACGACGGCTGACCTTTAGCTGGGTGGACTTCATGTCGATGACAGCAGGTTGGAATGCGCCGTCACCGCTCATCACCAAGCAGAAGTGCTGGTCTGACTTAACCAGTTCGTTGCCTGTCGGAAGGATTTCCTTGGAACCCTGACGCGAGGTGCGCTGCAGGATTGGATCAGTAGGGTTGATCTCGCCGCGGAATCCGCCGCCTTGGTCACGAGGTGTGAACTCAAGGTACTTGGTGGTCTGGTAGCAAGGGATGATTGTTACTCCATCATCGCCCTTCCAGACCTCTCCTGTCACAGTGTTGAACAGATCGCCCTGCTCCGCACCTTCGATGTACTCGGGCTTCTTCTTGCCAAGCTGTGGGGACAACGCTTGTAGTGCCCGAACAAACGGGATCTGCATTTCATCTGCACCAAAGGCAGCGCCCTCACCTGCAAATTCTAGGATGTCATCCATGATGTCTGTGCTTAACTCTGCACTTTTTTTCGTAGCTACTTGATTACTCATTGTTCTTTGCCTTTCTAATCGCATCATCTTGACGCTTCATGTCCGCTTCAATCGCATCGTCTTCGATGGACTGTTCGATCAAGTCGTCTTCACATTTCTCCTCAAAATCATCATCATTGTCCATGGAAGCACCATACTCATCGGTGTGATCTTCATCTTCCATTTCCTCTAGCATTTTTTGCTTATACGCACCCATCACGCTTTCCTCTTGATAACTGCTGTGTTTGAAATGAAGGCACCGAATAGATCAAGATCAATCGGCTTGCCGTCAGTGATGCGCTCTTTAACGAACGCCTTCAGTGTTGACGGGTGAACATGGGTCTTGGTCTTGGGATCAAAGCCACGCTCCTGCAAGAGACCAATCACGTCCCCCGCTACGTTGTCTTCTCCCTTACCAAACGAGCACGTCACATCGTTCTTGATGATGTCATCAAGGTTGTTGTCACGCAGCCAGTTGAACGCCTGATCTTTGTTGGCGGCTGGAATGGATGCGGCAACAATCATTCTCCGCTCCACAGTCATGCCGTCTACGTCAAGACGTTCTAATCCCATCTCATCCATCAAGGCTGGAATGTTCTCCACTGAAAGCTTGTGCTTCTGTTGCTTCAAAGTTTTCAAGTGCATTTCCGCGGACTCGATGTCGTTCTCTACAGTGCGGAGGTATCGGACCAGTTGGCTGAGTTGCTTTCCTGTTCCTGTGTCGACTCGACTAACCGCGTCAGCCTCATCGAATATGTCTTCAAATATATCGCTCATAAGTTTTTCCTCTTCAGGGTTGATTTGTGCGGTAGCCTCATGCTATCCGTACTGAAGACAATAGTGGAGGTATGTGATGACTGTCAACTACAATTTTAAACTTCCCCCGTTTAATCATCAGGTCGATGCTCTTGATTACGGCTGGGACCGCACAGAGTTTGGTCTCTTCATGGAAATGGGGACAGGCAAATCAAAAGTGCTGATCGATAACATGGGTATGTTGTACCAAGCAGGGGAGATAGACTTCGCTTTGGTCCTTGCTCCCAAAGGTGTGTACCGTAACTGGGTGGCCAAAGAAATCCCCGAGCACATGTCTGATGACGTGCCGCACCGTGTGATACGCTGGGTCAGTGGTCCTAACAAGAAGCAGAAGGAAGAGATGCGCTCGGTCCAAGATGATTTCGACGGGCTGACAATCTTTGTGATGAACGTCGAAGCTTTCTCCTCGCTCAAGGGTCAGACAGCCGGGGAGTGGATGGGTCGTGCGCTTGGTTCTAATGGTATGATAGCCATCGACGAATCAACTACGATCAAAAACCACAAGGCCAAGCGCACCAAATCTTTATTGAAGATAGCCGCTAAGTTCAAGTTCAGAAGGCTGTTGACAGGCTCTCCCGTAACAAAAAGTCCAATGGATATTTTTGCTCAGACAGAGTTCCTCCGCCCTGGGCTCTTGGGTTTCGAATCTTACTACGCTTTCCAAGGTCGGTACGCTGTAGTGCAGCGCAAGACCATGGGCCAAGCTGCATTCCAGCAGATCATTGGCTTCCGAAACCTCGATGAGTTAACAAAACGTATCGATCAGTTTAGTTTTCGTGTGTTGAAGAAGGACTGCCTCGACCTCCCTGACAAAATATACACCGCTCGGTACGTTGGCATGACCAAAGAGCAGTTAGATATGTACGAACAGATCCGCAGACACGCCATGGTCCTACTGGAGAGTGGTGAAATGTCCACGGCTCCCGCTGTAATCACCCAGATGCTACGCTTGCAGCAGATTATGTCCGGACATCTCAAGACTGATGAAGGTGAGATGCTGTACTTCCCATCCAAAAGAATGGATGCGCTCGAGGAAATCATCAACGAGCACGATGGTAAGGCGATCATCTGGTCACGGTTCCGCCACGATATCATGGGTATCACCAAGATGCTGAACGATAAGTTCGGCCAGGGCTGTGCCGCATCATACTTCGGGGACACATCGGACGAAGACCGCGCCGCTGCGGTACTCAACTTCCAGAACCCCGACCATCCGCTCAAGTATTTCGTCGGCAACCCATCCACTGCTGGCTACGGTCTGACTTTGACCGAGGCTAACTTGGTGGTATATTATGCAAACGACTTCAATCTCGAGACGCGCGTCCAATCAGAGGATCGCGCTCACCGTATCGGACAGAAGAACAACGTAACATACATCGATCTCATTACTGAAGGCAGCATCGATGAACAGATTGTCAAAGCACTACGCGCGAAGATCGACATCGGCGCGAAGGTTCTAGGAGAGGACGCAAAGGAATGGCTAAGTCTGAAACCCACGATCAAATGATCGAGGCCATATGTGACTACAGAAAGGGGTGGACTAACATCCACTCCGCCACCAAAGAACTCGAGGATTTTGCAGGGCTCACACCCGAGGTGGCCAAGGCCCTACTCGATGGCATGAAGAGCAACAGCGTCACAAAAATCCGCGGGTATAGTAAAGAACCCGAACGTCTTCGCAAGAGTAAGATCGGGACACCCAACGAGCATAAAAAATAGCCCCCGTGAGGGGGCTAAGTAAAAGAGGCTGTGTAAAACGCAACAGGCATGAGCGGTTTACGCCTCTATCTTGTCAGCTATCGCTTTGCGAATCAACACTGAAAGTTGTCGGGCCATGGACCGCTGCTCTCCATCCGCCAGCGTACGAAGCAGATCGTGGTCCTCTTTGATAAGGCCCACGTTCTGAAACTTCTGTTTGTCTTTGTCGTCTAACTTTTTTCGAGCCATGATGCCCTCCTATTTGTTGTCCACTTATAGAGCACATGGTAGCAGGAGGCAACCTCTACTTGAATTGCTCGGTATTACGTGCCCACAGGCAGAAGGTTGCACGTTCTTGGTCGGGCCCACCGTGGACATCGGCCTTTGCAATGCGACCTTTGTTAAACAGGCGCAGACAGGAATTGCCTACGGTCTTGGTGTCGGCGTCCACAGCAGAACTCAAGTCAGAACTCGTCCAGTAGCTGACCTCTGGGTCTTGCAGCACAGCAAATATCTCGGCGTCTAGCTGCGGGGCGGTGCGAACAGATAAAGAGGGTTCTGCCCCCGCCTCTACAGGAACCTCGGTGCCACTGCCCTGGACCGCAGATACTCGAACCGCTCTCCACGGTGTCTCAGCACGTTTGTCCTCGTAGTTTGGGATGGCACTGGCGCAGACAATATCCCCGAAGTCTAGCTTCATCCGCTCAACCAGACGTGCGTTGAAGAACACCGTGTCACCGTCCTCGTTGGATCCGAACGCGCTGCCCGATACAGTCACGTCCTCAATCATTACGTTCATTGCTTTAGTCTCGAATGTTGTGTTCATTTCCATAGCTGTAATCCTTTAAGTTGTTTCTTCTTCGTCTCTTGGCAGATCAAACCTGCTCTTGAGATTGCTGATGTGTTGAGTATTGACACCAAAGATGTCAGCGATGTGCTTCATAGACAGGCCCTGCTTGATCAGTCGGTTCACGATCTTCGCTTGGTTGGACATATCGTAGACCTTGGGCTTGGATTCTACTGGACCATCTGATCGTCCTCCCCTAGCCCCGTAGTTTCCGCCTTGCAGACCGACCTTAAAGTGAACGCTCGGCCCCTTGGCTAACGGGTTGACCTTTTTGTCCATGATAATCTGCTTGATCCAGAGGGATCGGTACATGTCCTCGTATCTAACACGTTGGTCCGAGGTCATATGTTCTTTCCTTTCTTTCGTTGATCACTGGTGAACTGGGTCAAATCCCTCATGGCGATCTGTAGTTCGTTGGCTATCGAGGGACGCGCATTCTTCCTGTAACGCTCGTCCTGTAACCTATCCACTTGGCTGCGCAGATATCTGAGTATCGCTTCATCCGCTGCGGATAGTGCTTTGTCTTCTCTGCTCACCATTGATCTCCAACCGCGTACCATTGATCTCCAAACACCGTTCGGAATGCATCATCAAGTATCTTGTCCATCTGTTCTTTTGTCATCTGTCTTCTCCTTGTTAAATAAAATGTTGATTGCGTTGAGCAGTCTGGTCTCCACATCGTTCAGTGTCTTGTCGATGCGATCCGCCGTGGCCAAGGCATAAGCCGTATCCACCTTATTCATCGGCGCACTCCTCACATACATAGGATCCCTCGCCCCTGATCAGCGTAATCCACTCGCCGCAATTACACAGCCGCTCCATCTCACCGCTGCCGTTGCACATGTCACACTCCTCGACACGAGTTTCGATGAAGCCAACATCGCGGTTGGTGTTGTGCGACATGTGGTAGTCCGCATCAACCTCACCCGCACCATTGCACTGCGGACAATCGTCCATGACAGGCGTCTCTTGCAGCCGCATGAACTCTTCTTTTATCTTGCCCATCACTTCCGCCCCGTCAGTATAGACATCAGCTTATCCATGCGGGCCCATGCCCTTGGTCCAAAGCGAACCACAGGCTCACTCACCTTCGGTTCAACACGATTCAAGATAGCAATGCGGTTGTACACTGAGGACTTAGTGCGTCCCATGTGATCCGCAATCTCCGCAATGCTGTATTTCTCCGACCAACGTAGCGCCTTCAGCAACGTCTCTTCCTCCTTGGTCCAGTATTTATATGTCTTTTTCATCGGTCTCTCCTCTCATCCATTTTAAATCCTGAAGTAATTTGGATTTCTCTTTGGTTACTGCTTCTAGTTTCATAGTCAGACGCGCTATCTCAGTGCGCTGCTTAACAATCTTACCCTTTAACTTATCAACAAACGCATCGTTCATTTCACAGGCCTTGCCTTGGGACGTATTGTCCAACCACTCGCCACATCAGTCGGTTGGCACTGGGCCATCGAGTCTGAATACGCGGCCAAGATCGTTGGATATATCTCGTCCATTGCATTGGCACAGGACGGCTGATCCCGAAACGCTATCTGGGAAACGTAAGTGTCGCTCTCAAACGTGTACGTCAACACAAGTAAATGCCAAAATATCATTTGCTTTCCTTCATTACTCTGTGCAGCAATCCAATCGCCGCGTTCTTTGTTACGCCGAAGTGCTTCCCTATTTCTTTGAACGTGTATCCTTCTTCACGCATCCATAGCGCCTCAAGGATCCTGTCATCGGTCCACTTCTGACTGTACTGTCTCTCGTATTGTCCTTTGTCTGCGTTGGGCATCACTCGTCCTCCTCTTCAGCTTCTGGCACCCAGCAATCGCCCTCGCCGTACTGATACTCGCCCTTGAACATGCCGCCCTCGTCCTCGTAGTCCGCCTCAACGTCGATACCCAAGGCATGAAGCTGATCCCAGACAGGAATAGGTGGAGACCACGCCGTCCAACACTTGAACGAGAACCACGCAACCTCCTCGGGGCCCTCCTCGTCAGACATCAACAGCTCCTCCATGATCTCAACTTCCGCAACGTCCCACTTCGTGCCCCAGTTCTCCACCCGCCAGTCATAGCCCACCATGCCCGTCGATTTGGCAAAAGGAATAGGCAACACAGCGTCACAGAAACGTGGCTCCTTGCTGTTCAGATTGTGGTAAAGTTCGTACACCAAGGCACTCGGTCCTTTGATGTAGACAGATTGATAACAGTGGTTAGGCATTGGTTGTCTCCTTGTTTGATTGATACACAGCCTCGGCAAATCCCCGAGGTGTGGCGGACCTGATGTCCTTGGTACGCTGTGACTTGCCGCCCAGCTTCATCATCGCCGTGCTGTAACCGTTGCCGTGATAACCCTCGCAATCAACAGCAACCTTCTCAGGCATGACAAACCCGCCGCCCGTCCACAGGCACGTCTTCTTCTTGTACGCATCAAACGGCGCGATGTACTCAGGCCAACGCGGGT
>Ga0307985_10001609_pt1 | contig 12714 bp, 9 predicted proteins | sample EllFjometageno80_FD_203155 | JGI IMG/M metagenome (GOLD analysis project Ga0307985, IMG submission 203155) | Marine microbial communities from Ellis Fjord, Antarctic Ocean - #80 | ecosystem: Environmental > Aquatic > Marine > Unclassified | place: Southern Ocean | collected 2014-10-09 | reverse complement strand
AGGAGGGAGAGGCGGGGTCTATGGGGAGGGAAGTGTTGGCAGGTAGAGGGGTAATGAGGGCCGCCGCGTCGGGAGGTGTCGAGAGGAGCGCATGGATGACGGCTATTTGGGAGCTCTGTGGCGGCACCTTGGAGCACAGTGAGTTGAGGAGAAGGAGAATAGATGAGGGGGTTGATGGAGTGGTGGGAAGGAGAGTGTTAACGGGGGAGGTTGGCCTCGGTGGGTTAGGGTAAGAAGAAGACATGGGGAATAGGGAGTCGTGCGAGCAAGGTGCTCGTGAAGAGTTAGGAAGCGTGCAGAGACGTCAGAAGCGGCGGGGGGGGGGCGAGGAAAAATGGAGGTTTCCGCAAATGAAAAGGACGCACCGGAACTGGTCCAGTGCGCTATAAATAACTACACAACATCGGTACTTCTACACTATCACTATCGCTACACCTCCTCCCCCTCCCCTCCGCCACCTTCCTCCACCGTCACCCCCCCTGCCCCAACTCCCCCCCCGCGCCCCCTGTCTCCATCTTTGCGCCCTTGAACCTACGCTGCTTCTTCTCCGCCGCCCCCCTCTCGCCCCCGCCAGCCACCACTTCCGGGTTGCACACGTGCCTCGGCCAGTCTCTGTGTAGCGTCTGATCCGGCGTTCCCGGCTCGCAGTAGAGCAGCACCGGCGCGTTGTACACCAGCTTGTGCTTGACGATGTCGTGCTTGATTTGGAACGAGTCCAGCAAAGGACTGAACGCCGTTGTCAGCCCCAGCATGGTGTTCCTCGGGTACCCGCGCGGGGCCTTGAGTGAGTTCAGCTTGAGCTGATTCCTGTGCCCCGTCAGTTCCTTCCCTCCTTCTGTTAGGTTCAACATGAGCGGCGGCGGCGCGGCCTCCTGGATCGTGTCGTCGTGCTCCTTGTTGAAGATCACCTCCCACTCCGAGCTGCCCTTCAGGTTCAGCTGCTTGCAGAGCACGTCTGACGCCTTAATAGGGTACTCGAACTTACCCGGCGACCACACCTCATATCCGTCCTCCGCCATCGTCCCCGTGATCAAGTAAGGCGCGCCATCAATGCTGCTCTCGGGCGGGCCCTTGTCGATCACGTTGAGAATCTCCGGCATGTAGTTCTTGGGGCATACCTTGCACTCATTCGGGTCACAAAGCTTCAGCCTTAAGTCCCCCCGCTTCCCCTCCTCGCGGTACCCCGCCTTCGCAGGCCTCTTCTTGGACACGTCGGACGGATCGAACCGGAAGTCCTTCTGGGCGACAGAGAGAGTCTGCGCCGCGCGCTTCGTTGACTCCAGGTAAAAGTGGGCGCGGACGGGCAGGTTCTTGGCGCACGCAGTGCACACAGGTTCGGGGGGGGTGGCAGGTTCGGCGGTGGAGGGGGGGGTGGGGGGGGCGGTGACGTCGACTTGGACGCTGCAGCACACACATGGGCCGCTCACGGGGGATTGGTAGTCCGTGTACTCGTCGCTGAACTGCCGCCCATTGCCAGAGTGAATCAAGCCGCAGCTGAAGAAGAGCGTGTTCGTTGGCTTCAACGCCAGCTTACGAACGTGGCTGCGGTGGACGGAGTCGGGCGCGTCGCTCGTGGGTGGGATCAAGTTGTGCGACTTGGGCACTATCAAGATGGTCGCGGGCGTGAACAGAGCAGCAAGCACGCCGTACGAACACACGTTTGTCGTGCGGAGCGGCTCGGTCGGCAGCGGTGGAGGCGGGGCGGAGGGCGTGCGGATGGGACTGCGAACGGAACCCTTGGGGGGACGCCCGCGCTTCCGCTTGGAGGAGGAGGGGGTGGACGGCGACTTCCGCGGGTGGGAGGAGCGGCTGCCGGATTCTGGCATCGAGAGGTCGAGGAGGTGGTAAAGTGCCGAACGGGACCTGATCCTCTCACCGTTGCGAAGGTAAATGAAGTCACGCGCACGCTTCGAATTCCCGTTAACCTGCACTTTGAGGTTCTCCTTCACGTCCTCGTAGTCACCTCCGTAGAACCTTGCCGTGGCGGCGAGAAACTCGAGCTCGCCAGCTGCAACGTCGTCCGTACTCTGATCGGCGTCATATGGGGGAGCTCGCGGAGCGTCCTCCTGATCGGAGGATGAGGAGTTGTCATCAGATATAGTGGAGGAGGCCTTCTTCTTGACGCGCGGAGAACTGGCGGAACTGACAGGCTCCTTCCGCTTCTTCTTCGTGGTGCTCTTCGACGAGTTGAAGCTCTCGTTGTCAGAGCTGTCCGAGAAGCCATCGTCAGACACCCACTCGTCGTTGCAGCCTCGGACTTTCCCAACGTGCCGCTCGAACTTAACTCGTTGCCGAAAGAGGTTATTACAGCTGCTGCACTTCTTCGGCACGAACTTCTCGGCCGTGCAGTTCCCCTTCAGCACCATGTGCGCCTTGAAGGCTGACTCAATCTGGAAGATCTTGTCGCAACCTCGCGGGCAACCCTTCGGCACGAACTTCTCGGCCGTGCAGTTCCCCTTCAGCGCCATGTGCGCCTTGAAGACTGACTCAATCTGGAAGATCTTGTCGCACCCTCGCGGGCAACCCTTCGGCACGAACTTCTCGGCCGTGCAGTCCCCCTTCAGCGCCAAGTGCGCCTTGAAGGCGGACTCAATCTGTAAGATCTTGTCGCACCCTCGCGGGCAACCCTTCGGCACGAACTTCTCGGCCGTGCAGTCCCCCTTCATCTCCATGTGCCGCTCGAAATCAACTCGACGTGGAAAGAACTTGTTGCATCCACGCTCGCACGTCCTTGGCTTGAAGAAAGTGCACTGCGAATAGTGTCCGTAGTCCTTGACGCAACCCTCCATCCTATTGCACTTGGTCCCCGGAGCGATCTGGCAGATCTTGCTCTCCACGTGGCCCTCCAAACCCCTTTTAGATCCGTAATTCTTGCTGCAGTGCTCGCAAACGTGCACGAAGCAACTCCCGCTGTGTCCCTCCTCCGCGTCGCATTCCGCTGTCTTCTCGCAAACTTCGATAGATCCCGGCTTCTCCTCCGCCTTGGATCCAATATTCTGCGTAGCACCGTCGTCGTCGCCGCCGCGCTTCGTCTGGCACATCTTGTTTCTCGAGTGCCTATTCAAGGTAAATGCGCTGCTGAATTCCATCTCGCAATGTTCGCACACGTACGTCGCCGCCTTCTTCACTGTGCTCTCAGTAGCACCGCCGTAGTAGATGCCTCGCTTCTTCTGGCACGCCTTGTTCGTCGAGTGTCTCTTTAGATCAGACGGGAAACCGAACTCCTTATCGCAATGCTCGCAGACGTGCTGGACCGCCAATTTGCACCTACCGGAGTGATGAAGCCTCATGCAACCTTCCGCTCGCGTGCACTTGGTCCCTGGAAACAGACAGCTCTCCACGTGCCTCTTCACTTTAGATGCGTTCCCGAACTCCTTATCGGAAACATGCTGTTTCGTCTTCGTGACCTGCTCGCCCCCCCCGTCCTCCTCATCCTCGACGCACACCTCACACAAATCGATCGCGGGATCGGAACTGCTTGACAAGTCCTTCTCGTCCAACTCTTCGGAAACAAGCGCGGACTTCTCGTCCAACCCGTCACACACGTGCTCTTCGCCATCGTAGAACCTCTGATAACAGTATTGACACTCGCTGGCGTAGCCTACCGATGAACTCCGCTTCTTCTTCTTCTGCTTCACGGCGGCCGCCTCGGGCGCCGGACTGATCGAGAGAGGGGAGGCGGTCTTGACCCTGTGTCGCCTCGAATCGTCGTCGCCCTCCTGCGTCAAGTCGTGAACATCGTCCTCGGCGTATTTGACCTCCTTCTTGACCCTGGTAGATGTTGTCGTCGAAGCCAAATGTCGGTCGTCGTCAACCGCCGCCCCACAATGCTTGTAGTGCTCCTCAAACTTCTCTTCCTCAAACCACACGTTGCACTCTTCGCATTGCTCCGTCGGATAATAGCACTTCCCGCCGTGCATCGCCAGCTTGTTACACCACTTCTCCTTGCACTTTCCACTCACAAAGTCCATCCTACCCTCCGAACACTTAGTTACGTGCATCCAGTATGAATCGACCGCCAAAGGATCCCCCTCAGTCCCCGCGAAACACGTCGGACAACCCAACGTCGTCACGCAGTCTCCGCGGTGGGTTGATCGCTTGTGCAAACAATCATCGGGGCACCCGTCGCTAGTCCTGACCGTCTTCGAACTCGTAGTAGTCACAGCCGTCGTCGTGCTGGTTGAAGGCGTAGTCGTCACGGCGGTCGTTGACGCCGCCGGAGTGACCTTCTTCTTCTTCTTAACACGAGAAGGAAAACCCCTCTTCACGTGCCTGAACAACTGGTTCTCCGTGAACAACTCACAGCTGTCGCCGCACTTCTTGATGTCAGTGCAAATCCCTTGGTGTCTGTACTTCCCTCCACACCAGTCCTCCCTCACACACAACCCATCCTCCGGCTTGCGCGTCTCGGCGTGCTTGCTTATCTCAATCGCCGTGAACTTATCATGAAACAAAACGCACGTACGGTCGAGATTCACCTCAATGCACGCCCCGTCGTGTCTGTACTTCATCTCACACCAGTCGTTCTTGATACACAGCCCGTTCTCCTGCTTGCACGTCTTGACGTGCTCCTTCGCACACACGGCGCTCGTAGTGGTAGTCACGGCGGTCGTATCACTCGTTGTAGTCGTCACGGCACTCGTCTCCGCCGCCTCCCGTGAGTCGTCGTTTGACGACGAGTCATCGTACCCGTAATCAACCATAAATTGCTTCTTCCACTCGTTTTGGTCCATGGTGTTGGGAGCTACGGTGGAGGGAGGGGGTGGATTTCAAGGGATTAATAAGAAGGAGTTGACTGGCGGGTTGCAAATAAGCAGAGGGAGATCGGAAACTGGGAAGATTTCGGCGACGGGGAGGGTAGGACGCTGCGGGATGTCGTGTTAGAGGGTGCAGTGACATGGCCGGCCGATGTCTCGGCGTAGTTATTATAGGTGGAAGGAAATGGCATGGGACTAACCCGGGCAATGATCCAATAGATTGTGGCGTGTCATTGCGCTCATGGCGGCTAAACGCGTCTCGTCGGTCGTGGCACGGCGCTCGGGTGTCTTGGGATGACGTGAACACTCGATGCTACGCTGCATTGACGCACGTACCGTCGTCGTAATGTGCAGGAGACGCAGAAACGCTCCCTCAAACGCTCCCTCACATTGTTTTTGTACGGCCGGCCTTGCACACTGGTACGCCGTATCAAAGACAGAACGCGTGCGACCGCTGCACCTCTAGTTACTTCTCTCCTACGCGGTGCCCCGTCCAGTCTTTGCCGCCCAGCGCGATTTTCACCGTCTCGAAAGGCTCCTTGCTGCTCCCCGGGCTCAGCAAGCCCCCGATTCTCCGCCCGCTCTCCTTGTTGATGATGCCCCCCCTCCCCTCCCCCTCCTTCTCCAAGCTCGTAAAGATGTCCTTGGCGATGCTCTGCGCCCACAAGTAGCTATAGTAAACGCTCCCGTAAGTATTAACATGCCCAAACGCGCTATGCCAGTGCGTCCCCGTCGCGTACGGCATGCAATAATTCTCATGAACGCGGCCGAGGATCGCCGCAGAGTCCACCGATCGCGCGTCCACGTGCCGGCCGAACAAACGCTGGTCGAAGTCGGCGTACATGGCCTGCGTTATCGTATCGATGCCCGTGAACTCGCCCTTGTTCAGCTTCATCATGTCCACCAAGTCGTCGCTTACTGGCTCCCCTGTAACTCGATGACTCGCAAACAGCGACAACGTCTCCTTCTCCGCAATGAGGTACTCAAAAAGGTGGCTCGGAATCTCCACAAAGTCCGTCGGGCCCCTCGTCCCACTCAAGTGCTGAAACCTCGTCCTGCTGAGTAGCGAGTGCAACGCGTGCCCGAACTCATGCGCGAGCGTCTCGCACTCCGCGAAGTAAATGCTCCCGCTGTTGCTTGGATCAACGCCGAGGTTCACCACGACCGTGACGATGGGCGTCTGGGTTGTCACCGTGGAAGCCAAGTCGTCGTAGAACGAGCAGCCGCACCGAACCGTGAAGTGAGCGGCGTGAGTATACTTGTTGTCGCGGGGGAACAGATCGAAGTACAACGTCCCGATCTCATCCCCACTAGTGCAGTCATAAAAAACGAACTTCTTGATCCCCCCGTCCACAGTCGTCCACGCCTCACTCTCCTTGAACTCTTCCTCCCTCATATCAATGTCAAACAACTTCTCCACGACCGCCTTCAGTCCGTTGAGAACGTTATCCACCGTCAAATACTCGCTCAAGTCCGCCCCCAAGTGAGCCATCGGCATCTGCTGCCGGTACAGATTCATGTAGTACTGCGTATCCCACGGCTCGAGAGGCGCGTACGAGCCCGTATCCTTCTCCTTAATGCGCTGAAGAGCACCCATCTCCTCATTGTACTTTGCCATATGCCTCTTCTTGACGCTCTGCAGGAAATTCGTCACCGTATCAGTCGTCCCCGCCATCTTATCTACCACCATCTTCTCCCCATAGCTATTATGCCCGAGCACCTTGGCCAGCCCATCCCTTTCGTGGATCAGGCTCTGCAAAACGTCAATGTTGTTCGGGCAGACGGTATTGCTCTCGCGGTACACGGTCTCGCGGACGGACGCGCTGCGGCTGTGCTTGAGGAGCGACGAGGTGAAGTAGGTGTCGGTCGTTAGTACGTACCCGTCCTGCCCAGCAACTGAAGCAACCTCCCGAGGCGCACTCGCCCTAACATGGTCCATAACCTCCTGCGGAAACATCCTCGCAAACCTCCCCCCAAACCCCTCATCATCACTCGGCCTCCCGAACCCATAAAACTTCCTCTGGTTCACAATGTTCTGCTGAAACGCCGTCTCCAGCTCCGTAATCCTCCCCTTCCTCCCCATCACATCCCCCCTCCCCTTCTCATCCATGTGAATCCCATCCCTTTCAAACTCAACGCGAAGCGCGACGACCATCCGGCGCTCCTCGGCGTTAAAGTCGGACCAACCGGCGGTTTGGAGGGCGCAGACGGCGTTGTATAAGCGAGGATCCGTGTTCAACGTACTAATATACTGGCTGATAATACTGAAACTCTCCTCCGCCGCGTTCCGCCACTCAGGGTCATGGTGAACGGACCTCGTCAACTCCGCAGCGTCAATAACACCGCAGATTATGTTAGAGATTGCGTCGAGTTTTTGGAGGGTTATGCTGTGTGGTTCTGGGGTGGTGGTGGGAGTGGCGATGTCGGACTGGAGGGATTGGCAGCGGGATATGGCGGAGTGGGAGAGGGCTGGGAAAGCGGAGGGGTGGGTTAAGGAAGGGAGGCTGAAGAGGCCGGGTTGGGATGGCAGGGAGGACAGGGGCCTTATTAATAGAGATAGAAAGGGGGGAATCTTAACGGCGCGACGGAAAGGGGTGGAGAGCATAGTGAAAGAGGGGGGCGCTGCGGTGATAAGAAGGGCGCGAAGAAGGGAAATGTGCGTGCGGCGGTGGGTGTAAGGGGAAAGGGAGGGTGTCCTCTACATACTGATCTCGATGCGTGGCATTGCGAGGTGCGTGCGGCTGTTCCCGGTGCCCCTCGCTCTCCGGTCACATCATTCGTTAGAAACAGCAGTCTGTCGTGATTTAAAAAGCGCCACCACGCCCCATCCAGAGCTCACAATGCGTCGAGGGTGGGCGGCAGTTTGTCATTGGTCACGAAACCGGCGAACGCGGTGCTACATCTGGCGAGGCAGGGCGTGAGAGGGCCGAACCTCCTCGAGCCAAGCCTTGACTGACGCGAGAAAGCACATGGCACCGGTGCTGATCATTTGGAGAGTGAGAGCTGACCTGACAAATAATAAAAAACCGCCCACCAAAAACTCCACCCACCAGGACCAGGACTTCCATACCTTACAAGTAGGTCCTAAAGGCAGCCTTGCCCACCATTTCCAAGCCAGTCGTCGCCCCCCCTCTAACCCCCCCCCCAGCCAAAACAATGGGAGGAGTAGAAGCACGCAAACGAAGAGATGCCGCCCGTGCACTCCAGAACCCCGGAAAGGATGTTGCAGCCTCCCTAGTTCCCATGCACACTGACGACACGAAGCCGAAGACGAAGGGCAAGTTCGACAAGCGGGCTAGCAAGGCAAGATTCGCGCCGAAGGCGATCCCTAACAAGGTTAAGAAACCGAAGCACCTCAATCGCAAGCTTGCTGCTGCCAAGGCAGAAGGTGACTTGGAGGCTGTTGAGGCGCTGGAGAGTGTTGTTAAGAGCACGGGGGGGGAGAAGGAGGCGAGGTTGGTTAGTTTTAGGACGTTTGTGGTGAAGAAGATCATGGGGAAGGCGGAGTGGCTCGAGAAGCATGGCGTTGCGGACGCAACTGAGGCCGATAAGATGGCCAAGTTGGAATCGATTGTGGACAGGGTGTTGGCGGCGGGGACGGGTTGTAAGCTTGACAAGGTAGTGGAGTTGGTGAAGGAGGAGTACAAGAATCCCGGCGCCGTGCAGGTGAAGAAGACGCCGTTCCCGAGGAAGCAGGTGCCGTTGAAGAGCGTCCCTGTGGTTAAAGGGGACGAGAGTGATAGTTCGTCGGCGCCGCCGTCGGACGACTCGGACTCTGACGAGGACTCTGACGAGGACTCTGACGAGGACTCTGACGAGGACTCTGACGACGAGGACGCAGAGCCTGCTGCTGCTGCTGCCAAGCTCTCCACTACGGCCTCCCCGGTGCAACCCATGGACTCTTCCGACTCGGACTCCTCCGACTCGGACTCCTCCGACTCGGACCCCGACTCCGACGAAGAAGAGGCTCCCGCCCGCACCCGCGGGAAAGGCATTAAGCGCGACCGTGAGATCCACGACAAGGCACCGCCGAAGCCTGAACCCACACCGATCCTGCCTCCCCGCGCCAAGGGCGACTTCCCGGTCGCGGACCCTGCTAAGAAGACGAAGCGGGAGGATGACACGCGGAAGTGTATTGGGAGGAAGCCGATTACGGACATGAAGGTTGGGGATAAGGTGAATGGGAAGGTGCAGTACGTGAAGGACTTCGGTGTATTTCTCGACGTGGGCTGCCACCAGGACGGGTTCGTGCACGTCAGTTGCTTGAGCGACGAGTTCGTGAAGGATGTTGGGGCGGCGTTTAAGGAGGGACAGGATGTGATGGCGAGGGTTACGCAAGTTGATAAGAAGAAGAAGAGGTTGTGTCTGAGTATGCAGAGCGACGGGGTTTTGGATAAGCAGCAGAAGGAGAAGAGGGAGTACTGGGAGAGGGAGAAGAAGAGGAAGGAAGAGAAGAACGGGGGCAAGAGTGCGAAGAGTGAGGGGGGGACGGAGAAGGCGGTGATTAAGAAGACTGGGGAGTTGGTGATTCCCAGAAGCGCAAGCAAGGTGGTGGTCGAGGAGAAGGAGGTCGTCGCGGGAGAGGTTGACGAGAGCTTGATGAGCAAGGACGAGCTTAAGAGACACAAGAAGATCTTGAGGAGGGCGGCGGCGAGGGCGGAGAGGGAGGAGGGGGAGGAAGATGGGGCAGAATAAAGTAGCTTGTGCTTTATGATTGAAGGAGTGTACCAAGGTACAGCGTACCAGTGTGCAAGGCCGGTAGCTGCGGCCGGTGTGGCAACCCTAACACCGGATTAGCGAAAGGCACGGCGCTACTGCGGCCTGGCTAGAGGCACTGCGAGCAAAGAATAGTTGCGCTTGGTTGCGTGTAGCTGTGCGTACTTGCGCGCAACCTACGTTCGTGTGAAAAAGTTGCGGGGGGGGTTAAGTAGTCTGATACTTCCCCAGATTCTACTTTGTCTCCACCGTCCATGAAATGAACACTTTTCGCTTGTGAGTACCGAGACGCCCGTCGAAGCAACCTCGACGTTTGTAAATTTGCCTGTCATATCCCACCCTGCCCCCCTCCAACGCACCATCGCTCAATACTCTCCCAGTACTCCTTCCCCCCCCCCATGTACTGGCCGATTAATTTCTAACCCTCTCTCATAGCGCCCAAGCACAACCAAAGTTAATTAATATGTCTTCTGATGCGCCTACTGATCGTGGAGGATTCGGCCGTGGCCGTGGAGGAGACCGTGGCCGTGGCGGCCGTGGAGACCGTGGCGGCCGTGGAGGCCGTGGCGACCGTGGCAAGGGCCCCCGTGAGGAGGTCTGGACTCCGGTGACCAAGCTCGGCCGCCTCGTCAAGGAGGGCCGCGTCTCCTCCATCGAGGAGATCTTCCTTCACTCCATCCCCATCAAGGAGGCCGAGATCGTTGACTTCTTCCTGTCCAACATCACGGACGAGGTCATGAGGATCATGCCCGTGCAGAAGCAGTCCTCTGCCGGACAGCGCACGCGCTTCAAGTGCTACGTCGCTGTCGGAGACAACAACGGACACATCGGCCTCGGCTGGAAGTGCGCCGCTGAGGTCGCCGGAGCCATCCGTGGTGCCATCACCTCCGCCAAGCTCAACATTGTCCCCATCCGCCGTGGATACTGGGGCCGTTGCTCCGGCCTTCCCCACACTGTCCCCACTAAGGTGTCCGGCAAGTGCGGAAGTTGCCGCGTGCGCCTCATCCCCGCCCCCCGCGGAACTGGCCTCGTGTCCTCCCCCGTCGGGAAGAAGATCATGAACTTCGCCGGCATTACCGATTGCTACACCTCCGCCTCTGGACACACCCGTACCACCGGCAACTTCATCAAGGCCATGTTCGCCGCTCTCTGCAAGACGTACGGGTACCTCACCCCCGACCTGTGGAAGATCACCGCCGCCGCCGCTGGCCCCTACCAGGAGCACACCGACTGGCTGGCCAAGACTGCCACCAAGATGGTCAGCACCTAAGCAGTTCATCTGCTGAACCTTGTACTGTTTATATAGATAGTGCTGGCGAAAGTCGAGGGTGGCTTAGTAGGGTTGGGGATAAAGATTCGGGCGATCTGGTGTTGCGTAGGTGACCACTCTCTAACTTAAAAAGCTGCCGCTGTAAAAAAACGAATGCAATATCTTACCCCGGCGCGAACAAATGACACGGGGGGAAAGTCCCAGAGAGGCATTCTAACAGGGCGCGCGGAAGGAGCGGACTACGGGTTTGCGGAAGACTCACTCGGAATTATGCATTGAAATAAATATGGATTGCACTTCAGCACTTTCTCACGGTGGTGAAGTAGGTATATTGGCCGCTAGCGGAAACGGCGAGATTTTTCTAAGCATATATATATTGAGTCTTAAATGTGGCAGGTAGATCTACCTGCCCGTTCTACTCTGCTTCTTACACCACACAGCATCCAATCGTCGTTAAATAGCATGAGCGCTTTCACGCCTGAGAAAGGACTCGAGAAAGGAATCGAGAAAGGACTCGAGCGCGCGACACTCGCCGACTCTTACGAAGATGCGCCCAACAGTAAACCCCTCGAATCTATCCCTCCCCTCCCAACCCTCCACCAATCTGTCTCTACCCTCCTAAACAACGGAGACATCACCGCTCTCCATCTCCTCCTCTCCCCCTCCTCCCGCCTCCAGGAATCAAAAGCCGTCGACGCGCGAGGAATTCAGGGCTACGACGCAGTAGCCTTGAAACTGGTCGACGTGATTTCGAAGATGAGTGGCGCTATACAGAACCCGAAGGAGATTGCCACGCTGATGCGATCTAGCGTTGAGACAAGATCCATGCTGACGCTCAAGAAGGGGTTTATCACGCTATCACTCGGGCTGTCGATTACGTGGAAGGTGAGTTATATATGTTAGTGCCGGAGTTATAGTGCCGGAGTTATAGTGCCGGAGTTTGAGCGCCGGAACTACAGCTAACCCTAGCTTGTGACAGGGCGGGTTCATCAAACTAATTGTACTATCCAAAAGCGCTCCTTCCTCCTTTATGACAGACAACACTGAAGCCCCTTCAGCCACTGAGCCCTCTTCGGCACTTCCATCCACGTCGCCGCAAACTCCTCTCTCATCCACCACTCTCCTCCCCCCCTTCCTTGTCCCCCGCCCCACCTCCTTCCCTCCTCCTACCGTCACCATCTCCCTCCTCTCCTGCTCTAACCTCACCAACGCGCCCATGGCGCTCCGCCCCGTTAACAGTTACGCGAAGATCAAGCTCCCAAGCGGAACTCGGCACCAAACAAAGGTCGTGAAGATGACGAGCAATCCTACGTACAAGGCTGCCGATAATAACACGTGCTCTCTCGCGGTCACGGGGAAGGACGAATACTTTGACGTGCAGATTCTTGATTGGAAGCCTGTGAAGCACAGGCTTTTGGGGGAATTTCGCGTCTCCCTTGGCGCGTTCTCGAGCAAGTCATCGTTGCAGACGTTTGCGACGACGGTGGATATGCGGTGGAAGAAGAGCGCCACGGCGGTTGTGAATTACGACGTCGTGTATGAGGATGTTGAGCAATGGTGGCAGGATCAAGAGTTGGCGGCGAGAGACGAGAAAGCGAAGATGGCGGAGGAGGAGGAGAAAGAGGCAAGCGGAGAAACCAAAGGGATGGAGTCAGAAAGCGCCAATTGCGTAGTTCAGTAAACATGCTAGTACATCATTAAGGTTGGAACGCCTTCCGTTCTTCGCGCGTTGAACGACGAAGTTTCCATACATGCTGCCACTCGTAGATCTGTCAAGCAAGACGTCTAACAACATCAGCACTTACCGGTAAGCTGCCACGCCAACCCAACCCAACCCCCAACCCCCCCCTCTCCCACTCTGCAGAGACCACCAAGCTCACGCCTGGCCCCTGTTAGTCCGGGCGTTAGATGTTCGGTTTGCCCGATTTTGCTATTTCTCAGAGAAAAAAAAACCTTATAGACATAGCATGC
>Ga0307985_10001607_pt1 | contig 12716 bp, 11 predicted proteins | sample EllFjometageno80_FD_203155 | JGI IMG/M metagenome (GOLD analysis project Ga0307985, IMG submission 203155) | Marine microbial communities from Ellis Fjord, Antarctic Ocean - #80 | ecosystem: Environmental > Aquatic > Marine > Unclassified | place: Southern Ocean | collected 2014-10-09 | reverse complement strand
AGAGAATAAAGCATTAACTCTATTGGTTCGAACTCGATATGGACGCATTACTAAAATTTGATTCTATTTCAGTTTGTTCAGTGATGTATTTAGATTTGAACTTCTGATAGATAGTGCTGTCAATTTATCCAATAGTAAAACGTTCTTCAATAGCTTCTATTTTTAAATGAAGGACCGTTAATTGTTTTTTAACTTGTAGATGTATTTTTGTTAGGCTTAACGTTTGATGCAGAACCAAATAGTTGTCTTATTGTATTATAACTGATTTCAACATCAAGTATTTTTAATATTGTATTTGAAAGTAATTCACAATCGTTTCTATTTAGAGTTTTTTACTCTATTTTTTTTAATTTCCTGCATGTATCATTTATGTATCAAATGTAGTGAATAATTCATGTAATTTTACAAGATTGCGTATTGAGAAATATCACAGATTTAACCGGTATAGCAGACTCTATCGCTGAGAGTTGATAGTTGTCAATTAGTAAGTTTAGACGTGAGATATGTAATATAAATACACTCAATACTATTTTAACCGTATAATAATCCTAGTTTAACGTGTGTTTTAGTAGATAAAGTATTGGAAATACGAAAGTAACCATAAATAACATTGATGAGAAATTCTATGAAAGGGTAGAAGAAGGGATGAGAAATCATCCTTTTTTTTATGCTTTTAAAACACTAAGGAAAATACGTACCTTTCTATAGATCAGTTACTTAATGTTGTGTTGAGTAAAGTGTATATGAGGCTTTTAGTTATTTAACTAGTATAGATAATTCAGGGAATTAGTAGTTTTCTAAAAAAAATCATCCTCAAGAATAAATAAATATTCTTGAGGATAATTAGTGGAGACGCCGAGAATCGAACTCGGGTCCAAACAAGCAGTCAAAAAGCTTTCTACATATATAGTTCTTTCTTAATTTTCGACCAAAAGCTGATTAAGAACAATCCATTTTTAGCTTAACTTCTTTAGTTTCAAAAACTTGCCAAAGTTACAAGTTTTCTATGTTTATTTTTACGATGCCCAAAAATGAAGCGCCATAAACCAAGGCTTTTCATGGACATAAAGCTTGCACACCTTGTGTGCCTAGGCTAATCCTACTGTATTTCGGATTAAGCAGCTAAAGCGTAGTTATCTTCGCCGTTTAAAAAGTTGAAATGAGTTTTACAAGAATAATTTCATTCCTTGATATGCTTACAAATTTACTGACCTTGCTGTCAAAACCAGTCGTCCCCAAAATGTCAAAGATGTATTTATAAAATAAAAATACAGATTGCAAAAGTATAAAAAAAATCAGTTGCGAATCTCTTTAAATTCTAATATCTTCGACCAAATATTATACCATTAATACTGAGCTTGTTTCAGTGTCCTATAAAAATTGTAAAACATGAAGTTTGGCATTATTAAAGAACGTAAAAATCCCCCTGATAGAAGAGTTGTTTTTTCACCAGAAAAATTAAAAGAGTTTCAAGAAAAATTTTCTGATTCAGAAATTAAAGTTGAAAGTTCTGATATTAGGGTTTTTTCTGACGAAAGTTATGAGAAAATTGGATTGGAAGTTACAAATGACGTTTCTGATTGTGATGTTTTATTTGGGGTAAAAGAAGTTCCTATTGATGCTTTAATCAATAACAAAAAATATTTTTTCTTTAGTCATACAATCAAAAAACAACCTTATAATAGAAAATTGTTATTAGCGATTTTAGATAAAAAGATTGAATTATTTGATCACGAAACCATCATTAAAGAAAATGGAGCGCGATTAATTGGTTTTGGACGGTATGCAGGAATCGTAGGTGCTTACAATGGATTTAGAGCCATCGGTTTAAAAAATGAAACCTTCAACTTACCAAAAGCAGAAACATTAGACAGTCAAAAAGAATTAATATCAGCATTAAATAATATCAACTTACCAAATATTAAAATCCTTTTAACAGGAAAAGGGAAAGTTGCTTATGGCGCGAAAGAAATATTAGATGGAATGAACCTGAAAAAGGTTTCTGTTGATGCCTATTTAAATCAAAATTTTGACGAACCAGTCTATTGTTTGGTAGATGTTTTAGATTATAACAAACGTAAAGACGGACAAGTTTTAAATCATAGAGATTTATATCGTAACCCAGAAAATTATGTTTCTGATTTTATGCGTTTTTCGAAAGTAACCGATTTCTTTATTGCGGGTCATTTTTACGGAAATGGTGCGCCTTATTTATTTACGAGAGAAGATGCAAAATCTAAAGATTTCCATATAAAATTTGTGGCAGATATTTCTTGTGATGTAGATGGACCTGTAGCTTCAACACTAAGAGCATCAACCATTGCAGATCCAATTTATGGTTATAATCCACAATCAGAATCTGAAGTTGATTATAAAGATAAAAATGCGATTGTTGTAATGGCGGTAGATAATTTACCTTGTGAATTACCAAAAGACGCAAGTGAAGGTTTTGGAGAACTATTTTTGCAAAATGTAATTCCTGCTTTTTTCAATAATGATAAAGATGGCGTTTTACAACGTGCTAAAATGACAGAGAATGGAAAGCTTACGGAACGTTTTGCATATTTACAGGATTATGTAGATGGTAAGGAATAATGATTCAAGATAGACAGTTTCTTATCGATTTATCAAAAATGAAAATGCCTTTTGGTAAATATAAAGACAGGTATCTTATCGATTTACCTGAGCATTATATTGTTTGGTATAAAAATAAAGGTTTTCCTAATGGAAAATTAGGAAAACAAATGGAGTTGGTTTATGAACTTCAATTAAATGGACTTGAAGATATTGTTAGAGAAATTAGGAGGAAATTTTAATTTGTTAAATAATACTAACCGCTTATCAAACTTAGTTTTATAACTTCTAATTATAAAATTTTACAATCAGCTCAATAAAATAAACTTTAAGGCTTTACTCATTAAGGCTTTAATTGCTGATAGATATGTCTCTTAAAGAATCTTTTGAATACATCGTAAGAGAATGGGATTTCTTTCAGAAATAAGGAGAAATTTTAATTTTTAACTACAACCCCATAAGTAATATGGGCAATTCCTAAAATAGTAAGAGAAGAATACCAATACGTAGGAATTAGAAAACAAATAACAGCAAGTAATAAACAAATGCCAGAAAGAATCAATAGATTCTTACGCTCTTTATTTTTAAAGATGAACAATAAAATGCCGTAAAGGATTAAAAAACTAGGGGTGATATAATCAATAAAACCTTGTTTCATCAATAGAATTAATACCGAAAGTATAACTGAAAATCCTACTAAATAGATCCAAAATGCGGTTTTTGTTTTACCATTCCAGAGTTTGTGTTGAAATATTCTTGAAGCCCTTCTGCCTTTAAAAAATAAGGCGAGAGAAGAAAATATAAATGTAAAAACTGCAATTATAATTAGAAATACTTCCATGTTTTCTGCAGAAAACATTCCTAAAGGATTGTCATCAATTAAAAAACCGTCTAGCATTTTTTTAATAGCTAAAGCAGCTAATGAAAAATACAATCCTATTTGAATACTTGAATATCCTTTTAATGAAAAATTTAGTTGAAAATTATCGTGTTTTTCCATAAATTATATAACTTATTGCTAATATACAAAAAAATGAAATCAGCAGATGCGTACATTTTAAATCCGTCTAAAAAGAAAGGCTATGTAGCTCTTGCTTTTTTGGTTTCCGCACATGTAATCAAGTAGAGTGAAATCTTGATTTTTGAAAACAGAAAAGATGTAAAATAGTATACACTAGAAGATATTCGTAAATAAATCTTAGTGACAGTTTTGGCGGAACAGGGTATTGTTCTATAAGTTATTAATCGTTTTTCTAATTGCAACTAAATTAGTTAACAAATGTTCTAAGTTATCTAAATGCAACATATTTGCGCCATCACTTTTTGCATTCGCAGGATCAAAATGAGTTTCAATAAACAAACCATCTACATTATTTACAATTCCAGCTCTGGCAATAGTTTCAATCATTTCTGGTCTTCCACCTGTAACTCCTGCAGTTTGATTTGGTTGTTGTAATGAATGTGTAACATCTAAAATTGTTGGTGCAAAAGCGCGCATTTCAGGAATTCCTCTAAAATCAACAATCATATCTTGATAGCCAAACATCGTTCCTCTATCTGTAACCCACACTTTATCAGAACCAGCATCTTTTACTTTTTGAACTGCGTGTTTCATGGCAGAAGGACTCATAAATTGTCCTTTCTTTAAATTCACAACTTTACCTGTTTTCGCAGCAGCAACTACTAGATCTGTTTGACGTACTAAAAACGCAGGAATCTGTAAAACATCTACATATTCAGCAGCTTTAATCGCATCAGAAACTTCGTGAATGTCTGTAACAGTTGGTACATTAAAAGTTTCAGAAACTTTACGTAAAATTTTCAACGCTTTTTCATCTCCAATTCCGGTAAAACTATCAATTCTACTTCTGTTTGCTTTTTTAAAACTTCCTTTAAAGATAAAAGGAATTTCTAATTTATCAGTAATTGTAATTATTTTCTCCGCAATTCTTAAGGCCATTTCTTCTCCTTCAATAGCACAAGGTCCAGCTAAAAGGAAAAAATTGTTTGAGTCTGTGTGTTTTATATTCGGAATTTCAGATAAAGTCATTTGTAAAAATTTTTCACAAAAATACGTAAAAATTAAGCACTATAAAACGCTAGGTTTTTAATTTATGAAACTAGTCGTTAAAGACAAATTATGCTATTTTATAAGCGTTATTTAGAAGACTCTTGTTTAATTATATTCGCTATATTTATGCTTTTAAAAATCAAAAAATAATGAAAAATATATGTATTGCTTTAATCGCATCAGCATTTATAATGTCTTGTGATAGTAAAAAAAATGTAAATACTGAAATTGGTGAAAGTGCATTTTTTATAGATTCAGTAACTGTTAAAAAGCATCTATATACACTTGCTGCTGATGATATGGAAGGTAGAGAGACAGGAACTCCAGGTATTGAAAAAGCTGCAAAGTATATAGAAAATGAATTTAAAAGAATTGGGTTAACCACTTTTGAAGGATTAGAAACGTACAGACAAACCTTCAGTTTTACACCTAGAGGAGGCAATGGAGAAATTACGAGCGCAAATATTATTGGTGTTTTAGAAGGCAAAAGTAAAAAAGATGAATATGTAATTATTTCTGCACATTACGATCATTTAGGGATCAAAGGAAAAGAAGGAGACACCATTTATAATGGTGCAAATGACGATGCTTCTGGAGTTACAGGAGTTTTAGCTTTGGCTGAATACTTTAATACCAAAGAAAATAATGAAAGAACCATTGTCTTTGTCGCTTTTACTGGTGAAGAAATGGGGTTAATTGGTTCTACATATTTTGGAAAAGGAATTGATGCTAACAAGTTTGTTGCGGGTATTAATTTAGAAATGATAGGAAAAGTATCCGGTTTTGGACCTAATACAGCTTGGCTGTCAGGTTTTGAACGTTCAGATTTTGGTAAGATTGTTCAAAAAAACTTAGCTGGTTCAGGATATACTTTACATCCAGATCCGTACCCAAATTTCAATTTATTTTTCAGGTCAGATAATGCTTCTTTAGCACGTTTAGGAGTTCCTTCTCATACATTTTCTACAACACCAATTGATGTAGATAAAGATTATCATAATGCTTCTGATGAAGCTGAAACTTTAAATATGACTGTGATTACACAAACAATTCAAGCAATTGCAAAAGGAACAGAAAGTATCATTAATGGTAAAGATACTCCTATAAGAGTAGTTTTAGAAGAGAAGAAAAAATAGTCTGAGTATTTATTTATCAAAATTCAAGTATCTAAAAACTATATATTTACAGTTGTAATTTAGTTTTTAGATACTTAACTTTTTTCAGCGAACTTTATTATTCCTTAATAATTTTGAAAGATTGAGTAACTCTTTTATTTTTATTAGTTATTTTAAGAAAGTATATTCCTTTTGACAGGAATTGTAAATCTAAACGATTGATAAACGTTTCTTGTTTAAAAACTCTTTGCCCTAATTGGTTATAAATATCTAAACGATAGTCTTCTGAATTTATATTTTTAGAAGTTATTTTCAATTCTTCCTTAAAAGGATTTGAAATAATGGTAAAATTTTCTATGTTTTCACTATTGACATTCAATGTGGTAACAATTTCAAAACTATTACTAACACTTTGACCTTGATAGGTTATTTCAAAAAGATAAGTACCTAGACTGTTTAGGGTACTGTTTCCCCAATACCAATAAGAACTTGTGTAAGTGTTCGTGAAATTTTTAGACCAAGAATCTATGCTTCCATCAGGGTGATGTAATTTAAGATTTGCACTTGTTCCAGAGAGTTGATCTTTAAAATAACCTGCTAAATATACATTTGTATTTGGTAAAAATCTATTTGCAATATTTGTAGCTTCAACTTGTGGACATTCATTAAAATATGGTGGTGCATCATGAGTTAAAACAGCATTAATATTTGGACTATAATAATTAGGTTGATCTCTCCACCAAGAAGCTCCAGAATTGCAATTCCCATTATAAGGGTCTACCAAATTAGAATTACTATCATAGACTTCAAAATGTAAATGTGGTCCCGTAGAGTTTCCGGAACTACCAATGACTCCTAAAAATTCGCCTTCACTTACAGTATCTCCAATATTTTTAGAATTTAAACTACCATTCTTTAAATGTCCATACCAAGCAACACTATTATCACTATGTCTTACATAAATAGCATTCCATTGATTAGAATTAAGATTACAACTCATATCAAATTCCCCATCATTTTTATAGATAATAGTTCCTGGTGCTGCGGCAATAACTTCCGATAAATTATTTTGAAATTGGTACCAACTAAAAGGCCAAGTATATATATCAACACCTTGATGATTATATCCATTATCCGTGTCATAAGTTCTAGAACCACAATTATAATCTTGTAATTGTCCTGGATAACTACTATTATGATCTACATGATTAGAAACTGCAGAAACATCATTAAATTCAGTATTTGCAGCTTTTCTAACGGGCCAAATAAATGATGGAATTTCTGAGCTAATCTGCTTAGAACTAAGTTTGCCAAGTTTTTCTAATTCAGCGATGTTCGTTTGTAATTGAATTTTAATTTCCGCCTTTGATTGTTCTGTTATACAAGGTAGATTATTTGGGTTAAATTTAAACTCACCTCCATAAGATTTCATTTTAGTTTGACTAAAACTGATTAACGGTAGGAGTATAAAAAATAATATTTTAATTTTCATTAGAATTTTTTTTCAAAAGTAATAATTTCTTATTTGGTAATAATATATATATTATAGCGCGTTCTTTATTTTTTAAGTAAAAGATGGCCATATTATAAATAGATATTGAAATTTTTTTTATAAAAAAGGTGTTATTAAAATTGGTATTTAACAGATAAAGCAAAGTTAGAATTTAAACCGTCCAACTCACCAGCAATTCCTACTTCTGGTCTGTAATCTATAGAAAGTAAAACGGGTACATCAAAATTATATTCAATTCCAATAACTCCTGCACCATAAACTCCTGTTCCGTAGGCAGAAACAATTCCTCCACCAAAACCCGCATACCAATTAAATTGTTCTTCTAAATTCCAAACCCACTGATATAAACCGGTTGCTTTAAAATCCACTAAATCATTAGCTAACCCTAAATCAATTTCTAGTCTATTATTTTCACCCAGAGATTTTTGGTAAGAAATTTCACCTCCTAAACCATTTCCTCCACCAAAACGTAATCCAATTGCATTATCAGAAATTTTTTGAGCATTTGTAGAAAAGAAACTTCCCGTTAATAATCCAATAAATAAAAATGTTTTTTTCATAATTTAACTTGTTATATAATGAGAACATTGTCAATAATCACGCCAAATTTTCTTTTGTAATAAAAGACTTTATATTGTTATAAGCTTTTGTATTTTTACTTTTTATAATTCTTGTATATGAACATTCATTTTATTGCTATTGGAGGAAGTGCAATGCACAATTTAGCAATTGCTTTACATCAAAAAGGAGATCAAGTTTCTGGAAGTGATGACACAATTCACGATCCGTCAAAATCTAGATTAGAAAAATATGGATTATTACCCGAAGAATTTGGGTGGTTTCCAGAGAAAATTTCAGCTGATTTAGAGGTGATTATTCTTGGAATGCATGCTAAAAAAGATAATCCTGAATTGTTGAAAGCACAAGAGTTAGGGTTGAAAATTTATTCTTATCCAGAATTTTTATTCGAACAATCTAAAGATAAAACACGCGTTGTAATTGGTGGTTCTCATGGAAAAACAACCATTACTTCTATGATTTTACATGTGCTGAGTTATCATGAAAAAGAAGTGGATTATATGGTGGGTGCACAATTAGATGGATTTGAAACAATGGTGCATTTAACCAATGAAAACGATTTTATTGTTTTAGAAGGTGATGAGTATTTGAGTTCGCCAATTGATATGCGTCCTAAATTTCATTTATACAAACCTAATATTGCGTTGTTAAGTGGAATTGCTTGGGATCATATTAATGTTTTTCCAACTTTTGATAATTACATAGAACAGTTTAAAATATTTACAGATTCTATGGTTAATGGAGGAAGTATGGTTTATAATATAGAGGATACACATGTAAAAGATGTCGTTGAATCTTCCGTAAATCATATAAAAAAATATCCATATAAAACTCCGGAGCATTATATTGAAAACGGAATTACCTATTTAGAAACTGCTGAAGGAAATTTACCTTTAGAAATTTTCGGAATACATAACCTTCAAAACTTAGCGGGAGCAAAATGGATTTGTCAACATATGGGTGTTGATGAAGATGATTTTTATGAAGCGATTGCAAATTTTAGCGGAGCAAGTAAGCGTTTAGAAAAGATTGTTGAAAATCCATCCACAGTTATTTTTAAGGATTTTGCACATTCACCGAGTAAAGTTGCAGCAACGACAAAAGCAGTAAAAGAACAATATGCTGAAAGAACCGTTTTAGCATGCTTAGAGCTGCATACTTATTCTAGTTTAAATGCAGAGTTTTTAGCAGAATATCAAGGCGCATTAGATTTTGCTGATAAGGCTGTTGTTTTTTATTCTCCTCATGCAGTAAAAATTAAGCAATTAGAAGAAGTGTCAGCAGCACAAATTGCAAATGCTTTTCAAAGAGATGATTTAATTATTTATACAAATCCGCAGGAATTTAAAGACTTTTTATTCAGTCAAAATTTAGAGAAATCCGCAGTTGTTTTAATGAGTTCTGGAAATTATGGCGGTTTAGATTTTGAGGAAGTTAAGAATTTGGTTTAGGTTTTTTAAATCCGAATTGAATTAACTTTTCTCTTTGCCAACTTTTATCAGTTACTCTTTTGAGGAGCCATTCTCTATGTTCTTTATCAAAAAATGATTTGTAAATAATCGCGAATCTACTTTTTATAAAAAGTTTTCTTTCTGTTTTTTGATGACGTTTACTTCTTAATTTATCATCGTTTAATTCCTCATTAAAAATAGTTAGATACGCTTCTATTTCTTCGGTAGAGTTATAGCGCAACGAATCTGGCTTGTTGAAAACTTGAAAACAAGTAGCTAAAAAACAATTTAAAGGGTTTTTAAGATTGACGAATTTATCGAAAGCTACTTGCGCATTGGTTTTTTTAGAGAGTAAAAAAACATCGTATGCATTTCTTAATGAAATGTTTTTATAATGAAACCCCATATCATTAATCTGCTTTGCAATAATTGATAAAGCGAGTTGATTATCAAAACTCATTACCTGTATCGTATTGATTTTTTGTGCATCTTTTTGAATGCTTGTATAATTAAATTCATCTGCATACTCTTCTATTAAAAGTTCTTTATGAATTTCTACAGCAGCAATTTTGTTTTCTTTTTGTAATCTAGGATAATGTTTAAATTGTGGATAATCATAAGTGGTTTTATGAACTTTAGAATACCCGAAATTGTATAAAACTTCAATTGCTTTAGGGTAATTTTCTTTTGAAAAAACAAAATCAATATCACCGACCATTCTTTCAGCAATATCGTCATACAAACCTTCTAGTAAATTACCTGTTCCTTTTAAGAAAATAGGAGTGATGTTATTTGTCAATAATAGCTCATTAATTTCTTTGGCTTGCTTAATTATTTGCTGATTTCTGTCACGATTTAAATCAGTTATATGTTTCATATAAGCAACTAGCTCTTGTGGTACATAATGCAGAAATTTTGCTCTTTTTAAATTGCAATACAAAGCAGGAAAAACGTAATGTCCTGTACTTACTTTTACAACTGCATCCCAATCTATATTGTTTGATTTTAATTCTTCTTCAACTAGAGTTTTGTGCTGTTCTTCATGAGTAATAGTCAAACATTTTCCAATAAAAAATAAGATTTCTTTATAAGTCATTATTGAAGATTTCTGTTACAGTTTTTATCATTTCTTCATTATTTGAATAGGTGAGTTGATAGCAGTTTAAACCTTCAAACCAATCTAAAAATATTTGAGCATTTTCTTTTTTAGGAGATAACCAAGAATCTGGAACTAATTGCTGAAAAGCATCAATTTTAGAAATTTTTTTACAAGTGAGTTTAGCGTCTTTCTCATACTTTATAAAGACTAAATCATGGCAAGGTAAATGCGCTAAAAAATCGTTGTTATTTGGTTTTAAATAACGCACAATTTTATTCAATCTTTTAAAGTTGTATTCTGCGGTGGTTTCTAACTCAGGGTAGATAGGTAATAAAGTTTCTAGACTACTTTTCTTAATAGAAATCGCCGCAGGAAAACTATACACTTCTTGTTTTTTTGCATCAACAGGTACAAAATCATCCGCTAAACACGTAAAACCATTTGCTTGTAAAAGTGCTAAGGAAGTACTTTTTCCGTTGCCGGAATCACCTAAAAATAGCATTGATTTTTCACCATTACTAATCGCTGAGGCATGAAAAACCCCTAACCAATCATTTTCTTCTTTTTGATGAATTTTCTGAATCAATTCCATTGAAAATTTTCCTTGAAAATAATGAATGTTACAATTGTCCCAAGAACCAATAAACACGTTATTTACATATAGAAATATATCATTATGATTGATGAAGACTTCAAATTCATTCTGAAAATCAGTTACTTCGTCAATAACTAAATGCGCAAATTTTGGATGCACTAAAGAAAGTTCTTTGTCGCTTAAAAATGAAATTTTAAAAACAATATCGTTGATTTTATAGTATTTTATAAACTCAAAATCTTTAGGTCTTTCTGCGTTTTTATAATTATTTGCTATTTCTAGTTTTTCAGAATTTTCTTGTGGAAAGAATTTTTTTTCAAGCTCTAAAACAAAATTTATAGATTTTTCTAAAGGCACATCTAATTCATCTGAAAGTGTTTTAGCAATTTCATTAATTGGTATTCCTTTGTTTAATTTCTTTAAAATGACAGCTGTCGTATTTTCCAATACTGCATATTCATTCTTATTTTGAAACCAAGAAATAGTTTTGTCTTCAAAAACTTTATATAGAATGGTTATTTCTTTCATAAAGAATAAAAGTAGCTATTTTGTATTTCTTAAAACAATAAAACGCCTTAAAAAATGAGGCGTTTTATGAAAATTATTTAATTCTATTTAAAAATCCTGTTCCAGGTGATGATAGGCTTGATGCCTGTGCTTTTTTAGGATTTAGTAAGGCATATGTTCCAATAGCAGTTAAAGCTGCATATTTCCCATAACTCCCTATTTTTTTAAGAGCATCTTTACGAGAAATATCTTGAGTATTTTTCATCTGTTTTTTCATGATGTTTTGTGTTTGAATTTCTCGTTAATTATTCTAAAATTATTTTCTTATTCAATGTGCCTTTTCCGGACTCTAATTGAATAATATATATTCCAGTTGATAATTGAGGTAAAGAAATATCTTCAACACCATTTGTAGTAAAAGAACTATTTAATATTTGCTTACCAAGCAGATTAAATAATTTTACAGTTGTTTTTCCTTGAGATAAACCAACAATTCTTAAAGTAGTCTTATCAGTTTTATAAATACTAATGTTCTTTAAAACTAAATTAGTTTTTACACTTAAAACATTTTGTGTGGTATGCAAATAGAATCTACCAATTCCATTAGAAGTCTCAGTTAAGGTAATTGTGTATTTATTACCCACTTCATCTAATCTTGTGAAAGTGTTGGTTTCTCTGTCTTCTAAATAGACTTTAAGCGCTGTTGGTAGATTTAATACTTCAGTAGAAAAAGTAATTTCTTTTCCTGCATCAGCATTTATCCCAATAGGGATTACCATGTTTTCGTAGTTATCTTTTGGTAGAGATTGTAATTGAAAATGTTTTCCTTCACTGTCTGAAACCAAATGACTATATAAAGCAAAAGATTGTGTAACTCCTCCAAACAATTTACCTTCATAGCCGTTATCAAAACCAGTTGTAGTTCCATTTATATAATAAATATTTGAGTATCTACTTGTAGCTCCATCAGAAAGGAAAAGGTGTATTTCTGGTCTTGATGATTTTTGAAATGTATCAGTACCTTCAGCTGTGTCTGCAAGATGATTTGTGTCACTAATATCAAAGGTTAAATTTGTATCAACAACAGCTTCAATGAAAAAACCTTGACCTGGTGCAATTTCATAAGTTGAATGTAAACCAGATGTTTTTGTATCATAAGAACTACCATTCCAAAAATAAGCTTCAGTTTCTGCTAAAACTGTTGTTTTAGGA
>Ga0307985_10001601_pt1 | contig 12723 bp, 21 predicted proteins | sample EllFjometageno80_FD_203155 | JGI IMG/M metagenome (GOLD analysis project Ga0307985, IMG submission 203155) | Marine microbial communities from Ellis Fjord, Antarctic Ocean - #80 | ecosystem: Environmental > Aquatic > Marine > Unclassified | place: Southern Ocean | collected 2014-10-09 | reverse complement strand
TCCCTTTCCTTCCTCCAGAAGAAATCGTGGCACACCATGAAGACGAGCAACCAGGAGCAGGTGTGGATTCAGGAGGAGGCGAAGAAGAAGGAGGACGCGAAGGTGAGTGGGAGAGAACGGTGGGAGAGACTGTGGATGAGAACGGTGGGAGAGAATGGTGCATGAGACTGTGGACAGAGAGAGACCGACAAGCATGCACGACAATAGCGTGTTCGCCGTTGAGGTGTTTGCTGTGTTTACATGTTTCCCCTTTGCGCATCCTTTGCTCACATCCATCCCCATCCGTTGCTCACATCTATCCATTCCCCATCTTTGCTCACACATGATAAATAATCAGCTGGAGGAGTACAAGAAGCAGATCAAGGAGGAGCGCGAGCAGGAGGAGATGTTGAGGATAACGGGTCGCGGCGATGAGGCTGCTCACGCGAGCTTGAATTGGATGTATAGTGGGGGGCAGAAGAGCGCGGCGGAGCAGGAGGAGGAGGCGGAGAGCTTCTTGCTGGGGAAGAAGTTCGAGGCGAATGGAGGAAAGACGGAGGTTGCGGAGATGGAGGAGGCGAGGGATGCCGGTGCTGCTGTTGCGAAGGAGAAGAATATGGTTGGGACTTTGTTCATGGGGAAGGCGACTAGTGAAGCGTACGAGGAGTTCTCTAGGAATCTGGAGGACCCGCTGACCCTGATGAGGAAGAGGGAGGAGATGATGAGGGCCAAGATGGGGCAGGATGTGAGGGTGAAGGAGGTGCTTCAGCAGCCAGAGAGAGAAAGGAACGCTTCCAAGAAGGAGAAGAAGGAGAAGAAGGTAAGCGCCACACACATGTGTGAACGAAGAGGGGCTCGTGTGTGCGTGTGTGTGTGCGTGTTCTTCTCTTCTCGCGCTGCGGGGCAGTGTGCGTGCTGCATCCCCTCAACCGGGAGCAGCGCGGCGAAGGAAGACAGGCTCAGCACTGCCGGCTCAGAGCTACCCCCTTGCACCGGAGCAGCGCGCAATCAACAACGAGCGAGCGAGGCCGATCGGCACACGCCGCCCCCTTGTTCACACCGACTCATAAGCTCTCTAACACGGCCCCGCAGGAGAAGAAGAAGGCGAAGAAGGCCGACAAAAAGATGAAGAAGAAGGAGAAGAAGGAGAAGAAGCGGCGGCGCAAGGACAGTTCCTCCGGCAGCAGCAGCGACAGCGAGGAGGAAGAGAGGCCTGCGAAGAAGGAGAAGAAGGACTCCTCCCCGGCGAAGAAGGAGGCGCCCGTGTCGGAGGCTCCGTTCGTAAAGAAGGCGGGCTACGGGCTGCAGAGCAAGGGCGGAGCCCCCGCCCCCCCTAGCTCCGGCCGTCTGGGGCCCGATCCCGAGCTGCTGCGCGCCAAGTCCGAGACCGAGGAGGCTGCGAAGCGCAAGACGGCCGAGCTGCTCGCGAGGAAGCGGGGGAGTGAGAGCAGCGCGCCCACTGAGCGGGCGGCGAGGCTGAGGGAGATGCAGGAGGATGCGGGGAGGGTTGATAGGGAGCGGGCCAAGAAGGTTAGCGACAAGGCCAAGGAGAATGACGACGAGGAGGAGGAGGTGGGGGGGAGCAAGGCGAGCTTCTTGGCGGACATGGCGAGGAATACTCACGGAGTGGGGGACCAGGAGCAGAGCTTGGGCGACCGCATCAGCCGCAACAAGCAGAACTCGCAGCGCGGCGATGCTAACATGTTCTAGCCAGCCTTCGTACACAACCCGAGCTCGCGCATCCAAACCCCCAAACCCAACATTTTCTGAAGCCTCTATGGCGCCCCCCTTCTCGATCAAGCTGACAGAGTCCCAGTTCCCTTCCTTCTCGAACAGCACGCTTCCCCCCCCCTCTTCCCCCTCCCCCTCGCCCTCCACATTTACGGTGCACACCTCCAGCGCAAACAAAGTCTCCCATGCTGAACTCACCTTCACGGCCACCACCACTCCCCTGGACGCCTTCACTTTGTACGCCCAGTGGCGCAACGTGCCTCTCTCACACGTACACTTCTACTACATGGTGGAGCCCGACAGTCCTGTGTACAAATCGCCCCCCGGTAACGCCGCAGCTGCCATCCAAAAGTTAACAAATGGAGGAGATGCAAACGAGCTTGCAGTGCTGGTCAAGGAGGAACTTAACAAGCTGGACAGGGATCTCGGCCAGTCGCAGCTCCCCTCTGCCGACGAGCGAAGGAACACCCACAACCGGACTCCCCAATTCCCCAAACCCAACGGCGACATCACTTTGGAGAATAACGCGGTTTTCCGGCCACTCTCTCCTCCCACTGCCGCAGAGTTGTCCCACCAAGTAGCTGGTAGTGTGGGCGTCGCTGCCATCGAGTACTTTGCAGGCGAGCACATCATCAAGACCACCCAGACCGGGACCATCCACGTGCTAATCCACCCGCCCCACCAGCCCCCCCGGCTAATCGAAAGCGTTGCGAGGTCGGCGTTCAAGTCTACGTACACGCAGTTCACGGCGCCGGTTGGCGTGAGCGAGTCGATCCCCGACGGGCTATTTAACCACCTCCGCAAGAAGGCGAACGACAAGGCTAAGAGCGACGACGACGAAATCGACCAGATGCCAGAGCAGGTGAGAGCGAGAATGGAGGAGCAAGGGAAAGGGGGACTGAGCGCGAGGACTCGATGGCTTTGCTCAGCAGTCTCCACTCAACCCTTTTCTGTGCTCGCGTCGGTCGCCACTCGCTCGCCACACAACCCTTCTTTGTGCCGGCTTCTTTCTTTCGCTCGCTAACGCACTCGCTCGCAGGAGGCTCCGCAACCAGCAGCGTCATCCTCAGCAGACGAGGTGGCTGCAGACGAGCAAGCGAAGGAGGCAAGTCGTTTGCAAGCGTTTGAGGTTCGGTTCAGAAACGAACATGAGAGGGAGCCAACGCCGTTTGAGATTCGATTCTACAGATGGGCAGACAAAGGCAAGGACTGGATGAAATCCTCGCCCTTCTCTCTTCCGCTCATCATCATGCTCGTCGTCGTGGGCTCTATCACGTCAATGGAGCTCAACACACCGGACCTGAGCTTCGTCCCGAACTACACGTACTACACGGTCTCGAAAGCGGGCAACGCCGGCATAACGCCGCCCAGGGCCGTGCGCGACCTGCAGGTGAGTCGCGGGCGATTGGGTTTCACGCGCGCAGACAGCTCATTGCCTACAACTCGCGAGCACGGAGCAAGCGCTGAATGCCTGCACGGAACGCGCACCTTCCGCTGTCTTTTTATATACTTTGGCTACCGTCGTGCGGATCTACTCTGCAAACAGACGCGTTCTCTCTCTCTCTCCCCCCCCGGCTAACCCCCCCGCGCAGAACGCGGCCACCGGCGAAGATTGGCAGCACCCGCACGGGAACCGTTACCGCCACACACACATCGACTTCATCAAGCACCTCCAGATGAAGCCCACGGAGGTGCTGTCCACCAGACCCTCTCTCATCGCCGAGTACTCCTCCACCGTCATCCGGGACTACGCCGCGTACCCGCTCCACCCGCCCCGCTCCCGAACGAACCAGCAGTGGGGCACCCACAAGTCCCCGATGCTCCCCTCTTCGAGCGAACGCTTCGTGCCGTACGCCTCCGTGCAGACCATCTCGAGTTTGCGCTCCAGCGTCTCCTCCGACCCGTCGTCGCATTACTTACTAGCGGTCCACCTAGAATCGCTCTACACGTACCACTCGACGACCGTCATCTGCAGCAGAACCATGCACGACCTGGAGGCCTTGAGAAGCGAGGCCATTCAACATTATAACAAAAGCGCCACGGGGTGGAACGAGCTAGCGACCGCCGCGTTGGCCGAATTCTCGGATAACTTCGTCGCCGAGGCAAATCCCGACCATCTGCCAGCGACCGAGCTGCCGCAGCTGTGGAGCGTGGACGCGTACCACAGGATGATTCCGAACTCGACGGTCACGGCTTGCTTGGAAGCGTACACGCGGCTGTGTCTGTTGGATTCGAGCTTCTGTCAGACGGGGGTCGACGCGGGGCACCAGGTGAGGCGCGAAGAAGGAGCAGAGCGAAGGTTGCCCCGCCCGTTCATGCCGTTTGGCAGCGCTTCCTTTTGCGGGGGCGAGCAACACGACCTGTCCCTTAAACTCGCCTCGCTCGCCCCTGGTCTTTCATGCCGTTCGGCAGCGTTTCCTTTGCACTCGCGCTCTCAAAACACGACCTGCCCCTTACACTCTTCGCTCGCGCAGCTTCGGGCTAAGGCGCCGCCGGTGAACAAGGAGATGGACTGCATGGGGCAGACGCGGAGTATCAAGCTGGCTGATCACGAGACTGGAGGGATGTGGACCGAGGTCAGGAAGGATCCCAAGTTCATCGACATCAACCAGGACGGGGAGATTACGGACAAGAAGTATTGGGCGAGGGAGGCACACCTGTACACGCGGAGCGTTGAGAACAGGCTAGCGAGGCTCGAGCTTGAGTGCGGGAAGGGGTTGGTGAAGATGGCGGCGGGGGCGGTGCAAGAGAAGGGCGAGAAGGTAAGTCGAGCGTGAACAAAGGGGCGGCGTGAACAGAAGGCGCGGGGAGTCGGTCGTTTCGAGCCGTCGTTCCGAGCCTGTCGTATTTACGCGGGCAGGATACAATTTCACGTCCATCCGTCGCACTAACCCACTTCTCGCAGGCGACGTTGGAGGAGGCGTTGGTGCACTTTCAGGGATGCACGAGCATCAGTCCCATGTTCTGCTTGGACGGGTATTACTCGGAAATCGTCGTGCTGGTGGCGCTGGGACGAAGGGAGGAGGCTGTGGAGAGGGTTAAGCAGTACTCGGTGCAGCTGTTTGCGATGTTGCAGGTAAGTGCGACGAGCAACACGCGGTGCGAACAGGGAAGGCCGTGTCTGAGCTTCGAGAACGCTCTGGGCCCAGAGCTCGCTTTTTTGTCACACACATTCACGTGCATTCGGCTGACGCTCTTCCGCTCTCCTGCAGCTGATTGATCATCAGATCGACCCCGTAGCCATGACTCGGAAGGAGCCGTTTCTGAAGCCCGAAGGCACCGACCACGAGCCGCCGCTGTACGAGCGCATCTTGGAGATCGCGGTTCTCATGGAGTGGCTAGAGTTCGATCTGGCGGGCGGGGAGATGGTCGGGCAGCATCTGGTGCGGGCACAATTCTTTTACAAGGTAGCGCAGCCGGTAACGCCGCCGAACCAGTTCACGCTAGAGGAGGAGGACTACTGCCCGTTGCTGCACTACATGCTCTTGGTGAAGAGCGTGGATCCCGTGTTTCTGCCGGAGACGGCGGCCAAGAAGAGGAGCATGCAGCAGCTGCAGGGGCTGACCATGGCCAAGGTGAGACTCTCACATGTGTGAACAAAGGGCGGCGGTGTGAACAAAAGCGCTCGGAACGACTGGCACAGAACGCCCTGTGCCGCTTTCCGTTCCCGACCTCTTTTGTTAACGCCTGCCCCCCTAACCACTATCCCACGCAGGACTTTCGGACCCCACCGGCCATCGTAGCGGCTTTAACCGACTTTCAGACGACCATGCGAATGGTGGACCCCACCGCGTACAGGATAAGCAAGACCAGCGACGTCGCGCTGGGGCTGATCGGGGGCGCGCTGGGGGACGTGCTGGATGTGGGGTGCGGGATGGGCGACACTGGGCTGCGGATGAAGCCTCGGAGTAACCGGATGACAGGGGTGGAGATCAGCGAAATGGCGGCGTACAAAAGCGAGAAGCTGGGCATCTACGAGAGGGTGGTTAGGGGCGACTTTGCCGAGTGAGAGCTGCACGAGCGAAACGGCGCGAGCGAAGAGAGTGCAACACATCTGCTGCTGTAAGAGCCCAGCAGCGCGCAAAGCATGAGGCGCGTCGATTGGCGGAAAACGTGCTCAGAGCGAGGGCTCGCGTGCGCCCAGCAGCGCCAAACCATGACCATGGGTTTCAGTGCGGATGCGAGCGAAACTGTGTTCTGAAGGCTCGATTGGGAGGCGCGTCGATTGGCGGAAAGTGCGCCCAGAGCGAGCGCGTTGCAGAACAAGCATTTGAGAACGCGCTAATCACCTCGCACGGACCCTTTATGCCGCTCATTTCTCGCAACACGAGCACACGCATGCGCAGCTTCCCTTAGATGTTCATTCTAACACTCATCTCACCTTTGCAGCTGGGGACATCGTGACGTAGTTGCCTACAACTATGGGGGCTTCGATACGGTGGTCATGATTGACGTGGCGGCGCAATTCGGGTGCTTGGAGAGGCTGATGGACGGGCTGACAGCAGTGACGAAGGTTGGAAGCAGGATCGTATTTGATGTGGACATGCTGAGCGATGATGCTGGGACTGGGAGAGGCAACTTCGAACTCAAGAAGGGAAACAGATGGCAGCACACGCAGTCCTATGTGAACGAATTGCTGGAAACATTCTTCCGCCACTTTCAGATAGTCAACAAGAAATACCTGAAGAAGGCCAAGAAGATGGTCATGGTAATGGAGCGGGTTAGTTAACAGCGCCTGTTTGAAGAAACTGTGGTGTACCTAATGCACAGTTCTAAACATTCTTCTTCAGCGCCTCAAGCTCGTCGAGAGCCACCTTTTCGCGCCCCTCCGCCTCCTCTCTCTTTCTCTTCTCCTTCCCCCTCCTCTCTCCCCCTCTCTAACGCGTCCTTCTCCCTCTCCAGCCCCGCGATTTTCGCCGAGTCGCTCTCTCCCTCCTCCAGCACAGGAATCACCGCCACCAACGAGCCCTCTTCCTCTCTCTTCACCCTCTTCCAAACTAATAATAATACAAACATGAACTGACTCGCCACCATCAGCACATCCAACGCCTTCTCCCCGAGCACCCCTCCCCCCGATTCTCTGTGCGCCTTCAGCAACACGCACAGCAAAAGCGTGGAGATAATCTGCCACACCATGGCCTCCGACACGCGGCGCAATGGAGTCCACGGTTCCTTCTTCGCCCTTAAGTCGGAGGTACGGCCTCCTGCTCCCCACCGCCTTGAGCGTGACGACGCTCACCACCACGCAGAAGACGATCTTCTCAAAGCTGCAAGCGAGCGACGAGCGGGGTTAGAGGGGGAGACGATTAAGGAGCGAACGGGTAGCGCGTTTTGAGCCGCTCGCAGGTCTCGCTTGCCTCTCGACCTTACCTTCCGCGAACGAGCACGACGAGGAAGCCCGTCATGAAGACCCTCTTGATCATCTCCAGCACTTCCCAGTACCTCATCTTCTACCCGGGAAATTGAACGCAACCAGGCGATTATGAAGGAGAAGCAGGGCGCCATGTGCTGCGTGGTGATGCAGCCGCAGTAAAGCCACTCTATTATTTACGGCCCACGACCGCGTCCTTGACTTTATTAGCCGTCGTAATTGGACATGGCAAACTGCCCTCGTGCGCGCAAACCTCCCTCCCCTTCTCTCGCCCTCCCTTGATCATGCTATAGAGGTACGTGTACAGCCCATCCTTGTCCTCCTCCTGCGCCTCATTCTTCTCCTCGCCCCAGTTCCTGCTGTGAAAGATGAATAGCGTCATGAGGCAGGGAAGGTACCAGAGGGAGGTCATGAAAACTCGCTTCGCGTTCCCATTAGTCCGATCGTCGCTGAACTTCTTCGCGCAGTACAACGCATATCCGTTCAACACCAACCCTTCAACCGCAAACATGGAGCTGGTCAGGCCAGCCGCGCTCGATATGACCGGTAGCGTCGAGAGGTAAACCGCGTACCGAGTGATGAGCGACGCCGTGCGGTCGAATTTAGGCGCGTCGTTGACGGGGACCATCTGGAAACCGCCGCGGGCGTAGTCGTCGCGGTACATGAACGAGAGCGCGAAGAAGTGGGGAAACTGCCACAGGTAGAGAGAGCCGCCGAGGAAGAGAACCTTAGGGGAGGAGGAGGAGGGGGTAAGGGGTGAAGGGGGGAGGCGCGTGAAGCAGCGCGTGAGGCAGCGCGTGAAGCATAACAACGATGGATTCAAAACGCGCTCCCAAAACGTGCTCGACGAACGCTAGCGCCGGCCGCTCTGAGTTGCGCGTCCAAGTTGGCCGCTTCTCGCCCTTAGAAGCGCATTTTCCGCCGCTCGTCGCTGCCCCCAGACAGCTTGCTCGGGCCTCTCTCGCTTGCCCCTCACTCTTTGGGCGTTTAGCTCTCCTCACCTCCGGATCAGTAATCGCCCCCCCCGCCGCCGTCCATCCCATGACCGGAGGAATCGCTCCCACCACCGCGCCCACCCACGTATTAATCTCGTGCCTCGGCTTCAGCAGCGTGTACGGGACCGCGTACAGGAAGATGTTACTCAACCCCATCGCCGTCGTCAGTGGATCAGTGCACATTGCTAGCAACGCAGTGCCGGCGGCGCCTGTGCACGTGGCTAAAACGGCGGCGTGGTTCGCCGTTACGTGCCCAGCGGGGAGTCTAAGAGCGAGCGAGCGAGTGAGCGAGTGCTTGGGTTAGAACGCAAACACACATGTGCGAACAGAGGGGGCGGCGGTGTGAACACAGAGCAGCGTTGCTTGTGAGCGTGTCGCCCACGCACATGTGCGAACAAGGGGCGGCGGCGGCACGAAGAGCCGCGCTACTTGTGAGCGTGCCTTGCTGAAAGACCGACTCCAGACCGCGCCCCACAGCCTCGCTCCATCGCTTTCGCCCACTCACGGCCGATGTAAGGTCCTCTTCATCTTCTTATCCCTCTCAATCTCCAGCCACTGATTCCACGTGCTCGCGGAGCTCGCGCAGAAAGCCGTGCCGGTGCTCGCGGCGACGAGGGTGGGGACGTCGATGGGCCCGCCGTGGGCGAGGAAACCGGCGGAGGTGGTCATGACGACGAGGGCGGAGAGGCGGGCTTTGGAGAGCTCGGCGTAGATTTTTAGGGAAGAGGGACGGGGGGGGGTGGCGGGCGAGTCGCGACTGGGAGGCGTGGCTGTTGAGAACACACGCGAGAGGCCGAGGGATGATGGCCGCCGCGAGAACTGGTGGGCTGCTCGGATCAGCATTCTGGCTTGAGGCTGCGGCAGGGGGTTAGGAAGGGACAACATGTGAGCCCACACACATGTGTGAAAGGGGGGGAAGGCGGGGCGGTCAGAAACTCAGAGCAGCCAACTCGGCGTGAAAAGCATTGTTCGGGGAAGTGAGTGTCTGGGCACACTCTGCAGCAGCTGCACTACCACACGCCCGCCGACATTAACCAACCGAGCCTTTCCCCTCATCACCCCCCCCCCCCCCATTTGCTGTATGCGCTTGAACAACGCGCTTCACCCGGTCTTTCCCCTCTCTCGACCCAAAGTAGAGCCCCGGGTCATGTCTGGGTCCAGAGTTCTTCGCGCTCGGCGGCGTCTTGGCGTCTTAGCGGCAGTCAGTCGCTTCATAAACGGGGAAATTCCGGCGTAGCTCTCGCGCGTGTCGCAATTCGTGGGCGAGACGCGCACCGATTGATGGGCTTTTGCGAGTGAGGCGATAATTACAAAGGCTGACTATTCAACAAGCGCGAGCCCACGGGTCAAGCCCATGCACACCTCCTAAACTTACCAGGTAAGGCGAGTTCGCTGTGCGTGTTTTCGGCAGCTATACAACGATGAAAAAAATCCATACTAGCACATGGCGCCGGTAGAGTTTACTAAATTAACCCTGCGACCCAACGCGAACGCAACGTAAAACTCGTCCGCAAGTCCAGTCCCAAACGTTGCTTGTAGACGTTCCCGTCCCGTCCCGTCCCGTCCCGTCCCGTCCAGTCCTCACTCGCCCCCCCCGCTCTTTCGTTGATAGCTCATCGTCAACTCATCAACCTCCCACAACCTCGTCACCCGTAACATCGCCTCCAAGTTACACCCACTGCGAGGCATTTTTATGCGAGGACGGTGACGGCGTCGTCGACGACGACGCGTCTACCCCGGCGCAATCTAGGCCACAACTCCTCCGAAAACAACCATATGTTACAAAGCTACCGAACGAATATCCGCCATGCCATGGCCCTGCTTGTCGTGCCCGTGGAAACTGACCAGAGCACAAGCTTAACGAGGGGGGAGATGCTGTTAAGGAGGCATGTTGAGCTGCTGCTGCTGCTGTGTGCAACCCCCGAGGAGAACATAGGCACACAAACCTTTTTGAGCTTCTTGTACCTTACTTCTTGTACCTTACTTTCTTGTGTACCTTATTAATTCCCCCCTTCAATTCACTAACACCTGCTTCCAGAATAATGCTCGCCGCCATCTCCCGAACAGCCCTGCGACGGGCGCCCACCACCTCCCTCTCCTCCTCCTACTCCACCACCCCCCTCTCCTCCTTCCAAGTAGTCACCAGCGGCCTCGACGATCCCAAGGACATTGAGTTGAACCAGGCCATCAAAGCGCTAGACAAAGACGTCGACCTCGCAAGGCACAAGACTGCCAACAAGAAGACGCAATACCACGAGAAGGGGTGGATGAAGAAGAAGGTAAGCGCGAAGCGCGAGGGCTTACTCCACTCCACTACACACACGCTCACACATGTGTCTCAAGCGCCTCACGAACAAGAAGGTCAGGAACCGCGCGTTCAACAAGATTGACACGCTCAGCAACTGGATCAAGTACGATCTCGGGCGCTTTCATCCGTTTGGGGATCCCAAGCTCAAGAGGAACTTTAACAAGCCGAAGGAGGGGGCGGAGAGGGCTGGCGGGGATAAGAGCAAGAGCGCTAAACTCTAAAGCTGTACGTTTTAAAGACGAACAGTAATGAAGCATCGACACCACCGATTTACCTGTCTAAATCAATCGATGCACGAGATCGATAGTTTGAAACCTCACACATACATATCCTACTTAACTAAAGGAGCACGTTCAGCTGCTCGAGCGGCAATGCGATCGGAGAGTCTCGCACGCGCCTACAGGAACGAGAGGATGACGCTCCAAACGTCCTTGCACAGACGCGCTTTGGTGAGGCGGGGATCGAGAGGTTCCGTGATGGCCAGCAGGCACCTCTTCCTCGAGTCGAGCTTGGCCTTCGTGATCATCAGCTGAACGAGTTCCAGTGGCGCCGAGTCCCAACAGGCGCGCATGATGGTAGTGACTCCGTACTGGTCTTGGTAGAAGATCTGATCTACCGCGTCACCAACTGGGAGGGATTGGACATGGGTGATGGCCACCTGCCACCGATGGTTGGTCACGAGTACGTACACGGTACTAATCGTCCTGCGGGAACGGCGAGTGTGAGCGTGAGGAGTGGAGGTGTTTGCTTGTCTTATTGAAGGTTTGCAGTATCGCTGAAAGGGGGGCAGGGGGCGGCCGTACCAGCTCAAGTTGGTCAGCTAGGGGAGTGGGGGATCGTGGTCAACTAGAGCGCGCTCAGCGAGGATTGGCAGCTCTCGCGTAGATGCCTCACTCGTTGCTTAGCGATGCTTGTTGAGCGTCGCGTTGTCGGCGAGATGGCGATTTTCTCCAATCATTAACACCTGCGACGGCCGCTACTCATTACCCCATCCGCTCATCCGCTTCATCCAGACCTCGCCGACCTAACGATTATCCGACCCTAGTCGCCTACAACGCGCAGCTCCTTCCGTCCCCCTCAATTGCCAATCCCATCCTTTCTCACTCTCGATACCAGAAGCCGCCCACTCTCATTAGCCCAGCAGTATGTGGCGCCCCGGCACAGCAGCACCCTCCCGCACCACCACGCTCACCGCCGACGCCCTCCTCAAGTCATCCCTCCCCTCCTCCTCTGACGAGTTCATAACCCTCCTCCCCCCCGCCCCCTCCCACAATGTCCTGCCAATCAAGTCACACCGCCGGCAAATACTGCACGCGCTAGAGACTCACAAAACGCTCATCATTGTCGGAGAGACGGGATCCGGCAAGTCCACGCAGGTGAGTCTCGGCCAAGCAAAGTTGTTCGTGAGCGCGACGACGTGAAGAACGAGCGGCGAACGCAAGACCTAAGCGACCTTCTCAGCACAACCTCGCAACAGCGCTTTCCGAGCCGCGAAGAACATAAGCTGCGAGCGAGCCCCTGTCCTCATTCCATACATATGCCGAGCCCCCCTCACCCCTTCTGCAACTCGCTTCGCTCGTGTGTGGCGCGCTGTTATCCAAAGGCATCCCGCATCCATTCATTTACCATTCCATCTTCACGTTCTTCTTCACGTTTCTTCACGTTTGGGGCGTCGGCGCGCCACATCGTGCTCGCCTCGCTCGTGCTCGCTAACCCTCCCCCAGATCCCTCAATACCTCCACCAAACCGGCTGGACGTCCAACAACTTCCAAATAGTGTGCACCCAGCCCCGGCGCCTCGCCGCCGTGACTCTCGCGCAGCGCGTTGCCAGCGAAGTTCCTGATCCCACGACGGTCGGCTACTCAGTCCGCTTCGACGACACAACGACCAACACAACGAAGATCAAGTACGTTACTGACGGTCTCCTCGTCCGCGAAACCATCCTCGACCCGCTCCTCAAGCAGTACAGCGTCGTGATCGTCGACGAAGCACACGAGCGCAATCTACAACAGGACGTGTTGTTCGGCGTGTTGAAGAAGATCTGCGCGGTTCGGCCGGAGTTGAGGGTTATTGTTTGCTCGGCGACGATTAACGCGGAGGAGTTTAGGGCGTTTTTTCACACGGAGAAGACTCCGGCGGTGGTTATAAGCATTGATGGACGGCAGCATCCGGTGGAGACGCTGTATACGAAGGAGGCCACGCAGGATTATATTCAGGTAGGGTGGGCGGAGCGAGGCAAAGGTCGACAGGCGAGAACGACCAGCGAGAACGACCGGCGAGAACGACCGGCGAGAACGACCGGCGAGAACGACCGGCGAGAACGACCGGCGAGAACGACC
>Ga0307985_10001598_pt1 | contig 12747 bp, 18 predicted proteins | sample EllFjometageno80_FD_203155 | JGI IMG/M metagenome (GOLD analysis project Ga0307985, IMG submission 203155) | Marine microbial communities from Ellis Fjord, Antarctic Ocean - #80 | ecosystem: Environmental > Aquatic > Marine > Unclassified | place: Southern Ocean | collected 2014-10-09 | reverse complement strand
TGGTCCAGTTCACTGCCACAGACGGCTCCAAGTTTGACTCTCGCGACGAGTGGCGCGCTTACGAGATGGAGACGCAGTACACGTACCGCAATCTCACCAACTCCACTCAGACCAAGCCCCCCAACAGCACCAACGGGCAGCCGTTCGACATCGCAGACTGCACGGGGTGCACGCTCGCCATCTTGGACCACACTGACATGGTGCAGATTGACAACACGCACAAGTCGAAGATTTTTGTGGCTGGCTCCTCTGAGGTGAGCATGTCGCCGAGACCGTGACCTACGAAGGGACGAGCCGCCCCACTCAGACCCCCTTTGTTCTCCATTGCTGTCCTTTCTTTGTGTTGTGTCACACCGCCATTGATGTCGCCTCTAACACTCGCCTTGCTCGTGTGTGCAGTCAATTTTCGTCCGCGACTGCACCGACTGCGTCTTTACAATTGCGTGCAAGCAGCTGCGCACGCGCGACTGCAAGAACTGCACGTTCTACCTGTACTCCAAGACTGAGCCCATCATTGAGACGTCGTCGAAAATGTCCTTCGCTCCCTTCAACGGCGCCTTCCCTGGCCACAAGGAGGCCATGCTCAACGCCAATCTCATTCCCGACCACAACCTCTGGTTCGCGGTGTACGACTTCAACGACCCTGCCGCCACCGGCAAAAACTGGCGCCTGTTGTCCCAGTCCGAGGAGGCGCCCCTCTGGTGCCCCGCCGGTCCCGCCGACAACTGCTGCCCTCGCATCGCCCCCGGCTCCATCGCGCTTCCCTCCCAGGGCGCCGACCCGACCAACCCTAACGCCTCTGGCGGCATGCAGTCGTTCGGCCTCGACACGAACTTGCACGACGCCGCCAAGGCCACTGGGGATCTGTACACTGCGCAGGAGACTGAGGCCGCCGCCAAGAAGTCCAAGTCGCCAAGCAAGGCCAAGGTGAGAGGCGAGCGCGAGCTTAGCGAGAGAGGGTTGATGGGAGGGGAACAAGGCTCGTGCGAGTCAATGAGCGGCGAGCGAAGGAGTGAGCGGTTCGCGTCTTGTGTTCGCGAATGAATCGCTGAAAATGAGCGGCTCGGAGTGTTCTTGGGCGGCTAGGAACGCACTTTTAGGAAGCTCTCTGTTTGCGAGCGATTTAGGCTGAACGACCGGCTCAATGTGTGGCTATGTGGCTAACTCCCCTCCCCCGACTAGTCCCCGAGCCCCAAGAAGAAGTCGTCCATCGGCTGGAACCCGGACGCGATCGCCTCCTCGCCGTCGCCCAAGAAGGACAAGAAGAAGTCGTCCATTGGCTGGAACCCGGACGCGATCACCTCCTCGCCCTCGCCCAAGAAGGACTCCCCCAAGAAGAAGAAGTCGTCAATCGGTTGGAACCCGGACGCTATCACCTCCTCGCCCTCGCCCGCCGGCGGCAAGGTCAGCTGGAACCCGGATGCCCTGAGCTCCAATGACGAGGTCATCACGAGGTGTGACAACCCCACGATCAGCCGCAAGCGCTTGACCGCCGACGCCGAGACTGGGCGCTCTCGCTCTTCGTCTGACGTGACGAACGCCACAATCGGCGAGTCTGGCGTGACGCTGGAGCTCCAGGCGCTCATGATGTTCGCGCAGGAGCGCGGAGTCGACCTCGTGCGTTGGTTCACTCCCGACGAAGCTTCCGAAAAGACGCATGCGTTCGCCACCCCGGGCGACTTGCTGCTCACCAAGGGCGTCTTCCTTGCCAAGGTCACTGGCCTCGGTCTGGGCCTGGGCGCCGATCAGGACAAGGATACCCAGGTGAGAGATAAGAGCGGCGAACCGTGAGCACCTCAGCGAGCGAAGCTAGCACATCTCATTATTCGCGCTTGCCCTGTTCGCGAGCGAGTTTCAAGGGATGCCGGCGAGTTTCAAGGATTTGCCGGATCAGAACGCGCTATTCGCTCGCCGATCGCAATCAACTCACTGTGACAGCTTTGGTTTGCGCCGTCCTCTAACTCTCGCTTCGCTCGCGCAGGACGAGATCGCGGCTGCGATCAGCAAGGGCAGCGTCGACACTCTGGCGCGGCAGAGGAACTGCGACGCCGGCAACGTTCACCCCGAGAGCCAGGTTAACCGCATCAGTCTCAGGAAGGTCTTCGACGTGTCCAAGGTCACCACTACCCTGTCCGTTCCCATCGACACAAAGTCAGCCAAGCCCTCCCCGCCCATTCCCGACCCCCTACACGCCACCACCGACGACCCCACCACCACGGCGATGGCCGCCCGCCGCGGCGTCAAGTCGCCCCCCCGCCCTCCCCGCCCCAAGCCGCCTCCTGTGATCGTTCCTCCCATTAAGCCCGCTGCTCCCCTACCGCTTTCCCAGAAGCCGCTTTGGTCGCCCTCCGCTCTCAACAACGAGAAGGCGTCCGCCCCCGTGTCTGTGTCCGCCAACACGCCCGAGATCGACCTCGAGAAAGAGATTGAGAAGGCCCTCAAGAATCTCGCCCGGCAGTCGGATACGTACCACAAGCTCCGGGCGAAGCTGCGGCTGGACTCGCGCGACGACGTGATCTCAGCTCGCGAGATCACCAAGGCTCTCGCCGACCTCGGCTTGAAGCTCGGCGCGGCGGGAATCGCGGTCATGATGCGCCGCGTCTCGGCAACTGAAGTTGGCGAGGATACGCCGCCCGGACTGGACGCGAAGACCCTCCGCGCTTACCTGCTCAAGCTGAAGCTCAACAAGAACATCGACTGGAACGAGTGGGCGGCCCAGAAGAAGGAGCAGAAGGAGAAAGCAACCGAGGCGAGAAATTTCGAGTTCCAGAAGGCACTGGCGGGCCTCGACTTCAATTTGGAAGACAGTGAGTTCGAGGAGCTGATTTCGGGCTTCAACATCGTGCCGGACGACGTTCTGAAGAAGGAGATCCACGCCCGGGCTGTGGAATGGCTCGGCAGCGCCGAGGGGGTTAGGACTTGCAGGAAGAACGCTGCCGATTCCGTGCTGAGGGGAGGGAGTAACGTGTGCGACGAGGAGGACAAGAATATTCTGCTGAGGCAGGGTAAGCAAGACGCGCTCGAGGAGAAGAGGAAGACCATGTCTGCCGGCGAGTTCCGGGAGAAGGACTCCTCCGACTTGACGGGTTTCTTCAGCGTGACCAAGTCCATGTTCAAGGAGTACATCACGATGAACAGAAGGCAGCACTTTGTCGACACTATCAAATTCTCGGAATGGTGCGAGGAAAGGGAAAAGAATCGGATCAAGGTGAGGGAGGCGAGGAAGGAGTGGATGGAGGGCAAGAACAGGATGAGGGAGGAGGAGATCGTCAGCGGGAACAAGGTCGCGCCAGTGGCAGACGTGGAGGAAAAGATCAAGGTCTTGGTGGCAGCGGCTCAGCAGCAGACCACCATCGGGCAGAGGGGGGACATTCAGGGCGTGCCCGTGCTCAAGCCGAGCAGGAAGGGCATCGACTTGGCGAAGAAGCTGAAGGAGCTCCAGCGATTGAGCGGGGAGGGCAAGATCGTGTCGAAGGCCGCCTTCGACGAGGTCATGGCCGACGTCATGTTCTCCCTCATGGCGGACAAGAAGACTGCCAAGCAGGCCAAGGTGTACGTGCGCGAGCGAAGCGAGCATATCTCATTGGCGAGCTCAACCACTACTCACTCGCTCAACCTGTACTCGCTCGCGTACACATCCTGCTCAAAACGCCTTGGGCAGCTCTACTCGAACAAACACGCCGATAAAAACACGCCGAAGGCGCTCCCGTTTTTTCACACCGACTTATATGTCCTGGGCCAGAGGTGTATGCCATCGGTGTGTGTCTGTGTGGCGCTTTCTTCCCCTCCCATTAACCCTCGCTCACGCTGGCAGGTACGCCAAGGAGTTCATGAAGAAGGAGGGGGGGGGAATGGCCAGCTCATTTTTCGTGGAGGACGAGGGGGGGGAAGTGGCGAAGAGGGCGCTCTACATTTACAAACAAAAGAAGAGCGTTGCCAACGCAAGCTACAAGGCGTGGCTTAAGGGCAAGAAGGTCGCGGCGAAGAAGGCCAAGAAGGCGGCCAGGACCGAGAAGAAGGAGGAGGAGAAGAAGAAGGCAGTGCGGAAAGAGGAGAACGCGGACGCGTACAACAAGTGGATGGCTCTTCACGGCGAAAAGAAGTACTACAGCTTCAAGGGCAAGAAGGAGATGCAGGTGCCCAGGACCATGAAGAAGGTCGGGGGGGAACAGTGGGTCGAGCTGCCGTTGGATAGCGAGGGCTGTCTGATGGAGGAAGATGACATAGAGGAGGAAGGGGACGAGAACCTAGTTGAGAACTAAGGAGGGGCGGTTTTAGAAGAAAAAAACACAAGCTCGCGTGTGTAGCTCATCGGTGTTGCCGCATATAAGCGGGTGTTGTCGCATATATATATATGCGGGTGGGGCGGAGGTGGGAACAAGGGGGAGCGCTGTTTTGAGCGTGGAGAGCGCCGTTTGTGAGCAGAGAGAGCCGAGATAGATCAGTCAGAACACTACCGGCTCAATACACTCAGATGGATTCTTTGTCAAGTGAACTGCTTGAAATAGCTACGTTTATGCTTCTCTTTGGCGTGATCATAGCCAAGCTCGAGCATTCTATAAACACCCTCAACGGTCGCAAGTTTGACAAAGCCCCCCGCCGCGCTGGAGGTTGGCGTCGTCTTTGTACGTCAGAGTTAAGGTGTTCGGGGAAAGGCTGTAGTCGGCTTGTGTGGAGCGGAAGGAGCCGTCGATGACCGGCTGCCCGCGGAATGGGAGCATTGGAGATTTGTCCATGAACATGGGAATGTGGATAGAAGCCATGTTGGCGTCGATGAGGTCGCGGCGGTCGGCGAACTGAGATACTTGGGAGCGAGGAGGGGGGGATGGGGAGAAGAGGGGCGCTGGCGTTGCGGGAGAGTGAAGGATGCATAGGTTGGAAGGAAGAAGGAAGGAGGAGGGAGGAGGGACGAGTTCCTCAATCCATTCGTCCACTAGTTGCCCCCAAACACCGAACAAGCCAAGAGGGCGGTCGAAGAGGCCTATGATAGAAATAAATGCCGCCCCCTGAGAGAGCGAGGGTCGGGAGCGAGGGTCGGGAGCGACGGCTGCAGTGGTGCTGATATGGAGAGGAGGTAAATGAGGAGGAGGGAAAGGAGCATGGGGAGGTTGTATTGATGGAACTTGATTGCCGTTCTAAAGGATGGTGTGCTTGATCTGGTGTCGGTAGTGACAACTGATTGAGATTGGCCGATGAGGAGGACGGAAGGAGCTGCGCGTTGTAGGCGACTACGGTCGGATAACCGGTAGGTCGGGGATGTCTGAGAAGCGAATGAGTGGATGGGGTAGTGAGTAGCGGCCGTCTTGGTTATGATGATTGGCGAAAATCGGCATCTCGCCGACAACGCGACGCTCAACAAGCACCTTAAAGTAACGAGTGAGGCATCTACACGAGAGCTGCCAATCCTCGCCAACCACACGCTACTTCGCCGCCATCTCCCACTCCCCTAGCTGACCAACTGGAGCTGGTACGGCCACCCCCTGGCCCCCTTTCAGCGACACTGCAAACCTTCAAAAGAGCGACAAGCAAACACCTCCACTCCCCCTCCACACGCTCACCTCCTGCTCTCCGTCAGATCATGTTCCTCCCTCCTCCTCCACCTTCCTCTACCCCCTCCTCCCCCACCAAGCCGCCCCGCCGCCCATCCGTCATCCCTCGCGCAGAGTTCTCCTGTCCTCGTGTCCCTTCTCGCTAGTCCGGGCTTGATCTTCCTCTCTCTGGCTCAAGCGCCACCTACGAGTTCGGCAACCCCGTTGACCCCGAGGAGGAGAAGAAGGGTTGGCTCAAGGAGGAGCTCAGCGGCGAGGACAACTGGTGCTACGATGCCGACGTCTGCCTGAATGATCCTACGTCGCTGTCTCATCTTCCCGACTCCTACTGGCTCCACACTTGGTCCTTTCTCTCTCTCCCCGATCGTTCCTTGTTCGTCATGATCAGCCCGCACATCATCACCATTCTCAAGAAGAGCACCCCTCCCGCCACGGATTTCGAGCTCAAGCTCCCATGCCTCCCAGGCTTCTTCGTCGCCGACTGGAACCGCCCTGCTGCGCCCAAACTCAACCCGTTCACCGACGAGAACTTGAGGACGGTGCCTGTTAAAAGGGACGTCAGCTACCATTTGACTGGGGCTGCGCTGGAAAAGACGGAGATGCGGAGGTGCGAGACGGAGACGGGTGCTCTCGGTACGCATAGCGACACTGTGCGACACTGTGCGACACTGTTGAGGCCGAGAGAGACCTTCCCGCGTCGAGCTCAACGGCTTTCGACTGGCAACTCCCCTCGAGCGCCGCGACCTCGTGAAGAGCCTCTTCGAGGCCTACTTGGATCACGACGCGAGGTGGTTCCCGGCGGACTGCGGATGCGGGGGAGGCGTGACTTCGAATGAGGCGGACAAGCAGCAGTGGCACTGCTTCATCTCCTGCGTTGCGCTCCGCTCGGCGTGAAGATGCCCTGGCTCGTTGACCTGCTGTACGCGGCCATTGAGTTCAAGGATGGTGAGAGCAGCAGCATCATTACGCGCGAGGACCATGCAGTGACGAAGGCTCTGGCGGATTTCGCGTCGCAGCTGCTAAAGGTTCTGGCGGTGGACTGGCCGGGGAGCAAGGCCGAGGAGTACATAGCTGATACTGACTTCGTCAAGTACAAGGAGGATTTTCCTTTCTCGACCGTTGCCGAAGCCGCGAAGCAGCCGTGACTCTCCGCGATCGAAGAGACCCTCTGGTCGACGTCCGTGCCGGGTGGCATCAAGAGCCTCAAGAGCATAAGCACTGACCTGCCCACGCGCCTCGGCATGCCGGACGACAGTGTTCCTTTCGAGATGGAGCAGCCTCCCTGCGTTCCGCGCTTCGAGGTCACTCTCAAGCGAGAGCCCATAACGCTGCTGTGTTCGCCGCACACCGCTGCCGAGGCGGCGGTTAGGCTGGAGAAAAAGGCGAGGAACAGAGCAGAGTAGAGGCCCGATTTGCTGTCGACGGGGTACACTGTACTGGGCGCCCAAGGATGGTCTTGAGAGCAAGCCTTGGCTTGGCAGCGCGTTCTACTTCTCCTAGGAGGAGCTGAGCACGAACGAGCTCGTCGAGAACGAGCCCCACGTCGCGAGGGATCTGGAGTTCGTACGATTGCGACTCTGACGCCTAGCTGCGTTAACGCGGGGCCATTCTGCATTGAGAGGAGTGACGGTGGACGCGTCTGGGGCGACGTGAAGGAGGAGCCCGTCCCAGCTCACTTGTCCAAGTACAACAAGGAACGAGGTACGAACGCGGGAACGTACGAACACTTCGAGGCGTGGGGATGGGAGGACAACGGGGAGGAGGAGCACCAAGGGCACAAGCCGCGCGTTGGAGCTAAGAGCGCCATCCTCGGCGACGTCTACGATAGGCACGACACGGAGATATTTTCTTTCTCAGACTGTGCTTAGTTACTCAATCATGCCAGACTACATATAAGCCTCTGTGTCTGTTTTGATAAATTTAATTGATGTCTACATGAATAAAAGTATAGATTTATGTTAGTATTTGATCTAACAGACTTAATCCATGCAATTTAATACACATAATCACTTAAGATGAACTATCATAGTATCAGGTTTTTGACCTATGTAGTTAACAAAATTATGGAAGCGCTATACACATTTATTGGCGAATCAAAGGTTTTAGCCAAGCAATAATTTCGACGAACAAATTCCCACCGGTATGTGACTTACGCTGGTACGGGCTAGGGCAGTAGCAACTGCAGCAACGTCGTTTCAGCAAAATGTTGGCTTAGATTATTCTCATGCAGCCCGCAGAACTCTCCCGCAGACTTAGTGGAGCCGAGAGTCGCGCCCGAGTCTCAGTTCCTTATGAGTTCGTACTAGCACGTGCTCGATGCCACGGAGCATCGGGTCGCCGTGCTCGTTCCTTGTGACGACAGCGTTCGCGTGATGCGGTGCTGTCGTCTCGCCGAGTGGTTGAGGTGAGGCGCCACGGGGCGCACCACGTCTCCCACGACTGCGGCACTCACACGCGCTATTCCACATGTGCCTGCTGTCGTTTTGCGCAACTCCACCGTCGCCATCCTCTCCTCCCAGTCAGCATCGCCCGGCAACCCCAGCACCTTCTCTCACGCGCAGCATGGACGCCGCGGTCATGTGCTTGCTTGGGAGCCTTTCCGTACTTGGACTCGTAAATGGCGGCCAGGGCATCGCAGGGGTCAATCCACCCCGCGTGCGCGCGGATCACAGGCTTGATAATGGCAATACCACTGGCGCTCCTGGCAGCATGGTGCACCGGATGCCTCTCCACGTACTCCTTGAACACCTTCAGCCTGTTGGACTCGTCACAGAGGTCGATGAGGGCGGAGATGTTGCTGTGCTCCCAGGCAGCGAGACACTTGCGCAGCAGGGACACGACAGCGTCGTTTTCGAACTTCTCGGCGAGTTGGAGGGCATTGAACATCGCTCCCGGGGTCTCGCGAGCAAGCAGCTGGATGGTGGCTACGTCGGTGTTGGCCATGGAAGCTATCCACGGAGGATACAATCCCGCTCCGCTCAATTTCCACGATGTTCCTCCTCAAGGTGTCCTGCTTGCCCAGCGCGACCATGCTCTCGAGCAGCTCCACCAGAGCGTCGGCCAAAATCGCAGTCACAAACGCGGTACGCCCGTCCTTGTCCTGGGAGAAGAGCTCGTTAACCGCGCGCGGCCTCAAAAGTTACAGCAGAGAACATTACAGTGGCTCGACCACGCGGTTCACCCGCCTGTCCCTTTGTTCACACTTGTGTATGGGGCGCTCGTCCGCCCCAATCGCATCCGTGATCACGCCTTTGCCAGTCGCTCTGATCAGCGCAGCTCTGATCAGCGCAATCCAGGGCTGAGGGTACCCGCACTCGGCGGGCGGCACATTGAAGGGCGCTTACCCAGAACAATAGTATCTCTGGTTATCTGCAGGTGGTTCTGTGATCTGCCTGTGATCTAAAGCTTGAAATCATCATCAACATGTCATCACAATCTATCGCTCGCCATGCTTAGCCGCCTCTCTCTGAATCTCAGGGGGAACCTGTCGCTCCCCCCCCCCCGCCTCCCCACCCGCGCCATGTCCTCCCTCCTTTCCCCCGACAACGTCTTCTCTTCTCGTTTCCCAGCGCCAACCCCCACTTCCTTGTTACTTTGTGATTATATCACAAAAGATTGGCACACCACACCCGACAAGAAAGCGATCATTGAGGGAATCAGCAATGAAGAGCTCACTTACGCCGAATATTCCGACGTTACGTCCAAGCTGACGTCGTACCTCGAGCCCACCATAGCCTGCACCCCTGAAACCCGTACAACAGCCACAATCTTCTCCCCTAACCACATCCACTTCCTCCCCGCCCTCCTCTCTATCCTCCGCCTTGGCGGTGTGGTATCCCCCGCTAATCCACTGTATACGTGGCATGAACTGAGGAACCAGATCGTCAAGTCAAGGAGCACGGTTGTGGTTGCTCATGTTGCAGGATTGGAGGTGGTTAGGGAGGCTATTAAAGGACTCAATATTACCAAGATTATTGTGCTGACCTCTCCCGACATCACCACGCCTCCTCTGACTAATTTTGACTCCCCTTCCGTCGTCACACTTGATGATTCCGTCACCAGCGTCAACACTCTCATTACCGAGGTGCCGTCTTATGTCAAGTCCCTCGTCGGCGTCAACGACCTCGCTCTCCTCCCTTACTCCTCCGGCACTACCGGCCTCCCCAAAGGCACGATGCTCTCACACCACAACGTCTCCATCAACTGCTCCCAATTCATGCCTCCCGAGAACGACTTCCTCTCCCCCCATTCTACTGTAATGTCCCCTCTCCCTTTCTTCCACATCTACGGCCTCGTGGCGGGCGCGCTGGCGCAGGCTCGGCTGCAGAATACGCTGGTCACCATGAGGAGCTTTGACTTCATGCGGTTCTTGGAGTTGTGCGACGAGTACAAACCTGAGCGCGCGCACTTGGTCCCGCCAATCGTCCTCGGTCTCACGAAGCACCCGGCCGTGGATGATTTCGATTTGTCGTCGATGAAAATGATCCTGAGTGCGGCGGCGCCGTTGGGGGGGGACGTGGCGAAGGCCTTACACGAGAGGATTGGGGTGCAGTGCAAGCAAGCGTGGGGGATGAGTGAGCTGAGCCCGGCGGGGACTGTTACGCCGGACGACGACTTGGTGGATTATCAGACGATCGGGCCCGTTGTTGGCGGGAGCTTCAGCAAGATTGTGTGCTTGGAGACGGGGGTTAACTTGCCGCCGGGAGAGGAGAACACGGGGGAGCTGTGCATCAAGGGACCGCAGGTTATGCTGGGGTATCTGGACGAGCCCGACAAGACGAGGGAGTGTCTCAGCGAGGACGGATGGCTGCAGACCGGCGACATCGGGTACGCGCGCGGAACGAGTGGAATGCTAGACGAAGCGAGTAGAGCACAAAGCGTCGTGAGCTGCGCTTTAGAGCGAGCAAAGCGTGTGTTAGAGGAGGAGAATGAACGACCGGCGAAGCGACGAGCGAAGCGAGTAGAGTGCTGGGCGAAGCGATTCGAGCACAAAGCGTCGCGAGCTGAGCTTTAGAGCGAGCGAAGCGTGTGTTAGAAGAGGAGAATGAACGACCGGCTCAGAATGCCCTGTTCGCGAACGCATCGTTGATCACGAGCGGCTCATTCTGAGCAGCGCGTTCTGAGCAGCGCGTTCTGAGCAGCGCGTTCTAAGCAGGCGGTCTGAACGATCGTTTTGTATGCAGCCCGCGAGCTGCGAGACTCTGAACACACTCGTTCACGCCACCGCCCCCTTAGTTCACATATGTGTGTGGGCTCTTGTTCACGCCGTCGCCCCCTTTGTTCACACATGTGTTTGGTGAATCGCTATTAATCGCTCAGAACAACCGGCTCGCGAAACGCTCGGAACTAGTGGCTCAGAGCGTCCTCTCTCGGCTCGGAACGCGCTGTTTGCGCCAAAGCTCGCTATTCGTGGTGAACGATCGTCACGAATCGCTCGCTCTTCGCTCTTCGGGCCCCCCCCCCCCCCCCCCCCTTCGCCAACACCCCTATGCACCACTAGCTACCACGACGCCAACGGCTATCTGTACATCGTCGACCGCCTCAAGGAGCTCATCAAGTACAAGGGGTTCCAGGTGCCGCCAGCAGAGCTCGAGGCGGTCGTGTGCGCGTGCGACAAGGTGATGGACTGCGCGGTGATTCCGGTGCTGTGCGAGATCGGGGGTGAGATTCCGAGAGCGTACGTGGTTAAGAAGGACGAGGGGCTGACGGAGGAGGAGTTGTTGGCGTTTGTTGAGGAGAGAGTTGCGCCGCACAAGAAGCTGAGAGGCGGCGTTGTCTTCGTAGAGGCCATTCCCAAGACGGCGAGCGGCAAGATACTTAGAAGGGAAGTCGTCGCGATGGATAGGGCGGAGTGAATGCAACAAGGGGGCAGATGGAGCGGCGCGAAAAGAGCCAACAACGAGAGCTGTAAATTAGCTGGAACTCATCGGCGTTAAGGGCGATCGTGCGGCTCGCGAGGTACAGGTGGATCGGCGCGAAAAGAGCCAACAACGAGAGCAGAAATTAGCTTAGAATGTGTGGCTACATATATGTAGGTTTTGCTGCTGCATGTATGTAGGTTTTGCTACATATATGTAGGTGGAGCTACGTACTCATTGGCGTTAAGGCCGCGTTCATTTACGAATGAAATGGCATTCTTTGATTCCTGACCCGGTCATCTCTGATTGCCATACCATCGCTCCTCATTCACTATCGCCACTCATTCATTCGCCCCCCACTTCCCAAACAAACTACGGCCCGTAGCCCCACCCTCCTTCCACCCAACTTCATCGCCCCCCACCTCATCTCCTCCACCTCCATGAGCGGTCAGATAATCCAGCCCGGCCAAGTGCCCGTGGGCGCAATGCCGTACAGGTCTACCGCGACCCTCGGTTTTCTCAACGGCTTCTGGATAGGCTCTATTTTGGGCACAGTCTGGCACCACGAATTTGTTCCCGTCACCTTCTACGACAGTCTCAACATTAACTTGGGCAGAAACGTGTTGAAAGAGGTGTCTACTAAGGGCGGCTTTAGGGGACGGTTGCTGAGCGGTGTAGTCTCAGGGACGATTTTGGGGGCGATTGGGGCAACTGGGGCAATTAGCAACTTGACCATGGAGAAGATACGTATGAAGGAGGACATCGTGAATGCGCTGCCAATGATCTGCCTCGCCGGGGGCGCTGGTTGGTTAAACGGAGAGAAGGAAGAGAGCTGCAACAAGAGCACCAAGGTGGCGACGAAACCAGTATTGAACGTGGCCGCGGCCCAGGGATCTAGCGCTGTTAACCAGGGATCTAGCTCTGCTAATAGCGCCGGAGCGACAAGGAAGGGGCGCGAAAAGGGTTCATTCAGAGGCAAGCGAAGGCTGCACTCGGCTGCTAGGGCACAAGCACCATTGAGAGCGTTGCAATTGTTAAGGATAGTCAAACTTTGATAGTCAAACCGTGATAGTCAAACCGTGATAGTCAAACCGTGATAGTCAAACCTTAAGCTGACCTGAACTGAACTTTACTCCCCCGCTGCGGTTGCACACAACGCCCCCACCCCCTACCATTGAGCGTCGCCATTTGCTCGCCAATGGCGCGTTCCGGCACTCCGCGCTCACGAATGGCGCGTTCCGGTTCCGGTGCACACATGTGTGGGACCCTGCCCTTGTTCACACACAAACCCGTGGCTAACTTTACTCACTAGCCCTCTCACTGGCCTTCCTCTCTTGGGG
>Ga0307985_10001597_pt1 | contig 12747 bp, 10 predicted proteins | sample EllFjometageno80_FD_203155 | JGI IMG/M metagenome (GOLD analysis project Ga0307985, IMG submission 203155) | Marine microbial communities from Ellis Fjord, Antarctic Ocean - #80 | ecosystem: Environmental > Aquatic > Marine > Unclassified | place: Southern Ocean | collected 2014-10-09 | reverse complement strand
GTGTGTGTGTGTGTGTGTGTGTGTGTGTGTGTGTGTGTGTGTGTGTGTGTGTGTGTGTGTGTGTGTGTCTCACCTGGTTGTACCCAATAGCGTCGTCCGTAAGCTTCACGAACGTCCCCTCCCCCCCGTGCGGGCGGCTCCCTACCTCCACCAGAACCGGCCCCCTCTTCGTCCACATGACCTCTCCGTGGCTCGGTCCGTGCATCACCTGGAGCGCGTCCAGAACGCTGTGCATGTACTTCACCATCTCGTTCTCCCGCTCACCCGTCTTACTCTCGTACAAGCGCATCCCGTAGTAAACAAACTGCGCTCCGTTGCACGGCCGCTTGTCGTACTCCCAAATCGCGACCGTCTTGTGCACGCCATCCACCGACACGGAGTCCACAACGTACTCCTTCCCCTCCAGGAACTCCTGAATGAGCACGCTCTCGTTCAAGTGCCCGAACACGTTCTTGCTGCCGAAGATTTCGTTGTAGTACTTGCGGCACTCTTCGATTGTCGTCGCGAAGTACACTCCCTCGCTGCCAGCGCTCGCAACCGGCTTCAGAACGACCCTGAACTCCCCGTCGATTTTGCACTCCTCCACAAACTGCAAGACCCCATCAAAGTCATCCCCCCCAATCAACCTCTGCTTGGCGGCCGATACGCCGGCGTTCCTGACCGCCTCGCCCATCTGGTACTTGTCCCGGCGCGCGCGGGACATTTCCGTGCCGTTGGTCATAATGTGATTCACGTCCTTCGGCGCGAACTCGCGCTGCCACAGGTCCGTCAGCTCGTCGGTCAGCTCCACGCCGCTCTCACATCCCACCATGAAATTCTCCACATGCACTCCCTTAACCGACATAATCGCCCGCATGGTTTTCCTAAGCTCGCTCGCCTTCACCTCCTCACTATCATCATCGCTCTGCTTGTGCTGAATAGTCGTCACCCAATCCACCTTCACATCCGTGGGCACATGTATCATCAGCTCCTCGGGGAAGTCGCAGCTGAACACGCGGATCACGGCGTACCCACGCTTCACTAGCATGCCAGCGAGGGTCATGCCGGAGGAGAGGGGGTCGATCACGACGATGCAGGGTGGCGTCTTGAAGGACAACTTGCGCATCAGGGAGGGACCGGCGCCGAAGAAGCCGTCTGGGCTGGGTTAGTCATACAGGTGTGTGAAGAAAGGTTTGGGAAGCAGTGTTATGGCAAGCAGGGGTAGGGGAAGCAGTGGCATAGCAAGCAGATCCAGGCCAAGCAGATCCAATTCAATCAGATCAAAAAGCTGTCAGGCCAAGCAGGTGCTCGCAGGTCCAAAGTAAGCAGGTCCAAAGTAAGCAGGTCCAAAGTAAGCAGGTCCAAGAAGCACCAGGGAAGCAAGGTCCAGAAGCACCAGGCCGTCACAGGACCAGGGCCTCCTTAGCCCCCCTCCAATTTCGCATCAGATCTCGCCGCTGTACCCTCCCATCATTCCACTCTTACGCTGTTCTCCCTTGTCCTGCTCTCCATCCCCACGTTCGCTCTTCCACTTAGAGTAATGATCTCATAGGTTCCTTCTCAATCCCCGGTCAAACAACGTACCTGCAGCAGCATCAGCGGACGCTCTTCTGTTGAAGGCGAGGACGACGGCGGCGCCGAGAGCGGCGCCGCCTAGTGCGACGAGGGAATCGCGGGAGGACATGAGGGGGTGGGATGAGAGGGAGGCTTACTTGGATTCGAGATGTTTGGGTTAGGCGAGGAAGAAGGATTTTGAGGACACGTGGACGACGGCACAAATGTGTGGGTGGTAACGTGGTAAGGGACAGCTGGCAGTGAGCAGATAAGGGGGGGGGGTCGGTTTTTGTGGACACGCAAGGAGGGGAGTTTGGATGCCGCTGGATGTCGTGACGAAAGTAGTCTCACGGAGCGACGGTGGATTAACCCTAACAGCGAGCGTTGCGTAAGGGTAGTGGGTGGTTAACCGGCGTGTGATTTTGGAGGAGTTAAAATTAAACCCTAACAAAAAAAAATGGAAGGGGAACCCTCACTGATGAGGCTCACTGGTTTTCGTAAATTGGTGCGTTGAGCGTCTCGGAAATATAATTGCTGCCAGCAAATGGCAATGGCGCCCTGTGAGGGATGAGAGAGCGCGACGGGTTTTGCGTATATATAATATTTACACGTATATATAATATGCACGTATATATAATATGCACGTATATTATATATATACGCATATATATGGCTGCAGCTCCCGCTTATCCTGGCCCCGTGTTTACCACCATAGCCCTAAAGCCACCTTACCCTGCCAAGCTAGCCCAATTCTTCTCTAACCCAACTCTCCTCAGCGTTTATCATGATGAAGCTGCTCTGCCTCCTCATCACCCTCTCCTCCTCCTCTCCCCTCACCCTCTCCTCCTCCTCCTTCCTCGGCTCCCCCCTCTCCTCCCCCCTCCCCCCGTACCGACCTCCCCCCCCCCCCTTGTCAATGCGCGTGTCCCGTCGCGGCAGTAAACTGCGCGGGCAGGACTTCTCCGTGTCCCGCCTGAACGAGGAGCGCGTCTCAACCGCCGGGAAGAAGGGTACCAAGAACTTCGTCGATCCGAACCGGCTCTTTGCTGGGAACTTGCACTTTATGGTGACCACTGAGGACTTGAAGAAGTGGCTGGTGGAGTATGGGCTGCAGGATAAGGTGGTGGAGTGCAAGGTTATCACTGACTGGCGGACGGGAGCGTCGAAGGGGTATGGATTCGTGCAGGTGAGATTGCAAGGGGCGAGGGGAGCAAGATGAAGCTGAGTGAAGATAAGAGGAATGGCGAGGGGAGGGGGGTGAAAGAGGGACAAGCTGCGTGGAATACGCTGCCAGGATGGCGCTGCGTGGAAGGCGTTGCGAGAAAGGCGCTGCGAGAACGGCGCTGCGAGAAAAGCGCTGCGAGGATGGCGCTGCCGAGTACGACCTGCTCAGAACGACCTGCTCAGAACGACCTGCTCAGAACGACCTGCTCAGAACGACCTGCTCAGAACGACCTGCTCAGAACGACCTGCTCAGAACGACCTGTTCAGAACGACCTGCTGATACGCGTCAGCCATGCGCCCCCCTCTTGACCCCAAAAGCCGGTCTTTTAGCTCGACACTCTCACAAACAGCGCCGCCTTTGTACACACCGCCCCCCCCTTTGTTCACACCGCCGCCCCCTTTATTCACACCGCAGCCCCCTTTGTTCACACCGACTTGCACGTCGACTTATTCGTGCGCCGCAGTTCGTCGATCCCATATACGCTACGTCGGCAATGGAGAGTCTGCGCAACAAGAGTTTGCTGGGTCGCGTGGTGCGGTTGTCTCAGGGGGTGCGTAAGAAGGCCGAGCCGGTGGCTGCGTTCGTTGTCAAGGACGAGCGGTTGGACGAGGAGCTGGAGGACGAGGAGCTTGTCATCCGCGATGCGATTGCTGACAAACTGTGGGATGCCGACGACGCGGAAGAGGACGGCGTCTTGGACGACGAGTCTGTGCCGCCATCTTTCGGCGGCTTCGGGCAGTTTATGGAAGAATCCTAGTGTTTTGTGAAACATCTGTTTTTTCTTTCTTTCGCGACTTTCTTTCTGTTTAGGTCCCAGGAGTCCCCAGACTCTGCCGCTTCATCATGGAAACTCTGTGCAGCGCAACACCCTTGTCCGTCTCGTTCTGCGCCACCGCCAGCTTGGCGGCGATGAGGACCGCCTCCAACTCATCGATCTTCTCCTGGCACTCCTTATCCTTCTCGCCCAGCGCGATTCGACAGTCGTTGTCCATCTCTTCCAAATACTGCTTGCACTCCTCCTCCTTCTCCTTGACCATTTCTTCGACATACTGGTTGCACTCCTCCTCCTTCTTCTTGACCCTCTCTTCCATCTCTCGCTCCATCCTCGCAACCACCTCCTCGTGCCTCTTCGTGATTTCCTCCAACTGTCCCCGCGCACCGCTCTCCACCTCCTCTGCGGTCTTGATAGCCTCCTCGCTCTCCCTCCTCGCCTTCTGCAACGACACGTCAAGCGACGACTCGAACGCTTCCATCGCTTTTATCTTGTCCGCGGCGACCTGAATCTCGCATTTCATCGCCGCCGCCTCCTCCTGCTTCGTGCTGACCTTGTTCTGGAGGGAGCTCTGAGCCGCTAGCAGAGCGCTAGTGGTCTCAGTAGTCTCCTTCGCCATCTTGACAATCCGCTCCTTCAGCTGCCTATTCTCCTTCCTCAGCCTAGCAACGGCAACCGTCTTCCCCGGCGTCTCGCCCTCAGCATCGACCTCCTCCGTAGACTCGTCGTCATGCGCCTCTAGCCCCAATCCCCCAAACTCCTCCTGCAGCGACGAGAGAGTTAGTTATGAGGTGCCGGATCGGGAGTGTTTTGACCCACACACATGAACAAAGTGTGAACAAAAGTGGTGGAAATGCGGCGCAGCAGAAAGGCTGTGTCTTCGCGGCTTCACGAGCAGTTTGCGATTGGGGCAGTGGTACTGGGCAGGCACGTCGAATGGCGGAAAGTGTCCACTGCGCATGTGCTCGCCGGTCGTTCCGCCGGTCATTCCTCGCCGATAATTTCGCGCGCTCCGCATTGCTTCGCTCGCACTCGCTTCTTTGCCCGCTCCTCGTCAGCAACCAGTCGCCTCCTTTATTCGAACGTGCGCGTGTGGCTGCGTGTGTGTCTCACCTCCACCTCCTTGACCTTCTGCAACTCCTTCATGACATTAGTTTGTCTTCTAAGCGCGTCCCTCGGGTTATAGTTCAGCGCCCCCTCCACCCCGCTCAACCTCCTGCTCGTCTGCTTGAGACTGTTACTGGTCTTTGCGAGATTGTCTCTTGTATTCTCATGCGTCACAGTTAACTTCTCGTGATCGTCCGCCAGGGTGGATAACTGCGACTCAATCTTCGTCAACTTCGTTCCAGCCAGTTGACTCTTGAACGTCGCCGCCGTAAGCTCGCCCCTCAGCGCCTTGTTCAGCGAGGTGACGGCTAGTTCGTTCGTCGCGCGCCCGATAATCGCCTGGAGATTGGCTGTTGGCGACGTGTTTGGGGGCGTTAGAGCGGCGTTGTCGGCGAAGAAGGAGGCAGTGAGGGCGTTGTGGGAGGTAATGGTGGCAGTGGCTGACGTGAGGGAGGTTCGGAGGGCTTTCACTTCCTCCTCGAGTTCGTGTGTGTGTGTGTGTTGCGTGTGAAGGGCAGAGTAGGACAGGTCAGATCTTGTGGAGGAGATGGAGGAGGTGGTGGAGCCTGCTGTGGAAGGGGTTGCATGGTGGGGTGGGGGATGGAGGGTGAGATGACACGTCAGGGTTTGGGTACCTGATGCGTTGGTGGTGCAGAGACGTATAAGGGGCGAGTCGGTAGGGGGCGAGGAGGGAGGAGGTGTACTAGATATGTCGAGGGTGAAAATAGTTGGAGAGAGAGATATGGGAGAGAGAGTGTGTGGTGAGTGTGTGTACTCGGCAGGATGCGTCGCTGCAGGGCTGTTTATGGTCAGGGTGAAGGGCTTCGGGAGGAAGGGTACGGGGGCGTTGGGATTGGGGTTTGAGTGCAGAGTTGTGGGCAGGGTTAGGGTACCAAGGGGTCCTGGGGGGGGTCCATCCGGGGTCAACGTCAACGTTGTGATGGACGTCGTCAAAGAACCGCGGGAGAGCGTTAGCTTGAGGGGGGACTGGTGGGGGCTAATGCTCACAACTGTAAGCGTTACAACAACATGCGTTGGCGGTGGCATCCGTCTATTTATCTCCTTATCAGGTACAGCTGAAGGCCAGTTTCAGTTGTGTACGAAAACATCATCTCCAACCAGCACGCTCATCGCGTACAGTTGTACATTGTACAGTTGTACAGTTGTACAGTTGTACATTGTACAGTCGTACAGTTTTACAACTACTGTACCTACATTCGCAACAGGCTCATCTAGTTCAACAGCTTCTTCCGCTCCCCAACCCCTTCCTGCTCCTCCATCAGCAGGTCGTCCAGATCGTCCAGATCTCCTCCCTCTCCCTCCAGCATTTCCATCTCCAATCCCTCCTCCATTTGGCTCTCCGCCTTCTTGTCTTCTCTCTCCGCAACCACCTCCAGCCCCAACCCCTTGTGCAGCTCCCCAAAGGCCTCCTCCCACAAGCTCCGCGGGCTAGGCCCGCCCGCCACCGCGCTTCCCAGCCACGCGAATCCCAGGTACCCGTCGAACGTGAAGAGCCCGATCGCGCACACCAAGAGCATGGCGAGACCCAGCCCCGGATTTGCCATTTTGCCGATTTCGTTGCTCTTGAAGATCGCCTCGTCCAGCTCCCTGTTCTTCAAACCCCAGTCGAAGCTCTGCGCCAAAATCTGCACCATGACGTCGTAAAACTTGTCGGGGTAGTGGACGCCATCCACGGTCAGCGCCTCCTTCCCGGCGGTGATCTTGCTCGCGTCGAGATACACGTCAAAGTCCGCCATCGAGTCCAGCAGCTCGCTCTGGGTAGTTCTGTAACCAACGACGTCCTTCTCCTGCATCAACGCCTTCTTACTCTCGTCAGTCAAGCCCGCGTCCCAAATAGTACTAGGCGCGAGCCACGCCACCCCCACGCCCTGCAATTTGTACTCGTTCAGCCTGGAGTTGATCTTCCCCAGCGTCGCCTTGTAGGCATCGAACTTTTCGTGCTCATGTAAACAATCCCACAACCCCCCGCCAGCTACAACATAATCAACCACCGCGCCCACGCCTCCTTCCTCGAACTTCTTCTCCATGTCCGCCGCCAACGGGGCCCAGATGAACTGCAGCTTCGTCGTCCCGACCTCGATCTCAATGTCGGCGTGCTTCAGGGAAGGGTCGTTTGAGTCCTGAGCGTCCGCCCCCATGGCCCGAGACAAGCCGTAGAACGTCTTCCGCACGCTGCTGTCGCCGACGAAGACGATTCGACGACCACCAGATAGGGTGCGGGTTAAGTCCTTCTGAGTGCGCCGAGTGAATCTGGGGGGGGGGGGTTAGGCGTTGAGGCGGCGAGACACACGCGTGGCACCCTAACCCTAACAAGCGTGGCACAAGCGTGGGTGGCACAAGCGTGGGTGGCACAAGCGTGGGTGGCACAAGCGTGGCACAAGCGTGGCACAAGCGTGGCAGTAAACGGCTGTGACTGCGAGTCGCCGTCGTTCTGAGCGGCGCTACAGGCGAGACAAGCCCGAGCGTTTGATAACGTGTGTATGGCGCTCGAAGGTTGCTTGCATTACACGCATCCTTCTAGTTCTGGGCCAGAGGTGTGTGTGTATGGCGGTGCTTAGTGTGTGGCGCTCTCACCTGCAAGTCGACATGGGCGACTGCACGTCCCAGCCCCACGTGTCCACGGAGTTGCACGACGTGAACGAAGCCACGTTGGAATCGTGATACGCGGCGGCCCTCGACGACTCGGCGCACTCGTCGACGACGACCCACTTGCCAGCTGCCACTTGGTTCTTGCAAGAGAACGGAAGAGGCTGAAGAGCGACTGCGGATGTGTGCAAATACACAGAGGCCACGAGAGCCGAGACTACTGCCACGCCGACCACGAGCAAGCGGTGGGCGTGCCCCCCCTCAACCTTAGTATTCTCGGTAGTCTCCCCCAGCGCCTCTCGCTTGGCCAACTCCGAGTGGATCATGTGGTCGACAAGGAAGCCCAACCCGAGAGAGATGAAAGTGATGCTCGCGACCCCTCCAGCGTTGCTGGACGCAACGAAGGCGCCCAAGAATCCGGCGAAGAAGAGAGCGGCGGCGATGGCACCCAAACTCTTGAGGCAGACCTTGAGGTCGTCGGGCAGAAGCATGCCGCGCAGGTACCTGCGAGCGAAGCGAGCGTGAGTGTGAGTAACTGAGCGGCGAGCGAGGGTTCACGGAAGACGAACAAGGCGAGAGAGAGCACGATATCTGCTCAATTCGCTCGCTTTTCCACGTTGGAGGAGCAAGGCGAGAGTGAGTGCAGCTGAGCAGAGATCAGCTCGATTCGCCCGCGTTTCCACGAAGGCGATGCAACGCTCAATTCGCTCGCGCTACGTACATCGTCTGGGAGTAGACCTTGCGGCTAACGAGAAAGTAAACGGTCGTGACGACGATCATGTTGCACTTGGGCCAGCCGGGGACGAGCGTGAGCAGGGACTTGGCGTTGCTGGTGAGCCAGATGTGGTGCTGGAGAAGGTACGTCTCGAGGGTCGTTTTCCCAATCTGATGGAGCAAGTCGAGGGAGTAAGAGCGCATTTTGGGGTGGATGTTGCGGAAGAATATGTAGGCGATGAGCGGGATGAAACCAAAGTACGCATTGGTCGTGTTGTACTCTAGCTTGCCGTTCTGGAAGGGGTTCGTGTACCACCAAAAAAAGGCTCCGAAGAGCGGGATGCCGACGGCGGACTTGATGAGCCACTCCTTGGAGGCGGGGAGGGCCTCGACCTTCTTCATCCAGAGGGCGGTGATGGGGTAATTGGCGGCGAAGATCATGCCAATGAAGGTGGACCAGTGGTCGAGCGTGGTCCGGAAGTACCACTCCCACATGGCGCCGCCAGTTGCGCCGACGGTGGGAGTGACCGGAAGGTAGAAGTGGAGAACTTCGAAGATGGGCGTCTTGAGGTCCCACGTGAGGAAGATTACGAACGCGAGGCCGAGGAGCTTGAAGCGGAGCTACCACACACATGTGTGAGCAAAAGGGTCACACACACACACACGTGAACACATGTGTGTGTACACACATGGGTGTGTACACAAATGTGTGAACAAAGAGCGCTGCGGTGTGAACGAAAGGCGCTGGGAGCCGGACGATCAGTTCTTCGCCGGTCTACCTTCGTCACTCTGCTCGCTTCGCTTCGCCTCGCTCGAGCGGCTCACCTGGTACTTCTTGTGGTTCATCGACTCGAACACGTACATGGCGAGGTAGACCATGAAGAAGAAGAACGTGTGTAGGGGGCAGATGTAGTACAGGATATAGGTGTTGTTGAGGGAGAGGCACAAAAAGATGACGAGGAAGTTGAGGCGCCAGAGCATCTGGATGACGCGCGTGAGGGAGAAGTCGCGCTTCAGGTAGAAGAAGGAGAAGTTGCCGAAGCCGGTCATCCACACGTAGCACGTGATCATGATGCGAATGGCATTGTAAGTTTCTTCAGCATGGTAGTAGTGGTAGAGGAGGAAGCAGAACTGCATCCAGCCCTTCCACTCTTCCGTCTGATCGCGGTTAAGGATCGTCGAGTCGGGTGTGTTGGGCTGGGCTTTGGAGAGTGGCTTGTTGGGCTTGAGGGTGAAGTAGGAGACGAGGAAGAGGAGGAGAGTCAGGAACATGAACAGATCCCGGTCATACACTTTGTCCGAGTGCGGGAAGGGCGGGTGGTTCTCGGACGTGTAGCAGAGGAGCAAGATGGCGCCGAAGGACGACGAGGTGGAGAGAAGCGCGGAGATGGACGAGTGGGTGAGGGTCAGGGGTTTTGCAAGTTTCGAGTTTGGGGGGGGAGGGGGGGAGGGGGTGGAGGAGTTAAGATTGGCGAGGTAGGTCCTGGATTGCAGGCAAGCGTTGGCGACGATAAGCGTGCCGAACAGGATCCCCATGGACGTCGACGTGGAGGACATCGCGCGGAGGGAGGGACGCAACGACAATGTCATTGTTCACATCGTCTTTTTTGGCTTTAACTACTAACGAGTGATTGTTAACCTTTCGGTGCGGACATTTTCCAAAACCTCGAGCAGATTGCACGCGCACGATTACATTCATAAGTGGACAGGTTACTACGCTACAGTTGACATTGCTACATTTACTTGTCCCTCCTCGAGTGCCCCCCCCGGTTTCTGGGTGGCGTGAGCCCGGAACTCTCCCTCCTCCCCCCACTTGGACTAATATTGCCCGTGCCTTGTAGGGTCTGTTTCGCACTATTAAGACTTGGCGTCCTGGGCTCAATGGGCGGGAAAGAAATGTCTGGAGCCCCGCCGGTGCTGCCACTCCCCCCTCGTCCCGTGTCGACGGCCATCGATCCTAGACCCCTCATCCTCTTCTTTTTGTCACAAATCCCACCCCCTCGAGGGCTCGCTGATTCCTGCACATCACCGTTGAAGTGGCGCCGCGCCCGTCCACTGTCCTCCCCGGAGTTGCTGCACGTCGGTCCTTTCTTAGCCTCCGCTCTGTTACCCCCCCCACTGCCCCCGATTTTGATCTCCTTGACCTTATTTATAGCATCCGACGTCGGGCTGTTGGTCCCGCTGTTCTCCCCGCTGTTCGTCCGTTCCATGCTCAAAACCCTCACGCGCTCCAGCCGCTCCAGATCCTGGTCGCTGTTCGCGACCGACATATTCCCGTGCCGCCGCCCCGCCGCCCAACCATCAAGCTCGGTCTTCGCCTCAGCCATCATGCAGTGCGTGTGCGAGTGCGACCCCAGCCGGTTTCCCTCGTCCACGGAATCTCTCCTCTCGTCATTGGGAAAGTAGAAAGGGCTATTCGGCTCTGAGTCCGTATGCTTGCTATCCGCCCTCCCTCTCTCAGCCTCATCCTCATCCTCCGACTCCGCCGACAACGGCCTGCTCTCAAGCCACTCCGACTCGATCAGATCCCTCGCCTTCCATCTATCGTCCGGTTCCACCACCAAGCATCCCCTCACAAAGCTCTGCACCGACGAGAGAGCAAAGAGAGTGTCAAAAGAGCGGGAGGAGGTTGGCAACGGACACCAAACACATGTGTGACCAAAGGGGGCGGCGGTGTGAGCAAAGCTCGCGCTTTGCTCGTCGCTCGCATTTCTCACCTGCATCTGCTCGTTCATAACCTTGTCCAGCTGCAACTCCCTCACAGACTCCTCGATGCTGTCAGCGAAATAACTCGGCCGCTTGATGACGTCAAAGACATAGCTCCTCATCCAGTCACTACAAAACGTGTCGTGGCCCAACGTCAACTCCAGCATAATACACCCAATACTCCAAACGTCGACCGCAAGACCGTTGTAACGGCCGCCCCCGATGACCATCTCGGGAGCGAAGAACCCCGGGCTGCCGCAGAACTCAGAGAGCGTCTTTGTGCCCAGGGAAAGGCCTTGCTTGCAGAGACCGAAGTCGCAGATTTGGATGGAGCGGGAGTGAACGACGCCGTCCGGGCCGACCTACGCGGGGGGCAAGGGTGAACAAAGGGAAAGGGTGAATGGAATGGGCCACGAACAAGGTGAACAAAGGGGAAAGGGGAAAGGGGAATGGGGAATGGGGCGCGTCTGCTCATTTGCGTAGCGAGGGAACGCGCTTGCTAGCTCCGGGGAGTCTGAGCTCGATAACGCCCTGCCAGCGCCAGGCTCAGGTCCGCTCGTCTTTTTTCGCTCGCCCGGTCCTCACTCTCGCTCTCCCGGCCCTCGCACTCGCTCTCCCTTCCCACTCACCTTGAGCAAAACATTCTCCGGCTTGAGATCTCGATGGCAAATCCCCCTCTCGTGTAAGTACGCGACGGGGTCGCTAATCCCCCGAATAATCTCCCTCGCAACCTTCGCGTCCACCCCGTCCAAATGGTTGTCGAAAAACTCAAACAGATCCGGCCCGCCCATCTCCACGAACAGGTAGACGTGCTTCGCCGTGAAAATCACGTCGCGGAGCATAATAATATTCCGATGCCTAACCTGCCCCAAAACCGCAATCTCGTTCTGCACCCTCTTCAAACTCAGAACAGTATGTACCTGCGAGGGCGATTCGTGTTAGCTCCTGGGGGATTGGTCCGGGCGTGCCACACACACATGTGTGCCGGGCGCGTAAACAAGGGGACAGCCGTAGTCAGTGCAGCTCGCGGGCGCCACACAGATGCGTGAACAAGGGAGCAGGCCGTTTTGGTGCAGCTCGCCGGCGCCACACACATGAGTCGTCTTCGCTTGCGTCGTCTTCGCTTGTCGTGTTCTGGCCCGCTCTCACCTTTTCCTTCTTCATAATCTTGACCGCCAACGGCACCCCGTTTCCCTTCACAGTCGCCACTCTCACGTCAGCGAACTGGCCCTCGCCGAGGATCTCGTGGATGGAGTACTGGCCGACGCGGGAGGACGTTTCGAAGATGGACGTGTTGGAGGGGTGGATGGTGTCGTAGCCGGGGATCTGAGGGAGGGGGGGTTAGGTGTGGGGGGGGGGGGGGTAATGGGCGAGATATAAACGGTCTCACCTTTTGGGGGATGTATTCCCACATTGTCACGCCGTTGTCGGCTTTCAGGGAGTCCTGTGAAGACGGGGTAGTGGTGTTAGTATAGTTCTTGCCAGTGAATTATGATACAGAGGAGTATGATAGATATAGTTGCTCATAGTGGCTCATGCAGGGGGAGGTTGCTATCCTTCGTTCGGTCCGCTCTCCTCTCACTCACATATTTCTCCCTCAACAGCTTGAACCCGTCATAAAGCTTCTTCTGCTGCCCGCTAAGCAACTTGATCTTCTCCCTCAAATCCTCATTTCTCGTCGCGTACGAATCATTCGCCATTCCCATCTCCTCATTCGCCGCCCTCAACAGCGAGTTCTCCTCCTCCGCCCTCCTCAGCTTCTCTCTCAAACTCTCCCTCTCTCTCCCCCGTACCTCCGTATCTTCCTCCTCCTCATCATCCACATCCTCCACCCCCTCCATCAACTCCCTACTTCCCACCTTATATCCCACCACCCTCCACCCCTCCCCCTCCATCGCTTCCCCAACCATCCCTTCCACCTTGTCACAAACCTCGAGAGTCCGTCTCGCTTCCGTTGTGAGGCCCTTTTTGAGGGCGGCGAGGAGAGCGATTTGGAGGGGGGGAGGGGAGTCAGTGGTCGAGTCATTGCAGGTGGGGGAGGGGGGGGTCAGGATGAGGATTGAGCAGGTGGACATTTGATGGA
>Ga0307985_10001596_pt1 | contig 12752 bp, 15 predicted proteins | sample EllFjometageno80_FD_203155 | JGI IMG/M metagenome (GOLD analysis project Ga0307985, IMG submission 203155) | Marine microbial communities from Ellis Fjord, Antarctic Ocean - #80 | ecosystem: Environmental > Aquatic > Marine > Unclassified | place: Southern Ocean | collected 2014-10-09 | reverse complement strand
CAGCAGTCGGGTCTTGTGGGTGCGGGTGGTGACTAGCGGGCGGCGCTAGGTGGTAAGGTGGGAGGTAAGAGAGTAGAGGATGGGTTGGTTTTGTTGTCCGGTGGGGCGACGGGGTGGAGGGGGGAGGGGGGGGGATGAAGTGCAGCGGGGTAGCTGTACTTGTTGCTGACTTGGTCACTCAGTTGCCTGAGCTCGTAAGAGTCGCCGCGGGAAAGGCGTCAGCTGGAATCTTCTAACCCTAACCCTCTGGAAATTAACCCTAACCCTAATTAACCCTGACCCATATTTGTCCACTGGTGATAAATATGGGCTCATATTTGAATATGGGCATAAACCGGTTTGGACCTTAGGGCCCATATTTGTCTCAGGGGGACAAATATGGGACAAATATGGGCCGTATCCAGCGTCCAGCTTAGGCTTAAATCTTCTAACCCTAACCCTGTTCGTCGAAGCTAACCCGGGCTGAGGCTTTGGCACTCAGTGTGACCCATGAAAGTGCTTCTGTTGGCCATTTTCGTCCCAGATCTCTAGTCCGTGCTCTGCCCAGCCTCAACCGTCAGGCTCCACACCTCTTCATAGTAGTCTGCGATACGTTCCGTGGATAACTAGTCGTCTATGTTACTCTGGAAACTCAACCGCGATCGCCGCGCTGAGTTCCGTTTTGTGGTCGCCGGCCGGGTGGGACTCGTATTTTGCAAGCCCGTCGTCGGCGGGTGCGACTGTGGCCTCGTCGACGTGAATGTGGTACTGCGGGTCTTTTGTAACGGCAGGGGGTATGTACTCGATCGGAGTCATTGCTAAGGGATAGCCGTTTGCGTCTTTGCAGAGAGACACATCAGCAAGGAGACAGGAGTTGCAAGAGCTACAAATATACCGGGGGACCATGTATTTGAAGTCAGCATCGGGAAGAAGCTTTAAGGTGGGGGGAGGAGGAGTTGGTATCGACACTTGGCGCCTGTGGTAGAGCGCATTAACCTCATAGTCCTTGCCTCCATTGGCTTTCCTGCAATCTACACAGTGACAGATCGCCACTTGGGCAATCTCGCCACGGCAGGAGAGGACTGTCTTGCCGCAGGAGCAAGTCACGGTCCAAGAGCTTTCGGCCATGAAGAAGATCAGGGAGGGGAGTTGAGTGGTAGTGTAGCTCGGAGATTTGGTGAGGGCGGTGGCGAGACTTAGAGGAAGGGGCCGGCGTCGTTGCCAGATCGCCTTAAGATCGCCTTTGCGCGCTGCTACCCGATGAGTCCTGTGCGTCTCGCCGCGGCGATGCGTTGCGCATGGCTGCGACTCTAGGTAGTACTGTGAGCGCCTGCCGGAAAGTTGGGTGACGGAACGGCAACGGCACGGACTTACGGCAAAAGGAAGAATCAAGGTTCTCTTTTTGCCGAAAAGGTAGCATTTAATCTAGATCGCGCAAACAAACATCATACCGCGATCCACGCATGGCGGCCCCAAATGGCGACGTCGTCAAAACCATCGTCCCATCATCATTCTCTTCTTCCTCTCTTCGAACGAGCACATGTAAAAGCCAAGTGCTTCGTGTTTCTACTCACCCCTCCCAGCCCCGAGCTGACGGGATACATTAGCAAGTGGTTCCTCTAATCAATTAATGACTCCTTCTCTCTTGAGCACTCTCTTGCTCAGCTTGCTGAAGAACACCTGGTGCACCACGACACCGAGCAGCCTGATACCATTGAAGACCCCGAAGCTATACCAAACCCCGTTCAGGCCGAACTTTGCGACGAGCACCCTCAGCGCAACAAGCGTCCCGCCGGCGGCGACAACGTTGTTGACGGCCAGCGGGAGAAAGTCGCCGCATCCTTGCATGATGCCCTCGCCGATGAAGACGCAGCCGTTGATGATCTGGAGCACGGACGCGACGACGGACGGTATCCGGGCGGCTTCTTGCACCTCCTTCAGCGGGCTGAAGACGTTGATGAAAGGCAGCACGAGCATCTGCGCGGCGCCCAACAGTGACCCCAAAATGAGCCCCCAGCCCTGTAGTTTGCACGGGTGTTAGCGGCCAACTCAATACAACCCACTCGTACAGCGTGAACAAAAAGGGCAAGTGGCGCGAGCAACGCAGCACAGGTTGGACGTAGAGCGCGTGTGCACATATATGCAATCGCACACCGTGTGTGGCCCCGCGCACTCCCTCACCATCAACCTATCAGCAGTGAACTTCGCGCTCAGCTTCCCCTCCTTGACAATCGTAGTCGGGATCAAAAACGCCGCCACGGTGCTAATCGCAAGCAATACGACGCCTCCCAGCTGAAACACTTGCAACGCGATCGAGTGCGCTGCGGCAGTCACGCCTGTGCTGTCGAGAGTTTGCGTCGCGCGTGTCACGGCGAGGAACACGACGTTCAGAGCGACGCTTCGGAGCTGAACTGCGGCGCCACCGATCAGCAGTGGCTTCATGGTCGTGAAAGACGGCAGCCTGAGCTTGGACAGCTTGAGCATGTTGGTCTTGACGAGCATCGTCATGTAGGTAAGGAAGGAGACGAGCTCGGCAATGACAGTGGCGGTGGCGGCGCCGCTGACTCCCCACCCGAACTTGAAGATGAAGATGGGGTCCAGCACGGCGTTGAACGCGTTTGCGAATCCTGATATTTTGAGCGGCGTCATGGTGTCCATCTTGCCGCGGAAGGCGGAGAAGCCGACGATCGAGAGCATGGAAGGGAGGAACGCGATAGCGCGGATGCGCAGGTAGGGGCGGGCGAACTCGAGCGCGGGAGAGCCCCCAGCGAGGACCGCAGAGAGGGCGAGGTCGGTGCAGCAGAGGATGAAGGCGGTGCCCTGCGGGGTACACAACATATAAGTTAGCCAAACACCTATACCTATGTGAACAAGCCACCCACTCTTGTGCGGAAAAGGGCTCTCTCTCAGTCTGTCGCTCTGGGAGTGTTGCTCGTTGCCAGTCGCTCTGAGTCCGCCGCTCACTTGCCCGTCGCTCGAACCCACGCAATCTGTTCTTCGCGCGTCGCTCGTCGCTCGTCGCTCGTCGCTCGTCGCTCGTCGCTCGTCGCTCGTCGCTCGTCGCTCGTCGCTCGTCGCTCGTCGCTCGTCGCTCGTCGCTCGTCGCTCGTCGCTCGTCGTTCGTCGCTCGTCGCTTGGATTCACCATCACGCCTAGGAGAGAAGCAAGGATGATGACCTGCGCCAGCAGATCCTGCGCCTTCTCTAGGTCCCCGGCAGCATAGTACTTGGCGATCAGGGGCGTGGTGACTGAGGGAAGGAATGAGATGAGCCAGAACGCGCTGGTGAAGACTTGGTTGGCGGCGGACTGGCCGGCGAGCGCGAGGGCGTTGCCCATGCGACCCACGAAGAACAGGTCCACGGCGCCAACCAGGGGGTTGATGGCGAAGTTGAGGATGGCCGGCAGAGAAATGAGCAGGATCTTCTTGTCCAGGGTGTCGAAGCGAGGGAGCAGGGAGCCCGACGTTGCGGGTGGAGGGATCGAGGCGCCGCCGAGAGGGATTTTGTCAGGTGAAGGAGGGGGCACTGGAGCTGTCATTCCCAGTGTTGTGGTGGTGGTGGTGGTTCGGCTGATAGTCCTGCGATTTGAGGCAGGCTGGGGGAGGGCTAGTGATTGAGTGCATGCCACCAGTAGCAGGACGAGCAGCAGCGGCGAGAGGTACATCTGTTGGGGTAGGTTAGTGGTTTGCATGTAGCATTGTCAGTTTTTAAGGGGCGGGGGGATCGGCGTTTGCTAGAAATTAAGGCTCGCAAGCAACGTAACGATCGGGTGCATCAGATAAAACCTGATGTAGTCATGAATTCTTGCAACTTACGGCCCTAAATCCTGCAATTTGGCACACCTCTCTGTCCATGTCAGCAGCTTTATTAGTTTGCGCGCACGCACGAGAGTGACTGATGCGCCACAACACCTCTCCCGGGTCGCTCACACAGCGCCCCGACATAGCCGATGCCAAACGTCGTCGTTGAAGGCCGTTAATCCACACCCTGGAACAGAATACCATGGAACTGCATACCCTTCAACAAATGCTGCGTTCATGATAATGGCTTGTAGCGCGTTCATGGTTGCGCTACATTGCGGCTCGGCTTGCCGCGCAAAGCTGTCCACGCAACGATGGCGCAAGTGTACCCCCAGCCCCGCGTCTGTGTACTCTGTACACACACGCTTGGGTTGTTGCAGCTTCGTGAGGACGTGAGGACGTGAGGACAGTGAGGATCCTGTTCTGAGGGGTCTTTGCTCAACTCCTCGCGCTTCACACGACACCAAACAGACGACACACACTCTACCAATACACTAAGGCAAACTCTCGTTCACAAGCTACGCCCCTGCCCCTGTGTCAAGCCCATCAAGTCGAGCTAGTTCTATTGCAACCTGTGCTCCTTTTAATCCATTTTACATCGGGCTCGAGTGAGAGTTCATAACTCGTCGAACACAGATGGACACCGCCACTGGACTAGACTTTGGAAAGCTGCTGCAGCAGCACATCACGAAGTACACGCCCCCCCTCACATTCACACAAGCTCCGTCGCCACCGCCGTGTTCCGACCTGCCTCCCTCCCAACCCCCCACTCTCCCCCCCTGCCTCCCCTCCTGCCTCCCCCCTACATCCCCAGTCACTAACACCAAACCCCACATCAACCCTTACGACTCGGACTCATCTGCTGCGACCCCGGTACCATCTCATCAATTGCGCCGGGATGCCGCTGCCCAGCCCCAGCGGTCCAGCCTGACTGATAAGTTGTACTCTAAAGCCCCTGAAGGCTATGATGATGATGATGATGATGATGATGATGATTCCCTGACACCCCCTCGCGGCAGATCCAAGACGCCGCAGCCCCACGACGTGTCGAGCGTGCTGCTTGCTCTGTCCTCCTCGCGCAACGCCACCTGGTCCCCTCCACCACCCTCACAAGAGGAGAGAGACTACGAGAGAGACTACGAGAGACACAACAGCGCCACTAAGAAGGGAAGCAGCAAAGCCTACGCCCGCGCTCGAACTCAGTCAGTTGGAAGCGCGCCCATGTCCTCCCGCGCGCTCCAGGACGCTCAGAACGCCACCTCCGCGCTCCTCCCTGCGGCCGGCTTTCCCCAAGGCTGGATGTTCACGGTGGCCTGCAGACTTGCGGACGGTGAGTGGTGAAGGCACACGCAAGCCGCTGGCGGCGAGCACGCATACAACCTTGTTTCGTCTGTGTGAGCGCCTTGCTGTGAACGCGTTGCGCCGTTGCGTTGCGCCATACCGCCCTTCTTATCACACCGCCTCCGCCTTTGTTCACACTTGTGTGGCCTTTGTTCACCCATGTGTGTGTGTGTGTGTGTGTAGGCAAGGTCAGGGCAGACAAGTACTGGCAAGGTCCCGACAACCGGCGGTATCGCTCCTTCAAGCAGATCGAGACGGCCAACGCTGGAATCCAGTACTGCCGCGACACGTTCCTCAAGGGTGTCCAGGCTGAGATCAACTCGCTCACCAACCGCATGCGAGCGCACGATCCGACTCTGGTGGACACCACGCCGAGAGCGCCAACGTCAAGGTCCCGCTCCAACTCGCTACACACGAGCCACAATTCGACGCCGCAGCCCGCACCTCCCCGCCCAGTCGCGCCACCCTCGAGTTCCGCCGCCCACGCCCACGGCACACGCGCCCGTTCCTGCTCCCTCCCCTCCTCCATGCTCCTCAACAACAACAACAACAACAGCAACAAGAACAATGCCCTCCCGCGGTCCCCTGCTGCTGCCTCCACCGCCTCGTCTGTCCCCTACAACGCGGACGACCACCCCCTCCATCTAGCCCCCGCCCTCCTCAACACCCTCGTCCCCCATCCCAAAACAATCCACGGCCGCTGTTACGTCATCCGCCACCCCAACAGGACACCTGACACCTGCCTTGCGTTCGAGTTCCACCCCGACCCCGACCTGCACCCGAACGACCAACAGCCGCGCACCGTGACGGAGGAGGCCGCGTGGGGCGCTGCGATCGCCGTGGAGCTCATATTCCAGCGCAACACTGGCATCCCGGGTCAAATTTCAACCGCCCAGGTGAGCTGCAAAGCATGCGAAAGGCCAGCGGATGAATGCGAATACGGCGAGGCTGAAATCACATTGTTCACGCATGTGTGGTCCCGTTTTCGCTTGCTCGCTGCGAGTCGCGACGCGAACGAAACGGCGCGACGTGCGAACCAGTATCGGCCGAGAGGCTCAAAACGCGCTACGAGCGGCTCAAAACGCGCTACAAGCGGCTCTGAACAACCTGCTCTAAACGAGCTGCTCTGAACGCTCTTGTTCACACCGCTGCCTCCATTGTTCACACGTGTCTGTGGGCTCTTGGTCACATCGCCGCTTCCTATGCTCACACATGCGTGTGGCACACCGCTGCCTCCTTTGTTCACACGTGTGTGTGGCACACCGCCTTCCTCCTTTGTTCACACATGTGTATGGCAGGGCAAGTGGTCGTTCGCCCGCCCGACTACGTGGGCTCTTCCGTCCACCATCACAACGACGTCCCATCCACGCCCCACGATCACGCTCGCGATCCGCGGCTTCGTGCTGCGAATTATGGCCGGCGCAGCGCACGACACTGTGACTGTTAAGTGCTTGAAGTGGCTCGGGAACCCAAATAAAGACGAGGGGAAGGGGGGGAAGAGGAAACGGGGTAATGAGCAGGCGAGCGGGACCCCGCCATTTGCAGTGCGGAGGGGAGAGGCGGTTGATCTGGGGGCTGTCACTGCGACGTTCACCAAGAGAACGCGGAACGTACAGCTCTTGAGGGACTTTGTTCACGGGAACGAGACGACGGCCGCGATCAGCACGCCGCACTCGAGGTTGACGGACGCGGTGTACGCCGTTGGCGAGGACGAGGGGGCGGGGGGGTCGCCTGATCTCATCAGCTGCTTCTGCAGGGACGACAGCTTGTCGCCGTTCAGGGGGGTGAGGAGCAAGTACCCAGAGCTGCGGGATACAAAAGAGCTGGCTAAGCCGAACAAGGACAGGTACCCGATGGGGGTGTTCGCAGCCAACAAGTGGTCATCACACCCACAGCCCAAGAAGAACGAGCTGGAAGCCGAGTGGGACAAGCTGAGCAGGGAGGAGCAGGAGTGCTTCGAGGCGGCGAGCAAGACAGAGAAGAGGGAATACGAGCAGGAGCTCGTGGTTTACGAGGAGTGGTGTAAGATCAGGAGCAACAAGGCCGACTCCGGCGGGCTCTGCACGATCGAGATGGATCCGGTGACGGGCAATTTACACCTGCTGCTCTCGGACCTGACCCTCAACGTGTATGACGAGGTTGAGCTGTTCTTGGACGTAGGAGCTGTCGACTGCGTGTTTTTGGACGAGGCCAGTGCTGACGACGAGTTCGAGTTTAAGGGCTTCAGCGAAGATGAGCTGCTCGACGCGGTGGCGCTTCTGGAGGAGCTGGGGGAGGCGGGAGGGCTGAGCGATTTGGCGCACTCCAAGCTGCTCATTGCGACCAGGGCGCTGAGCGAGTTTTTGGTCGTCGACGAGGGCGGGGCGGAGGAGGGGGGGGCGACGGACGTGGAAGCACCGTCGCCGGTCGAGTTTTCAGCCAAGCTTTCTGCCGACGTGACCAATCTACTAAAGGAGGTCGAAAAGGAGAGCACGAAGAGAGGCGCGAACAGCGTCAACTCGGTTTCTTCCGGAAGCGAGAAGATGATGGACGAGTAATTTACAACTGTAGTTGCTATGGCGATGTTTACGATTAGGCACTTCGCTTCGCTCCCATAACACGACAATCAAACGCTGTCCCATAGTGCTACTTATTAAGTCCGTTCTATTTCTGTTCAAGACCAACCATTATTATCGTCGATTAGCTCTCAGCCGCCGATACAGCTGCTTGTACCAGGCACACTGACCAGGTTTTAACTGTGTTGCAAATTGGCCGGTCGATACAGGCTGAGAAGGCCTCAAGATGGGTTTCCGTCAGGTACCGGAAGATAACCACCGTTGGGGGTCCTACAAAGCGCAATATTTCGGCCTTAATGTCCGCCACTAGAAAACCTCTTTGAAAATATTTTTTGAGTGGTTTCATCGGCACTGGCATCAAAAATTACTCGTTGATAGGATCGACGTTGGCTTCTCCGAGGGTCGCTAGGCGTGATTTGGCGTTCTTTTGGATGAACTCGTCACAAGGAACACGAAGAAGTAGCTCGGAATCGGCCGTAAAAGAGAAGTACGAGTGTACACAAATCCTGTGTGTTGAAAGGTTTAGTGAAGAAAAAGACGAAAAAGTCGTAACGTGACAAGAGCTGACCACCGCAGATGAGCTCGGCTGTGGGGGAGGAGAAAATCCTTCTAGGGCTTCGAAACACGCTCTATCTTGATCCGTTTGAAATACTTCTAAACTCGGCCGTGCGCGTAAGTGGTAAACATTACTTTTGCCGTAACCCGTCAAACCTATCTAGCGCAATCGGATCGAGGTAGCCCTAATAAAAATATGCCCCGAACCACCAACCACTTTTTCGCACGTACCTACCCCCGATGGTCAGCACAACCCTAACCCTCGGACACACGCACTGAAACGAGCTTGTACAGTGTACAACTGTACAGTCGTAATTTTTTTCTTTCTCACGGCTTCATTCTTCGGACGCCGTCGCTTTTCTTCCACCGATTTCTATTCGTCGCCAAACACATACATGGCGGACTCGTGGAGCGAAATATCCGCGGACTATGAGCTTCTCGTTGAGCCTTTCACGTCCTCATTCACTGCCGAGCTACTCTCCCTCACTAAAATCTCAGGTGCCTCAGTTCTGGATGTAGGCTGTGGCCCTGGAACAGTTGCCATGCAAGCCCTCGCCGGCGGGGCCACTGAAGTTGCAGCTACGGACTATGCTTTGGGCATGGTGGAGCGGGTGATAGAGCGGACTAGCGGCAAGGTGCAGGCCGTGTGCGCTCCCGGAGACGAGTTGCCGTCTGATTGGGAGAAGAGGTTTGATGCAGTAGTGTCCTGTTTCGGAGTCATCTTTTTTCCGAATGTTGTTGCTGGACTCAAGGAGATGCATCGGTGTTGCAAGCCCGGGGGTGCTGTTTTAGTGAGCGCTTGGGGCTCGGCAGCGGAAACTGCTGCGTTCCGCATATTCCCCACGGCGTTGGCAGACCTCGGCCTACAAAGTCCTGACCCGGCGAAAGCCAGAGCCGACGGCTCACCCTTATCCCTCACAACGCTGCTGGAAGAGGCTGGGTTCGAGAACGTTCAAGTGCACGGGCCGGTTACTCGGCAGCTGCGAGTGGTTGATGGGGCGGCGTTTTTCGACAGGTTCGCGAGAGGAGCGCCAGGGACGCGCAAGGTACGAGTGCTGCGCGCACGCACACCGTCGGTCCAGAACTTAGGAGGCGGTATGAACGCGGTATGAACAAAGGAGGCACGTTGAGCGAGTTGCAAGGCTAGCGAGTTTCAAGGAATGAACGGCGAGCGAAAGCGCTATTTGCGAGAGCGAGGCTTGCAGCGCGCTATTTGTGAGTTAGTACAAGACCTAACAATCGCTCGCGCTACTGCTCGCTCGGTGCTCTCTCAAACAAAGCCCCCTGTCTCGCTCCTAACAACTCACCAGTTGCTGAAGACGCTGACCGCTTCGCAGCGATGCTCGCTGAAGGAGCGGGTGGTTGCGCTGGTTGAGGAACGGTGCGGGAGCGGCGCAGTCGAAATTCCAGCGTCCTGCTACTTCGCTGTAGGTAAAAGAGCCCAGAAATGAGTCGCACGCCCTCGCCTGTGTGCTACTTCGCTTTAGGTAAAGAGCACTATTTGTCGATCAAATGGGTCACACAGTCATGTTATTAGCTGCCCATCGCAAACTTTCCTTGCTTGGCGAGGGCGTTTTGATCTCGCTCACTGCCACCCTCGCTTCCTTCTTCCCCGTCCCTCTCTTCTCCTTCTTCTCCTTCTTCTTCTCCTTCTTCTTCTTCTTCTTGCTCGCGCTGACATTGGCTCCCTCCATTCTCTCAATGTACTTCTCCGTAACTTCGATCATCTCACTCTCCAAACTCCCCGCGGTCCCCGCGGTCCCCACGCTCCCGTCGTCCTGCACGAGCGAAGCGAGTGTTAGGAGGGGGGGGGGGGTGAGGCGAGAGTAAAACGTAGAGAGCGAAGCGAGCGTGCTTGCGAGCTTGCTTGCGAGCGTGCTTTACTAGCGCGTTGCGCCTCATTCGTGTGTGCATGCTTTGCTCGCGGCCTCACCTGCACAGGCCCAGGCCCACTCTTGTGCGGCAACAAACTCTTCGTAACCTCCCTCTCGATCTGCGCAGTCTGCGCGTCAATCTTGAACTCCTCGCCCTGCTCCCCCACGCCGCCCACGCTGTCCTCCAGGCTCGCGTCTGCCAGCTCCTGAATCGTGTGCGTCTTCACCGGCGACTCCGCCGTCCCGGGGGACGACAGCAAAACCAGATCGCCGGCGAGCGACATCCGAGCGCTCGCCAACATGTCCGAGCACACCTGCAGCCCCACAACGCCCTCGTTAACGTCGCTCTTGATGACTTTGCTCGGAGTGAGAGACGCGAGCCGCGATGCCTTGGTAAGGGCGAAAATGTCGCTCCTTAGCCGCTCATTCTCCAACGTGAGCAGGTTATTCTTGGAAGTCACCGCGGCAATCGTTGACGCGGCGTGGTCGTAAACCGTCTGCGTAATCGCGCGCACGTCAGCCTGCGTCAGGAGGCTCGAGTGTCCACCTTGGTGTCCAGATTGATGTCCATCATTCCAGTATCCATCATCCTCCTCCTCATCCTCAGGGTTGCTGCTGTTCACAACATCGTCCAGATTGATCGTTGCGCAGTGCCCGAACAACTCGTACAGCTCTTGGTGCTTGTCCAGCTGCAGCCTAAGTCGGGCGTTGGCGGCGTTTGTGCTGGCAATTCGGTCCTTGAGCAGTTTGAAGTTGGTGTTTAGGACTGAGATCTGGGACTGAAGGAGGTGCTTGGGAAGGGTCACGGTCTCGGGGGGGAGGGACGCGCGAGGGGGGGAGGCGGGGAGGGGCATGTTGGAGGAGGAGGGAAATGAGCTATGCATTTTGTTTGCCCATTTTGTACACGTTCGAGGCTCTGAGCGGTGCTGTGACGCTCTGTAATTTCACATGTGTTTATTTCGACATGAACGTCTGTTGTTGTTATACTACCTGTTTGGTAAACGGGTTGAAATTCGGAATCTCGTCCCCATTACTTCCGTGACTGGCGCTGCTCGCGATGTTGGCCATGGGGCTGCTCAAATTGAGATTCTTCGATCTCTTGAACTTGTTCGAGAAGCGCAGCTTCAAGCTCTTGGTGTGCACCGAGCTGAGGAAGCTCCAAGTGATGATGAAGGCGGGGATGAGCTCGGGGATGTGGTAGAAGCAGAGCGGGTAGATTATGGTGTCGACGGTCTGCCACGGCGTGCTGTAAGAGAAGGGGGGGAAAGGGAGGGTGAGTGAGTGGCGAGCATGACAGGCAGGCACAATGCGCCACAGGCAGGCACAGTGAGGCGTGACCGCATCGCGTGTGATCAGCGCCCTTCGCTTACCTGTGCTCGCCAGTGATGGGCGTCCAGCTGGAAACGAGCGCGCGTATAGTGAAGCATAAGAAGAGAGACCAACTCGTCGCGATAATCTTGGGCAGCACGACGTTCTTGATGTTCTCCGCCTCCTTCTCGCTCGTCGTGCTCGCGCTCTTGACGCGAGACTGCGGAGCTGCGATCGTGTTGCGGAGCTTCTTGCCGATTGTTATGGACATGCCGAGGACAACCACGAAGCTGAGAACAGGCGTGTTAGCAGATATAGATGTTAGCAGATAAAGAGATACAGCATGGCAGATATATCTGATACGGCATAGCAGATATTAAGATACAGCAGACGCCAACGCCTCCAAATAAGATACCTCCATGGTCGGTGTGAACAAGGGGGTGACGTGTTTGATCGGCGTGTTTGTGGTGAGGCAAAAGAAGATACTCGCTGTTCGGCGCGCGTGCTCGTGAAAAGGCCCCTGCCTCGCTTCGTCGGGCTCCTCGCTGAGCTGGTCTCGCGGTTGCTCTCGCGTTCGGCGGTTGCTCTCGCGTTCGGCGGTTGCTCTCGCGTTCGACGGTTGCTCGTGAATTCTGCTCTCCCAGTGAGCAGCTCTGATCTCCCGGCGTGCAGCTCTAATCTCCCGGTGTGCAGCTCTGCTCTCCCGGTGTGCAGCTCTGCTCTCCCAGTGTTTGGGTATCCTGTTGTCCAGACTCACCTGAGGGCCAACAGCAACTGATTAATGCGGTACATGTCGTCGACCTTCGCGTTCTCCTGGCTTCTCGTCGTGGCAAATACGGCGATGTAGAAGAAGCCGTTCAGAAAACCGAAGAAGTACTTGGCGTACTTGACTGGCTTCCGGTCTCTGAGAGTCTGGAACATTAGAACAGTCTTGTACCATCTGAAAACCATGCAGGAAACGGCAGTTAGCTGGAGGAGAGTGGAAAGCCTAGAGAAGAGCTTCCACGCAAGCGCGTCGTCTAGGTCGTGTACTTTGGCCATCATCCAAACGGCCCTAAAGAGCTGTGATAAGAAGAAGAGTCCTAGAACAAGGGTGGGATGGGACCGCTTCAGAAGGAAGTGGTTCTCGTACATGCCGTAGAGCAGGAAGATGGCGTTGAAGACGTAGAGGGCGCTGGAGAGGCCCCAGACGAACGGTGTGGCCAGCTGAGACGGCATCGTGAGAGAGAAGGGGAACGTTAAAAACTGGAAGTTTGGGTACAGTGTAGGATTTGGGCTGTTGTCGTTTGGGCGCGTTGGATTTGCCACAGCAGTGGGGACGGGGCAGGAGACGGGGGGGGC
>Ga0307985_10001595_pt1 | contig 12753 bp, 12 predicted proteins | sample EllFjometageno80_FD_203155 | JGI IMG/M metagenome (GOLD analysis project Ga0307985, IMG submission 203155) | Marine microbial communities from Ellis Fjord, Antarctic Ocean - #80 | ecosystem: Environmental > Aquatic > Marine > Unclassified | place: Southern Ocean | collected 2014-10-09 | reverse complement strand
GAATTAGTTCTAACATATTAAGAACGCCACTTTTTTATTCCACGTATTTAAGTGACCTCAACAAAGGAGAAGTCTATTTAAAACTAGAAAGCGAACAATATACAGGCTCATTTAAAGCAAGAGGTGCACTGAACAAAGTGTTAAAGTTGAGCGCAAAAGAAAGAGAGAAAGGCTTAGTCACTGCCTCCACAGGAAACCATGCCCAAGGCTTTGCTAGGGCACTGACAATCACAAAAGCAAAGGGCACCATATTTTTACCAACTAATGCGGAGCCTTCAAAAGTGGATGCGCTAAAATATTATGATGCAAATCTTGAGTTCTTTGGTGACAACCCCTTATCAGCTGAACTTCACGGTAAAAAAATAGCAGCAGCCACTGATCAAATATGGGTATCTCCCTATAATGATCTAGATGTCATTGCTGGCCAGGGCACTATTGCCTCAGAAATCACTTCCGAAATCGATAATATCGATTCCGTTTTTGGCTGTATTGGTGGTGGAGGAATGATGTCAGGAGTTGGTTCATGGTTCAAGGCAGTAAGTCCAAATACTAAAGTCATAGGCTGCCTACCGACTAATTCCCCAGAAATGTACCTGAGCGTTGAAAAGGATGAAGTTGTGATGTTGGATGAATACATAGACACCCTTTCGGATGGTTCAGCAGGAGGGCTCGAGGAGGATTCCATCACCTTTGACATTTGCAAAAAAGTAATTGATCAATACGAATTGGTGAGTGAAGAGGACATTGCGGCAAAAATCAAATATATGGTGGATAAGCACCATAAGATCATTGAAGGTGCAGCTGCAGTCGCCTTAGCCGCTTTCATGAACAGTGCTTCGGAGTTCCAAAACCAAAGAGTAGTCATTGTCATCTGCGGGGCCAATATTACTACAGACAAACTGAAAGGACTGATTTAATAATTACACAGTAGGGTGACTTTCATAAAAGGGGGGTATTATTCTTGACCAAACAATACTGCTATGTCTATTCCAAGCATCCAGACGAACAAACCCACAACCAGGGCTTCAATTAAACCCATTTTGGGTTCCTACTTTGGAAACAAAAAATAAAAAAAAACAGAAGTAAGCAGACCAATAAAATTTAAAATCTAATTTTTCGTTAATTTGAACGAAATGAAATGGTTACTGCTTGTATTTCTGTGTTTACCCATGATCGCTTACTCGCAATCTGGTACCAACGCTGTACAAGACACCCTAAAGAAGCCTGACCTAACACTTCAAAAAGAGCTGGAAGAAGAATTAGAAGCGGTGGAATTAAAAGTCAAAAAGAATACATTCTTTGGGGAAAAAGTAAAACCAAGCTGGACAAGGAATATAGAAAGAGACAAGGTAGTTATTGAAGAATTCTACATTTTCAAAGAGCCTGTTTCTGTTAACAAATACATGCAGACAATCTATGTTCATGATAAAGCTCGGAACAAAGTAAGAGGAGTAAAAGTCACGAACAAACCAATGGAACTGGTTTTACATGGTCCTTATCAAAAATTTGTAGATGATGTGCTCATTGAAGAAGGGATTTTCATGTATGGTGCCAAACACCAACGCTGGGTGCTTATGGACCAAAATCAATTACTGCTTAGTAAAGAGCATTTTCATAAAGGTTGGTATCGTGATTCCGACATTTCCTATTATGATATAATTGAAAAAACTGTCGTAAAAGAAGTAATTCCAATTCAATACGGTAAACGAGAAGGAGCTTATTATTATTTCTTTTCGAATGGTAAAATGGCTGCGAAGGGTCGTTATCAATTCGACAAGCGAATAGGCATTTGGGAAGAATATTATAATACGGCAAGGACAACCATAAAACGCGAGATTCAATATCCAAAAGATGCATTTGATGAAACACAACCATTCATAAGAAAAGAGTGGGACAATCGAGGTAATGAAATTTATTCATCACCTAAAATTAAATCAGGTCGTTAGTAAAAAGCATCTTTAAAATGTTTGACTTCTATGGCAGAACCCTTTTTGGTCAGCGCTATAATATCAAATCTAATATCACCAGTCCAGTCTTTTTCAATCATAAAATTCTCGGCAGTAACAATTATTGAATCCTTTTGATTTTCAGATACGAAATCTTCTGGTTGGCCAAAATCTATCCGACTTCTTAACTTCACCTCTATAAAACACAACAAATTATCTAGTTTCATGATAAGATCAATCTCACCTCTTTTATGTCGATAATTTCTACCTAACAATTGATAGCCTTTATCGGATAGAAATTTTTCTGCGAATTTTTCTCCTTCTTTTCCCTTGGACTTCATACATTAAAGAGGTGTGGAAATCAATTTAAGCATTAAAATCTATTATCTTCACCGTCTTATTTAGACAAACAATGCTCCCAAAAATAAATCCTACCGACACCGCTTCATGGAAGGCACTGAAGTGTCATTTTGAAAAAATGAGTAAAACTCATTTGAGAACTCTATTCTCCAATGACTCAAATAGATTTTCGGCCTACTCTGTACAGCACGATGATTTACTTATCGATTATTCAAAGAATTTAATCGATGATGAGACAATGAATCTTTTGCTAGACCTCGCAAAAGAAGCCAAATTAAAAGATGCCATTGATGCCTTTTTTAATGCGGAAAAAATCAATGAAACCGAAGGAAGGGCTGTAATGCATACAGCACTTAGAAACATCTCTGGCAAACCAGTGATTATTGATGGAAAAGATGTGATGCCGCAGGTAAAGGCAAGCCTTGCGCAAATAAAAAAATTCTCAGATAAATTGTCTTCGAGCGAGTGGAAAGGCTGTACAGGGCGCCCGATCAAGAACATAGTAAATATAGGAATAGGTGGTTCCGACTTGGGACCTGTAATGGTTTGCGAGGCTTTGAAACATTATAATACAAATGGGATCACAGCCTATTTTGTTTCTAATGTAGATGGAACGCACATGGCCGAAACACTTAAAAAGATCAATCCAGAAGAGACTCTTTTTATGATTGCTTCGAAAACATTTACTACCCAAGAGACCATGACCAATGCGCATTCTGCACGCCAGTGGTTTTTGTCTTCAGGTCGAAATGCTGATGATATAGCCAAGCATTTTGTCGCAATCTCAACAAATATTGAAGCGGTAGAGGAATTTGGGATCGCCAAAGAGAACATGTTCGTCTTTTGGGACTGGGTTGGCGGTAGGTATTCACTTTGGTCTTCAATCGGGCTACCAATTGCATGTACGATTGGATATGAGAATTTCGAAGCGCTGCTAACTGGAGCACATGAAATGGATGAACATTTCCAAAATACTACCTTTGACGCTAACATTCCCGTTTTATTAGGACTAATAGGAATTTGGTACAACAATTTCTTCGAAGCTGAATCCGTAGCTGTCCTCCCTTATGATCAATACCTCCATCGTTTTGCAGCTTACCTACAACAAGCTGATATGGAGAGCAATGGTAAGTCCGTAGATCGTGAAGGACAGTCAATAAATTATCAGACAGGGCCAATCGTTTGGGGGGAACCCGGCACAAATGGTCAACATGCATTTTATCAGTTAATTCATCAAGGGACAAAGATCATTCCTTGTGACTTTATAGCTTCGGCCAATAGTCTGAACCCCTTAAGTGACCATCATAATAAATTAATGTCCAATTTCTTTGCTCAAACTGAAGCATTGATGAATGGAAAAACTGAGAATGAAGTCAAGACCGAACTGGCGCGAGACGGAAAAACCTCAGCGGAAATCAAAAATTTACTGTCTTTCAAAGTATTTAAGGGTAATAATCCTTCCAATTCTATTCTGGTGAAAGAATTAAATCCTAAATCCTTGGGTAAGTTAATTGCAATGTATGAGCACAAAATATTTGTCCAAGGGATAATATGGAATGTCTTTAGTTTCGATCAGTGGGGAGTCGAGCTCGGCAAAAATCTTGCTAAAAATATTTTGCCAGAACTTCTAAATGAACAAGAGGTTAACGATCATGATTCCTCCACTAATGGCTTAATCAATACATTCAAAAAATTCCGTAATTAATGACCGCACCTGATCTTTACCCACTAAAATTCAATACCATATTTAAGGAAAAAATATGGGGTGGAAGTAAAATCAAAGATGTCCTTGGAAAAGACTTTGCTCCTCTAAAAAACTGTGGTGAAACTTGGGAAATTAGCGGAGTAGAAGGGAGTTTGTCTGAAGTCTCAGATGGTGCTCTTAAAGGAAAAACGCTTCCTGAATTAATTGAAATCTATCAATCCGATCTCGTTGGAACAAAGGTCTATGAACAGTATGGAAATGAATTCCCCTTGCTTATCAAATTTATAGATGCTGCCCAAGACCTATCCATTCAAGTGCATCCGAATGATGAATTAGCTAGAGAGCGACATAACTCTTTAGGTAAAACTGAGATGTGGTATATATTTCAGGCAGATGAAGACTCCAAACTCATAGCTGGATTTAATAAACAGACATCGAAAGAAGACTACGTCAGACACTTAGAAGAAGGTACCTTAAGTGAAATTCTCAATGAAGAAAAGGTAGCAGCTGGTGATACATTTTTTATCCCAGCAGGCAGGGTACACACCATTGGTAAAGGGCTTCTTTTAGCAGAAATTCAGCAATCGTCAGATGTAACTTATCGCATATACGATTTTGATCGGAAAGATGATCAAGGGAATAAAAGAGAACTGCATACTGAAGCTGCGCTCGATGCAATTGACTATAATTTTTATCCAGAATATAAAACATTAATTAAAACTGAGAAAAATCAGGCAGTTGAACTCGTAAAATCGCGGTATTTTGAAACCAACATTTTGCACTCTGAAAGCACGATTTCAAGGGACCTTTCATCCATCGATTCTTTCATAATTTACACCTGTATAGAGGGTGAGGCTGAAATCGAAACTTCGGGACTAAGCGTAAAATTATATATGGGAAATGCAATTTTAGTACCGCGAAAGTTAAATAATTTGACTTTGAGGACTAATTTAAGCTTCAAAATATTGGAAACATTTATACGATGATCTATCATTGCATATGGCTGGAAAAAAGAACATGAAAAATTTTCAGGCTACGTTTTTGAATATGAAAGATCAAAACGTAACCAAGAAAGAGTTTCTAGCACGCAATCATATGTCTGCAATGAGAAAAGCTAATAGACAAATTAAGAAGTACATTCGTGTATTGTCTGTTGACGAAATCGCAAATAGTAAGATGTCGGCTTAATGTGTGAGCTGAGTATTGTGTGTGTGTAGCATGAATTCTAGCATAAATAAAAAAGTAAACATAATTCGCCTTGGTAATATTGATTACCAAGAGGCATGGGATTATCAAGAATCGCTGTTCAAAAAAACTGTTGATGTAAAAATTGACAACAGAAAGAAAGCTGACCTAAACCTTGATTCCTCAACAGAAAACTTTTTGATTTTATGCGAGCACCCCCATGTTTATACTCTTGGTAAAAGTGGGTCTCTTGATAATTTACTATTAGACAGCAAAGGTCTAAAAGACCATGACGCCACTTTTTACAAAATCAACCGCGGCGGTGATATTACTTACCACGGCCCAGGACAAATCGTTTGTTATCCAATAATTGATCTCGAAAATTTCTTCACCGATATCCATAAATACTTAAGGCTATTAGAGGAAGCTGTAATTCTCACGCTTAAAGAGTACGATGTTGACGCAGGCAGAATTGAAGGACTTACTGGCGTTTGGGTAGATTATCGGCCTGGCGATGCCAATCCTAGAAAAATTTGTGCAATGGGCGTAAAATCTAGCAGATGGGTGACAATGCATGGTTTAGCCTTTAATATTAATACAGACCTATCTTATTTTAAACATATTATTCCATGCGGAATTGATGACAAGGCCGTCACTTCCTTAAACAAAGAACTAGGTCATGACGTATTAATGGAGGAGGTAGAAGGTCGTCTTATTAATAATATTTCACGAGCTTTCGAAATGCAATTACTAAATAGATGAAAAAATCAAAACTGGCCATTACACTTTTGCCATTATTTTTGATTTTTGCGATCGTCCTGTTTTTCAATTCCTACGAAGATGAATCATTCATAAACATTCCTCAAAAGGATAAACACCGTGGGGTTTGTTGGGTCGCTGGACCAATGGAGGTAAATGCAGCAGCTTTAGAAACCTTAGTTGATCATAATGTAAATTGGATCTCACAAACTCCTTTTGGTTGGCAAAGAGGATTCGACAATCCTGAAATAGGAACAAATCATAAATCCAGAAATGAAACCTCTCGTGTATGGTGGGGAGAACGTGACGAAGGTATCCAAACAACCACAAGAATGGCCAAAAAGGCCGGTATCAAAACCATCCTAAAACCTCATTTATGGCTCAATGACAAGGATGGAAAATGGCGTGGTGAAATCAAAATGAATTCCGAAGCAGATTGGAAAAAATGGTTTGAAGAATATACCAATTTTATACTTCACTACGCAAAACTTGCTGAAGAAGAAAATATTGAAATGTTCTGTATAGGAACAGAATTGCATCAAACATGCATCGAAAGAGATGAAGATTGGCGACTATTGATTTCCAAAATAAGAAAAGTGTATTCAGGTGACCTTACCTATGCTGCAAATTTCAGCGATGAATATCAAGATGTTCGCTTTTGGGATGAATTAGATTATATCGGTATCCAAGCATATTTCCCTCTGGTAAAGGGAGAACAACCTAGTTTAGAAGAAGTACAAGAGGGCTGGAAATCTCCGATTAAAGCCCTTCAAAAATTTTCAAACAAACACAAAAAGCCAATACTGTTCACTGAAGTTGGATATAAAAGCACTAAAGACGCAGGGATCGAACCATGGATTTGGCCGTCAAGAGAGGGTGTGGGTAAAAGAAAAAACATTCACTCAGAAGAGACCCAAGCGGTGCTTTATGAAGGGCTTTTTTCTGAGGTTTGGGATCAACCTTGGTTAGCTGGTATCCACATTTGGAAATGGTACCCGGGCGATAACACTTCAAACAGAAGAAGGCAGCAAGAGTTTAATATCGATTTCACACCTCAAAATAAAATGGCTGAGGACGTAATATCAGATTGGTTTAACAAAACGAAATAAAAAAGGGATAAGCTAATAGGCTTATCCCCTCAAAATTATTTATCCCAAAAATCAATTATCATCGGCACCTGCATCCACCCAAGCAGCGATTAAGTCAACTTGCAGTTGCGACAATCCAGGGCTTCCAGCGGGAGGCATTGTTCCAGCCCCAGTCCTTATTTTAATTCTGGCCGCTCTTGCTGAAATCTCAGCATAACCATTTAAAGTAAATCCTGGAGAACCTCCAGCCACATGACAACCAGAAGTTGCACAACGGGTCTGTATAATTGGCGCTATATCAGCAGCAAATGATGCCGACAAAACTTCATCAATAACAAAAGTAAAATTCGCAGAACACCCTTCAATATCTACTACAGCAACCGTGTAGGAACCAACAGCCAAATCATTAAAAATATTACTACTCTGTGCTGTTCCTGAATTTAGGGCATAGGTTTTACCTGAATTACCCCCAGCGGTCGATATTGTCACACTCCCAGTTGGACTATCCACTTGAGAATCTGATGTTTCAACCGTTATGGTAATTGGGGTGGCACAAGGGTCTGAAGGTGTCTCATCATCTCCACATGCAACCATAAAAAGCGCCATGACCATAGCACCGAAATAATATATTCGTTTCATAGAATTAAATTTAGATTTTAGTAAAAAAGGAACAACACATACCATCCATTCGCCTACTTATTGAAAAATTAAGAGTACTTTATTTCCAGTAAAATTGTTCGACTAAAATGAATTGAGCAATACTTACTTGTTAACAAACCAAATGCATAAGTGCCCTTATCCGCATGTGGTTTTCAAAGATAGTTCGAATTTTAAATAACACCATGTCATACCCTCTATTAAATTATTTGTATTTTTAATATAACTATTAGTTATATTATTTAATATGTCATTGTACGATATTCTTTTTTTAGACATTGAAACAGTCCCCCAAAAGAAGGAGTTTGGTGAGCTTTCAACAAGAGTCCAAGAACTATGGACTAAAAAATCTAAGTTCATAACTACAAAAGAAAATGCCCTTCCCGAAGACGTCTATGAAAGGGCAGGGATTTATGCTGAATTCGGTAAAATAATATCAATTTCAGTCGGGTATTTTGTCTCCAATAACAAAACTCAATCATTAAGGATTAAAGATTTTTCTAGTGATAATGAGCCCCTCCTTTTAAAAGAATTTAAAGATCTAATTGACACAAAATACAAGCGGAAAAACATCATTTTATGCGCTCATAATGGCAAAGAATTTGATTTCCCTTATATAGCAAGGCGAATGATAATTAACCAAATTGAGTTGCCAGAATGCTTAAAATTATCTGGCAAAAAACCCTGGGAAATTCAACACATAGACACCATGGAAATGTGGAAATTCGGTGACTATAAACATTATACATCTTTGGAATTATTGGCAACAATCTTTGATATCCCTACAAGCAAAGATGATATAGATGGAAGCCAAGTCTATCATGTTTATTATCATGACAATGACCTATTAAGAATTGCTGAGTATTGTAAAAAGGACGTAGCCGTTTTAGCTCAAGTCTATTTGAAACTTACAGGTTACGGTAAGTTAAAAGACGACCAAATCATCTTCGTATGAGCGCCTAACCATAAGAAAGGCAGTACTTAAATCCATTAAACTTCTAACACAAAAGTATTTGCATTCTGCTTATGCAGATATTAATTTTTAAACATCCTACTTATGCCTAAATCTTTAATTACTTTTGAAGTAATTATTATTACTACATTAAAAATACATGGGGCATAAACGCAAAGGCCGCTCGAATAAACAAAGCAATTCAAAAGGAAGCCAGCAGCTTCAACCACTAATTGTAGATTTACTCGCTCAACACCCAGGCAGGGGATATCAAATCAAACAAATATTAAATAGTTTAGGAGTAAAAGACCGGAAATCAAAAGAAATAGTCACCAATGCTGTATACAAGCTTGAAGACACGGGAATTATCAAAAAACTCAGAAATGGCTCCTACTGCATTGAAGGAAGTACAGATTCAGTAGAAGGTGTAATTGATTTTGTAAACGCAAGATTTGCCTTCGTGGTAACTGCTGATGAAGCACAACCAGACATCTGGATATCAAAGGACAATTTATTAGGAGCTTTGGATGACGACACTGTCCGTGTTGTAGTTAGTCCACGGAAACATGGCAAACACCCAGAAGGAAAAGTTGTTGAAATTGTCAATCGTTACAGAGACGAATTTGTTGGACGACTTGAAATGTCCGCGCGATATGGATTTGTGATTCCTGATTTCAAAAAAATGTTCCATGACATTTTTGTTAGAATCGAAGATTTAAATGGGGCAAAACACAATGACAAGGTGTTGGTTAAAATTACTTCATGGCCAGGGCCTAACAAAAAGCCAGAAGGGATAATCACACGATCTTTAGGAAAAGCAGGCGAGCATAACGCAGAAATTCATTCGATTATGGCTGAATTTGGACTGCCATTTGAATTTTCAGATAAAATAGAACAACAAGCAGAAGGGATTTCTGATGTGATTACCTCCAAGGAAATCAAATCAAGAAGAGACTTTAGAAAAATTACGACACTAACCATTGATCCATTTGACGCAAAGGATTTTGATGATGCCATTTCTATCCAAACATTAAGCAATGGAAATACAGAAGTAGGCATTCATATTGCCGATGTAACGCATTACGTGAAGCCAAATACAATATTAGAGGAAGAAGCAGTGCACAGGGCTACTTCTGTTTATTTGGTTGACCGCACCATTCCAATGTTGCCAGAAAGGCTTTCCAATGGCCTTTGCTCACTAAGGCCGAATGAAGAAAAATTGACTTTTTCAGCGGTCTTCGAGTTAGATCAAGAAGCCAATATTAAATCCGAATGGTTTGGAAGAACAATTACTTATTCCGACCGAAGGTTTACTTATGAAGAAGCCCAAGAAAGAATTGAATCTGGCGAAGGAGATTTTGCCAAAGAGATCAATCAACTTAATGGTTTAGCACATCTTATCAGAGACCAGAGGTTCAAAAATGGCGCAATGAATTTCGAAACCGTTGAAGTTAAATTCAAATTGGCTGAAGACGGGACTCCATTGGGCATTGTACCTAAAGAACGCAAGGATGCCCATAAATTAGTGGAAGAATTCATGCTTATGGCGAACAAAAAAGTAGCTGAATTCATCTACAAAAAGGGAAAGGGGAAAATGCCATTGTCCTTTGTTTACAGATCACACGACAATCCAGACCCAGAGAAATTGGAAACATTTTCTGTTTTTGCTCGAAAGTTCGGGTATGAAATGGACATTGAACGCAAAGGCGTTTCTCAGAGCATGAACAAATTGGTAGATGACGTTGAAGGAAAACCAGAACAAAATGTACTTCAGCAATTGGCTATCAGAACAATGGCGAAAGCCAAATATACTGCTGAGGAAAAGGGACATTTTGGTTTAGCTTTTGCCCATTACACCCATTTCACATCACCAATCAGAAGGTATCCTGACATGATGGTGCACAGGTTACTTCAACACTACCTTGACGGAGGCAAGTCTGAAGACAAAGAAGAAATTGAAAAACTTTGTTTGCATGCTTCTGAGAGGGAAAAAAGAGCTGCCAATGCAGAAAGAGCTTCTATTAAATATAAGCAAGTAGAGTTTATGTCTAATGTTGAGGACAAAGATTTTCCTGGCATTGTATCTGGAGTCACTGAATGGGGCGTTTTTGTTGAAATAACAGAAACTAAATGTGAAGGACTCGTAAGAATGGTGGACCTAACTGACGATTTCTACGAATTTGATCCGCAAAATTTCAGGATATTTGGGAAAAGGAATAAGAGAATGATCACCTTAGGCGATAATGTTTCGGTAAGAGTAAAAGGAACCGACATAGACAGAAGAACTATTGACCTCATATTTTCAGAAAATGACTAATGAGCTTAAAACACAGGTCGGAAAAATTAATAAGCGACTTTCCGAGCTAAAATTCGGTAACAATCCTTCAGAATTATACGAACCAATTCGGTACATCATGGCCTTGGGAGGTAAAAGAATGCGGCCTCTTTTAGTCCTTCTGGCTTATCGCTTATTTAAAAAAGATGATGATCGCATTATTGATCAAGCCATTTCGGTAGAAGTATTTCACAATTTCACTTTGATGCATGACGACATCATGGACAATGCGCCATTGAGAAGAGGGAAGGAAACAGTGCATGAAAAATGGAATGCAAACGTGGCCATTCTTTCAGGCGATGTTATGCTCGTCAAAGCTTATGAGTTTCTTGCACAATCTCCTTCAGGAAATATCAGAGACATTTTGAAGGCATTCAATGATTGTGCTTTGGGTGTTTGTGAAGGGCAGCAATTCGACATGAATTTTGAATCAAAGCCAAACGTTCATGAAGATCAATACCTAGACATGATCAAGTTGAAAACGGCCATTCTTTTAGGCTATAGTTTACAACTTGGCGCCATGCTCGCTGAAACTTCGAAAGAAAATTCCCAATTATTATACGACTTTGGTTGTGATATAGGCATCGGTTTTCAATTGATGGACGACCTGCTTGATGTTTATGCTGATCAAGATAAGTTTGGAAAACAAGTCGGTGGAGACATCATAGCCAACAAGAAGACATTTCTCATGATCCAAGCACTTGAGTTGGCAAACGAGGCGCAGCGCAAGCAGCTTAATCACTGGATTGGGGCCGTCAGTTTCAATAACACAGATAAAGTTGAAGCCGTTACTGAAATATTTAACGAGATAGGCATTAAACAACTCACCGAGGAGAAAATGAACACCTACTTCCAACTAGGCTTCAAATCTTTAGACAAGCTCTCAATACCTAAAGAGGAGAAGCAACCGCTTCTCGATCTTGTAAATTTTTTGATAAACAGGGATCAATAGATGGAAATCACCTATGCAATTATGATTGTCATTGCGCTGGTGACTTATGCATCATGGAAACGTCCTGAATTGCATAAAAAACTAATGCTCAATCCTTACCAAACCATTAGAACAAAGCAATACTACCGTTTGCTAACCTCTGGGTTTGTACATAACAATTCAATGCATTTGTTCTTGAATTTGTTAACCCTCTACTTTTTTGGTTTGGCGATAGAACAAATATTCAATGCCTACTTTCCTGAGACAGGACAAGTATTATATGTATTTCTCTTTCTAAGCGCCATAATTGTTGCCAATATTCCAACAACATTAAAACAAAGAAACAATCCCAATTACAACTCTTTGGGGGCCTCCGGTGGTGTTGCAGCATTAGTACTTGCTTTTATTCTATTTGACCCAACGAGAAATCTGTGCCTCTATTTTGCAATATGTCTTCCTGGGTACATTTTAGGAGCCCTCTTTATCGTCTACTCCATCTACATGAGTAAGCGTAACTCTGACAACATAAATCATGACGCACACCTTTATGGGGCGCTTTATGGACTTGTTTTTATACTGGTAATTCAGCCCTCAACAATTTCAACGTTTATTGAAGCGATATTTTAGGATTACTACAAAATCTCTCCTTATTTTTGCCGCATGAATTTAAGCCGCCTTTATACCCTCTCTTTATTAATAACGCTATTAGTCTCGCCTTTCGGTTATGGGCAAGATCAAGTAGAAACATTTTTAGACAAAGATTTTGTTGAAGAAAATTTTGAAGGTGGTTATAGTGGTTATGTGAACTTCTTTGAATCCAAATTGACCTATCCTC
>Ga0307985_10001594_pt1 | contig 12753 bp, 9 predicted proteins | sample EllFjometageno80_FD_203155 | JGI IMG/M metagenome (GOLD analysis project Ga0307985, IMG submission 203155) | Marine microbial communities from Ellis Fjord, Antarctic Ocean - #80 | ecosystem: Environmental > Aquatic > Marine > Unclassified | place: Southern Ocean | collected 2014-10-09 | reverse complement strand
TGCCCTCTCAGAGATGCAGTTGATGAGCGAGTGCAGGTCGCTGGACATCTCGGCCCGTGGGCCCACGACGAAGGCCTTCACCCTCCCGTACTCCTTGAGCCTCCTCGCGATGGGGCCGTCCAGAGGACTGTTGCGGTCGTGACCGTTGTACTCAATGTCCGCTCTCCTCGCGTTCCTCAAGTATTCGGAGTTGACCGTCCCCGCTCTCTTCCCAACGCCGGAGCACCTGTCACTCTCCTTCACTATATAACCCTTTTCAAAGTTTTAGGGCGAAGAAGGCGAAGAATAAGTGCCTTTTCCTGAGCGCGTGGTGCTAGCGGCTAGAAAATCTCCATCCTCGACCGACTCAAAACGCTCTGGCATTTGCTGAGCTCACTTTGCTGCCTCCACCGGGAGCTACAGGCGTGCTACAGGACAGAGTTCCGTACAGTTCCACTTCTGACCTCCCCATCGACAACTCCTTCATGACATTTACGTTAAATGAGCCGCTTCCTTCCCCTCTCTCACTCGGTTGAGGCCCAGCTATAAACGGAGAGAATTACAACAGCCTGAATAAAGACCGATGTGGGCTACTAACGTCTGGGCATGAGTTAGACTTTGCGCCTGGGTCGTACCGAATGTAAATTAATATCACATGATCTTGTTAAAATAAAAATGTTTACGGTCTCCATTACCCCCATCTCTCTATTGCTATCTCCTCTACCCGGTACCTGGGTAAGGTCCGCTCTGAGAACGTTTTTGGGCAAGCAAATCGTCTTTTACTGCACGTGGAGGGGTGGTGTTCGAAGCACGGCTCCGTAGGCCGTGAGATAGCGCAACCCACGAAGGGAAGTCCAATTTGCCTAGGCAAAATGAGCCTCTCACCTGTTTGAGTGCTCGGGTTGAGATTGAAATTAGGATTCAAATCCGGAGTTTCTTATTTCGCCGAGAAAAAATTCTAAATAGTGCCATCGTGGAGAGCGGGGTCGAATTAGTACTACTGCGTGCGACTTAATATCCAAGTAGTTTACGAAAGGTTACCTCACTTTTTCCTACTAACCCTGCACGCCGGAGGGTGGTGTTCGAAGCACGGCTCCGTAGGCCGTGAGATAGGGCTACCCACGAAGGGAAGTCCAATTTGCCTACCGTAGGCAAATATCGCCTCGATTTGCCTCTCAGAGGCAAAATGAGCCTCCCACCTGTTTGAGTACTAGAAACTGGGGTGGTCTGAAATGGGGTAGGGCCGTAAGCCGCGGGTATATCCAGTCCAGACGACGTGGGGGGGCGATGGATAATTTATGGCCGTAGCATCAGAGTCTCTGGTGCAGATAACGACGGTCTCCAGCAAATGACAAATGTTATCAGTAAATCGACCCACGTAAAGCTGACCGCTTGAAACACAGACGCTCTCCTGACATTAAGATCTTCCCATCGTGCATCGTGGCCATCATTGAGGCAAGCTCGTCCTCATCTTTCGTAACCACCTTCCTCGAGCGTCGCCACTTCCGCCGCCTCCTCCACTTTCTCCACCTTCTTGGCCTGAAGTTGCTCCTTCAAGCTCTCGTTCGCAGCCTCGCTCCTGTCGAGCTTGGCTCTCAACTCCGTCAGCACGCCGTCGAACTCCCGACGAGATACGAACTTCGCCGTGTCTAGCTGGGCGTCCTCATCGTCCTCCCTGAAGTGCTCGTCCTTGCCCATCCGCTCTTGGTATAATGCGTCGTCCTCCACGCTGTAGATTGTGATCACAGGCTCCTCTTTGCGCCTCACCTCGTCACTGACCTCGCCTTGCATCAACTTTACGATCTGATCGAACGATGGACGGTCCTCCTTCTTCTGCGCCCAACATTTCTTCAGAAGTTTGCACAACTTCGGGTAGCTTCTCTCGAACTCAAGGGGCAATAGCGGACGCCACCCCTTGCTGTACATCCTGTTGTTCAGAATCGTGATCCCCACGCCCATCTTAGTCTTCCGCTTCATCGTCTTGCGAAGTGCCTGAAAGTAGAACTCCATCACGTCCTTCTCGCCGCGGATCATGGCGACGAGACATACGCCGAAGCTGTAGCTGTCGGCGGTAGCGTCGTAGTGATTTCCGGCCATTACCTCCGGCGCCACATAGATCGGCGTGCCTACGCTTGTCATCGTCTGGTTCAAGTTCACCGCCCGCGCCTCGCCAAAGTCGGTGAGTTTCAGCTGCCAGTCTTTCGTCAGCAACATATTGTCCGGTTTCAGATCGCGATGGATGATGCACTGCCTGTAACCCGCGGGGATGATCTGGCCGTTCTCTTTCTTCTCCTCGTCAGCCCAGTACTGCTCGTGGTGCAGGTACTCCACGCCCAACGCACACTGAACAGCGATCTGCAACAGCTGACCCTTCCACGCGAGGGACTGAGTGCCGCTCGCGTCCTTCTCCAACTGCGGCTCGTACTCCCCCAGCAACCTCTCCACGTCCCTCTTCAAATAGACGATGGGCTCAGCAGTGCCGCCGACGCTGTTCTTGGCCACAGCACTACTCAACAAACTCGCCAATCCCCCCAATTTTGGGTCAATCCTCAAGCTACACGACACCTCGCTGACCTTCCCTCCCGATCCCTCCTTCTCCTTGACCACCATAGTAAGAACCGACCAGATTCTTTTGGCTCCCTTCGCCACCGGTTTCCGGTCGTCCTCCACCTGGTAGTGACAATTCATGAAGCCTCCTCCCTCCAATTTCTTCACAGGACCCCGCGCAAGACTCTCGCGGTCACTCATCCCCCACGCTGCCGAGGGAAATGAAATGAACGCTACCTGGAAGGTGTTGCAGAAGTCCAAGTACTCGAGGTTATCGTAGCTCGCAGTGATCCCGTGTCGCTTATCTCTATAAAGACCAAACGCCTGGGCGGGTGTCGCGCTCACCTCAATTCTCGCAAAGGCTTGGCCGCACCTGGCCTCCGAGTCGTACCTGCGAGGGGGGGGGGAGTAAATGAGCCCACGCACGTGCTGTGCGAAAACGATATTTGCTCGCTCGCATGCGCGCACTTACATCGCCCAGCACTGCGCACCCCCCTCCAATGGCTGATCGGCGGGCCCGAGCTTCGCCTCCCACTTGCTCGCTCCGGTGCTGCATTCGGCAGAGAAGCGCTCAGACATAACCAAGTTCTCATCCAACTGTGTTAGATCTTCTGCAGTGAGTAGGGTGGGGTCATATTTGCCGTCGTGGTCGAAGCCACGATAAACGCTCTCGGCGAGCAACATCTCCACCTCCTCCTTCTTCTTCTTCTTCTTCTTGCTCGCGTCGTAAGCCGTGCCGCCGGCGGTGCGACGCAGCCAGTCCTCCAGCGACCCGTTCTCGACGAACTCCAAGCAGCACGCGAGGAGGGAGTCTTCCCAACAGACGCCCACGAGCTTCACGATATTGGGATGCCGGAGCGACTTCATGAGGAAGCACTCGAACCTGGGGCACACACATTTGTGAACAAAGGCCGCGCACATGTGTGAACAAAGGGGGCAGTAGTGTGAACAACAGCGAGAGTGGCACTCACCGAAACCGCTTCACGGACTCGTCGTCGATCATCAGCAGCTGCTTCATCGCAGTGTGTTGCCCCCTGTACGTCGCGAGGTTGACCACGCCGAAGCCGCCCTTGCCGAGTAGGCGGGAGACCTTCACCTCGGAGGACTTGATGAGCACTTCTTTTAGCTCGTCCTTCCGCCTCTCCTCCAGTCCGTCCATGGCAGCCTTCATCACTGCGAGCTCATCCTCGGAGTGCTTCTTCTTGCGAAGATCCTCTTGGAGGTTAGCGATTTCAGCCTGCTGACGATGAATACTGGCACGATTCTTCTTCGCCGCCTCGTCCATATTCTCGAGCGCTTCCAGCTCGCCCTTCTTCTGAGCCAGGTCCCTCTCCAGAGCTCTCAGCCCGCTCTTCCTCCCTGCCATCCCGCACGAGAACATGAACGCCGCTAACGTCGCGTAAGTGCTCGTCGTAGCCTTACTATGCTGGGCCATGGCATACACGATCGCAACGGCGTTGGCAACAAGGCTCGGTACGTCCTCGATGTACAGCCCGCGGAGCCCCAACTTTGTCACGCTCAAGTCAAGGGCAACGAGAGTCCTCCTGATCTTGATCGACTCGGCGCTGATCACCGCACTGTTTTCGTCCAGCGCCTCCAACAGCTCCTCGTCCGTTCCGTTGATGATAGCGCGGTACGAGGTCTTGACGCGCCCGCGGTGGGTGATCTGGTACGCGCCGAGCGGGACAGCAACAGCCGCGACGATGACGAAGAGCACCCAGAGCCAGGGAACTACGTCATCCGCGCCGTTCAGAAGATCCAGGAGCTTCAGGACACCATTAAGCGCGTCTGAGCCAACATCGCCTAGCTCGATCAGGACCATGCCGTTCTGCATTCGGATCTTGTTGTCGAGAAGCTTCCGAAGCTTCTCATCCACCGAGATTTGCCGCTCGGCGTTGACCCCGATCTTCTTCTTGGCGAACAGTGAATAAAAGTAGTTGGCGAACAAGATCACGAAGAGGGTGACGCCGAAGAAGATCCACATGGTCGTCGTGGAGGCGGGTGGAGGGGGCGGCGCAACCTGGATGAGGACGGGCGAGCCGGGAAGGTGCTCGAGCGAGGTGCCCTGCTCCTTCTTGAGCAGCACGCTAATCTTGATCTCGCGCGTCTCGTCGGGCTGGAAGTGGAAATCGTGCGAGTATGTCGGCGGGAGGAGGGGGATTGCGTTGTTGATGTCGCCGTCGATCACGACAATGAGGCGAGCCGTGTCGGGCACCAGGTTTTTGAACTCGTCGAACGCGAACACTTGGAGTGTGAGGTTAGCGCCGGTGGATGGGTCGAAGGCGGTAATGCCCTCGAGCGACTGCTCGCAATCGAGGGGGGAGGGGGGGGCGGGCGCGACGTCGAAGCGGAACGGGTTTCCCTTAATTGCCGGCGTGACGTCCACGGTGTACTCCCCCATCTTGGACATAGTCTCTCCTTGGCAGCAAGAAAATTCGAACTCCGCGCCCTCCGTGGGGTTCCCGAAGGCGTCCGCCGTGGTGATTTCGAGAGAAAAGAGGTCGCCTGCCGTGAGAACCCTCTCGAACTTCGCCTCGCAGTTGGCTGGGTCGGCGGCTGCGGGGTGTACCGTGATCTGGTAAGGGGAGCCATCGAGGTGCTGCCGGTTCTTGATACCCTCCGTGATCGAGACGGTCCAGACGCCCGCTACAGCGACGGTGACGTTGGCCTCGGAGGCGCTGGGGACGGAGCCTTGGATGGTGGTGGCGAGGCCGTTGACGAGGCCCGTGGCAGTGACTTGATAGCGTGGCAAGTCCTTGGTCACGTTGTACGAGGCGGGGAGGGGGGCGTTGGCGCGGTCGTGAAGCGTGAAGGGAGTGATGATGGGGACGCCGGCGGTAGCGGAGGCGGGCGGCGTGATGGGGGAGAGGAAGGCCAGCGGTCCGGGCTTCATGGCGAGTCCGTGTGGTTGGGAGAGAAAGGCTCTCGTCTGCTCGAGGTGGCCGAGGTAGAGGCCGTCAATTGAGAAGGTGTGGATTATGGAGTAGTCGCGGTCTGAGACAAACACCAAATTCCTGAGCTCGTCCACGAGGACGCCATACGGGTCAAACATGGTTCCCTCGGGTCTGTACGCAAAGGTTGTGCAGTCGGAGGAGGTGATGTCGATGGTGGTGAGGGGGCACTCGAGGACGCGGTCGTTGCCATAGGTGTAGGCGGGGTCGCGCTGGGCCACCAGATAAGTGTTTTTAGCGCGCACAACAGCGACGCCTTCGAGCTCTTTTGTTGCCCTCATCATGAGTCGGTTGCGAATGGCGGGTTTGCACGACGAGCCGGGCACGCAGATTCTGACCACCTTGTAATCGCTGGTGGTGACGAGCAATTCGTCGTCGTTCTCGCCAGCCGATAAGTAGTAAGGTTCGCTCGCTCCAAGCGTGTCCATCTTCACAGACACCGCATCGCTCTCTTCGAGAGCCTCACCTTTGAAGTCGTTCAGCTCAAAGAAGAGAACCTCTTTACCAGCTTTGTCTGCAACCGTCACCTTACGTCGTGACGGAAGGAAGAGAACGCCTCTTGGGTTCTGCACGTAGGCAAACTTGCCGACGTGGTCCCCCTCGACATTCATAATCTCGACGGCAAATGTGCTAGCCATCGTGACCAGAAAATTCGTACCATCTATGAAGTCGGCATCCGTCGGTGCCGCCACCTCGCCGGCGTCCACGAGCCCTCCTTCCGCTAGCAGCTGGTGATCTTCACTGTCCGAGTTGTACGCCGTGATGCGGCTCACGTCGTACGAGACTGCCACTAGGTTCCCCTTAATCGTAAAGCAGTCGCTGATAGACGTGGCGCCGGGGAAGGATGTCTCTCTCTTCGCCGGGCAGTCGTGGCACTTCCCGTCGGGCCCCTGCCCTGTCACGTTGTAAGTCCCGGGGGTGCAGGTCGCCATGTCCCCTTTGTACAGCACGCAGGTGATGCTCATGGGCTTGGAAACCCAGGGGCCTTCGCCAGCGCACTTCCAGGCAGTGGCAGTGTCGACGAAAGGGTAGTCGCCAGCGTCGCCGTACGCCACAAACGGGCCGCTCGTCGTGGTGCAAACGTTGCTAATGTGCCACCCATAAGAGTTGAAGATGAACAGGTACTTGTCGGTTGTGGGGTTGTAGAACACGGGCGAGTCTGGTAGGGACGCGCAGTCGCCGGTTGTGTACGGCACAAAATCGCCATTGACTGCTGTTTCCCAGTCCAAACCTGAACAACCATCGACGCGGAGTTTGAGGCAGTCATAGGGGGGGGGAGGGGATTGAGTGAGGGTTGGGGGGATGATGATGAAGACGATGATGAGGAGGAGGAGGAGGATGGGGGTGGGAGAAGAGAGGAGGGAGAAGGGGAGGCACGAGGCTGCCATGGGAAGATTGAGAAGTTCAACAGGCCACAAGAGTTGTAAAAGGTTTGGGGGGGATGAGAGGTCCCTGAACTTGACTGGGGCAATGCGAGGGCTGGGATGTGGTGAGTAATCCCACTGTGCGGGTTCCCAAGCAATCGAGTAATTGAGAGGATGTACTGAGAGGATGTACCTACAGTGTTGTATTGTACATTAAAACATGCGAAAACCGTTTATCAACGCCATCGCACCCTGGCTCAGTCCAACTACGCAAGCACTACAGTTGTACTTATCTCGGATGCCTGTAAAGCGGCGCCGAGCTGCCGACACCCACCGGCACCTCTCCTCGAACCTCTGCCGCCCCTACCGTCCCAAGAGCAGCCACTCCGGCCCGTCCCTTAGAACCTTCATCGTCTTGGTCTCCACTGCCTCCTCCATGGTCCTGCGCGCCGCGAACATCCTCTCCGTCCTCTTCTTTTCGACTTGATTGCTGACGATCTGAAGTGCGTTGACCTCCTATGTCCTCCTATGTCCTCCTATGTCCTCCTATGTCCTCCTATGTCCTCCTATGTCCTCCTATGTCCTCCTTCGAGTCGATCATAGTCTCCTTCGCCGCACGCTCGTCCAAGTCCCTCTGCTCATATTAAAGAAAGAAGATGGGGCATCATTGTGGGTACGCATGGGCCGCTGATATGTGTTTCACCGTACGCACATGTGTGTACGATGTTGTGCTACGATGCTGCGGTGGACGGCCGAAATTCCAGTGGATAATGATGTACTACTTGAGAAGCAACATTTATCTTCTCACTAGCCTCCCTCGCCTCCCTCACTTTGCTCTCCAGCTTCTTGTGTTGCCATAGCTAGGATTGCGACGCATCACCGCGTCAAGTTAGCGATATAGCGGGCGATGTGGCGAGTGATGATGCAGTCGTACAGCAAACGATACTAGAAAGAAGGACGTACTGCAATTGCTGCTTGTGGGTTACTCTATGGTTAAACGAATTACGCCCGCACAGGATGGCGGAGGGGGGTGGACGCTGGCCTTGTGTACCGTCGTGAAGCTGCTGTTCACCTTCGCCTTGTGGTCGCAATGAGGGCACTCGTACCACTTCACGCCGATGTTGTGCTTCATGGCCTTGTGCCTCGTGAGATTAACCGTTCGTCTTCGCTTTGTGGTCGCAATGAGGGCACTGCTTCCACTTTACGCTGATGCTGTGCTTCATGGCCTTGTGCACCGTGATGTCGCTATTCGTCTTGGCCCTGTGTTCGCAGCCTTCGAAGTCACAGAACCACCAAAGAACATCAATAGCGTGCACGTTGGCTCTGTGCCCCTTGAGTTTGCTCTCCTGCTTTGGATTGTACTCGCATCCAAGCTCAGTGCAAGCATGCCATGTTACGCCTATGCCGTGCAAGTTGGCTCTGTGCTCCTTGATGTGGCTCTCCCTCTTCGCCTTGTGCGAGCAGTTGGGCTCCGGGCACTCATGCCAAGTGACGCCAATATCGTGCACGTCGGCTCTGTGCTTCTTGATACTGTCCTTCTCCTTCGCCCTGTACTCGCACCCAAGCTCAGGGCAGTCATGCCACACAATGTCGATGTCGTGAATCATGGCCTTGTGCTGTTTCAGATTGTACGAGTCTCTACCCCTGTAGAAACACCCGTCAACCCCGCACGTCCTCCACGTCCCTCTTCCGCTCGCCTTCTTCGCAACCCCCTCCTCCTCCTCCCCCTCCTCTTCCCCGCCGCTGCTCCCTTCCTCCCCCTCAACCTTGACAACAACCTGTCCCTTTGGCAGTGTGGGCATCTCAAACACCTCAACCCTCTCGTCAGTCCGACACTTCGGACAAGTGCCGTCCCACCCTTTCCCACACGCCCTGTGCCACATCGTCTCGCATCCCTTGCAAAAGAGCGCATCCACCCCCCTCCCTCTTCCCCTGCAGCTCTCGAAGCAGAATTGGCATCCAAGAGGTCCATCTGGCTCATGCTCCACCTTCACCCTCTTCAGGGGCGGCTCAGAGCTGTTCATACTGCTCATGATGTACTCGAATAAATGACCCTGCTATAAATCCACGCGGCAAGTCTCAAACTCAGCAGCCATCAACCCCTTCTCGTCCGCGATTTACAACACTGTACAACTGTAGTTTGTTGTATCTTCGACGAGCTTACTCACAGCCTTCGTGCTTCTCCACACGCAAACTCTGTCCATTATAGCCAAAGGACAAGCTTTTCCGTACGGACTGAGACGGAACAAGCTTGTCTACCTCGAGACTAGAAGGGGGTTGGTTGCCGCCGCTAGCGAATATTCCACAGCCCCGCGGCCCGCCGCCCACCGTCCATATCCCATAGTAGAAAGAAAGTCCGTCTTCGCACAAAACGCTCACCGCTTAAACCTGTCCTTATCAACACGCGCCTGCCTATCCCCACACTTGCCCTTCTCTTTTGTATGCGCCGCTTAGCAGCATCCACCTCCTCCCTTCTTCTTGGTATCAGTCGGCGTGAAGCCCTTCTTCACCGGTCCCCCAACCCCATCCTTAATCAGGCGGTTCTTCACAGCCGTCGCAATGCTGATGAAACTCTAAGAGGGGGCGCAATAGCTGAGTGAGCACGGGCCACAAACACATGGATTTCAAAGGGTGGGAAGGCCCACCCTTTTAGGCGTCTGGGGCTTCCGAATATGGCTGGGAGGAGCCATCATGCATACGGCGTATGCACCTGTATCATCGTTCGTGCACTTCACCATCCCCTCTCGCTCGCTCTCGCCTTTCTCACCTGCTCGACATTGATATCATTCTTAGCGGACGCCTCCCAAAACTGAATACCGTATTCGTCAGCGAGCTGCTGCCCCTCCTCGGTCGACACGGTCTTCTCCTCCATGACATCGCACTTGTTACCCACCAGAATCTTGTTCACGTGCACGTCAGCGTGCTGTTGGATCTGCGAGATCCAGTTCCTAATACTCTGTAGGGTGGGAGGAGAAGGGTTAGTGGGGAGGGAAATAGGGGGGGGGAGGAGGGGGGGGGATCGTTGCGGGGGAGGGCGTGCGGGAGGCGGCGGCTTAGGCTGACCGTGTGTCGAGCGCAGTGGCGTGCTTGAGCGCGGTGGCGTGCTTCCCTCCCCTTCCCTCACCTCAAAGCTCCTCCTGTCAGTCACATCGTAGACCAGCAGAATCCCCTGCGCTCCCCTGAAGTAGCTTGTCGTGATGGTCCTGAACCTCTCCTGGCCGGCCGTGTCCCAGATCTGGAGCTTGATGCGCTTCCCCTCGATCTCGACGTTCTTTATTTTAAAGTCAATTCCGATAGTTGTAATGAAGGTGGGGGAGAAGGAGTCGTTGGCGTAACGGAGGAGGAGGCAAGTTTTGCCTAGACGTGTACATGGTGAGTAAAATGAGGGGGCGTATATGGGGGTGAAACATGGGGGTGAAACATGGGGTGATACATGGGGTGAAACATGGGGTGATACATGGGGTGATACATGGGGTGATACATGGAGTGATACATGGGGGTGATAAATGGGGCTCCACACAGGGCTCCACACTGGGCTCTGCATGGGGCTCAACACGGGCTCCTTCTCTCGTTTTCTTCTTGCTCAGAGGAGGACGTGTGGCCCCCGGCTTCAGGATGCTTTTGGGCGGTCCTTATGAGGGACGGTCTGTTGGGGACGGTCTGTTGGGGACGGTCTGTTGGGGACGGTCCTTTTGGGGTGAATGAGGCTTGAGGATCTTACCGACGCCGGAGTCGCCAATCATGAGAAGCTTGATTTGCACTGGGGGGAGTGTGGGTTAGGATAATGGTGGGCGGATTCGGGTTGTGGGTTGGTTGTTCGGGTAAGGAATGTACAATGGGGGATGGGGGATAGTTACACACTATAACGGATCGTTAAGAGGGGGGGCACTGTGGCGTCGACGGTAATTGTGAATTAGTCGCTCTACGATGGGGGTCGGCGGCTCTTAGTGATGACGTACTATCGTAGGGTGAGGCATCGCGGCTCATCGTGAGGGAGGGTTGTAAGAAGGGGCAGGGACTAGGATTCTCGTCTGCCCGTCTGCCCCAGAGCCCAGCCTCTCTAACAAAATTTAGCAAGCGAGCTTGTTAGCAATCTCGCACTTTACCGAGGGGGTGGAATAAGCACTAAGCACACTAAGGGTTACGCGAGCGTACTTTATAACGATTTCGCGGAGTGCGTGGTGCCCGGGCGATCGCCGTGTGGCAGTGAATTGTCAGTTGAATTTTTTTTTTTAACTCACCCTTCAGCAACTCGGCGTAAATGAGCCCTAACCCAATATATAGTTAGGCATCAGCTGTTTATCGCTGCTTCACTGTTGCATATGCTCACTGCTACCCCTTCGGTATTTCATTTCACTCTCCTCTGCCTGCGCACTGCAGGCAGAGTGCGTGGAGGGTTTGCCTGCCTGGCACTGAGCTGAGCAGGTCTGAGTGGTCCATTTTCGACATTTTCGACGACGACTGGCGCACCTAATACTATGACTTCCACCCTCGTTCTTCTCGTCCTGTGCCTGTTCGCGACGGTCGGGTCCTTCTCGCCAACCGCAACAACTTCACGGTCGTCCACGGTACGTCCAACGGGGGCTGCATGCAATCATAGAATGCACTAAGCAACCGAGAGCTGCTAACGACTAAGGCCAGACGAGTCACGGCCATCCCCTTTCAGTTACCAGTACTTCAAGTGATAAGCAACAAGCGAAAACTATGAACCACTCCCACGCCAGCTTCCCGCCCCCAATCCCCTCACCAACCGCCATTCTCTCTCAAACCTCTCTCTCAAACCTCTCTCTCAAACCTCTCTCTAACCCTCCCCCTCTCCCCCAGACCCTGTTCGGCGGCGGCCGCGGTGCTGCCACCTCCCCCGCCGGCAAGCGCGCCCGCGTTTCCTTCGTACAGGACAAACTCTCCTCCTCCCAAATGATCTTCTCCGTCCCTTCCGAAAAAATCACTGTCTCGCAGTCCGAGCAGCTCCGCGCCAATGTTCCCGAGGGCACTACTGTCAGTTTGATCAAGAACACGCTGATGAACAGGGCGATTAAGAGCAGTGACGAGTGGCAGGAGGCGGAGAGTTTATTGAAGGGGACTAACTTGTGGTTCTTTATTGAGGAGGATATCAAGGTGAGGCCGAGCACGCCGCCGCCCCCTTCGTTCACACTGCCGCCCTCTTTGTTCACACCCATCTCACCATTGTACCTTAGGGCACGCTCGAGGCGTTCAATAAGTTTGTGAAGACCGAAGGCCTGAAGGAGTCGACAATTGTGAGGGGCGGCGTCCTCGAGGGCACCATGTACGACTCAGCGGGCGTGGCTAAGATTGGCGAGCTCCCGTCCAAGAAGGAGCTGATTGCCAAGATCGCGGGAGGCATCAACATGGTCCCGACGAAGCTCGCGAGGGTTGTCGCGGCGCCGAATACCAAGCTCGCGAGAGCGATCAAGTTGGCTGGCGAGACGAAGGAGCAAACGTAGTGCAGAATCTTTTACGATTGAACGATTTGAACGATTGAACATGTATTATGTATTATATATTGCAATGGAAGGGACGAACCCACGGCTCGCGAACAACGCTCACTCATCGCTTCGCGTTTAAGCCCCTCAAGCCGGGCGTTAACAGCTGAAATTATCTCATTGATCAGCTCATACTCACGATCTCCCGCCCACGGCCTCTCTTTTCTCGCTGTTCACCGGATTTACCTTGCCCCCCCTCACCTCTCCTCCTTCTCCCTTCCCGGCCCTGTCTCTTCTCTTCCCCCTCATAAGAAACAGACACCATACCTCTCCTGTTAGGGTTGACACCGTACCACTCAACTGAATAGACAAAACACTCTATCATTCCCTCGCAATGTCCGCCCCCAGCCTCCCCCCCCCCTCATCCCCCCCCAGCTCCTCCACCTCCCAAAATCAAATCTATTCCGT
>Ga0307985_10001586_pt1 | contig 12785 bp, 16 predicted proteins | sample EllFjometageno80_FD_203155 | JGI IMG/M metagenome (GOLD analysis project Ga0307985, IMG submission 203155) | Marine microbial communities from Ellis Fjord, Antarctic Ocean - #80 | ecosystem: Environmental > Aquatic > Marine > Unclassified | place: Southern Ocean | collected 2014-10-09 | reverse complement strand
TAAAGGGAGGTGATGACGAGGTCAAGTCAGCAGTGCTGGCATGCAATATGCAGCATTGGCGGCAGATAAGAGGAGAAGTGAAGACGTGGGTGCTCAACAACTGGTACCGGTGGGTAGAGGAGAAGCCCCTGTGGTTCACGGAGGCGTGGCTCACGAAGGTGCCCATCGACTTTATCCCGGAAGACGAAGATCAAGCGATGCTAGAGGAGATCAGAAAGAAGAAAAGGCGGAGGAGCAGCGCGGCCGAGGCGCTGGACCCCGCTAGAATTCACCCGAATTTTTGAGAAAATACTTTGGGTTGATAGTATTGCAATTTTAGGGTGCTATTGTCAACCAAATAATAACTGACTTCGCTGAACTGGGTTAAGAAGTTGGCCCAACTTGATTTACTTCTTGTTGGCCCAACTTGATTTGCTGGCACTTCGCCTACTGCTGCCCCCTACCCATGCGTTGAGTGGGCTTCAAATAAGGCAATTTTTGTATTCTCCACGGCCAAGCGACTCCCTCCCGCAACTCCGGTTTATTTGTGTTTTTACATAGCAAACCCCCTCCTCCCCCCCCCCCTCTTACCCTTTCCCCCCACTTTTCAAGAACCATGCGCCTTCGCACCTACTTTGCACCTGCATCCGAGGTTGTAGAAAATCTCAAGTCCAAGGGAGGTCCCTCCTCCTTTGACTACGCCACCCGCTTCAGCCACCCTACCCTCAACAACAGCGATGGAAAGATGCACTGCTGCGGTGGCACTCCGCAGCAAGCGTCGTTGTCGGCAGAAATCATGCCTGGAGATGAGAACTCTCCTGGTGATGAGAACCCCGAGTCCGCCGACTCCATGGACCTCGCTTCTGTCAACAGTGGGGACAGCACCTCGGCCATGTTCATGGTTGACTTCAACGGAACCATGCGCCCGTGCACCAACAAGTTCGGCCGCTTCCTGTACTACAATTGTGGACGCTTGAACCGCAGAATGCTGCACAACCCGGCGCTATTCTGTTCTAAAATCCTGACATCCGTTGTCATCTTCTACGGGTGCTGGTACTTTATGCACCTAGGAGGTGCGCTGGCGACATGGAAGTTCCCAAGAGTGAACCAGACGGACCACCCGGAGCGCCTGCCCGACCTAATTATGGACTGGCTCGGCGACCCCGAAAACCTGCCCATGTGCGGGAAAGGTCGTGCCATGGGCGGTTTCGGGCCAGGGATTGGCCGAGTGGGAATGCCCGGCGCGGACATTTCTCTGGGGATCAACTTGGCCTGTATCCTCATTGAGGCGTACACAGGGCTGCACGGCCACGTTCACATACAGCGAGTGCTCCACATGTCCTCCATGGTCTTCCTGAGTAGATTCTCCGTCGTTGGCTTGACCGGCCTCAACCAGGTAAGGAGCGCAGGAAGCAGAAGGTGACGAGCGAAGCAGAAGGTGGCGATGAAGCAGCAGTAGTAGGGTGCGGCGGGGCACTGGCGCGTGCTTGAAGCGTGTTCACGCATGTGTGTGGCGCTCCGCTCACTGTTATGGTTGCATGTGTGTGGCGCTCCGCTCACTGTTAGGGTTGCATGTGTGTGGCGCTCGCGCATTTGTGTGTGCGTGACGCGCTCACAAACAGTAAGCCGTGTGACGTGTGTATGGTCTGCTCACACATTTGTAACCCTAGCCCAACCTTCGCTGCCTGCCCATCCAGGCTACTGAAATGACGTACGTCGAGGCGCTGAAGTACGTGTTCAAGCAATCCCCGCACCGCTCTTGCGGCGATCTGATCTTTTCCGGGCACACTGCTCTCTTAACTCTCTGGATCATCAACATGAACTTGCAGAACGGCTTCGTTGCCAAGCGACTGTGGCTCAAGATCTTGGTCTTCGCTCAGAACGCGTGGGGCATCTTGCTTCTGGTCATCTGCGGGAGCCACTACACCGTGGACGTCGCGCTCGGCCTCTACTTCGCGTTCTTCGTTTCGGAGTTCTATTTTGTCAGATCTCTCAACATTTACAACGGCGGCAGCTGGCTGGGCAGGCTCATTCAGAGGTGAGGAAAGAAGGAGCGAGCGCAGAACGAGTTCAGCAAGAGTGAGGCGAGCAAGCCACTCACAAGGTGTTGAGTGAATTACGGGCGCTCGTTGCGGGCGCGTTGAGCGCCACGCCCGTGCTATTCGAGAGCGCCGCTCGCGCAACGACCGTGACGACCGGCTCGTAACGTGCAATCCGCACGCTAGGTCGCTCCTTGCATGCAACAAGAACGCGAACGCGGTGGCTTGGGAAGACCGGCTCAAAACGCGCTGCTCAAAGAAACGCGATCACTTCACTCTTTCCCTCTGTTCACGCCCACTTCCCCATTTATTCACACCGACCTCCCCCTTTGTTCTCACCGTGTTTATCTTCGCAGGCTGGAGTATTGGGGGGACGACTGGGAGAAGGCGGGGAGGCTGCCGGGTTGCCTGGATGAGGAGTACCAAGTGATCAGCGGGGATGACGACAAGGACAACAAGCTCTAGGTGGTTAAGAGCGACAGAAATATTGATCAATAAAGACTATGTTTCAAGAGATATGCCTTTGCATAAAGCGCCTGCGATGAGAAAAATGGAATACATTGAAGGATATGATGAAAACAAGAACAGGTGGATTAGTGGACATCTTTTGTATAAACTATTATTTTCACAAAATGGTAAACAAATTTATAGAATTTGTCTTCGAACTTTTCAGGGAAGCAACAGAGTAGAGGAGGGGGGGTGAAGCGGGGTCTCGATTCAGGCTGTTTTGTAGAGTATGTCTGGCGCGTGGGGTTGGTATTGCACGAGCTAGTATTTGCAATAATAGTAATAGTGATTAATTGACGTCGCTGATCATGATGTGGATCAGCGAGCTTGACATCCAGTAGTGCTAAATTATCACTGCGATGAAGGTGGCGTTCACGAGCTTTGCAACATTTCACTGTAGACTGCGGCATCACACACGACAATGCGAGCACTGTCTTTGTAATGTTGTAATCGCCGGTACGACCTCAGCGCCATCGTCGTTGTTGTGCTCCGCAAACTCCACCGGCAGACCACTGAGACAACGATACGCTCAACCAAGAAATATAAATTCGTGCCATTTGATACGTAATCGTGCCACTATTAATCACTGAAAGGGATACCAGCATCGGCCAACTTCTGCTCGTAACTCTTGGCCTTGCTCTTCTCGCTCGTAGTCGTCGTCTCCACCTTGATATCGTCGTAGTTATGCTCCGGAAACTCCCCCCCCTCGCCACTGCCATCGCCCTCCGCCTCGACACTGACCACGCCAGTAACCTCGGGAATGTAGTGCATGAGCATATTCTCCACGCCCGACTTTAAAGTGACGCTGCTTGACGGGCAGCCGACGCACGATCCCTCCAACCTCACGCTCACCACGCCCGTATGCTCGTCGTATCCCACCAGCTTTATGTCCCCCCCGTCCTCCTGCACAGCGGGCCTGATTCGGACCTCCAGCAACTCCTTGATCATCTGCACGACCTCGTCGTCATGATCAAAAATCGTCGTGTCACTAACAATGTCCGCCTCGACCGCCTTCTCACCGCTCGCGAAGTGGTCCATGATCTCCGAGAAGATGATCGGCCTGAGACTGGGGGGGTGTTAGAAAGGGTGGTATGGAGGCAGCGTGTTTGGGTAAGGCGAGTGAAAGAACGTACTTCTTCGCGCATATGCTTCGCTATGCGCGCTCGTGCGCTTACCTGTCCCAAGGCATGTTCGGTAGTTTAGTAACAGTGACAAAGTCGCTCCCTAGGTAGACTCCCGTGACAGCGTCAGTGGATCGGATGAGGCGCTTGGCGAGGGGGGAGGCGGTGATGGAGTTCATATCGGTGGATTTGGCGTAATAGCCGGAGTCGTCTTCGGTGATGTAAACGGGGCGGCCGGGTATGAATTTTAGGGAGTGGGGGTTGGGAGTCTCGGCTGTTTGGATGAAAAGGGAGCGGCTGATGGTACGGCCGATGGTTTTTGAGACAATTGAGGAAGTCACTGATCGGCGAAGAGTTGCGAGCATGGTTTTCTGGGTGAATGGAGTTAGTTAGAGCACAAGGCAGGGCTGATTTGGGCCAGGCCTGTAGGTTATATGGAGAAATAGTTGGGCAAGGGGGGGTTGCGTGCAGTAGTACCTCAAATTCATTTGCCATGTGATCATAGTGCCATAGTAGTAATTTAACGGCGTTGTTTAGTCAAATCTGTCAACGACTTGCCAGCTCGTTGACGCGCATTCTCACCAGCCCTTAAATGCGAGTGAGCACGTCTCGATGTGAGACCTTTGACGACGCCGCACAGCACAAACCGCACTGGCACCGCTACGCTCGGCGGGGCTGCACGACTACCTCGGTAGCCTCGGCAGTTCTCACATGCTAGGGAACTCTTGCGCGATCAGGCAGGTCGCGATAAAAACTTACTCGGCAGGGTACTTTACTGAAAGGCCACTGATCGCGGTTGAGGGCAATCGTGAATCTTCTAAAAACGACCGCAGAACTATAGTGACGCAAATGGGCAACAATAAAAAAAACCTTGTGTGCACTCGTGAAAACTCGTTGATAGTAATAACGTGCTGACGAGCTGACGAGCTGACGAGGCCCATTTCTCTATCTCTAATTGACACCTGCTCCTGATTCACTAAATTCAATCCTACGTAACCTAGCCTACAACCTCCCGCCTACCCGCCTGTTTCTACCACCCCAACGTAACCCGCATAAACGACATCTGCGCTGCACACAGGCCCAGGAACGACACAGGCCTGCCCTAACTGCTCCACAGCTGGCTGTGTCTGCTACTGCAGCCAACTTCCGTCAGTTACACCAGCCCGTGTGTTGCACCAACCCGTCATTTACACCAGCTACCCCCGACCTCAACAAGCTAGCTAGCAACGCTGGCAATCAAGAACGGTCTGATGCTCGTCTACATCCATCCTGCCCTCCTCCATACTCTCCTCCTCCTGCTCTCTGCCGGGATGTGCTCCCCGGAACCGTTCTACGCCAACACGACCAAAACCAGAACAGCAACAAAACGCCTGGTCGTACCCTCGGCCGACTCGCCTTACGCGCATCTCGACATGATTCCAAATTCCATCTACCTCACGACCATGACTGACAATCCAGACAATCCCAACGTACGGGTTCCCAACTTACCATCCCTCGATCACCCCCTCCTCCCTCTCTTCGTCGTCCCATCAAATCCGCCCATCCTTTACCTCATCCCCGGCCTAGCAGCCACCCAGCTCTCCACCACCGCCACCACCTCCACCACCTGCCCCTCCTTCCCTCCTCTGGCTCTCCCTCCGTCCCCTCCTTCCATTCTCGTCACACCTAAGAACGTGCTGGAAGTACTGCATTAGCCTCGGAGTGAACGAGACTGATCGGTACCTCCAGACCCGCGCTTCTCCCAGCGGCCCCCCCATCCTGGACTGCCAGCTGCGGCCAGCCGACACGCCAGCCGACATCGCCTCCATCACCCACCTCACTGCTCTCTCTCCCAAGCTCGCCAAGACTACCGTCGGCGAGGTGAACGACTTGTATTCCACGCTGCACGACTACCTCACTGCGAACTTTTACTACAGCCCGGCCACGCTGATTCCGTTCGGGTACGACTGGCGGTTGTCGATCCGAAGGCTGCAGGAGCGCGACGGGATCTTCGAGAGGATGAGGAAGGAGATGGAACAGAGAGAGGGGGGGATTGTTGTGGCGCACTCCATGGGGAATCTCGTCTTTAGAGGCTTCTTGAGGCATCTGTGGTATGTGTTCTACGACGAGTCCAAAGCACAAGAGAGCAGCGAGAGCAACGAGAGCGCTGCAGATCCCTCAGAAGACCCCTCCCCCCAACCCTGGGGTATCTCGAATACCTCCTCGCTCTGCTCAACGCGCTGCTCGGCACGCAACCCCCACCACCGCCTTCCCCTGACCACCGCGGCGTCACCACGGCTCGTTTGAACGCTTGGATAGCGACGCACATTCACACGTTTGTGTCGTTCTCGCCTCTCTTGCTAGGCGCGGTCAATCCAACGCGAAGCGTTCTGAGCGGCGAAAACATGGGGCTGCCGATGAGCGACAACGAGGCGCGTGAGGTCGAGCTAACGTTCGGGTCGACGTCCACGCCGTCCACCATCTCGAGGTCGAACGCACCTAACTTTGCAGGTAAGCGCGACTGAGTAGGCGAGGCGAGGCGAGGTGCGATTGAGTAGCGCGCTAGGCGAGGTGCGATTGAGTAGCGCGCTAGGCGAGGTGCTGAGCGCTTCGAGCCGTTCACTCTCTCCCGCCACTCGCTCTCGCCCGCCACTTGCTCTCACCTGCCTGTCACTCGCTCTCGCCTGCCGCTCGCTTCCCTCCTCCTCCTCCCGCTCCTCTAACCCTCCCCCCCCTGCAGCGGTTGGCGGAAACGCGCCAAGCAATTTACACAATTTCAGGAAGCAAATCGAGGGCGACGCCGAGTATCCCCATCCAATCGTTACGTTTCTGAACGAGAGTGGGCGGCTCTTCACGGGCGCGTCGTCCGCGGCTGTTGACCGCACATTTGACGTCACTACCGTGTCGTCTGGTACCATCGTTCAGTCGTTCGCCGAAATAACCCACGACGACGACTTGAGAGTCAAGTACGAGCAGATCATGTACTCGCAACACGATCCCGAGGCGAAATGGTCGAACTTGCTGGACGCGCCGTGGGAGCGGCCGAGGATCAAGAACGTCGTCGTCGCTTATGGAGTTGACGTGCCGACTGAAATTGGCTACGTTTACGCGCCGAGAAAAGGTAAAGGCATACCGAAGCTCGAAGAGATTGTGAGTTGGCGCGAAGCATGGCGGCGAGCGAGGCAGCTGCGAGAGAGGATCGTTGGCGAGCGAGGCTGCTGGCGGGTGAGGCATGCCCCCTGCGCCCCCCCCATCGCATACACTATTCCGCTGCGCCGCTGCGTTGCGCCATAAGTCCCTTTGCCCGCACCGACTTCCCATTTGTTCGTCGCCTCCCGTTGTGTTCACACGTGCACATGGCAGATCTGGGAACAGCCCGGGGGCTGAATACGTTGGTGGCACATCCATGCTCTCCAAGCTCTCGAAGCGTCCCGCCCTGACCCCCATCCCCCCGCCGCTCAACACCACGACGTTCTCCGCCTCCGGCGACGGCACGATTCCTTACTTGTCGCTCAGTTTCGCGTTCACGTGGCTGCTGGGCGGGCGAAACGACACGATCGTCGACTCGTACGTCAAGAGGGGCGGGCGGTGGACGACTCCCGACGCCTGCAGAGCTGGCGCGGCTGAGAATCGAGAGTGCAGCGTTGGCGAGTTCGAGCACGATGTGATGCACGTGTGCCACCATATCAACCGTAATGTCGCGGACAGTGGCGTGCGAATGGAGAAGTTCGAGGCCACGTTCGAGGAGGACGGGGTCGTTTATAGGACGGTAGTAATCGAGGCCACGGGGGTGGAGCACAAGGCAATCACGCGCAACGAGGAAATACTCGAGACTGTCTTGAGCGAAGTTTTCAAGCGAAGTTTTCAAGGGAGGGGTTAGCAGAGTAAATCAGGCATTCCCGTGTAGACCAAGAGTGGGTAAGAATGGCGAATTGGCAGCGAAGACGGCAGCGAGACGGTGTGCTGTACTCAAAAAATTCCGCAACGTCGTCTGCTCTGCGCTGATGGGAGGGCCAGAGACTGTCTGCCCGCGCGACGCCCCGTTCTTCGTCTTTCTCTTTGGGCCTATATCCCTCCCTCCCCGCCCCGTTTAACACTCGCTTCGCTCGTGTGCACCCTTGCGGACCATTCCCCCCTCTCTTGCTTCCCTTATTCCACTTCCACAATGTCCTCCTCAGTTCTTCCCAGAAATGAGCCCTCCTTCTCCTCCTCATCCCTCCCCTACCTCGCCTCGATCCTGAACGGCAAGCACCCTCTCTCCATTCCAACTTCCAAGAGGCACTCCGCGATGCTCAGTGCCGTCAACAAGGCTGACAGGAGACGGCTGGGGGTGAAAAGTGGAAAGAGGCTGTAAGTGTGAAGCCCACACAGACACACCTCGGGCCCAGAACACACTAAGCACAATTGCGCACGATGGTGCACGATGGATCACGCATCGCCCCCCCCTTTGTTCTCACGTGCTTATGGGCACAAGCGAAGTGGCGTGCCCTTTGCTCACACCATGTATCCGGCTTTTCTAACACTCGCTTCGCTCGTGCTTCGCTCGTGCAGCTACAAAGTCGTAGACACCTCATCCTCCGACCCTTCCCTCGCCTCCGTTCTCGCCCCAGCTAAGCTAACTCAGCTCGAGGAAGACGCCCGCGCCGTCAACCGTCTGAAAATGCTCACCAAGAAGGTCCAGGCCAAACAGCGCCGTCGCACCGAGCGCAAAACAATCCTCGAGAAGAGCCGACATACCGCGTTAACGGATGTTAAAGAGGGTGGCGGAACACGAGAGGAGATACCGCCGAACGCCACTTCAATTGCCCAGCTAGCTGCAGCCGCACTCCAGTCAGTCATCGGGCCGCCCGCCACCGACGAAACAGACAAAACAACACGGCCAGCTCGGACCAAAACCATCTCCTTCAACCCTCTAACGCCCCTCGGCACGACCGCGACGCCCCCTCGCGGCAGGGTTGCCTCTCGCGGCTCGTCGACCTTCCGCGTCCGCCACTCGGTTCTAACAACCGACCGCCAGACGAAGGAAATGACGGCAAAAAAACTGAAAAGGATGCTAAAGGATGAGACTCTAGACGAGGAGCCCCGTGCTGGTCCAGCTCACGCGACGACAACCGCGACAACTACGACAAATACTTCCCGGCACGAAAATACTTCCACAGAAGAGTCTCTCGGGCGCGTGTCGCCCCCCCCCGCACCTCTGATTACCTCCCTCCTGACCGAACTGTCGACGCAACCCGACGCCCCCCTGCACTTTAACATGGAGCTAACCCTCCAGTCCGGTAACCCTGCCGCGTCCGAGGCGTCGGAGTCGTCGGAGTTCCTCGCGTTCCTGCACCCGCACGGAACGCCTGCGATCCTGCCGTGTGGGCAGATTCGGGCGGGGGCGGGGGAGTTTAGGGGCGGGACGACGCCGACGATCGAGGCGGGGCCGACGGATGTTGCGGTGGTCAAGGTGGTGGATTTGAAGGAGCAGGGGAATGGGAGGGCGGTGAGGTAAGTTGGCGCCAGCGAAGCGAGCTCCACACACACACCTCTGGCCCACAACTTATACGTCGGTGTGAACAAGGGGGAAGCGTGTTTTGGTTAGCGTGTTTTGATTGCGAGTTTTACTCTTTTACTTGCGCTTGCCCTGTTCCCCTCTCTCTCGTAAATTTGTCCCCCCTCATCAACGTCCTCGCTCGGCACATTTTATTTACTCGCACTTGCTTTGTTCCCCCCCACCAACCTTCGTTCGCGCCCATTAACTGAAACTCACGCTCGCTTCGCTCGCAGGTACAATGAGCCGGTTTGGTTCGTGCTGGTGCCGGGCCGGGGGAAGGTGGGGGGGCATTGGAGTGAGGGAAGTGTGTTGGGAGCGAAGGCTAATAAGGGGATTCACGTGCCGGTGGTCAAGTTGGATGTGAAGAAGGGTGCTGAGAGCGAAACCCTGAATGCTGCCGGGAATGACGTTGAGGAAGTGCCGGTGCTGGGTCGGCCGGGACCGGTCTGTGCGAGTATTCATGACGAGGGGCATGAGCGGAAGAAGAAGGCGCATGGTGCGCATGGAGCTCATGGCGCGCATCCTGGGGCGGGGAAGCGGGTGCTTCCCACGGAGGGCGAGGCTAAGGTGGAGAACAAGATCCCGCTCGAGACGGGCAAGTTCGTGTTCAGGCCGTCCACGGTGGCCATGGCGGCGAAGGTCAAGGAGGCAGAGGAAAGGGGGGAGTGGGTGGAGGTGTGCAACTTGCACGAGTGTTTTATCGAGCAGGATTTCTTCTGCCTGTCGAGAGAGACGACTACGGGGACCGGAGTTGTGTTGAGGCAGAATGTCCAGAATCAGAAGCCTGGCAAGCCTGTTAAGTCTGGCAAGCCTGGTAAGCAAGACAGTAAAAGTGACGTGGACGGGAGTGCACTGGTTAAGGGGGATCGTCGGGGGGTGTTCAAGGTCCGGATTATAGAGTCGGAGAGTTCGTTCAAGAAGGTCGAGTCGTCGCTGCTGCTCATGCAGCAGGCGAAGAAGGGCATCGCGGCGTCTACGAAGCGGCGGCAAGGCGGCAAGGTCATGTACGACATAGCGGATCATCTTACGCCTGCCAAGGACGCGAACCGGAATCCGCACTCTCCTTACGCGCCGAGTTTCTCGCCGAGTCCGGTGCGGGGGGGGGAGCACTTCACGAGGGACTTGAGGGTTAGGACGATGGCGAGCTTGGAGACCAAGGAGACGACGACTTTTAGGCAGAAGGATGACTCGAGCCAGAGCGCGCTGCACTCCAGGTACAAGGTTCTGTTTAGCAAGATTGATGCGGAGCCGCCCAAGGGGTTCAACATTAACGAGGGACGCTGGGACCTGGTGGAGAAAACGAAGGCGTTCAAGTACGAGCCGACGGAGATGGAATTCGTGAGGGACATGGACATTGCGGTGCCCAAGCTGCACGCGAGCGAGTTCAAACTCAAGGCCAAGCGAATGCAGGAGCTCGAGACGATGCAGTATATCGAGGCGAAGCAGAAGGAGGAGGCGGACAAGTACATGACGAGGGAGGACTACGACGAGATGATTCTCAACGACGACACGGAGCCGCTCACCGACATCCAACAGAATCTGCTGCTCGCTTCGTCGATGCAGTGCTACGGGAAGATCGTCGAGAACGACAAGCAGGTCAAGCAGAACCTCCGGCGGAACAAGGGCAAGGAGAGCAACGTCGTCGCGTCCATCTCGGTCACTTCTACCATTGTGCACTCGGTGCCGATGAGTCGGCAGCCGACCCGCGACGCGCACTCTAGGCAGATGAACATTCCCGAGGTCGACGTCTTGGGCGGCAGGGGGGGGGGGGCTCTCGCCCCGCAGTCGAACCCCAACCGGCGCGCGTCGGCGCTGCAACAGCTGCAGCAGCAGCAGCTGTTGGAGCAACTCAAGAAACAGCAGGAGCAGAAGACTTACTTCGGCGGCGAGTGGGAGGGTGCGGAGATGGACGAGTACCACCTGTGAGCACACAAACGGAGCTTGCGGCGGTGTGGAAAAGGAGACTGCAGTTCATCTGGGCCACCAAAAACGCACCCACGCAGGCACCGCCTCGAAACGACCGGCTCGACACAAAAACGCACTGCCCATCCCTCTGTTGTTCTGGTCGCACCGCCGCCCCTTTGCTCACACTGTGCCTACCCTCAACAGCGAGTGGGGAGAAACGTACAACAGAGATGCCCAGATGGACATTCTCGAAGCCCAGGACAAGATGATCGTGCAGAACATGGTGCACGAGAAGGAGAAGGACCGCAAACAAGCGCTGTCTGAGATTGTGACGGAGATGGACAAGCAGCTCGCCGACCGCCGGGAAATTGTCAAGAAGGACACAATCCAACAATCTCTGGAGAGCGCTTCCAAGCGCCAACTTGCGGTGGAGCAGCGCATCAAGACGCGGAAGAACTTGCCCAAGGCCGAGGGCAGCCAGAGGGTGTCGATGAAGCTGTTCAAAGCGGCGCAGGAGCACTTGGTGGAGAACGAGAGCGCGGTGGTGCTCATCAGCTACGTTAAGCAGTGGCTCGATAGGACCTCCATGAAGCGGATGGAGCAGCGAGCCAGGGAAAGCGCGCTGAAGGAGCGGCAGGACTTCAGGAAGGAGGTCAGCATGGCCAATTTGGCCCTTGACGAAGAGAAGGAAGAGGAGGAGGAAGAAGAGGAAGAAGAGGAAGAAGAGGAAGAAGAGGAAGAGGAAGAGGAAAACTGGAACAAGATGAAAGGAGTGAACAAGAAAAACTTGCTGAAAACTGCGAGCACAACGAATCGCATGAGGAGGAGGGCGGCCAAGAGGAAGACTGATCCAAACATGGAGCGGCTGATCATGATCAAGAAATTGCGCAAGCCCGAGTTCATCGACGCCGTTGTGACGGGCGAGGCGGGCGCTATCTTGCGCCTTACGCCGTTCCTAGGCAGCAAACCGGTGCTCACACTCCAGACAGGAAGCAAGGTCAAAATTCTGCAGACCGCGAGAGACCCCAAGTTCGCCGCAAAGATCCGAATTCTCGTCGAGTACGAGCAGTCGTCTGAGGTCGTAAGACTCCCTGACCCGAAGAGTCTCGAGTATCAGGACGCGGAGGACGAAGAGGATGGGGGAGAGGAGGAGAATGCTGCGAAGAAGGACAAGTTCCGCGCGCCTTCGACTCCCGCAGGGCTAACGAATGGCGATCTAGTGACCAACAAAGTCAAGGGCTGGACCTCCATTAGCTCCGGCAAGGAGGGCGACCCAGCTATTGTCGAGCTGGTGGGCGGCGAGATCCTGGATGAGGGGGGCGAGGTGCTGCGCAGCAAGGAGGAGGCGCTCGAGCTGCTGCCAATCAACAGCATGCTGACTGGGTCCGCGCCGACCACGATTAGGTGCATCGTGGTCGGCGAGGGAGGGTGCGTTCTGCGAGATGGGCCCATGATGAACAGCAAGTACTTGGGAACGCTGCCTAAGGGCAGTCGAGTGGAAGCCAAGAGCGTTATTGGGAGGAGGGAGGCAGAGGAGGGGGGGGGGGGCGATGTTCACGAGGGATTCGGGTGTGAGGTGTGTAACCACCACGACGTCGGGGACATCAGGGGGAACAGGTACGGGTGTGCGAGCGAAGCCAGCGCGAGCGAAGCCAGCGCGAGCGAAGCCAGCGCGAGCGAAGCCAGCGCGAGCGAAGCCAGCGCGAGCGAAGCCAG
>Ga0307985_10001584_pt1 | contig 12799 bp, 12 predicted proteins | sample EllFjometageno80_FD_203155 | JGI IMG/M metagenome (GOLD analysis project Ga0307985, IMG submission 203155) | Marine microbial communities from Ellis Fjord, Antarctic Ocean - #80 | ecosystem: Environmental > Aquatic > Marine > Unclassified | place: Southern Ocean | collected 2014-10-09 | reverse complement strand
GTCGCGGAGTGCGCCGACGTGGTGCGCGGTGCAAAGCTCACAGATCTGGATGGATCTGGATCTGCTGAACTTTTCACTTTTCTGAGGAGGGAAAGGGGCGCGAGCGAGGGTGGCAAGTGCTGGATCTGGGTGGGGGAGTCCTTTGGTAAGTGCTGCTGCAACAGAGAGGTGACGACTACAACCTGTATTGGATTCCGGGGGCAATATAATATTGCGGTCGAGGTGTGTTTGCTTACTGACGTACTGGGGCCGCCGCAGTGGCGGGTTAGTGTTAGGGATATTCGCTACGCTGGTTGCCGTCTCAGTGATGATGTTGAGTTGATGATCATATACAGCCATTTTTCGGTCAACCCCCGCTCTCTCTACGTAGCGCTTCCCTCGCTCCCCTTGGCACCAAAGCACTCGCTAAGTTATGCTCCTGCTCAAGTCATGGACGGGTAAATCACCACGCTTCCCATTCCCATCTGACTGGGCCACCTTCCAGTCTTGTTGTTGAGCGCCTTCAGCCTCGCAATCTCGAGGTCCTTCAGCCGCTCCTTCTCGCGCCTCCTCTGCCCCTCCTCCTCCTTCTCCTTCGCCAGCTGCTCCAGCGCCCCGACCAGCCGGCCCACCTCGAACTCGAGAAAAACGATCCCCCCCTCCTGCTCTGTGTAAAAAACGGAAATGCAGCACAAGGCGGCGCCGGCTCTCGACAGGTACAGGAAGAAGAAGATCAAACCGTAGTGTACCTCGGACTGTACCGGGACCTTGGCCACGAAGCAAAAAATAGTGCAAACGTGTACGATCATGAAAGTCGCGCTCGCGAGCACGTACATGGACATGGCGCGCATGCGTTTGTCAGTCGTGAGGGAGCGGAGCACTTTGATGGTGGAGATGAGGTAGTAGACCATCACGGCGATGTAGATGAAGATGAAGGGCACGGCGTTGATTCGAGCGAAGGTGTTGTTGTCGCCGCTGTTCGTCTTCGCGAAGTAGACAATGACGCCGCTGTAGACGCAATTCCAGATGACAGCGACGCCGACGATCAAGAGTGTCTCCAGTGGCGACGCTACCACCGGGTCGACGAACCTGCAGGAGACACGCATGTGTGAGCAAAGGGCGCCCACACACCGTGTGGAACAAAGGGCTGCACTCGCGGCGCTTTGGCGGAACGCCCGATTCAGAGCCGCACATAACGCCCGGCTTCGTCTTGCATTTTCTGTGCCCTGCTCGCTTTCGCCCACACCTTATCGCCCACACCTTATCGCCCCCAGCGCCCGTCGCTCTCGGCACTCACTTGTTGCCATCGTAGTTCTGAAGAACCTGAAACTCGCTATACGCCCTCCAGAACCTCGCCACCAGCAGCTTGCTCGCCAGGCCTAGAATGACGAGAACGTCCCCGGCGGCGTTGACGAGGGTGGGGCTGAGAACGTCGAAAAATAGCGGGCCGCGGATGACGGACCAGAGGAGGCAGAGGATGGCGGGGAGCTCGCACATCACCACGAGGCCCTTGGTCGTCCAGGAGGGTTGGAGGCCGACGAGGACGGACTTGCGGAGGGCGGTGGCGGCGAGGCCGCCGACGAAAACTTTGAAGAGGATGTGGAGCCATGAGGAGTACAAGATTTTGTACCTAAGCGGCGGCATGTGTGAGCCATACACGCGTACTGTGCAATAATTAAGAGCAAGTTTTACATGTAAGGAGCACTTCGAGCAAAGAGCAACTCCGGCATTGATCAAGTGGTAAAACAGTTCGGTCGCTCAGTCCGTGACTTACCTGTTATCGTCAAAGAAAAACGTGACATGCACAGGATCCTCCGTACCTAGCTTCTTCGCGAGAGCCGTTCCCTCGATTCGTCCGATGCCAACGAACGGGACAATCGCTGCGCTCGCTTCCCTCTGCTGCGCCTTGTTTGGCGTGATGATGTTGGAGATGATTCCGGGGGCGTTGTAATCGGCGACGACTAGGATGGCGGAGGCGCCGGACGCGACGAGGTTGAGGTAGACTGAGGCGGCGTTGGAGTAGAAGGGTGAGAAGGAGCAAATGGTTATGAGATCGTCCATAATTAGGACGACGGTGGCGTTCTGGTAGGCTGTGGGGTGGAGGCGGGAGGTTCTCTCGTGAAGGCTTATGTTTTTGGAGGTGGCAGCGCTGCCTCTATCAATCCTCATTTCAACTTCATACTCCCCTCTCTTCTTGGGCCAAGTAAAAAGCTCGTCACACATCTCCTCATTGAGTTGTAGTAACGTCAAAGGCGCGTTGTGCATGGCGGTGTCGTGGATGGCGGTGGAGTAGATGTCGGGACCGAGGGTTTCCCAGGCTTTGACGGCGTGTGCGTTGACGAGTGAGGGAGGGGGGGTTAAGGTATGTAAGGTTAAGGTAGGGGAGGCTGAGGGGAGGAAGAGGAGGAGGAGGAGGAAGGGGGGAAGGCCGAGAATGGAGAGGAGGGGGCGGGGGGGGGCTGATGAGGCCGCCATGTTGGTCGAAAAGGTTCAGGGCAGGGCGCTGGGTTTTTCAGGTAGGAGCGAGGCGGAAAATGCTGCGGAAGACGAGGAACACTTAAAACCCCAACTTCTACAGTTGTAGCCAGCTGGTTGTAGCGCTCTGCCTTGCTCTGACCAGCGCCGCCGCAACGCAACGTGGCGAGCAGGGCGTTTCTCCATGACTTTCCGAGCATCTGGGTGGGTAAAATGTCGACGCGTGTACATCTGATGTATTTTAACATCCCATTAACATCCCAATTAACATCCCATTAATATCCCATTAACATCCCATTAACATCCCGTGCGGCAGAAGAGAGTGTAAGAGAGTGTAAGAGAGGTGAGAGAGGATTCTGCAACGGATCCACGCAACAATCCACGCAACTGCGCAGGGGAGCGCAAGTGTCAGGGTCTTGCAAGTGCACGTGGGGTGGCGAGCGTTTCTTGAGCGTCTGGGTGTAAACGCCGCTGGGCGTTGAAGATGGAATTTAATATGAATTATGGAATTATCAAGATTGAACACATTCTGTCCCTGGAGATATTACTCAGAGAGGAGAGAATCTGTGAGTTAACGGGAGCCGCCGCTCACCATAATTGCTGCCAGGGTGTGACGTGCAGGGCGCTTGGAAGACCCGATTGGGTGGCTTGGAGGACCAGGCAAGACCCGGACAGAAAGAGGCCAATGGAGATTACATGTGCCTGGATCTCTATTGTGGTATCTCTAGTGTGATATTGTGCCAATTTGTCGTTGTGCTATTGTACCATTTTGCCATTGAGCTATCTCTATTTTGATATTGTACTATCTAGCCATTGTTCCTTGTGATATTGGCCATTGTGCCTTGTTCCATTGTGCTATCTAGATTTTGTGCTATTACGATGTTGTGCCATTCTACCATTGTACCATTCTCCCCCTTCACCACTTTAACCCTGCCTAACTCCCAACTCCCAGAGCATGGAACCTCTTCCAACCTCCACCCTCGCGGACGCGCTCGTGGACGTGTCCCAGGCGCGCAACTCTGAGCGCGAGGGCATCTGGGCGACCACGAACGCCGACGCGCGCCAGGTCTTCTCCCACCGCGAGCAGCTCCTCGATCCCACTGTCCGCCCCGCCATGATCAAGTCGATCCGCGACTACTACAACACGTACTGGCTGCTAAGGCACTTCATGACGCACGAGAGCCCCCCGCTCCCGCCGGAACTGCTAAGGCACATCACCGAGTACGCGTACGCGGGGGCTGGGTTGCTGATCCCGTTCCACTTGTCGCTTTTCGAGCCGAGACCACCGCCGGTTACGGGCAGCTTCAAGATCTGCGTGCGCTGCCGGCCGATGACGGGGGATGAGAAGGCGAAGACCAAGTGAGTTGACGGGAGAGGGGCGGGGATGAATGGCGAGCGACTGCGCTAGGATTTCGAACCAAAACGGTCATGACGACCTCAAAACGCGCTGCCAGATGCTCAAAAGCTATTCGCACGCCCGTCACGTGCAGTTCGCCCCCTTGTTCACACCGACTTATATATCCTCAAGTGTGTGCTAACCCCCCCTCCCAGCTACCACATCATCTCTAAAACCCACAACCACAACCTGAACCTGCACGTCGGGAAACTCGCCCGATCCGGCAACCGCCTCACCACCGAGCACCGTGTCTATACGTTCGACAAAATATTCTCAGAGTCCGCGAACAACGACGACGTGGCCGCAACCACTCTCTCGCACGTGACCGGCGGCGGGACGGTGGTGTGCTACGGCCAGACGGGAACCGGGAAGACTTATTCCTTCGCTGCCATAATCCGCGGCATTGCAGAGCGCCTCGCCGACATCAAAGTGGTCGGGACGCCAACCTCGTTCGTGAACATGCAGTTCTACGAGCTGTACGGCAAGAAGTGCTTCGACCTGCAGAACGACAGAGCGCCCTTGAAGATCCTGTCCGACTCGTCCGAAAAGGTGCGCTATCGTCCACGCTCGACGAGCTCGCGCACTGCACGCTTCGGACCAATCTCGTTATGACGTGCGCCCGAACGGCGCTCCCCGCGTGGCAGTTGAGCTGCGCGCGAGCGAAGCGAGTGTTAGAGGAGCGGGAGGAAGCGATTGTGTGTGTGTTGTGTGTTCGTGTGGACATGTGTTCGCGGGCAGCATAGAGCGGGCCCGCGAGCTGCGAGACTCCGAACGCTCTTGTTCACACCGCAGCCCCCTTTGTTCACACATGTGTATGGCACACCGCTCCCCCTTCGTTCGCACATGTGTGCATATGTGTGGCTCACACATGCGTGTGCCCCCCCAGGTGCACGCTCGCGGAGCGACGATCACCGCGTTCCAGCTCACCCTCCCCTCCGAAACCCGCGACGCCCGCATCGCTCGCTTCGAGCAGCTCCTGGTCAAGCCGCTTCAGTTGCGCTTCCAGGTCGCGACCGAGCGCAACCCCTTCTCGTCGAGATCTCACTCCATCTTCACGCTCACCATTCCGCCGATCCTACAAGACAGCCCGGACCCGCCCATCAATCCGGAGCTGCCCACGCCGCAGGTCGAGATACCGGACGTAGCGCATCCCGCGTACTCCCTCATCGGTCCAATCTCCCTACGCCTCGTCGACCTCGCTGGCTCCGAGCGGAATGCCGATACCGCCAAGATGAGCGCCCTGGACCACCGCGAGTCCGCCGACATCAACACGGCGCTCATGAGTCTGAAGGAGTGCATTCAGTACTACAAGCGCCCCAACAAGAAGTGCCCCTATCGCGCCCATCTACTGACACGCGTTCTGCGCGACTGCTTCACGAGCGCGGGCCACAAAACAGTCGTCATGGCCTGCGTCTCGCCCGCCACCACGGACGGCATTCACACCCTGAACACGCTGAACCACGTTGCGATCATGCAGGTGAGGCCAAACGCGCACTGCTCTCTTTCTCTCCCACCTTGCTCTTCTAACCCCCGCTTCGCTCGGCAGATGGAGCCCGACAAGGCAGACAAGAAGTACACTCGGTGCAACAGCGGAGCGGGGGAGCGGCCGAAGGTGGAGCAGAACGGCGTTATCGAGTACGTGAACGTGGAAGTCCCGTTGATCGAGGGCGGAGCGGGATTCAACAAGGACGTCGCACTTTGGAGCGCCTCGGACGTCAAGAAGTGGATCGCCGTGGCGAATAATGGCAACTTTTCCCACATCGTGTTGCCGGCGGGGTTGGACGGAAAAGGCCTCATGAGTTTGAATGAGCTGGGGTTGAGTGATCTGTTCGAGCAGATGTTCGATGAGAGAGAGGCGCGCGGGGCTAACGAGGGGCAGCAGTGGGTCATCGGGAGCGGGGAGGGGGGAGATGAGGGAACGGAAGCGCGGGAGAGGGGCGTGTTCGAGACCGGCAGAGCTCTTTTTCAGGCGCTGAGGATGGAGCAGAAGAAGATTGACAGCGTGCACGCAGAGGAGAAGCGGTGCAGCGACAAAGTGTACAGAATCAACGAAAAATAACCCTGCACTTCGCAGAGAACGTGGCTCCCAAAATTCCACGCCCGGACTGGGGAGAAGGAGTGAGGGTGAGAGGTCAGTTGGATACGGGGCTAGAAAAGTTGGGGGAATCGAGCCGCAAACTACCGATCACGGGGGGGGAGAGTCCACTCAGGAGGTGTACGAGAGCCGTAAACGTACGACGTGCAACGGCGAACTCCTCGTAATAGCGACAGACCCTATTATGCAAATTTCTAGAGGGAAACCATCCTATAATTTATATATTTTTCGCCAGACTCTACACCCCTGTTAGGGTTAACCCTTGTACAGTTGTAGAGCTTTAAGTCAGCTGCGGCGCACAGAAGCGGCGGGCTGTTGGTGTTGATCATCGCTCTTGATCGTAACTCGCTCCTTTTCAGCCATCCTTGGCCCATGACATTTTTGCCCCTTTTCGGGCTCCTCCTCCTCCTCCCCCAAACGGGCGGCCAGCTGTCCCATCCCCACATCGCCGGCTCGCTCCCGCGCAATTTCACCCTCTGCACCGGCGAAATCTCGCTCAACTCCATCCCCCAAATAGTCCTTACAATACCACCGGACAGTGAAAGTTTCGCCACGACAGGGTCCCTCGAAAACATCGCATCGTTCATAAATTCCCAGACCGGCACCCCGACAATCACAACGCCGGCGGAAGCAACGTCAATCGCCGCGTACATCGAAGACCGAACAACAATCACCCTCTTCAAAAGGTACAATTACAGGGACGCAATTCGCAACGGTCAGCGGCTTGCTGGAATACCCCAAGGCTCGCCCGTCAACGTGTGCGCCACCTCGCAGCACTGTGCCGCGGACACCCCTGCGCCCATCATCGCTCTCGGCTGGTTTGCCATTGATTTGTCGCTGTTCAACCTGGACAATGGAGCTGACTGGGAGTTCTACGCCAAGCAGACGCCGGTGCGAAGGATGTTGATCTCCAAGGATGTGCTCGGGAGAGTTGATCAGAAGTGGTTGGATAGCGTGACATTGCTGTTTGCGGAGTACAGCGAGCCGAACGGTGTCCTCCTCTTGGAGCAGTACTCGAGTGAATCGACTTTCGTGGATGAAACTGACCCTCTTCTATCGTCATTCGACCTCCACGAACTAACAGTCCACTACAAATCACCACCACCCACTCCGCCTCCACAGCCACCACATGGCCTCACCTCAACCTACGTAATAAACCTCCCATCCCGCACGGACCGCCGCCAGACCATGCTCTCAATCCTCTCCCCCCTAAACATAACCCCCATCATCATCCCCGCAACATCCGGCCACGACCTCGACCTGCCCAACTCCCCCTCACTATCTAGGCTATTCTCGCTCGAAAACTACACTTACGGTAAGAGTCGCGACGCGCGAATGCGCACACACTGTGTGGGCCCTTTGTTCGGGTCCTTTGTTCACACATGTGTGTGGGCCCTTTGTTCACACATGTTTGTGGGCCCTTTGTTCACGCGTGTGTGTGCCTTCCCTCAGGCACTCCAACGTCCAACCCGTACGGCGACCACAGTTACCGCCCAAACGTCCTCGGTTGCGCCGTAAGCCACATGGAATTGTGGGCTCGGATCGTTGCGGACGGGGGTGGCGGTCGGACCGGTTCCGTCAACTACGGTCCAAACATGCCGCTGTACCTCGGCCTTGAGGACGACGTGACGTTCGTTCCCGACTTTGAAACTAAGCTACCTCCAATCCTCGCGGCGCTACGCAACGATACAGTGTGGGACGTTCTCTTCCTGGGGTTGTTGGACGAGCAGAATCTGTACGACGACGCCCTTGTCACGCCCGGCGTTATCAGGCTGAGTGGTCGGCCTCGATGGAGTGGTGGGGGTGCGTTTGCGATTGTGTACAAGGTTGGCGGGGCGAGGAAGTTAAACGAGGTGGCGGTTAGGTATGGGATTCAGCAGCCGCTGGATTGGTTCCTTTTCGAAATGATCGCGAAGGGGGAGATTGTTGCCTACAAGTGCGAGCCAGGGTTAGCGATGAGCCCCGAGGGGATGGGGAGGGACAGTGACAACGACGAGGTTTATAGGCAACAGAGGCTGGTTATGTTGAGGGAGAAAGAGAAAGGGGGGTGGGGTGGGGTGGGCGGGGGGGTAAGGGAGGTGAAGTTTCTGGAGCCGGGGACGGGCCAGTGCTACAAGGAGGGAGAGAGCGTTGGCGTGAGGCTCAACATGGTGGTTGATGGCGACTCGGTCGTGTTCGTCGAGGCGGCGAGGGGCAGCATAATTTGCTTCATGATCGAAGGAGGAGGGGAGGAGGAGGGAGTTGTGGTTGTTGTGACGAAGGGGGGCAGAGTGGAGAGAGAGTTTGGGGACTTGGGGTGCATCGGATGGGACGAGGGGGATGTCAGGATCGAAGGGCTGGCTAAGGGGGAGTATGTTTTAGTGGGCAAGTGGGGCGAGAGGCAGTGGAGAGCGGAGTTTGAGGTCGGATGATCTAGGTTATTAACATATTTATATATATATTTGATAGCATTTCCATTCTTTTTCCGTATATATAGCTATATAGCAGCGGTTTGCGTCGTACAGAGCGTCATTTCTGATGTGTTGGATGAGGAACTTTAAAATCTGGTTTTGGATTTCCAAACCAGCTATCAAAGTTCGTCTCACCTCTCCCCTTTCTCTTTGCCCCCTCCCCCCTGTCCCTCCTCCCCCCCCCCGCCTCCCCTCACCATCCGCTCCCCAGCCCCCCCCATGTCAGCTCTTGCCTCCCCCCGTAATGGCCCAGTGACAGTGTTCTTTGAGGAGATCACTGACACGCCCCAACAGGCGGCCGAGTTCGCCGCCGAAGACGCACACATCGCTACCTTGAACAAAACAATGGCCGGCTCGGCCCTCTCCGACTCCGACGACGACTCTGAGGATGACGAATCTCCAAACTCCAACATTGCATCCCAAAACATTGTCGAGATTGACGTTGCCTCCGGCGCCGTCTCGAAGCACGGCGTCGCCAAGAAGAAGAGGAACAAAAAGAAGAAGTCCAAGAGCACAGCCGCCCCCGCCCTCAACCCCTCCCAACTCCTCACCGCCCTCACAACCTCAAAAGGCGGCGGCCTAACCTCCAAATCCCGCTGCCTCGCAACCACCGCCTCCTTCCCCTCCCTCCCCCGCTCCGGCGCCACCTTAACCGCCCTCGATGATACTTTAATAGCCCTCGGCGGCGCCTCCCGCGACGGCGTGTTCTACCCCCTCCTCCCTCTAACCTTCACTCCCCCCACCAAGAAATGGTCCACCCCCACCCCTGCACCTGCCAATCCCCCAACCCCCCGCTCCGGCCACACCGCGACCGCCCTCGCAAAGTCTCTCTACGTCTTCGGCGGCCTCTCCCTCGGGGCCGACAACATGGCGGTGTTCCACAACGACCTGTACAGGTAAGGAGACTACTGAAGGCGGCGCTAAGAGCGGCCAAGAAAGAGAGAGCGAGCAAGCAAGAACGAACACGCCAGAACGAACACGCAATAACGAACACGCAAGAACGAACACGCAAGAACTAACACGCAAGAACGAACACGCAAGAACTCACGTGCAAGAACTCGCGCGCTAGGAACGAACGCGCAAGAACTCACGCTCTAGGAACGAACACGTTGCGACGAACCCTCCTCACTCGCCGCTCCCTCACTCGTACGCCGCTCCCTCACTCATACACCGCTTCACTCACTCGGGCCCCAGCTTCACCAACAATCCCCCAACTTTTACTCAAATACCGGCTACGGGAACCACGCCGCGGCCTCGGAACTCACACGCCGCGTGCGCCGTGACGATCTCGGGAGTCTCTCACTTGGCGGTCCTCGGCGGCGCCAATGACTCGCAGACGTTTGGGGATTTGCATTTCTATAACCCCGTGACCAACGTTTGGAGCGTCGAGACGAAGCCCACGTTCAAGTCCAGGGAGATGCACGCAATGGTCGCGATCGGAGGCAACGTGTACGTGTCCGGCGGCCGGCACACGGAGACTGGTGAAGTGTTGCTCGATCTTTGGTGTTACGAGGTGGCGAGTAAGACGTGGAAGGAGCTGGCGACGCCGCCGGACCCTCGGTGCTGCACAGCGTTTGCGGCGCTTGGGGGGAGAATTGTGGTTTTTGGGGGGTTCAACGGCACTGATACGCTGCACGACGACCTGCAAGTGTATGACGTAGAAACGAACGTTTGGACGGTCGTGGCGGTAGATGGAGCGCCGAGTGTGAGGTTCGGGTGCGCGGGAGTCACGGTGGGGGAGAAGTTCGTGGTTTTTGGGGGCAGCTGTCAGGAAGGGGAGGTGGCGGACGTTCACGCGTTGGGCGTGTACGACGATAATTAGACTTGGCGGTTGAAACTGGAGCGCCCCCGCTCTGCAAGCTCAGAGCTGTCACATGCAAACTTAACTGCGGGCGTTCACACCGAAACAACGACCTGCCTTCTTCGCCCCAATGGAAACACCCCCTGGGGACCCCCCCTCGTGGCGCGCGGACAGCCCCCCCAACACGCTCCACCGCCTAGCTTGGACTGCCCAACTTGCCCATGTCCAGGCCTTCCTCTCCTCACTTCCCTCCTCCCCCGTTGCTCAGCCCCTGCTCGCCTACCGAGAGAACGGCTCCTCCTTCCTGCATCGACTGTGCCACCGCGGTGTCCCCCCCTCCACCCTGCAAATCATAGCTGAAAAGCTGCATTACTCCCAGACCTCCCCCTCCCTATTTGCTCTGGGGGACGAAAAGTACAACTGGCAGCCTCTGCATTTGCTAGCTGCGTACAGCAACTCTCTAGACGCTATCTCCATTGCGATCCGGGAGTCGCCCAGCTCCCTCCTCGTGCCCGTGACAGTAAAAAACAAGACCCCTCAACAAATAGCAGAAATATACGAGCCATTTCGGACCAACCACGACCAAATACTCTCCCTCCTGCAACTCGCAACAACCGCGTACCAACAACAGCCCCTCTCCGCCCTCTTCAAGCTTGTAGGAACCCCATACAAACTAACCCTCTTGATAACCCTTCGCGTCACGCTCCTGTTCTCCCTCAGCCACCCCTCCCCACCCTCCGACCCACTCGCCTGCATATTGAAGCACTATTACGTCATCAATCGCGACGTGTTCAGCGTAATTCTAAAATTTCTCTAACGCTCCTCAATTGACTACCTTTTTACTACTACCAAATCCAAACAACCCTCGCTTCTTCTTCTCCTCCTCCACTCTGACGCCCTCCACCACCCCCTCCATGTCCCCTGTAGCCTTCTTGACCGTCCTCGCTCGCCTCTTTTTCTTCATGGTCGCCCTCTCTTGCACCTTGCTGTTGTCCAGTTCCCTGGGCTTCCGTTCCTCGATCGGATCCCCGAACAGCTCGTGAGCAAACCTGGCGCTGCTCGCCCGCTCGTCGCTATCCTCGCTCTCGCTAGGCCCCATTCCCCCCCCCATCATCATGCCCCCTCTCGGCCCCATCCCCAAGCTCATCCCGGGCATCGGCATTCCCCTCGGCATGCCGCCACCCAGCATGGCCTGCATGTTCATCCCTCCCATGTTCGCCTGCAGCGCCATCATCTTGGAGCTCTTAACTCTGCCGCTCACGCTGCCCGGCCTGCTGGTTTCGCTGGTTTCGCTGGTTTCGCTGTCCCTCTCTTCGCTGATGTCGCTGCCGCTTCTCTCCATGGCCGCGGCCCTCGCCCCGATGCCCAACTTGGGCTGATCGAGCGCGGTGATGCTCCTCTTCCTCTCGGGCGGGGGCTCGTCCGGGTTGATGATCGCGGCGGTCATGACGCTGATAGGGCGGTCCGAGTCCTCCGATCCCACGGACTCGTCTGCCGACATCACCGCCGGTCGCTGGGGCGGCCGGGGCATGCCCATCATTACGGGCCCTCCGCCGCCCTGGGCCTTCATCTTGGCGATGCGATCGGCAATGCTGCCACCGACCTTGGGCTTGGATGCAGGTGCTGCAGCTTCTTTCGCTGGAGCCGACGAGTTCGAGCGCTTCATCGCTGCGATTCTAGATGCAACGGATGACTCCTCCTTCGCGCCACCCTCCTCCTTCTTCTTCGATTCCTTCAACTTTCTCATGGCCTCCTCCTTGAGCTTCTTCTCGCTCTCCTCAGCAAGCTCCGCAACAGACTCCCCCTGCTTCTTCTGTTCCTCGGTCTCGGCCAAGCTGCCCTTCAACTTGCTCATGGCCTCCTCCTTGAGCTTCTTCTCGCTCTCCGTCGCCAACTTCGCAACGGTCTCTCCCTGCTTCTTCTGCTCCTCGGTCTCGGCCAAGCTGCCCTTCATCTTGCTCATGGCCTCCTCCTTGAGCTTCTTCTCGCTCTCCGTCGCCAACTTCGCAACGGTCTCCCCCTGCTTCTTCTGCTCCTCGGTCTCGGCCAAGCTGCCCTTCATCTTGCTCATGGCCTCCACCTTGAGCTTCTTCTCGCTCTCCTCAGCAAGCTTCGCAACAGCCTCTGCCTTCTTCTTCTGCTCCTCTCCCCCCCCCTCCTTCGTCTCTTCTCCTTCTCCCTCCCCCTCCGACACCTCCGCAGCCAGCTTCACCTTCGCTTTCTCGACTTGCCCCTTCGCTTTCACGGTCTGCAGCCTGACGTAAGCCCGCTGCTCCATGGTGGCAGCCCTGGACCTCGCCAGCGGCATCATGTTGCTGGCGCCCACCATCTCGTCGTCGTCGTCGTCGTCGTCGTCGTCGTCGTCGTCGTGGCAACCGCCTCCGTCGAGCTTGGAACTGTACACGTTGTCGAACGCGACGGCCGTGTTGTCAACCGGCGGCGACGCGGAAAGGGACAGCGTGGCCTCCCTGTTGCCCACTTTCGTGGGCAACTCGATCGCGATGGACGCCCGGGGTTTCTGGGAAGGGGCAGACGGCATGGGCGGCGGCGGGGAAGAAGCCGATGATAAGTTGCGCGTGGGGACGGGCGAACTCTTCGGGGCA
>Ga0307985_10001582_pt1 | contig 12803 bp, 11 predicted proteins | sample EllFjometageno80_FD_203155 | JGI IMG/M metagenome (GOLD analysis project Ga0307985, IMG submission 203155) | Marine microbial communities from Ellis Fjord, Antarctic Ocean - #80 | ecosystem: Environmental > Aquatic > Marine > Unclassified | place: Southern Ocean | collected 2014-10-09 | reverse complement strand
ACACGTATCAGGTCTTATCGATGAGATTCGTGAAGGTGACAACGTAGAATTTGAATTGACAGAAGGAAAAAAAGGTTTGAATGCAGTTAATGTTAAAGTTGTTTAACAAAAACTGATTAACTTTTTAAGATTACAAAAGCCCATCTCAACGATGGGTTTTTTTTGTGCGCTATTATGTACCTGCAATTCCCCACCCCCCTTTAACATTATATTTCAAACCACCCTTGCGAATAACAAGCGGAGAGTCAATATTGTTAGAATACAACTGGCCTGTACCAAGACCTTGATGCATTAAATTTGGAAATGTTGAGGTAAATTGGGCAATGGCGTTCAAGCCAACATTGGATTCAAGCATTGAAGTCATCCACCAGCCTATATCTAATGATTCAGCTGTTTCTATCCAATCATTACACGCTGTGAAACCACCTAATAATGATGGCTTGAGAATTATGTAAGCCGGGCAAATTTCTTTTAGCAACCCTAGCATTGCTTCTTTTGACTCAACTCCAATCAATTCTTCGTCCAAGGCAATAGGTAATAAGGATTCCGAGCAAAGTGTTCGCATCAATTCTGTTTGTCCTGCCATGACTGGTTGCTCGATCGAATGAATACCTAAAGCTGCAAGCTCATTCAGCTTCTCTAGTGCATCTTCTCCATTAAAGGCACCATTCGCGTCTACTCTTATCGTAATCTCCTCAGCGGTATACTTTTCTCTAATTTGTTCAATCAAATTAAGCTCTTGCTCAAAATCAATGGCGCCAATTTTAATTTTGATACAATCATATCCCGCTTTGAGTTTGTCATGAATTTGAGATTTCATGTAGTCATAATCCCCCATCCAAACCAATCCATTAATTGGTATCGAAGTTAATCCTTTGGAAAAAGGACTTTGGAATAGCTCCTTTTTGCCTCCATTAATTAAATCAAGCAATGCAGTTTCAACTCCGAAACGCAAGGACGGCATGTCGATTGGAGTGTTATTTCTAATGAAATCAAGTAAGTCTGTTTGATTATCGGGAATATCAAGTCCTTCTAAACTATTGAGAATAGCTATCAGTTTGAGACCATAGTCTTCACTATAATCAACACTAAGTCCTTTTAAAGGACTTGCCTCTCCTATTCCAAAGAAAGAAGGATCTGACTCATTAAAAGCTTTGAGAATCCAAGTTTCTCTCTCCGTAAAAGTCCCCCTGGAAGTGCCTGCTTCAACTTTGAATTGCAATAAATGCGGGTAAACTTCAAATTGAACCTTCACTGCCCTAAAAGTCGCTTGACATACTTTCCAATAATGTCAAATTCTAAATTAACACTGCTTCCGGCTATAAGCGCATTAAAGCCAGTGTTTTCATAAGTATAAGGTATAATAGCAACACTAAATTTTCCTTCTCCAGAATTAAAGCAGGTCAGGCTAGTGCCGTTAATACAAATTGATCCCTTTTCAACAGTCACATTACCTAATACTGGATCATATTCAAAGTCGAATTGCCAGCTTCCGCCCTTCTCATTAACCCGAACAACTTTACCTACTTGGTCTACATGACCTTGTACTACATGACCATCAAATCGGCCATTAGCTATCATGCATCGTTCTATATTAACAAAGCTTCCGACTTCCCAGTCAGCTAGGTTGGATTTGAGCAGTGTTTCATCAATTGCCGTGACACGATGTATACCCTTAGCTGTTTTAACAACAGTGAGACAAACACCATCATGCGCAACACTTTGATCTACTTTTAATTCATTGCTTAAACTGCATCGAATATCAAAATGAACATTTAATCGTTCCTTCTCGATGCCAACAATTTCGCCTGAGGTTTCAATAATACCAGTAAACATGGTTCAATTATAGGGATAATAGTGCTTAAATTCATGGATTGAACCTTCTTTCTACATCAATAAAAAACATAAATAAATTTAATTTCAATTGACGTATTTTCGCCTTAGGAATGGAAGACAATTACAGGCATAAAGGAATGCGCAGACAGTTGGTAAAAACTGTGCGGAATAAAGGCATCAAGAATGAAAAAATACTAGATGCGATCGGTAAAATACCAAGGCATTACTTTCTTATGGACAGTGCCCTTGTAGAACATGCCTATGAGGACAAAGCTTTTCCTATTGGCGAAGGCCAAACTATCTCACAACCATACACAGTAGCGTTTCAAACGGAAATTCTTGAAGTAAAACCAAACGATAAAGTATTAGAAATCGGAACTGGTTCAGGTTATCAAGCCATCGTTTTACTTGAAATGGGAGCTGACCTTTATACCATTGAATATCAGAAAAACCTATATGAGCGTACAAAGAAGTTTCTACCGCAAATCGGTTATAAGGCAAATTTCTTTTATGGTGATGGCTCGAAAGGGCTAAAGCGATTTGCCCCTTATGATAAAATAATTGTTACTGCAGGTGCACCAACCGTACCTGTTGAATTAATTAATCAATTAAAGATTGGTGGCGTCTTAATAATACCCGTTGGGAATTCGAAAACTCAAAAAATGCTTAGAGTGATAAAACTTAAAAACAATAAATTGAGCACCGAAGAATTTTCCGAGTTTAAGTTTGTTCCACTCCTAGGGGCCAATGGGTGGAATCAAAACTAATTTTATTTACAAACGTTTTTAACAAGAGATAATACTGAAAAAAGAACTAAATTTGACTCAAACAAAATAAAAGATGGCTAAGAAGAGAAAAAAGTCGAGCGATTCAGTTGTAACTATGACTGAATTGGTACTCCCCAATGACACCAACACACTCAATAAACTCATGGGTGGTCGATTGATGCATTGGATGGATATTGTCTCTGCCATCGCTGCACAAAAACATTCGAACAGAATTGTTGTTACAGCTTCTGCAGATAATATTTCCTTCAAACACCCCATAAGTCTGGGAGATGTTGTCACCCTTGAGGCTAAAGTGACAAGGGCCTTTTCATCTTCGATGGAAGTCTATATTGAAGTTTACGCTGAGAATATTCCTGCAAATCAAAAATTTAAGAGCCACAGTGCTTTCTTCACCTTTGTTGCTGTTGACCAATTAGGTCAACCGATAGATATACCCGAGCTTGAACCGGAGACAGATGAAGAAAAAGAAATGTTTGCTGGAGCACTTAGGAGAAGGCAATTGAGACTAGTGCTGGCTAAAAGAATGAAGCCAGAAGATGCTACTGAACTAAAAAGCATATTTGATTGAGTTTAACATGATTGATTCTCATAAACTTGTTAAATTAAGTTTTTAATAAACTTTAAAATATCCTCTTGATGCAAGACCTCTCCTTCCTTCCAAATCTTATTGATGAAGACATTTATGTGATTAAGGAGAAAGGCGTTGTTCAAGAAAAAGAGGTTGTTCAGGAGATTTTAGTTGAAACAGAAAGTAAAGTTGAAGTAGAAATCAAAGTTGAGCCAGCCCCTGCTGATCCGATTCCTATTCTAGTTCCTGTTATTGAAAACAAGGCTGAAGAACCGAAAGTAGTATATACACAACCACTACCGACTGAAGGAAGCAATTTAAAGCACTGTATCGTTATCGTTGAGTCATCTGAAGCCATGCTTGACAATGGCTCAAAAACGTTCCTAGAAAACATTCTTAAGTCAGTTAAAAGATCGCTTGACGATATCTTACTAGTCAACGCTAAGGATGCGAATGATGAACAGATTCAAGCTTTATTGGCAGAGCAAAATCACCGTCACCTGCTTTGTTTTGGATCTGAGAAATTGACATTTCTTAAGAACATTCAAGCCTATGCTGTTCATTCAGAAAACCACAAATTCTATTTGAAGGCTGACGGATTGGATTTAATCAGCACTACAGTAGATAAGAAAAAAGCGCTGTGGACAGCGCTTAAAGAAATGTTTTTATAGAAAGTAAGGCCCTCTATTCTCCAAAAATACTAGCGAGTTTTGCTTGCAACTGTCTTCCTCTTAAATTCTTACCGATCACTCTACCTTCCGGATCAAGTAATAGCGCAAAAGGAATTGCATTGACTTTGTAACTCATGGCAGCTGCAGATTGAAAATACTTTAAATCTGACACGTGGCTTGGCCATACCAGGCCATCTTGTTCGATTGCTTTTACCCAAGCATCTTTGGTTCGATCTAGTGAAACACTAAAAACTTCAAACCCCTTATCGTTGTACTTGGTATACATATTCACAACATTTGGATTTTCAGCCCTACAGGGTCTACACCAAGCAGCCCAAAAATCGAGTAATACATATTTTCCCCTTAGGTCTGTCAAACTCATTGTACCCCCTTCTGGCATATCCATTGTAATGTTTGGAGCTATTTCACCAACGGCTACTGCAGGTCTGAACATATCCAAATTGGTAACAAACATGGCCAAATGACTAGAATTGGGTAATTCTTTTTCAAGCTTAACACTTAAGCTATCTAGAAAACCAATGTGCTCAGATTTATCTTGAATAAAATCTGTTATTAAAAGTGACACCAAAGAATTCTCAAATCCCCAGGCCATTCGTTTAAGGTTATCATTTTTTTCTTTCTCTAATGCCATTCCTTCATCTCCAAGGTCTTGCATTAAAGCTTGATCAGCTGCCTTTTGAGCAGCCATGAAGCGTTGATTAAAAAATTGAATCTTGGCGCCCATCTCTGCCATGTAAGTATTCAATTCAGACATGTATTCCATGTCATTCGAACCTGTAACAGTGATTTTTCTTCCTCCCTGTCCATCAGCCACTACAGTCAAATCATCCTTATTTAGAATGATTGTTTCCATTTGCTGCCCGTAAACATTGATTCTATAAAATCCAGCTTCGGATAAATCTGTTGTTATTTCAAATTTACCATCGGCATCAGCTTTTACGGTAGAAATAGGAATAACTTCTCCAAGTTCGAATTTTTCAAGTATAATATCTCCCTGTTCTATTGGGTTTTTGATGGTGCCAGTGATAAGCACTACACCATCGTTTTCTTTTGTTGCAGTACAAGACCAAACAAGAAATGCTAACAGTAAAAGGGATAAGATTTTTTTATTCATTTCGCCTATTTAAAAGGTCATTTTCCTATACAAAGATACTAACAAGATTATAATTTCTAATGCCACTAATATAATGTAACGATCATACTGTGAACTGCCATAACGCTATTTCAGTTCCACATTACTAAACATTAAAAAACGTTTTAGAAAGATGCTATTAGCTTATTAGCTTGTTCAACCACATCAGGCAACCCTGCTAAGTTTTTACCACCTGCAGTTGCGAAAAAAGGTTGCCCACCTCCACCTCCTTGAATTGCCTTAGCCAAATCTCTGATGATGCTTCCAGCATTTAATCCCTTTGACTTCACCAGTTCTTCACTAATCACTACCGCGATTTGTGGTTTTCCATCAATATCGGCAGCCAAAACAGCAAAGAAGTTTTTCGTCTCATTTTTCAATTCAAATGAAAGTTTTTTCAATGCATCTGCATTAGGCAAGTTCACCTGAGACACTAAAGTATTCACATCACCAACTGATTGCATTTTAGCAACTAATTGATTCTTAATCTCACCTGATTGCTTAACATGAAGGCCTTCGATTTCTTTAGTCAGCTTTTGACGTTCATCAATTAAGGCAGTCACAGCTTTAGGAAGGTCACTTGGGTTTTTCAATAAGCCTTTTAACGAATCAAGTAATCGCCCTTGTTCAGCGACATATATAACAGCCTCAGGACCAGTCACAGCTTCAATTCTCCTCACTCCTGCAGCAACGGCTCCTTCTGAAGTGATTTTAATTAAACCAATATTACCCGTTGCATTTACATGAGTACCACCACACAATTCAACTGAACGATTAGGGTCAAATGTGATTACTCTGACATGCTCCCCATATTTTTCTCCAAACAATGCCATGGCGCCCATCCCTTTGGCGTCATTAATCGGCACATTGCGCTTTTCATCCAACACTGCGTTTTGTCTCACATGGTCATTGGCAATTCGTTCTATTTCCTCTAACTCCTCATCTTCCACCTTAGAGAAATGTGAAAAATCAAATCTCAAGACTTTATCAGAAACTAAAGATCCTTTTTGTTGTACATGATCGCCTAATACTTTCCTAAGCGCAGCATGCAATAAGTGAGTAGCGGAGTGATTACTTTTGATCAATCTTCTTCTAGACGAATCAATAGTGGCCTTAAAATCAACTGAGGGCTGAGTAGGCACCTTGTCCACAAAATGTACCGTTAGGTCATTCTCTTTTTGAGTATCAATTACTTTGATTGATTCATGTTCGGAGACTAAAGTGCCCGTATCACCTACTTGACCTCCACTTTCACCATAGAATGGGGTTCGATTCAAGACCACTTGATAAACGGATTTTTTAGCTTCCTTTATTTCACGGTACTTGATTATTTGAGCTATAGTTTCCTCTTGGTCATAACCCACGAATTCCACTTCAACGTCCGGTATCACTTGTATCCAATCACCTTTCACTTGCGCTGCATCTGCTTTTGAACGATTTTTCTGCAGTGACATGGCGGCATTAAAACCGACTTCATCAATCTCCAATCCATTTTCTCTGGCGATCAAAGCCGTCAAATCTAATGGGAATCCAAAAGTATCGTAAAGTTCAAATACAGTTTCCCCATCGATGATTGAGCTGTTCTTCTTCTTTAAATCAGCCTTAACTTGTTCCAATCTCTTAAGACCATTTTCAAGGGTTCTCAAAAATGAAGTCTCTTCTTCTTTAATTACTTTTTCAATAAACTCTTGCTGCTCTACAATCCCATCAAAGACCCCTTCGAATTGATTCGCCAACACTGGTAGCATTTTATATAAAAACGGTGCTCTGAAATTTAGAAAGGTATATCCGTAACGAACTGCCCTTCTGAGAATCCTCCTAATTACGTAACCTGCTTTATTATTGGAAGGTAATTGACCGTCAGCTATTGTAAATGCAATTGCCCTAATGTGATCAACAATCACACGTAATGCGATATCTATTTCATTATCTTTACCATATACTACATTGGCATCTTTAGCAACAGCGTCAATTAGAGGAGTAAATATGTCTGTGTCATAATTGGACTTCTTGCCCTGAATCGCCATTACTAACCGCTCGAATCCCATCCCAGTATCAATATGCCTAGCTGGCAATTCCTCCAAGTGACCATCCGCCTTTCGGTCATATTGCATAAAAACAAGGTTCCAGATTTCAATTACTTCTGGATGATCCTGGTTTACTAAGTCTTTACCTGATACAGCCTTTATTTCTTCATCAGATCTTAAGTCAATATGGATTTCGGAACATGGTCCACAAGGCCCCATCTCTCCCATTTCCCAAAAATTATCATTCTTATCTCCATTAAGAATCATAGATTCATCAAGCAATTCCTTCCAGAGATCATAGGCTTCTTGGTCAAAGGCCAAATCCTCAGACTTATCTCCTTCAAATACCGTTACATAGAGGCGGTCTTTTGGCAAGCCATAAACTTCTGTTAAAAGTTCCCAGGCCCATTGAATGGCCTCTTTCTTGAAATAATCCCCAAAAGACCAATTACCCAGCATCTCAAACATAGTGTGGTGATAGGTATCGATCCCCACTTCTTCCAAATCATTGTGCTTTCCAGAAACTCTTAGGCACTTTTGGCTATTCGCAACCCGATTGTATTCTGCTTGCGCATTACCCAAAAAAAAGTCCTTGAATTGATTCATTCCCGCATTATTAAACATTAACGTGGGGTCATTCTTCACCAAAATTGGTGCAGATGGAACAAAATGATGGCCTTTTGAGTTAAAGTACTCGATGTATTTAGCCCTTATTTCTTTTGATTTCATTAGGTAACTATGAGTTTGATACTGGAATGTAATTCAATTATTTCTGTATTTTTGTTGTTATGAAAATTCTCATCCATTTCAAGAGGACAAAATTAGGAGAATTTCAAAAAAGATGCTGTAATGGCTAGAATAAAATATTACTACGATACCGAGACCTGCAAATATGAGCGAATCAAGGTCAAAAAGCGAGACATTGTGATTAATGCAATGGGCTTTTTGTCGTTGTCTATAGTGCTCTCTGTTGGAATCATTGTACTTCTAGCGCAATATTTTGATTCGCCCAAGGAAGCTTCTCTCAAAAAAGAGAACTCAGATTTGAAGCTTTATTATCAATTAATGCAAGACCAAGTGGCCACAATGGACAATATGCTTGGCGTTTTGCAGCAAAAAGATGATAATGTATATCGAACCATTTTTGAGGCGGAACCGATTCCAGAAACAGTGAGAGCTGCCGGATCAGGTGGTGCATTAAAGTACAGAAATCTTCTAGAAAGTGACCTTGATAATAAAACCCTTGTTGTCGGAGCACTTGAAAAAATAGACCGCGTTAAAAAGAAAATGTATATCCAGACCAAGTCTTATGATGAGATTATGGATTTAGCATCAAGAAAAGATGAGCTTTATAGGTCAATTCCTGCAATCCAGCCTGTTTCAAATAAAGATTTAAGAAGGTTCTCATCAGGATTCGGAATGCGACCCGACCCAATTCTAAAAGTTCGAAAGATGCATTATGGTTCGGATTTTTCTGCCCCAAGAGGAACCCCTATTTATGCGACTGGGGATGGTGTAATCAAATCAACCAGAAAAAGCTTTAATGGATGGGGTTGGCACATCATCATTGACCATAGTTTTGGATACGAGACTTTATATGGTCACATGAGTAAATTCAATGTCAAGGTTGGTCAAAAAGTAAAAAGAGGAGAAATCATAGGCTTTGTGGGTGATACTGGTAAGTCTACTGCGCCACACTTGCATTATGAAGTTCATATTAATAATAGGGCTGTAAATCCCGTCAATTATTTTTATAAAGACCTCAACCCAACAGAATACGAAGAAATCCTTCGTTTATCTAGTATTGAGACCCAATCACTGGGTTCTTATTCAAATCGTTAATCAAAAAAAAATTAAGTCGGATTATGAAGAGACTAATATCCTTAGTGCTCCTTTTGTTCATATGTACTCAAGTCGATTCACAAACACTCAGAATCAAGGCTGTAGGTGACATAATGCTCGGTTCCACCACTCCTACTAAAATCCTTCCAGCAGGAAACGGAGAGATTTTCGGAAAATCAATCGGGACTCACCTAGAAGGTGCTGACATTACTTTTGGAAACTTAGAAGGTGTTTTTGTTAATGGTGAATTTAAACCTCAAAAATGCAGCGAGGCAAGTAGAAATGCCAAACGATGCTATGAATTCGGAATGCCTCAAAACCTAGTTCGAGCATTGACTGACATGCATTTCACTGTCATGAGCATGGATAACAATCATAACTCTGACTATGGTAATGCTGGTGTTAATTTCACCAAAAGCCTTCTCAAAGAAAATGGAATTAAGTATGCCGCCAAAAAATCACCTATTATTATGGACATTGACGGGAAGAAAATTGGGATTGCCGCTTTTGGACATTCTTCAATCTCCTATCGGGTTTCCGATTTAGTAACTGCAAAAAAAGTAATTGAAGACCTAGATGCTCAATGCGACGTTGTACTAGTTTCATTTCATGGTGGAGCTGAAGGCCTTGATGCCCAACACGTCAAAGATGAAACCGAAGAATATTATGGAGAGAACAGAGGCAATTTAGTCCAATTTTCGAAAACAGTTATTGACGCTGGTGCGGATTTAGTAATCGGTCATGGTCCTCATGTACTAAGGGGAATAGATACCTACAAAGACAAATTGATTATTTACTCCTTAGGCAATTTTTTAACCCACGGCAATGTCAACATTAGAGATGTGCGAGGGAACAGTGCAATCATGGATATTGAGATTGACTTAGCAACCGGGGACCTCGTTTCAGGACAAATTATTCCTACTAAACAAACAGGAAAAGGTGTCGCGGTTTATGACGAATCTAACAAGGCAATTGAACTAATACGAACGTTATCAAAGTCGGATTTTCCGAATTCAAAACTTTCTATCAGCTCTGATGGAAGAATTACGAAATAAATGCATGTTAGTGAAAATAATTTTTGCTAACTTTCTGATATGCCGTACAAAGACAAGCCAATAGAGAAGAAATACTTCACCATAGGAGAAGTTGCTAAGGCGCTTGGTGAGGCTACCTCATTGATACGGTTTTGGGAAACTCAGTTTGAATTTATTAAACCAAAAAAGAATAAAAAAGGCAATCGCAAGTACACGCAAGACGACCTCAAGAAAATCAAACTTGTCCACCATTTAGTAAAAGAAAAAGGCTACACGCTCCAAGGCGCTCAGGACCATATCAAAACAAGTTCGAATAGTATTGATGACAATTCAGAAATGATTGCTTCACTTCAAAAAATAAAAGGTTTTCTCGAAGACATGAAAAGCCAGTTGCCATGAACAATGAAAAGCTCTATCAGGTAGCTTTATCATTAATTCCAAATATCGGCCCAGTTCTGTCTCGCCAGTTAATCAACCATTTCGCAACACCTGAAGCAATCTTCAGCGCAACGCGAGGCAAACTCTCCAAAATACCGGGTATTGGAGAAAAGCTTTCCAAAATGATTCCAAATGAAAAGGTAATGCTCAAGAAAGCAGAGCAGGTCATTTCGAAATCGGAAAAATCAGGAATCGCAATACATTATTATAAAGAGAAAAACTTTCCAGCGAGATTACATCCAGTAAGTGACTCACCAATTGTATTATACACCAAAGGAAATATAGACCTCAATGGCTCCAGAAATATCGGTATTGTTGGCACCAGAAAGGCTACTCAATATGGCCTAGAGAATACTGGGGAGATTATTCAACAAGCAAAGTTTGCTAATCCAACAATCATTTCTGGTTTGGCATACGGCATAGATATTAAAGCACATAAAGAAGCTTTGAAATCTGAATTGCCAACAATAGCTGTCTTGGCTTGTGGCTTGGACGCTATTTACCCTACCAGACATAGAGCAATAGCCGAAAGTATGCTTGAGACTGGAGGATTAGTCAGTGAATATCCAATTGGTACAAAAGCTGACCCTCGATTCTTCCCTGCAAGGAATCGCATAATTGCAGCACTCTCAGATGCAGTCATTGTGGTGGAAGCCGCAAAAAGAGGCGGTGCGCTTATAACCGGAAACATAGCATTCAGTTATGATCGAGCCGTTTTTGCCGTTCCGGGAGATTTAAAAAGCTCCTACTCGGAAGGTTGCAATAATCTGATTAAACAATTAAAGGCCAGTATTTACACCTCGTTCAAAGATATCTCTGAAACACTCAATTGGGACATTGAAGATGAACAGATTGAAAAAAAGTCTAAATCTTACGAAAAATTAACTGGGAATGATCAGATGGTGGTGCAAACCTTACTGGCAAATAAAAAACAAATGCACTTGGATCAATTGAGTTGGCAATCCCAAATACCTTTAGGTCAATTAGCAAGCATTCTCCTGCTGTTAGAATTCGATGGAATTATTAAACCACTTCCAGGCAAAGAATATCGTTTGATCTAATCATTCCCAATTGAAATTTTCGCAGCGTTTTCTTGCTCCAAAAGCTCATAAACCAAATTGTGGATACTTGGCCGTACATTCAATTGATAGATTTTGCTATTATAACGCGTTGGATGCACCCTATTTGATAGAAAAATGAAGAGTAAATCATTTTTTGGGTCGGCCCAAACTAATGTCCCTGTATAACCAGTATGCCCAAAACTTTCAGGGCTTGCACCTTTTGCAACAGAACTTTTCGCCTCATCATACTCAATTAAAGGTTTATCAAAGCCCATCCCCCTCCTATTGTCTTCACCACAATATTGACATTTAGTGAATTCTTCAATAGTCGATTGTTTTAAATAACGTTTACCATCATAAATACCTCCATTCAAGAGCATTTGCCAAACTTTCGCTAAGTCCTCTGCATTAGCGAAGAGCCCTGCATTTCCAGAGACACCCTTCATCATGGCAGCTCCTTCGTCATGAACAACCCCATGCAACGTTTGCATTCTAAAGAATGAATCTACTTCTGTTGGGACAATCCGTTCTAAAGGAAAATTTAGCCCAGCATTAAAACCTACAGTTGTTGCGCCAAGCGGACCATAGAATTCATTTTCCAAAAATTGGTCAAAAGGCTTACCAGTTAGGCGCTCAACTAGTTCAGGATAGAGATAAAATGACAGTCCTGAATAAACATATTCCTTTTCCTTTAACATTTTCGATTTACGAATCATCTTGTAAATCTTCTTCTCCTTATAATCTTTGTGCATATAAAGCCCTGTTTCAGAAATTTTATAGGGGAAATTTTCTGAGGAATCTGGTGAGATAGTATTGCGTCTGTACTTCCCGTTTTTCTTCTGAGATTCTTTGTAATAAGGAATCCATGCCCTTAATTGTGCCTGATGGGCAAGCACTTCTCGCATCACCATTTTTTTCTTCTTCCCTTTCGCAATATCAGGGAAATAGTATCCTAGTGTTTGTTCAGGATCAAACTGACCATCATCGTATAACTTCATCAAAGCAAGAGTGGCAGCCGTGGTCTTGGTTACTGATGCTAAATCATAAATATCAGAGGGAATAACAGCAAGAAGACTGTCATAAGACTGATAACCATAGGCCTTTTGGAAAAAAACCCTCCCTCCTTTTGCTAGTAAAATCTGTCCTCCAGGGAATGCACCCGAGTCGAGTGCTTGCATCATGATAGCGTTTATACCGGACTCTAAAGCCAATGGATCAATCCCTAATTCGGCAGGTGTTATCGTTGTCAACTTATTTAAAGTTCCACTGATGCCATGGTCATTAGTACCATCAGTCTTTAATCCCGCACCATCCTGCTGAGCAAATGTTATTTCTCCAAAGAGAAAAGACAGAATGAATGTTGAAAAGATGAGTCTTAATCGCAT
>Ga0307985_10001581_pt1 | contig 12806 bp, 6 predicted proteins | sample EllFjometageno80_FD_203155 | JGI IMG/M metagenome (GOLD analysis project Ga0307985, IMG submission 203155) | Marine microbial communities from Ellis Fjord, Antarctic Ocean - #80 | ecosystem: Environmental > Aquatic > Marine > Unclassified | place: Southern Ocean | collected 2014-10-09 | reverse complement strand
ACATGAAGCTTCTAATATAAAGAAGGCTAATCCAGCTGCTTTTGCCTTTACCATACCAGTACTTACACAGATTACTCTAGATGTAATCTTTAATTTGCTAGTAGATTTTAAGGTAGATACCTATACACTAGATACTTTTGATTTATATATAAAATTACCAAATGACGTTTATAAGCTTGAAAAATGTGTTATAACTAATGGGACATTCATAATTGAGAAATTAGAGAATCTCAAGTTAGGCATTCAAGGGCAGGCGTCAAAATTGACAAACGATAGTACTATAACTATACCGGGTTTAGCGGGCGCTACTAGAAGCACGCGTACTGAGCAGAAGTTAGACTATCTTTATGTTAGAGTAGACTCCACAGACCTTACCCAAGGTTTGTACAAGGTTGCTATAGAGTTGCAGAATGATATTAAATGGACTCCATATGAAACCCTCAATGATGCACTACTAGTCACTGATGCAGCAACTAGTATGTACCCCTCGAATTTTACACTAGAGAAACGAATCCTCTCAGGCTCTGTTGGTCAGTATGTACTTAGTAACTATAATGAAGATGTACAGACTTGGAAAACGGGTGTGCCTCTTATAATAAAAGCTGGTGAGAGTGCTACACAAGGTTTCCAAGTTGCTCTGACTGATTGTACCTTTACCAACAGAAACGATGTTGCAGATGTGTTTACGCAAACATACGACTGGAAAATGAACGACAACCCTACCGCTCTAGGTACGGATAAACTTAAATTTAATAATATATAAAGGAAATAAAGATGGACTTAAAAACATTAATGATCGACACCAAAGCAGTTTGGGTTGATTTTCCTGGTCTACCAGGAATGGAAGTAGAAGTAGCGAATCTATCTCGTAAAGAGCTAACAGGCATGAGGAAGAAATGTATTACTACAAAGTTTGACCGTAAGACTCGTCAAGCTGTAGAAGACTTAGATGAGGAGAAGTTTGTAACAGAGTTTACCAAAGCAGTAATTAAGAACTGGAAAGGTTTAACTTTGGCACACCTTGAAACTTTAATACTAATTGATACAGAAGGTCAAGACCTTTCAAAAGAGTTAGAGTACAGCGAAGAGAATGCTGAGATTCTGGTAAGTTCCTCAAATGAATTTGATAATTGGCTTAATGAGGTAGTCTTTGATTTAGACAACTTTCGTACAAGATCAAAAGGACCAGCTCCTAAAAAGGTTGGAAAAGTACTTCAAGAACAGTGAGTCTAAAATGACGCGAGAGCGTTACTTTAAGATATGTGAACAAATGGGTAAAGAGCCCGAGGAGTCGGAAATTCCTCCTGACTGGGAGGACTTTCCTGATATAGCTATACTGGCTCTTAATACTTTTCATAGCTTAGGAGATAGACTAGCACCCGATATTGGGTATATAGGAAAAGACTTTACAAATTTACCTTACTATATGGAAATACATGGGGTAGAGGATAAATACTTATTTTTAGAGATTCTAACCTTCTTAGAATCAAGGGCTATAAAAGACTCTCAAAACCAGTTAAAGCGAGAGAGAGATAAGCTAAAGAGAAAAAAATAGTGGCAAATACAGTAACAGTAAAGTTTAAAGTTCTGGAGGATGGCACTTTAAAGCAAATTAGTGCGGACGCTAAAAAAGCCTCCAAAGCTACTGATCAAGCTACTAACTCCTCAGATAAATATAGTAAAAAGCTGAAAGGTGTAGCGGGCATGACCTCTAATAGCACCAAAGGCTTCTCTAAGATGACAACGGGTATTACTGGAGGCCTTGTTCCCGCATATGCAACACTAGCTGCAAACGTATTCGCGTTATCCGCAGCTTTCAACTTTTTAAAACGAGCAGCCGATGTATCTATTCTTGAGAAGAGTCAGGTTGCTTATGCCAGAAATACAGGTCTTGCACTACAATCCGTAACAAATGGCTTACGAGAAGCTAGTGATGGTATGTTAGGTTTTCAAGAAGCGGCAGAAGCTGCTGCCATCGGTGTAGCTAAAGGCTTTTCTCCCAAGCAATTAGAAGACTTAGCAGATGGAGCTCGTAGAGCCTCAGCAGCATTGGGAAGGGGTTTCGAGGATTCTTTCGATAGATTGATTCGCGGCGCTTCGAAAGCGGAACCTGAATTACTAGATGAATTAGGTATTACTTTAAGACTGAAGACAGCCACAGAAAGCTATGCTAAGTCTTTGGGCGTACAAGCAGATGCTCTAACAGCGTCTCAAAGAAGCCAGGCAGTGTTACTAGAGACTCAGAAACAATTAGACGAGTTGTTCGGTAAAGGTGCTGTTGAAAGCAATCCCTTTGTCGTCCTGTCTAAAACTTTTGAAGACCTTGTAAGAACAGGCACAGATTTCTTTATGCCTATGATCAAAGGCTTAGTAGGTATAATCAATGCCAGCGGTTTCGCAGCTGTCGCAGTTTTCGGAGCTTTAGGTTTGAGTATCTTTAAAACTATGATACCTATGGGCGGCTTAACTAAAAAAATAGCGGAGATGGGGGTAGAATCTGCGCATGGTACAGCCTTAGCAATGCAAGGTCAGATGGATTATGCGGACTCTGTTAAAGAAAGTCAAGCTGCATTGGATGCATTAAATCTTAGCCAAAGCCAGAAGACTGCTTCTACTGCTGTAGATGCCGGAGCAGGTAAAAGTAAGCTAGTAACAAAGTTATCTAAAGGAGACCCCTTGAGTGCTATGGAGAAAGGGAAAGTCAAGAAAATGCTTAAAGAGGCAGAAATTCAGTACCAAATACATGGAGAGATAGTAAAAGGTACGTTTAAAGGGATGGACATTGCTATAGTCAGAGACATGAAAGAATCCATGAATGACATGACTAGGTCTAGTGCGGGCTTTGGTAAAAAGATGCAGCATCTGTGGAAAAAAGTTAAGCTTGGGGGTAAAACCGCTTTTTCAACAATTAAACAAGCGGGTACAAGTACTCTATCTGGCCTAGGCAGTTTAGCTACTAAGACAGGTAATCTTATAGGCAAAGCAATGAAGTTTGCCGGCATTGTTGGTGCGCTTGTTATGGTATATGAGGTAGCTCGTAAAATAGTTGAGTCGCCTTATACACTGATCTTAGGTGTGGCCCAGGCAGCTGATAAGGTAATTGATTTTATCTTTCCAATGATAAAAGCTCCTGTTGTGTTTATTGGAAAAATGATTGATTGGGTTGGTAATAAGATAAAAACTCTACTAAACGGTTATATAACCATGTATAATTGGCTAGCAAATAGCAAGCTAGGGGATATGTTGGGTATTAGTGAAGTAAAACTACTAAATACAGAAAGTAAGGTCATGGAAGGTATTGCGAAAAGAGTAACAAGCGGAAACGTAGGTCTCGCTGAATCTTATCTAAATAGTGCTGCAGCAGTAAGACACTTAAACCAGGAAAATAAGTACACAGAAAAATCAAACCAAGAGAAGTCTTTAAAGTCTATGTCTGCAAGCTATGAGAAGATGGGCGAAGATATAAATAATGCTGTAAAAGGCATGACCAGTAGTATGAATAATTTTAGTGCAGCGCAAAAGGGTAATATACAAGCAACTAGCATGGGTAGTATAGGTCTAGCTGATAGAATTAAAAAGATAAAAGAAACTACTAAAGCTATGGGTGCTGATGGAGAAATGCTGAAGCATGATACTCTAACTAAGGGTCAGCAAGTCATAGCTCTTGCTAAGCTTAGAAAAGAGATGAGTAAGCTAACAAACATATCTCCTCAAATGGCCGCAGCCCTAGCAGAGAGTGAGCCAAACGTAGAACTAATAGCTAAACTAGAGTTTCATGCACGTAATGCTACCACAGAATTTAAAGCCTTTAATGATGCTATTCAAGGAGTAACATCCTCTATGGGAGAAGGAAACTTAGAGGATACAGAGTATCAATTAGATGCTCTTGCAGCTTCTGCCGAATCTGCAATAAATAGTTTCAATCTGTTAGGTACACCTGAAACTCATGCACAGGCTTTGAAAGTTCAAAAAGACTACGACGAGGCTTTATCAGGGGTCGGAGGTACTACTAAAGCATATCACAAAACTTTAAAGCAGTTAAGAAGAGATACTGAAGCACATAGCATATCAGTACAACAAGCCAATCTCTTAGGGGGCGAGACTGCTAAAGTAAGGAAGCTCGAGAATGATGTCCTGTCGGTTGGATTAGAATTACAAAAAGTAGAAATACAGATGCTGGCCGATCTTAATGATAAAACTAGAGATCAATTAAGTCTTAAACGAGAGCTCTTAGCGGTTAAAGCAAAAGAAGCAGAAATTGCTTTAATAACAAAAGAACAGGGTGCCTTTATGGGCTCAGCTGCTGCATCTGGAGCAATCCGAGAAGGCAGTGCCGGAGTAATCTTAGAAGGAGCTGCGGGTGCTGAGAGACGTGAAGGTGAGCTCAGTGACAACTTAGGAGAGCAAGCAAAGTTAACTTCTGATAAAACAAAAGTAAATAAGGATAATGAATTACCAACAGAAGCAGAAATTGAAGAGCTAAATAGAAAAATAAACGTATTGAAAATTGCCGCAGAAGACCTTAAATCTAATATTGCGATAGGCAAGAGTGCCACTGTTGGCGATAAGATTGGAGCAATAGCGGATTATACAAGTCCAATGGCGGCTGAACTTGCTAAGCTAGGACCTGAAGGCGAGTACATGTCTGCCGCTATAATGGGTGCTATGAGCATGGGCGAAACCTTCTCTAATACCTTCGATAAAATGACTGAAAAAGGTGCATCAACTTCTGATAAGATATCAGCAGGTCTAGCTGGAGCATCCGCCGCTGTAGGTGCACTACAAAGTATAATGGCAGCTAAATCTAAGGCAGCCGTTGCAGGGGTAGATAACGAAATAGCAGCAGAGAAAGCGCGAGATGGTAAATCTGCAGCAAGTCTTGCAAAAATCAAAGCACTGGAAAATAAGAAAGAGAAGATGAAGAAAAAGGCTTTTGAGCAGAATAAGAAAATGCAAATGGCTCAAATTGTAATGTCTACTGCAGTTGCTATTATGTCCGCTATACAAGGACCTCCAGGCCTGCCTTGGTCTGCTGTGTTCGGAGGAATGGCAGCAGCTATGGGAATGGCACAGCTTTCCGCAGTAGCTTCCAGTTCTTATCAAGGAGGGGGTAGCAGCTCCAGTGCAGCAATGCCTTCAGCAGTAAGCGTAGGGTCACGTAGTGCCTCTGTAGATCTAGCTAAAGGTAACAATGCAAGCGGAGAACAAGCTTATGCTCGTGGAGCCTCAGGTACCGGTACAGGCATGACTAACTTCAAACCCACGGGTGCATTCTCAGGGCATAAGGGTAGAGCCTCAGGTGGTTATATCGTAGGGGAGCAAGGTCCAGAACTGTTCATGCCAGAAATACCAGGAGAAATCATACCTTCTGGGCAAGAGACTGGTGGAATGACTAATGTGAACTTCTCTATTAGCGCAGTAGACGCTGCGGGTGTGGAAGAATTACTAATGAATCAAAGAGGAAACATAATCGGAATGTTAAGAGAAGCTGCAAATGAGCATGGAGAAATGTTCTTAGAAAGCGTACAGGAGAAATCATACTAATGGCATATTCTAATATCCTGCCAGACCCCAATAATGCAATTGCAGTAACAGGAGAAGCTACGGGGTCAGAGTATGGCCCCGGCTATAAGTCTGTAAAACTAGCCTCTGAGCATAAGATTATGAACACTCGCACTAACTCAGGGAGACTAATAAGTAGAGAGCTATCCGGACATAAATGGAATATAAGTATTTCATATAATCCTATGACTAGAGAGGAGTTTGAGCCTATATATACTTTCTTGCTTCAGAAAAGGGGTTCTATGACACCATTCTTTGTTTCACTACCTCAGTACAAGGCACCACGTGATACTACTTTTGCTACCTTTGTATCATCCACGACTTTCACTGCAGCAGCAGCAGTAGCGGCAGGGCAAACTAGTCTATTAATAGAAGCCACGGGATACACCTCTGCAGCTCTCAATAATAAAGGCTCAGCAAAACCTGGAGATATTTTTACCATAACAGATTCCGCAGACTCTAATCATCTAAAGGCTTATCAAATAACTGGAGTAGAGACTGCTACTGTACCACAAGCAGATGCTGACCCAGATCCTTCAACAACCCAGCAAAGAATACAATTCATTCCAGCACTACAAAGAGCTGTAAGCTCTAGTGCTTCGATAATATTCAACGACCCTAAATTCAGAGTTGTACTCTCTAGTGATGTATCAGAGTATAGCTTAAACACCAATAATTTATACAGCTTCTCCCTGAAGCTAGAAGAGGCCCAAATTTAATGACTATTCGCACACTACATGCCGACCTAGAAGCCTCACTACTAGCCTATGACCCCTTTATCGTGGTGCATTTGGTTAAATTCGAGAAACCGCAGAGTGTTATTCAGTATGGTGGCAAGCTTAAGGGTGTGGCTACTGATTACACCTATATTACAGATTCCCAGTATGATATTATATATAATGACGGTGCTGCAGATATAGAGGGAACACCTCACAATACTGGCGTAGGCTCAGGTGAAACTTATAGAGCGAATAAGCTCACTAAGTTAGGTACCATTAATGAAAGTATCCTAGCGAAAGCTTCTAATCTGACGATGACTTTAGACTCCTCAAGTCTGGGTGCGGCTGCTACTGTTAGCGCCACCTTTACGGCTTCAGAAATGGCTACAGATATTGACCTAACTGAAGCAGGTTTTCAAGAAGGAGATAAGATTCTTCTTAGTGGGGATACAACTGTGGCTGGTAGCTTTGTAACCGGTACAGTCTATACTATTATAACGTCAGGTACTACAGATTTCATAGCTATAGGTGCGGCTAATAATACTCCAGGAACATTCTTTGCAGCAACTGGCGCTGGTAGTGGTACAGGAAGTGCTGGACCTTCTAATATAGGTGCTTATATACGTATAGAAGGCTTTAAGAATGAAGGCAAGACTGTTGTATATACAGCAATTAATCCAATTACAGCTAACTCGTTTGTCACTCAAGCCTATACTTTGACGCTCTCCTCAGAAGAACTTAACATTCTTTTAGCGGATAAGAACGGTACTAGCTATACTAATTATATCAATAGAGAAGTGCTCATATACAAGGCACATATCAACCCTTCTAGTAGGGCTATTATTGGGGAACCCTTCTTGTACTTCAAAGGTATAACAAGCGGAGCTTCTATTACAGAAAAGGTAGACTCTTCCGAGATACAATGGACACTTTCTAGTCATTGGGGCGATTTCTTAAGGGTGCAGGGACGTCTAACTGATGATGCTACTCATCGGGCTCTAAGAGCAGATGGCTCTCCAGATCTTGAGTCTGTAATTAAGCCTTCTTATGCTTCTGATTTAGGCTTTCTACATTCAAATTCAGCAATTAATGCGATAGCTGATTATAATACTAAAGAGATACGCTATAAAAATGTAAGCTCGGGCTTTTTAGGGCTGAGTAGTAAGACAAAAGAGTATTGGGTTGATGTCCCTCGTACTACTGATCTTCAGTTCAATACTCAAGCTAAAATGCTACCTGTAGTTTACGGGGTACATAAGATTGACTCTTTTCCTATTTTTGTAGATACACATAAAACAACCTCTGCTGAGGTTTACAGAGTAGATGCACTATGTGAAGGTCCTATAGCGGGTGTGCTCGATATACATATCGAAGATAATACTACTATATGTATAGATGCTCAAGATTCCGCAGCTCGTGGCACTCCGGGAGACTCAGTACCAGTAGTCTGTTATGGTAGACAAGATCGTGGTGATACTCTAACCCACTATAATGCAAACGTACCTGATACTGCCACCTCCTTTACATATAATGGGGTTGTATACAATATACCTGGAGGTTTGAATCTCAATGCTCGTAAATATTTCAATACTTCGTACTCTAGTTCACCGGTCGGTACTGGTACTAACTTCGAAGACGCCAACCCAGCAGCTACGGGGATACTGCATGAGGGTAGCCACACAATTACTAAGCCTATATCCGCTTCCTTTACTTTCCACTCAGGGAGTCCAGACCAAGCTGCAGATAATACTCTAGTCTCTCTTGCAAGCGCGGGGAACTTCAAAATTCAAAATGATTACTATACAGGTAATGAGACGTACTGGGGGCCTTCTCACCAAGTGCTTGATACCGCTTATGTTGTAGGAAAGTATACAATTGCAGATGGTGAAACAACCCTACCTGAGATGCAGTTTATAGTAAGAGGTCGAGATCCTGAATGTTATAACTACGATGGCAGTTATAAAATGGATTCTAGCTATACTGCTACTAATATTAACTCTGTATCTGACTTCAATTTAAATGATACTGTAACACTGTGGACCTCTACGACGACGCCAGTTGCTATAGATTCAAGCACTACTTACACTATTATAGATAAGTGGTCCAGTTATGATATCAATGGAGATAGTGACCATCGGTACAGACTCTCTACAATACCTGCACTAGGTGACAACACTGCTTTCTATATGCAGAATTCCTCTGGACAGAAGTGGTATATGCAAACATGGGACCACGCAGAGGAGTCTTCAGCAGTACCTAGGGATTTACTATACACCTCTGATTTAACGCACCCGGCTAATGGGACTAATACAGGCAAGCAGTTTCAGTTAGATACTCCTTCTACGCAATTATCTTACGCACTAGGACATTCTACTGCAATATTGGGTATGTACAACCCTAACGACTTAAGTACTCTAGCTTCTAACTACTCTGATTTTGAGTGGGGTTATAGTATTCTAAATGATATAGCCTCTTTATCCTACACAACAGGTATAACACGTGTATATGCTAAAAATGCTATTGCATTAGCAACTAGCGCCAGTTCTACTGCTAACTATTATAACGGCAACACAATAACTCTTATAGATATTGTAGGAGGAGCAGTCTATACTCAAATAAGAACCATTGTAGATTATGATGGTAGTACTAAAGTAGCCATGGTTGATGAGCCCTGGGACTATACAAATCTTCCTAGCTCTAATAGTAAGTACTCAATTGGTTCAGTAGGAGATCGACGTGTAACAATCAATCCTTCCATGCAACTGCTAGATTACATGACAAATATTAGATACGGTAAAGGCTTAGATATTGTTGAAGATATAAATCTCGATACATGGATTTCTGCAGCTAGAGAGTGTGACACTCGTTCAGATGTTACTGTAATAGTGCCCACAGGACTCAATATAGTTAAAAACCAGCTGTGGAGCTATCCAGACGATAGTGCACCTTATCAATGGCGTGGGACTGTGGATCTTGTTGAACCTCTTGGAGGATACCAGCAGGTAACTTTTACAAACTGTATAGGTAAGTTAGGTGCTAAGTGGAATAGCTGGAAAGTATTTGCATCTGGTGATTTATATTGGAATGACGGTAAAGCTTACACTGGGGGAGGTAGTACAATACCAACCGCGCCCACTTCGGGGCACTTAACTACAGTACTTATTGGTAATGGTTCTATCACTGCGGAGATACTTACGGGAGGTGTATCAGCTAATGGTAATCCTTTAGTTAAGAAGTATAGCCCCTCTTCCTTAAACTTCGTCGCTTCTGGGTATAGCTTATATGACTCTGATGATGTGAAGTATTGGAGATATATAGGCTGGGATGATAGTGCTCAAAGGAACGTTACTCGTCATCAAATGAACCAAGTGATTAGTACTAAGGCTCCCTTGTTTGATAATATTAATAAAATGCTGCAACAATTTAACGGAATCCTTCGTTATTCTGTAGGTAAGTATGAACTTGATATTAAGAGTAAAAAGCCAGTATTAGTAGACGCAGAGAAGATCAGCGCAGATGATATTGTAGGCACTATCAAGCTCACAGATAAAGGTTTAAAGAATAGCAAGAACTATGTCTCTGCCTCCATTCTAGACCCTCATAATAAGTTTGAAGGAAGAAGTGTGTCCTTCTTTAACTCTACCTATTTAAAAGAAGATAAAGGTATACAGAAGAAAGGGCAATTTAGCATGCCTGGAATTACTAACTACTACAACGCTAGATTTAATATAAAGCAGTACTTGGACGAATCTCGCTATGGATTACAAGTACAGTTTACTATGGCTCCTAGAGGTTTACTCTTACTTGCGGGTAATATTATAGAGTTTACGTATCCACGCTTCGGATATGTTAGCAAAGCATTTCGTATAACTAACCTTAACTTTAAGAAAGATGGTTTAGTAGATGTCACCGCAGATGAGCACAATGATGATGCTTATATAGTAGAAGCAGGAGGTGACGGTTCCGGTGTTGTAGAGACTACCGACACTGGTCCCGGGAATCATAGCGACGTACCAGCAGCGCCCAGTGCTTTAGAGACTACTGATGCTAATATAGGTGAGATAATATTAAAGTGGACAAATTCCTCTAAACATAATATCTCTACGCACGTAACAGAGATTCATAGAGGAAGTACAGCAAACTTCCAGCCTGATGATGACCCAGCTAATACTTCTACTTATTCTCTTATTGGTACGTCTCTTAATAATACCTATCATGACCCTGTTAGTGAAGAAACCGCAGGCTCCTCAGTAACCAGATACTATAGGATAAGATACAAAGTAAAAACTGCATCACACATAAACGGTGCCCCTACACAGATAGTATCTTCTCTGTACCACCCTTTACTTAATGTAAACGGTATCTCAGGGTCTAGTATAGCTAATGATGCTGCGAAAGTTGTAAACCTAACTGCCTCTCAGTATGTGGTTCCCTATACAGCTGCTGGTGCAGAGTCTACTACTATTACTCTCACTGCTACATCTAAAAATATATCGGGGGAGCGGGTTTATAAATTTTATGTAGACGGTACACTTAAGCAAACCACTAATCCTACTAGTAATAATACAGAGACTTTTGTACTTCCAGATGTGGATGAGCCTGCAAGCGGTGCGCAGGTAACAGTAAGAGTAGATGTTGAACAGCCTTCAGGGACCGTTGTTGCTTTTGATCCTACCTCTATATATGGTATTAAAGATGGCACAGACGGATATACAGTCATTCTAACGAATGAAGCACATACTATACCTGCCGATGCCGGCGGGGTGGCCAAAACCTATGCTAATTCAGGTACAGATATAAGAGTATTTAGAGGTAGTACTGCTGTTCCTTATGGTACAGGAAACGGCAAGTTCGTGGTCACTGCTGTGGGCACAGATATAACCCCCCAAGCTGATGCAAGTGCCACTATCGTAAGCACCTACACTAGAAGATATAGCAATGCTATAGGCATGGACAATGCAGACTTCGCGGCAATTATCACATTCACTATAACAGTTACAGATAGTGATGGGGTTGCCCTCGTATTTACCAAAATACAGAGTTTCACAAAAGGAAAGGATGGACAGGGCGTAAAAACTGTGGAACTATTCAGAAGGAATAGTTATGCTGATGCTCCTACTAGCCAGGGTACCTACGCAAATCCACAAGCTGGTGTAAATACTAGCTGGACTATAGCTCAACCAGATATAACGGATAATAATCAGACTATTTATAAGATATATAGAACTTTTACCTCAGATGGTCTAGCACCTCATGAGACTAATTGGAATGGGCCTGTCATTGTGGCTAAGAGAGAGGACGGCTTGCGTAGTATTCAAGGATACTTATACTATGAGAGCACTGGAAGTACAGCACCAGCAGCACCAGCTAATAGCCTTATTTATACTTTTAGCACTGGTTTAGTTACTGGAACGGGTACAGGTACAACGGCAGGTACTTGGACAAATGCGCCAAGAACCCAGGATGCTTCTAGTACTAATACTCATTGGGCTATTAGATACTGGGGCACAGAAGCTTCCACAGCTGCGACGTCTATTACTATCCCAGAAAATCAGGTTACCTCTGCAGTCAAGAGTACCTCTTTTTCAGGGGTTGTAACTTTTAACTCGGGAACTGGACCCGGTGGTTCTGGTCGGTTCGAAACAGGAGGAACCCCTATTACTACAATTGATGGAGGTAATATTAATACGGGTACAATAAATGTGAACAGACTATCGGTAGGTGCTATAAATGGAACTGCTTCTAGAATGCTTATACTTGAAGACTCTTTAAAAATATTTAGTGGTACTACTCTAAGAGTGCATATAGGTAACTTAGCAAATAATGACACATAACCATGGGAAAAATAAATCTTGACATACTATCTAAATTTAGCTATAATTCTGTAATGGAGAAAATCAAATGAGTGCAGCCCGATACGACTTGGTTATTGACCAAGGTTCCGACTTTAGCGTAGAGTTTACAATTAAAGAGGCAGGAGTAGTTAAAGACTTAAGTGGACACTCTGCCAGGGCGCAACTACGCCCTACGAAGAGTTCTTCTATTCTTTCGGGCAGCTTCTCTTGTACTATTCCTACTCCTGCTAATGGTAAGATAGTCATGAGTTTAGGAAATAGTGTGTCCTCTGCAGTAACTGCCGGAATATTCTACTACGACTTAGAACTGTACACAAGCGGAGATGCTGTGGTGTCCAGACTGCTCTACGGGGAGGTAACAGTTACTCAGGAGGTAACAAGATAATGTCAGATGGGACTACCTTAGATGTATCTACTTCTGTAACTACTGTTACCATTTCCGAAGATAATACCACAGTCAATATAACCCCGGCAGTAACGACCATAGAGGCTAGAGGTATAGCTATATCTTCTGGTCAAGCTGTTGCTTTGCCTTTCACACCCTATGGCAACCTTACAGCTACTAACGTGCAAAACGCTCTAGAGCAGTTAGCTGACCAAGATTTTCGCACAGATTCTACACCAACTGGATCAAATGTTCAAGAAGGTGATAGTTGGTACGATACAGACG
>Ga0307985_10001580_pt1 | contig 12806 bp, 14 predicted proteins | sample EllFjometageno80_FD_203155 | JGI IMG/M metagenome (GOLD analysis project Ga0307985, IMG submission 203155) | Marine microbial communities from Ellis Fjord, Antarctic Ocean - #80 | ecosystem: Environmental > Aquatic > Marine > Unclassified | place: Southern Ocean | collected 2014-10-09 | reverse complement strand
CTCCCACCCCCCCCCCCCCTCCCCCCCCCTGACAAGAACCTACATCATCGAACCTACATCATCTCACCATCCCTTAGCCCCATACCATGTTGACAACGGACCATGTAGCCATCACAGCCAGCCATGAGCAGCAGCTCCGGCAGATGCAGATCAAGGAAATGGAGCTGTTCAGCAACCAACTGTCTACGCTTGCGTCGATCGCCGCCTTCTTGTCTTGCAACAGTTTTTTCGGCTTGATGGAGGTCATGGACATCGAAAAGGGTAAGGGTCGCCCCTCCTTTGTTCACACATGTGTGTGGGCCCTCTTAACACTCGCTTCGCTCGTGCAGACACGCCCACTGTGCAGATCTGCATCACTCTGTTCTACTTCATCAACGTCTCCGTGTCCTTCTGTTGCACGGTCACGGTCGCAGTCTGCTCAGAGTTCGTCATCTTCTATGGGTGGGAGAAGGCACTGAAAGGACCCACCTCGGATATGAACAAGACCATCTCCCGCATGCACTCGTTCCGGAAGTTGATGATGAAATTATTGGTCCTGGGCGTCGGCACGAGCATGATGATGGGAGCTACAATGCAGCTGAGCAGGCCTCAGAAGGACGGCCAAGTTCACCACAAGTACGCCGCGATTGTCTGCGGCGTCGTGCTGTTGTTCACTGTGTTCATGGTGGTCACGAGTAGGGATATCACGAGGGCGTTTAGCTTGGGGGATTACTCATACTCGTCGCAGGCGAGCGAGAGGGCTGGGTTGAAGGGGATACAGCAGCCGGTCATTAACAGGGAGGATTACATTCCGTACACGATGGCGTCGCCGGTTAAAGGAAAGACGGCGGCGGCGTCGGGGGCGGCAGGGGCGGGGCTCGCGGCGGGGGCGGAGCCGGCGAGGAAGAAGAGCTGGTTCGCGGGCGGGCGGAAGGGGAGTAGTTCGAGTAAGTAAGGAGGTGGGGTTTGGTATAGACAGTATCAACATCGTTCTTATTTTCTCGTCTATCTTAAAATGAACTGTGGAGAAAACCGAGGATCAACATTATACCACCTTCCTCCCAAAGTAGATGTTGAACCCCGCCCCAATCACACACATGATAAAGTTCACCATTTCGTTGCTCAACCGCCCCTCCTGAACCGTCGCCCCAATAACGCTCTCCACGCTCGTGGCCAAAAACGCGCTCAACATCACCACCCCAGCGACTTTATACGACGTCACCGTGCCCAGCACCGCGCCGCACAGCGTCATAACAAGCGCGCCCAAGATGCCGCCGACCGTGCCCTCTAGGGAAACCGCGCCTTCCGTTCCAGGTGGTACTCGGCGGAACGTCGTAATAAGGAACGTCGTCTTGCCGTACGCTTTCCCGATCTCGCTAGCGAACGTGTCCGACAACTTCGTGGCGAAGGTGCCGAGGATGGCGAGGGGGAGGACGGGGTGGAGGGGCGTCGAGTTCAGGTACAGGGGGAACGTGAGCAGGAGCGGGACGCCGGCGGAACCCCACACGTTCTCGGGGCCTGGAGGGGACACACACAGGTGTGAACAAAGGGGCCACACACATGCGTGAACAAACGGCACGCGGTTCTTGGGCGGCATCTACGGCGGCATCTTGGGCGGCATCTTGGGCAGCCCACTCACCTCTTCTGCCACCTCTGGACTCGGCGATACCAAGCTCTGCTTTTTTAGCGAACTTGAGCTTCGTGACGAGGTAGCCCGCGATGAAGTAGAAGATGCCGTACGCGAAGTACGTGGGAGAGGAGGCGAGGAGAAGGGAGCCTAGGAGCCAGGCGTGGATTAGGCCAGGGGGGGTGAGCATTTTGGAGAGATATTTGGGGGTTAGGAGGGCGAAGGCGATGGCGTTGAGGAGGAAGGGGGAGAGGCCGGCGGGGGGGGCGAGGGGGGCGAGGGTTGTGAGGGTGCGTTGGAGGCCTGTGGCGAGGGCGGGGGGGAGGGCAGGGAGGTTTGTTGGGGGGTGAGAAAGGATGAGGGGGGAGGAGGAGAGTGTGGGGGAGAGGTAGGTAGGGGAGAGGACAGGCAGGTGGGGGAGGAAGCTGAGGGAGAGGGAGGGGAGGAGAGAGAGGATAATAAGGCTCTTCATGTTGTTGTAGCAGTGGTGGTGTGAGGAGAAAATCGCCATCTCGCCGACAACGCGACGCTCAACAAGCACCGCAAAGCAACGAGTGAGACATCCACGCGAGAGCTGCCAATTCTCGCCAACCACACGCTACTTCACTGCCACCCCCCACTCCCGCACAATTACGGGAAATGACGCCTCTACGCCAACCCCCGCACTGAACCTCAACTCCACCTCCTCCTCAACCGCCCTGCACTCCTCCGACTGCTCCCGCTCCATCCTCTTCTCCCGCGTCACCTGCAACCCTCAGCTCGTCGTCGCCGCCGCATCGACGCTCATGACGTGCAACGGCGGTCTGTACTCGGCGCGCGACGCGATCAGTAAGACGGTCATGACGAAGCTAGACGGGTGTGTGTCAGTCGCTGCTGGATTGGCGTGTTTGGGGACGGGACGGAGCGTAGTGGTGGGACATAGCATGGGGGCGGTGGCGGCGGTGGCGGCGGTGGCGGCGGCGGCGGCGGCGGCGGTGGACGTTGAAGAACAGAAGGAGTGCGACTTGGTGCTGATTAGCCCTGCGTTGATGAAGGGGAATGTACCGAAGGTTGCATGTACCTGTACCGGTAGAGAGGGAGACAACGAGGCGGTGGATTCCGGGGGTTGTTACTAGGGCGTTGCGGAGTTGTTTTAAGCCTTTGTTCAAAATATTGTTGAGGCGGCTGGTTAGTAGGGAATCGTTCTGGGTTTAAGGGGCTGGCGATTGCGCTCCCTCAAGTGACTTCAGAGGTAGTTGAGTGCTAGCCCAAGGTAGCGAGCGTGGTTAATTCTCCTCGAAGGCTCCTTCGCGGCAGGCTCCTTCAGCAGGCTTATCGGCTTTCTTGGCGTTGCGGACTCCAGCGCTCTTGACACTCCCGCTGATTTGCAACTCCATCACCAGCCTCTTCAGCCTCGGATCCAAATGATTCACTAGCCGATCCTTCTTCGTCGCCTCTAGCTTCTCCCCATCGAAGTTCTTAACGGCCATGATCAAGTCCTCGGCCACCTTGCACTCGTAACTCGACAAGTAGCTAGTCAGCTGCAAGTGCTTCTCCATGTAAGTCTTCTCGGCGGCGACAACGTCGCCCATCGTCAGCTTCAGAACGCTCGTCCGAAACTCGCGTCTCAAAGCGTGCAGTATTGAAGACGCTCGCAGACGTCACGCCGTTCGCCTAGCCACTTTGCTGCTTCTCACCCGTTGGATTTAAACAGCACTCACCTGGGAGGATTGTGTTAGTGCGATGCTTGGAAGGGTGACGAGCTGTGGGCTCTGGGGTTTACTCGTAGCGCAGTATGTATCAGCACTGAACAATTTTTACCCCCTATCTTGAGTGCTGCAGACTCACTGCACGTTGACTCTAGATCCAAGCTTAGCGGGTGGTCCGGGCGTTTGGGATTTGCGAATGTCGGCGTAGACTACGCCGGAGGGGAGCTTCTCGTAGGATGATGAGGGGATCGGATGGGCGGATGGAGAGCTAGACAGGGTCATTGTTCCTTGTCTTGCTTCTTCAGGTAAAGATTTCATGGCGAGAGAAGCAGTTGGAAAACGGAAGGAGCGAGGATAGGAGCGAGGAGGAGGGAGCGACGACTAGGGGAGAGTGAGAGCGACAAAAGCGACGTGGATCATGCTAGGAGCAGGATGGTGGCGATTGTCCGATCGAAATGCGATCTGCTTTTCGTCATTCGTTTCACTGCTCTGCGCGCTCACAGTGAGTACCCGCGCATTGCTGCTTCCATTGCTCACCACCTGCACCCCCTCGTCCCATCCATTTTCACCTTCTACAACACCAGCACCAGCACTCTTCCGTCCACTCTCCACCATGCTCATCTCCAAGCTCCTCTACGGGCTCTCCTTCCTCTTGGGCGAGCCGCGCGACGAGTATGATACTAGCAGCGATGATGAAGCGGCGAAGAAGACTGCCAAGAAGGCACAGAAGAGGCGGCCGAAGACACACACACACAATGCTAGTAGTAGTAGTGTCATCCACACCGACGAGGCGAGCGGCTTCACCATGATCCAGTCCGCGTCGTCCATTAGGAAGGAGAAAGAGCAGGAGGCGCACGCGCTGAAGAAGAGGCCTCACAAGCGCCAGCCCTCCAACGCATCGTCTTCCTCCAACCTCAGCGGCGGCGACCAACCCCGGGACCGTCACGGGGACCAAGGCTTTGAGATCTGCTCTTGCCACTTCTCAGAGATGCCGATATCCGCCTTCTCGCGCCACTACATGGGTCTCTCCGCGCGCGGCCAGTCGTTCTACATGCACCCCGCCGCAATCGGTCTCGATTCGTGCCCCACGATCGGCGACTTCGAGCTAGCGTCGCTCAAGCAGTCGTTCCCGACGCAGTACAACAAGCTGCCTTCCGAGTTGCTCGACTCTGGCGCGTGGCAGCGCATAACCAAGTTCTGCTCAGTCTCCCGCTTCCCAATCCCCGACGGCGTCTCCTTCTACTTCTCGAGCCACGATACCAAGCCCAGCGGCAACGCGTACCGCATCCTCCCGTCCGTGTTCGGCATGGCGCCCACCACGACCATTGCCGCACCGCACGAAGCACAGCTCAACCAAGTCAAGGAGAAGTACGCGAGCGCCGCCAAGGTTCTGCCCCAAGTCCTCTTCACTAGCCCCAACCAGTGGAGCTTCTGCAACAAGTTCTGCTACTTCAGCGACAGCGCGATCAACGAGAACAAGGACGTATTCTACGCCTGCACGCTGGGCCCGGGCGAGGAGGTGGTGCGGCCCTCCGGCCAGCAGTACGCAGCCGGCAAACAGCTTTACTTAATATACGGGGGCTCGACGGGCCAGAGCATTGAAGCGCTCTTCGACGCGGCGATGAAGCCTGAGGACATCAGCACCGTCGAGCGGGAGTTCCAGCTCGGCAGGCAGGACTTCGAGGACTTGAGGATGTGCCACTCCCAGAAGATGGCCGCGCTGCCAGCGGCGCTCACCCTAACAGGGTTCGGGCTGCATCGCTGGAGGAAGGTGGAGCCGCCGGCGTACACGCGCGCCAGAGAAGCTGCGATCCATCGCATAGAGCAGAGCCAGAGGGCGGCGAAGGACTTGGCGGCTGCTACGGCAAAAGCTATCGTCGATCTCCAGAAAAAGGAGGGGGAGAGGAAGAGGCGCGACGCACAGGCGCACGAGGCCGCGATTCAGCGCCTGACGGCGTTCGCTCGCAAGCGGTCCGGGGTGGAGTCGGAGGTGAAGCGCCGTGGAGACGCAGAGTAGGGCGACCAAGGAGGAAACGGAGAGGAAGGCCGAGGAGATGGCCGAGAGAGCGCTCAAGGTTCATCTGCAGCGGTTCAACAAGGACTTCAGTGAAGACGGAGGGGAGAGCGCGTGCGGCGGGAGTATGTATGAGAGCGCGTCCACGGTCTCCAGCAGGAAGTTCGATAAGATGAACACGATGAAGAAGAAGATGGAGCAGAGGAGGGCGGGAGGGGGGCAGCACGACTAGTGCGGCTGCTCAGGTGGTGAAGGAGGCGGTGGTGTTGGAGGAGCAGAGGGGGGAACAGGAGGGGGAGGAGGAGGCGAAGCAGGAGGAACAGTAGGGGCTAATTATCAAAACTGCGGCTTTGTAAGCTGAAGCACCTCCGCTCCAGTCCACGAACCTGGCGGAATCAATTCGTTGATTCTCCTGATCGCCTCTTCAACCGGGTAGGTTGCACCATTAACGACGGCAAGCGTGGAGTGGTACGGCTCCTGATTCTTGCGCTTGACGTTGACCACTACTCCCGCCTCCTCCATCCGTTCTTCCAATTCACCTACCCACTCCAACATGCGCTGGTTACTCGCTTCGTCCAAAAATAGACAGATACTGTAGTGCTGCACGCTACCGTCGCTCTCGGGGTTGTCAATACGAGCTGCACGAGTGTAAGTGAGGGGGGACGGGGGGAGAACGAACAGCGTGTATTCAGCCGCGAGTGAACAACAGGCCGGCCATTTGTTCTGAGCCGCCTTACCTGCAACGCGGTCGAACGTCACGTTCTGCGGCGTCCAATCCATTTCTTTGAGCACCTCATCAATCGTTGCCGTCTCGGCCGCGGTCTGGCAGCAAAAGTACTCAAAGGAAACATGAACGGAACCCCCCACTTCCGGCTTCACGCTGTCGTCAAACTCCTTCACAACACTCCCCGCCAGCTTCATCGAGGCCAACAAGTTCGCGCCTGCTGGAGTGTCGCCCATCGAGCTGTCAGAGCCGACGCGATAGATCGCATTGCTGCTTGAAGTGCCCGCCTCGCACTTGACCGGGCAGTCTGCGCCACCAGCGGACGGGAACGTCTCGCTGAGCTTCACGCTATCGGCGACACAGGGTAAACAAAGGGCCCGCACACACGAGTGAACAAAGGGGGCATAATACGCGTAACGCGTCGCCATGATGCGCGTGCCGCGTTGCAGGTAATACAGTAGCGCCTCACTCACCTGCACTTGGTGCAGTTCCCCTGCCCAGCATAGCCAAGAACAGTCGAGGTGTCGCGGAAGGGCGAGTCGGGGACGAAGATGTTCACATCGGCAGCTGCCCAGGGCGCGGTGATGGCCGACGAAAGAGTGTCACTGTAGGCGAGGGAGATGGGAACGATGCCAAAATAGTCAGGCGAGGTCTCAGGGGAAGAAAGGATATAACCTCCAAAGAGTTCCGGGACCTCGATGTAGTCGCCGCCGTGATCGTTGATGTCGGAGAGCGAGACAGTTGTGGTCTGATAGTCGGAGCGCGATTCGCTCCAGTACGTTGTCAGCGGCAGGGTCTTGGGGGAAGAGGGCTGTTGTTGGTAAGTGAAAGCAACGGGGTCATTCAAGAAGAGCGAGTAACTTGAGGAGTTGGCGGCCTGGGGAGCGGAAGGCAGAAGGGCATAGTCGGCAAGGAGGGGCGAGAGGAACAGATAGAGAGGGAGATCCATGGGGAGGAGACAGAGCAAGTTGCGCGAGAGCAACTTGCGTGTCAGATCGCGCGAGCTAACGCACATGAGAAAACTCGTTGTACCTGAACTGTTCTTCTAGAGAGGATCCGACTTTGAGATGGGTGTTCTCCACTATTTTGGCTCCCGGAGCTCTCCAGTTGAGACAAATAATTGTAATTAACGTGGTCAATGACGTCGGTGTACAACATCGCCATCAACCATAGCTACTGGGCTCGGTCTGGTACCGACGCTCGAACAACTCCCGCACTTCTAGCTCCCTCCGTTCGTGACTTATCCCATGTGGATCAAAAGCTAAGAAATAGTAAGAAACTGGGGTGGTCTGAAAGGGGGTAGGGCCGTAAGCCGCGGGTATATCCAGTTCAGACGACGTCGTGTTGGGTTAGGGGCGATGGATAATTTGATGGCCGTTGCATCAGAGTCTCTGGTGCAGCTGACGGCGGTCTCCAGCAAATGACAATATGCTTTCAGTAAATCGCCCCACGCAAAGTTATAGCTTGAAACACGGATCCTCTCCTACTGTAATCTTACTCCTACCTAGGTAATCCCATTCGCCGCTTTCCCACGGCGTTCCCTCCCCTGACACAACTCCCCATGTCCCGTTAAACGAGCAAGGCGCCCACCAGCGCCAGCAACCCAGTACCTAACCCGCCGACAAAGAGCCCACTGGCTCCGCTGCCATTTACCTCAAACTCTCCCTCGTCGTCGTCGTCCTCCTTCACCACATCTCCGTCGTTCTCCCCCTGAAGAGCCTCGGGCGTCGCAGGCGGAACGTAAGCCTCGACGACCTCAACAACGACTGCCTCCCGAATCTCCTCGGCCGTGGGCGCCACGAAGGCGTCCTTGGGCATCTCGATCTCCGCGATAGCCGTGGACATCTCAGTTATAGCCGCCGGCCAGGCCTCAGTGTCGTCACCGAATTCCTTCTCCATGACCGCGATGGCAGTCTCGGCGAGCACTTCCTCGAACGAGCCGCCGACGATGGCCGCCTCGAGCGTCTGGAGACTGCCCCCAAGTTGGGCAAGAGCGTTGGCCTCGGCAGCCTCCGCCCCTCCTTCTCCCTCCGTCTCAATGGCGGCCTTGACGGTCACCTCGAACTTGACGTCAACACCGCCCTTCTGAAGAAGCTTCCTCTCTCCCCCCCCTCCGATCTTCACGCCGTTGATCTCGACGACCTTCAAATCGTCGGCTCCGGCGGCAGCCTTCAGACTGTCCTCGATGATGCTCACGAAGATCCGGAACGCCTCGGGCGCGTCCTCGGCGCTCGGGACGTCCATGGGGGGCAGAGAGATGGCCGTCTTCAGCGTGACGACCGCAGCCGGGGGCTCGGGGAAAGCGTTACCGCAACCCAGCTCCTGGAGGGCGGGGTTCTTGTTGAGCGCGAACGGGTCGTAAACGAAGTCGTGGAACTCCGGAACAGCGTCGCCCATCTTGCAAACAGAGCCAAGCTTCTGGAGCGCATCGAAGCACTTCGGCAAGCACATCGGCCTGGGAAGGTCCTCCTCGTCGTCGTCATCGTCATCGTCATCGTCGCCCACCGGATCCGGTCCGCTGGCTTCACAGTCGCCATAGCCTACCGCTGACCAGCACTCTCCGCCGTCCCATTCGCAGCAGCCCACGGCAGCGCACTGCGATTGGGTGAACGAGTGCCCTTCACAGGCCGCTTCGCCGCCGAGAGGGGGGCGTCCGTAATCATCCCCTGACGGGTAGTCGTCGGCAACCATCTTGCAGGCCTCCGCGTTGTCATCGCATTTGCAGCTCTTGAAAATGCCCAGCATCATGTCGACAATGGCCCAGTCGTCGCCACACTTTGCCTCGGAGACGCACTCCTCGACGGCCTCAACATCCGCGCAAGTTTCGGGCTCGCCCTGAGGAGAACACTGGTTGATACACTCCGGCTCGCTGTCGCCGTCGTCGTCGTGGTCTTCTCCATCATCAGGGAAGGAGCCGCAAAGCCCGCACGTCACCTGGCACACTTCAGCGAACCAGCCAGGAGGCGCGCCCTGGGCCACCACATCTGCGTCTGCCCAGCAATCGCCAGAGGGGAAGAACATAAGCATGCCGTTCGCGCAGGTGGTAATGGCGCCCTCGGAGTATTCAACGAGGCTCTCCTCGTCGTCCTCGCAGTTCTGAACGCGCCGGACGTTGTAATCGTTCTCTTCCTCGTCATCCATCTCGTCCAACATGGCGCACGCCGACTCGTCCTTAGAGCAAGCGCAAGAAACGACCGTCTCGCAAATGTCTGGCCCGTCCGCTCCCGCCGGCCGACACATAATGTCCTTGGCCCCGTCGCCGCACTCGGAGAAGCAGCCAATCACCTCCTGGGACTGAGTGCAGGTCATGTTGCTGGTGTGCTCGGGGAGGCTCTCGGTGCACAGCATCACGCAGGCGATGATCTCCATGTCGAACCCCCCGTCCGTGCTGTAGTCGTCATCGTTGTAGTCGTCCTCGTTGTACTCGTCGTGGTCGTCGTACAAGTCGTGGCCAACGTCTCCCGTGTCGCAGTACCCGCCGCTGGCGAAGATCGCCTCGAGGGTGGCTTCGTCGCACCCAAAGTCCTCGAGCTCGACCTGCGCGCAGTGCATAGGCCAATTCGTCCAGCCCGCATTCTCGTGCTCGCTGAAGTCGGTGCCAAACTGACAGAAGCACGAGCCGGGGCCGTCGCCGACTTGCATGTTCGCGATGGTGGCGGTGGGGCACTCCTCTTTGACCTTGTCGATGCACTCCTGGTGCGTCTGGACATAACCGACGCTAATCTCGCCCGCATAGTTGTAGTTGTTCACCACCCACTCGCAGGGAACGTCGCTCAAGTCGCCGTAAGAGTACTGTGCCGAATCGTCGACGCTACCGCCACTGCAGTCGGTTCCGTCGAAGCCACACGCAACGTTGTTACAGCTGTCGTCGCAATAGCCGTCGCTGATCCAGTACCCAGGACAGTTGGGGGCGCAATAACCAGTGGTCCCGCCACCGCCCTCACAGTCACCGCCGTCAAAGTTACACTCCGCGTTGTTGCAGCTGTCGTCACAATAGCTGTCGGTAATCCAGAAGGCGGGGCATCCAGGGGCGCAGTCCGCTACGACTTCCTGCCCGTCGCAATCGCCGCCGTCAAACTGGCAAGCCTCGTTGTAGCACGAGGAGTCGCAGATGCTATCGGTGATCCAGTATGAAGGACAGCCAGGCGCGCAGTAGCCGTAACTGTCATCATCATCCTCGGGAAGTGAGTCGCAAGCCTCTTCGTCGCCGCAGCTGCACGAGCGAAGCGACGAGCGAAGCGAGTGTTAGCCACACATGTGCGAACAAAGGGGCAACACGCACACACATGTGTGTGAAGAAAGGGGACAGGCGCGTCGATTGGCGGAAAGTGCCACGCACACAGTGTGAACGAGGGAGGAGCAAGGAAAAAAGACAGCCTCGCGAGCGCGTTATTCGCGCCGATTGACGCGCTCGCTTCTGCTTCGCCTACTTCGTCTTGGAGCCTTCTCTCGCTCGCTTTTCTCACCTGCAGGCTTTGATATCTGCCAGCAGGGCGTCAGTGTAATGCTCCAACGTGGTGGCGGCGCAGTGCTCCTTGACACACGCCGTCCAAGTGGTGGCCGCGTCGCACTCAGGGAGAGTCTCGTCAACCACGCAAGTCGTAAAGCACGCGTCGTACTCCATATTCCCGTCACAATCCCCTCCATCGAAGTTGCAGTCTTCGTTCATACACGCGCTGTCGCAGACGCCATCGGTGATCCAGTGAGAAGGACATCCCCAAGCACATTCAAGGTTGACCTCGTCTGGCCTAGTGTCGCAGTACGCACACGCGGAGGAGGATACGTCGTACACGCAGTACGCCTCGTTTTCCTCGCCGTCGTTGGCGCAAACGCTCCCCTCGGCGTCGAAGTGCGGCGCACCGGGCTCGCACGAAGAGACGAGGACGACGGAGCCGAGGGGACACGGCTGGTCGTTGATTTGAACGGTGGGCGGCAGTGGTTTGTCACATGTCGCGCAGCACAGGGCGTCGAACTCGTCGTCAAAGCCGCAGTAGTCGGCGTACTCGGTGCTGCACTCGGGGACAAGGTCGATGCAGTCGGGGTTGCTGGAGTAGGAGTAGCTGAAGGAGTAGGGGGCGGGAGTAACGTCGTCGGCACAGTCGCCCCCGTCCATCGTATACTTCTCGCAGTTCAAGTCAAGGTCGCAGTACGCGTCGCCAATCCACCCAGCCGTGATCATGCCGTCCACGCAAAGAGTAGGGTCAGCACACGAGTACTGTGTGCACGGACCCGGGGGGGTGGTCCCCGTGCAGTCCCCATTGTCGAACTGGTACGCCTCGCAGTTCAAGTTGACGCCATACTCGCTGTTCTCGTCGTCGCAGAAATCGTCGCCGACCCATTCGAGGTACTGGTCCGTGAACATGATGCCGCTGATAGAAGGTGTTAGCACACATGCGTGAACAAGGCCATACACATGTGTGAACAAGGGGGCATCGTTATCATTAGTTCGTCCGCGGCGTGTTTACGGTCGTGGCGTTTTCGCGCTGTTCGCTCTCGGCGCGCTTTAGCTTGGCGTCCACAGGGGTCCGCTCACCTGCAGTCCTCATTATCCGCCACCGGCGGCTCCCAGGTCGCTCCGTCCTCTGTTCCCGCGGGCAAACCGGGCTCCGCCCTCATCGGACACGCCCCCTCCCCCAGCGCAACCTCATTCGCATTCATATCCTCTCCGTTGATCACGCCGTTGATCCATTCATACGTCGTCCCAACCGCCGCGTACACGCCCGCATACTCTGGCAACGCACACCCAATACCGAAGCTCACAACGCCAACCTGCACATGGACGGGCTTGTCAGCGCTGCCGGTGTCGACGAACAGCGGCCCCCCGGAGTCGCCTTGGCACGAGTCCACCCCGCCGCCAGGCTTGGCGGCACACATCATAACGTCCGTGATCCCGCCCCCGTACATGCCATTGCACTGCTCGTTGCCAATCAGCGGAATGTCAACGTGCTGCAGCAGCGTGGGGGAGTTGTTGTGCGTGATGTTCTGCACGAGCGAAGCGAGTGTTAAAGAGGGGGGGAGAATGAGAGGCACGAGGGCAAGCGTCTCTCAACATGCCACACAACCACCTCTGGCCTAGAACTTAGCAAAGCGGTGTGAACCAAGAGCGGCAGAATGCCTTTCGCTTTTCGCCGGTCATTGCGCACGAACGGCTAGTTCTGATCCTTCGCCGTCGGTCGCAATACTCGCTTCGCTCGCCTCACCTGCATGTCTTCAGCAAACTCCTTCGTGTCACCCCACCCAGCAACGGTCACCTCCGTCGTTCCTGGGATCAACACTGTTGCGTCAAGCCCGTCGTAAAGCTTGATGGTGGGGTTGCTCACGGATTCGTTTAGCTCGACGATGGCAAGGTCGTAACTCATGTCGGAGCTGCTACCACCGTCGTAGCAGACGTGCTTGATGACCCGCTTGACGTTGACGCGATGGAACACTTCTTCCTCGGCGTCATTCAGCCGGTACCTGCCAACTTCGACGAAGAACTGGGAGGGGGTGTCGACGCAGTGGGACGCGGTGAGGACGTGGGTGGGCGAGATGAGGGTGCCGCCGCAGAAGTGGAAGGAGGATTGGAGGGAGACGATCCCTGAGAGGGGTTAGTGCTAGCAACGGAACAAAGGGGGGAGGCGGTGTGGGCGAAGCGGTGCAGTGTGTGTGTGCGTGTGTGTACACAGCGGGTGTGCACAGCGGATGGTGTGTTTGTGCTCTCTTTAGTCAATTGAGGAAATGTCTCAAATAGAATCACTCACAGGGGTAATCAGATTCAAGGGCGGTGGTGCCTCC
>Ga0307985_10001579_pt1 | contig 12810 bp, 6 predicted proteins | sample EllFjometageno80_FD_203155 | JGI IMG/M metagenome (GOLD analysis project Ga0307985, IMG submission 203155) | Marine microbial communities from Ellis Fjord, Antarctic Ocean - #80 | ecosystem: Environmental > Aquatic > Marine > Unclassified | place: Southern Ocean | collected 2014-10-09 | reverse complement strand
TAGGTATAGTTCGTATTTACAATAAACTTTGGTTTATGAATATGTTAACTACTACACCTTCAGCTAATCTTAAAAATAGTGGAGCTGCTCTTGTTATTGGTGGTCTAAGTAATAGTGATATAGAAGTAACTGTTATTAATAATGATTGTATTATTGTTTCTAAAGATCTAACAAAACCTGTACTATTAAAATATAATAAGTCTACAGGTGCTGTAACATCTGAAGAGATAACAATTCAGAGTAGAGATTTATATGGTGTAAATGATGGTTTATTTATTGATACTCGTCCAGTTACTATATCAGCAACACATAAATATAACTTAAGAAATCAGGGTTGGAATAGTAATATTGTATCTGTGATTCCTGATGCGGGATCTCTAGAAGATGCTATTGATGCTACGTTTACTGAGACTGGTACATATCCAAGTAATGCAGATAACTGGACACTAGGTAAAGTATCTAATGTATCAGATGATAATTATGAGAAGTATGATCCAGAATCTTTAATTAAGAATTCTCAATCTAATTATCAGATAGCTAAAGGTTCTTATATAATTGATGCCTTTAATAGAGGAACCTCTAGAACATCTAAGTCTGGAGTAAGTGGACTACCAGCTGATTCTGAACAAGGAAGAATTACTACTGTTGCTTCTTATGCACAACGTATATTCTATTCTGGTATAGAATCAAATGTATCTGGACCTGATAGTAGAAGTCCTAATTACTCAGGCTATGTATTCTTTTCTAAAGTTGTTAGAAATCAAGATGATTTAAATGTATGTTATCAGGAAGCTGATCCTACAGATCCCGGCATTAACGATCTAATAGATACTGATGGGGGTTCTATACAGATACCAGAGATAACTAGAGTAGTTAAGATTGTAGCCTCACAAGCTTCTATCCTTGTTTTTGCAGAGAATGGAGTATGGGAAATATTTGGAGATACTGGTGGATTTATTGCTACCTCATTCCAGGCTAGTAAAATATCTACTAATGGTATTTTTAATGCTAATGCTGTAGTAAATGTAAATGGTAACTTTATATACTGGTCAAGAGCAGGTATCTATATACTTAAACCTGAATCAGTTTCAAGTAGGTTTGCTGCTGAATCTATATCATTAACTTCTATTCAATCTTTATACTTAAATATACCTGAGTTAGGTAAGAATAATGTAAAAGGTTTTTATGATGAGAAAGAAAACAGAGTAAGATTTTTATATAATGATTTAGCTTCTTATTCAGAAACAAACTATATTAATAAATATAATAAAGAGTTAATATATGATTTAACTCTACAAGCTTGGTATAAGAATGAAATATCAGATCTGGCAAGTGCCTCACCTTTTGTAGCAGATTATGTAGACATACCTGGATACTCAATAGCTATTAGAGAAGAGTCTGTAGTAGCTGGAGTTGAAAGTGTTATAAATAGTGCCTCTGCTGCCGTAGTAATAAATGATGATATACCAGTTAATAGAAGTTCCCAGTTTAGTTTCTTAACTATATCAGGTACAGACTTTACATTATCTAAGTATAATGGTAGTGACTTCTTAGATTGGAAAACACAAGATACAGTAGGAATTGATTACTCAAGTTACATAGTTACAGGTTATGAATTGTTTGGTGATATAATGAGAGAGAAACAGATACCTTACTTATTCATGTATCTACAACAAACTGAGAGTGGGTTTAAAGCATCAGGATCTAGTTTTGTATTCATTAATCCATCTTCTTGTCTAGTACAAGCTCAATGGAATTGGGCAGACTCTGCAGCTAGTGGTAAATGGGGACCTGAGTTTCAAGCCTATAGACTATTAAGAAACTATACTCCGTCTGGAGCAGCTTCTACATGGGATAGTGGAGACAGTATGGTAGTAACTAAAAATAAACTAAGAGGTTCAGGGAAGTGTATAAGTTTATTTATTAAATCTGAGTCAGGAAAGGATATGAGATTGTTAGGGTGGGGACATCCAGTCACTATGTTATCAACTCAGTAATATATGGAAATATTGTACGAAGAAAAAGAGAATGGTTTTATAGGTGTAACATGGAATGAAGAGCTTAATGATTGGGTAATGCATATTGAATGTCATTCCTGGAGTCATAACAAGTTTAAGAGATACTTAAAAGGTTTAGAGATTGCTAAACAAAAGCTTAGAGACAAAGGTATTACACATGTCCTAGGTATTTGTGAGACAAAGAAAGAAAGAAAGTTTAACATTGTATTTGGGGCTAAAGCAATACCTAATGGAGTGTTATTAACAGAAGATGGTACATTAAATTATTTAACAAAACTGGAGATATAGTATGGGTAGTACAGTCAAAAAAGTAGCCAAGGTAGCTATAGTAGCAGCGGCAGCTTACTATGGAGGTAGTGCTCTTATGTCTGCTTATGGTGGTGGTGGTGCTGCGGTAGCTAGTAATTCAATGATGACTACATTAGCAGCAGGAGGAGCTGGAACAGCTGCAGCAGGTATGTCTATGAGTACAGCGTTATCAATAGGTGGTATGGGTATGCAAGCCATGGGTAACATACAATCTATGAAATACCAGAAACAACAAAGTGGACTTCAAGCACAACAGGTAGAGATGAAGAATAAGTCTGATGCTGCGGCTGGAAGATACAAAGCTTTACTATCGAAAAGAAGTAGGATTGAGAACATGAGAGTAGCTCGTATTAAACAAGGTGGTATTGAAGCCGCTACTGCAGGTGCAGGTTTAGGTGCTACAGGAACATCAGCCTTTACAGGAGCTATTGGCTCTATTGGTACACAGACATCAGCTAATCTAGGAGCTATTAATGTAGCTGAAGGTTATGGGTCTACAATAGGTCAATATAATCTAGCTGCTGCTAATCTAGGTAGTGCTGCTAATACAGCAGGATCTAATGCAAGTATGTGGACTGAAACAGCCTCATTAGGTAATGATCTATTTGAAGGTTCTGAGCAAATTAGTAATCTATTTAAAGGGTAACTATGGTAAATGATGGATCTAATGGATTTGTTGAAGGAGAGTTAATACCGGGACCTGAAGAGAACCCTATTAATTTATCTCAAGAATCTGAAAAAGAACAGTCTGATAATAACTTCTATGCTACTGGTGTTAAGGCACTTGAAAGTCCAGACGGTGTAGAAAGAGTTGGTCAAATGTTTGATCAAGTAGAAGAAGAGTATAAGACTCAAGGCTATTCTGCGTTAGTAAATCAAGTTCGTTCTGAATTTCTAGAAGAACAGAATCTAGAAAACAAAGAAGCTATGCAAGCTTTAATTGATGATCCTACTCTGACTAAAGACCAGAAGAGACCTCTATTAAAAAACTATGTCTATGGCTTTGAACCTAGTAGTGAACTAAAAGATAAGTATATAAAAACAACTTCTAATCTAGCTATTCAAGATATGGAAGGTGATGAAGTACTAGAAATGGATTTGAGTATTGATAAAGTAAACCTTATTCAAGAATCTCAGAAACTAGGAATATCTTTTCAGAAACAAATTCAAGCTATTAAACTAGGTGATCCTCAAGGAAACTATCTAAATTCAGATCCAGCACTAGCATTAAAGAAACTAGGAGAACTACAACCTGGATTCCTACAGTTCTTAGATATGTCAGATGAAGAGTTAGAAGCTGATGAAGGCTTTTTCTATAGACTAGGTAAGAACGTTTTACAAGTAGTTAATGCTTTAGCTGTTGAACTACCTCCATATGTATTTGAATTACTAAGTGTTCCAGCTGCGCAGTCAGGTTCTGCTTCAGGATTCCTAGATGAAACTCCAGAGTTAGAAGAAGCTAGAAAGTCATGGACAGCTACAAGAGAACATGTAAGAAAACTATATCAACAAGAACCAGAGAAAGTCTGGGGTATATTTAATGACTATGAAGGAGTAGGTGGATTAGGTGATGCTGCTCTTAATTGGAGAGACTTCTGGCATACAGTATTGACTGTAGGTGGTCTAGTTGCTAGTGAAGAAGAATTTGATAACTTCATAGCTAAAGAATCTTGGACACAATCTACTTTTGAAACAATAGACGAGGGTTTCCTATGGGTAGCTGAGAAAATTACTCCAGAAGATCCAGAAAAGTCTAAAGTATTTTTAGAAATGGCTTCATTCTTTACTCTATGGGGTGTTAGAAAAGGTAAGGCTCTAGCAGTTAGAACTAATAAAAGAGTTCAGTTAACATCAAAGTATAATAAGTCTGTAGCTGATCTTTTTGATGCTATAGATAATACTGAGTTAGCTCCATTAAAACCATTTGAACCTATGAGTGATGCCTTTCATGAGGTTAGTCGTATAGATACTAATAGTCCTTTAGTTACTACTATGGCTTCTAATAGAAAGATTGGTGATGCTCTAATGGTAGATGCTATACAAGATACTACAGGTAGGACAGCAGGAACTCTAGGAACAACAAGAACTAAATTAACCTCCTTAGCTTTCTCACCATTAATGGGTATACTAAATAAACCTGCTCATATGGATATGCATCAATGGTCTTTAGATAATGCTCTATTTAATCAAATGGGGGAGAGTTACTTTGGTAATGAAGGCTTCATGTTTGCTGAACAAAGAAAGACATGGATTAGAGATACAGATGGAGTTTTAGATAATATTACTGCAGGTGTAGATATATATCAAAAGAACTCTGAAAGTATATTTAGAACTACAGAAGGAGGACTGAAAGCCTCAATAGTATTTGGTAAACTTCCTGATAGTAATTATAGAAATCTTAATGAAGCCTCAGTAGCATATGATGTTATTAGAGAGAAGACTGCAGAAGCAGGTAAAAAAGAATATACTGTAACTGTAGAACAAACAGGACGTATGGGTGAAGTACTACATAGATATAAAGATATGAAAGAAGCTATGGCAGACCCTAGATTTAAAGTACCTGTTGATTCAATAGAAAACCTACAAAAGAAAGTAGATCAGATCAAGTATGAAAGATCAGAAACAGTTAAGAATTTAAAGAATAAAAAAGAAGTTGAATATCAAGCAGAACTTAATAATGTTTCAGTAGCTGAGTATTTAAAAACAGCTAAGTCAAGACTTAAACTAAGAGATGTAGAACTTAATGATACTATAGCTGCGCTTAATACTGCTAAACAAGTTGGAGATGCAACTCCTTGGACACCTAATCTTAGAGTTAGAGTTACTAGGGAAGGTGACTGGTTTGATGCTGGTCAGGCTGTATCAGATGGATATAATAAGCCTCCTGTAAGAACTAATATTATTACTAAGGCTATCTTTAGTTCAGATAAGTTCTGGAATTGGATGGTTCAATTTGGTAAGATAAATAAAAAGCTAGAAGAAACATTCCATGGTTCAGGTTTAAGAAGTCAAGCTTGGTTAAAGAATCAATTACAAGATGTACAGGTTCTTGTTACAAAGTTAAATACTGCAGAGAGAGCACAGTTACAGACTCTATATTTAAAACAGCAAGGTCTTATAGACTATGCTACTGTACCTCAGATTCGTGAGATGCTAGGACAACCTAACTTAGAAGCAGCTACTGCATATAAACTACAGACAGTACTACATAAAACTAGGGCTCTAGATAAGTTTAGATTTGATGCTGAGAATATATTTGAAATGAATAGATTATCAGCTGATGGTTATAATACAAGTTTTAGAACTAATGTAGCATCTTTAAAAAATCCTGAAGGACTTCATGAAGGATATAATGTAATTGTTAAAGACCAGTTTGTTTGGACACTAGAGAATCAACCTCCTGAAGTTATGGATTTTGCTAATGGTAAACCAGTACCTAATCCTGTTAAGGCTGTTAATGTTGATGCTAAGACTAGACAACTATTTAGATACGATGAAGTTCTTAAAAAAGATGTAGGTACAGGACAAAAGATTTACAAGTTAGCACATAATTATTATACTCCAGATGGTAAGGTGTATACTCATGGTGTGTTTGGTAAACAAAAAGAATCTGCAATGCCTCAACAAGTAATAGATAGTTTGTCTGGTCATATGCCTATGATTATGACTGGCTCTAAGTTTGTTAGACGTTATCCAAAACGTATAGAGATAGATGGAAAACCTATCGACTATATAAAGAAATTTAATGATGGTCTGGTAGAAGGTGATGTAAACTTTACTAAATACCTAGAAGAAATGCAATCATATAAACAGGCTGTTATGATGGCTCCTACAGAGCTAGCAGCTAGACGTTGGTTAGAAGGTAATGAAGGTGGTTTAGATCATACTAATTATCATTATCGTATAGAAGATGCTTTAGAAATAAATAATATAGATAGAATAGAAGCTCAGACTATTAGAGAAAATGCTATGAAAGCTTCAGTACAACGATCACATCTTGAAGTAGCTAAGGCTCAGTATGAAGACTTGTTTGCTTCCTTTGTTATGGCTACAGAATCAAATGGTTCAAGAGCTTACTTACAACCACTGATTACTGAGTATAAAAATAGATGGTTAGATACTTACTATAGAACAGATCTTGTTACCTTAGATGGTATTCCTGATGCTTCCGCAGGAGGCAGTAAGAGTTCATCCTTTCCTCAAACAGAAGGACAGATCAAAGCTAGATTGACTCAGGAAGGTAGCCATAAGAACGCTATACAAGAGTTTAGACAAATTATGATGTTAGACCAAGGTCATCCTGCAAATTGGATAGGAGAGTCTATATCTAAGACTGCCGGTAGACTTGCTGAATTAGCAGATAGACCTCAAAAGAGTTCTTTATTAGAACAACATTTACAAAAGTGGGCAGCTAGATTTTATAAGCTTCAAACAAAACCTTCTCTTGTACAGAATACTCCTATGAGAGCTACATCTATTCTTAAGATTCAATTACAAATGCCTATGTGGCATTGGATGATACAGACAGCTAACTCATTTGGACACTTGGCTGTTGGTGGATATGCTGGATTTAATAGACAAACACTACAGAATTACTATAGAACTGCTCATACTTCCTCAGCTATCGTAGCTGAAATGGTATTACAGAAGTTTGATATGACTAAGAACAGACCTGCTATACTAGAAGGTATACAGTGGATGGAAGAACAGACAGGTAAGAAGTATGACCCTAGTGGAATGTTAGAAATATCTGCTAAAGATAGACAGTTAATTATACAAGAGGGTTTACAATCAGGTTTCTTTCATATAGCAGATCATACGTTTTCTAAGAACTTCTTTAAACAAGGAGCTAAAAAGTTAACAGATAGTACTTTTTCTAGAAGATCAGGTGCTGTTGGAGAATGGTTAGGTACAATAGGTTTTGAACAGGGTGAATTAATGGGTAGGGTAAACTCCTGGAATGCTGCTAGACTAGTATGGCAACAGAATAATAAAGGACTTAACTGGAGAAATCCTGTAGCCTTATCTGAAATTACAGCAGGTGCTCGTAAACTTGCAGGTTCTATGGATGCATATGGAGAGATGGCAATACAAAGAACTCCTGTATTAGCTACCTTTGCACAGTTCTCTTCCTTCCTTATGAAGTCTGGTGAGGGTATGTGGAATGATGCTGGTACTCCATTTAGTTTTAATCAACGTGTAGCCTTTAGTGCTTGGAACTTTGGTGTCTATGGTATACGAGGTGGTATGTGGTATGGTTCATTTGAACTACTCAGAACAGCCCTTGCTCAGATTGTTGGTGAAGAAAAAGTTGACGAGGCTATGTTAGTTGTAGATGACTATACTTTATTAAATGTTCTAGGTAACAACTTCTTAGATGCTGTTAAACCTACATATAATGACAAGGGTGAGTTAATGAGATCAGACCTTGAGTTTAACATGAGGTTCTCCCCTATGGGAGCAGATATGCCATTTGGTGCTTTTGGTGCTATGTGGAAATATATATTTGGAGAAGGCTTAGGTAGTCAATCCTTTGGTCCATCAGGGTCATTAATAAAAGATATAGTAGGTAAGAATGGAATATTAGATATGTTACAGGCTTTATATTCAGATCCTGTAAATGATATTACTCAAACTAAGGATCAAATCTGGGGTTCTATACAAGCTGTTGCTAAATTAACTGGTGTTACAAGTGGTGTAGTAAGATATATACTTATGCAATCAGCTAATGATAAGCGAGGTAAGACAGGACAATACTCAGGTGAGTCTGTAACAGAGGGAGAAAGAGATCTGTTTGGATGGACTTCAGTAAGTAGTAAGGAAGAAAGACTTAAATATGAATTCTTTGCAAATAAAAAGAATAGAAAAGAAGCTATAAAATCTTTAGCTGATGAAATGTATAGAGGACTTATTTTAACTATGGGTGATAACCCTAGTGCTGGAGATACTACTTCATTACTAAGAGGATTAAAAGCAACTTTAGATGGTTCTCAATGGTTGTCTGTACAGGAAGCAGAGATGCTAAAGACTGAACTTACACTTATGAATGATCGTGGTAAGACTACTAGTGCTGATAATATCTTTACTAGAGCTATTCAAGATAATATTGTACTACAAAGGAACAATCCTAAAACAATAGCTAACATGAAAATGTTAAGAGAGATGGCTAAGAATCATAAGAGTACTAAGTTTTATGATCAATTAGATCATATAATTATCATGATGGAAAATAATAATACTAATATGTCTGAGGAAGAGAACTTAGAAATGAGACAAAAATTACATAAACAAGGGGAGTTATACTAATGGCAGGGAAAATGTTTAATACTACAGATATAGGGAGAGAAAATCCAGCTCTCTACTTTAATACACCTGAAGCTATGCCTGCTAAATTTAATAGTACAACTGCTGGTATAAAGTTAGCCAGGACAGGTTTAGATATGGCAACTAAGTATGATAAAAAACAAGTACTAGGTGAAGCTAGGGATACAGCTAATGCCTTAGCTGATGACTATCTAACAGGTTCAGAGACTAATATAAATAATCTTACTCAGGAACAAGCAAGACTACAAAATGATCTTAAAGATCCTGCTGTTTCTAATTCTGTTGAGATAATGAAGAAGCTAGAAGAGTTACAAGATAAAATTAGTCTAGCTAATGAACAAGGATTGATAGGTCCTGGAGAGATGAAGCATAGAATGATGGCTGCTGCACAAGACTTATCTAATCAAAACCCAGCATACCAAGAAGAAATATCTAAGAAGATGAACTCTGTGTTTAGTGCTACTGGTGTTAATGATATTATTGCTATGGATAGTACCTTACTGGTAGCTAGACAGAAGAGACAAGCTGCAATATATGATGAAAGAGAAACATATTTAAATAGATTCATGGATGCTAGTAAACTTACTGAAGAGCAAAAGGTCATGCAAGCTAGTAGACTTAGAGATTTAGAGGGTGGTACTGAGTCATTAAAAGCTTTAAATGATAATTTAAAAGGTCAAGATGAGAATACAAAACAGAAAGCTCTTATAGAGTTTAGATCTCAAGGAGGTATGGGTAAGCTAAGGACTATGATATACTCAAATATATCAGAGACTGTTAGAAGTCTATCTAACTTAGATGATCCTAAAACAACTACAGATGACAAAGTAAGATTAATAAATGATCAGATAGAAGGTGCAAAGACTATGTTATCTGATACAATAACATCTATGCCTACTAATGCTGCTAATACTGTTACACAGGTACAGAATCTTATTACTAGTTTAGAAGCAATCAAGACAGAGTTTTTAGATACAGAGAATAAGACTCATGCTATCAATGAGTTAAAAGGAAAACTTGATTATAAAACTAAGAATCAAGAATTAGATACATCTAAGAAGTATAACATGTCTGAGTTAATAGCTCAAGAAAAGATAGTTAAGATAGTAAATACTATAAGGGTTGGAGCTCAGGACCAAGAAAAAGTTAATAAAATTATTACTAGTCTTACAGATAATATGCTTGATACTGTTAATGGTATGGGTACTATGCAAGAGGATCTTGGAGAGAATCAAGACATGCTATCTCAAATAGTTAATAAACCTGAATTCAAAGCTGAAGCTGAGAAAGATCTTAAAAAGAATGGTGAACTAGATGATACATATAAAAATACTATAACAGGTAGTCTACAGTTTGCTCAAGCTACTAAGGCTAAGGTATCTTTATTGTCTTGGCAAGATACATACTTACATAATACTATTATGAGTATGCCTGATAATGTATTTAAAGTAATGGAACAAGATAGTAAGTTTATATCTATTGCTAGATCTCAACTACAGACATTTAATACTAGTGCTGGTACTTCTTTACAGCAAATATTAAATCAATCTAAGCTTGGAGTATCAGTTAATAAAACTACTGGTACTATAAGAATGTCTAATGGTCAAGCTAATGCAATTAGTGGTCAACAAGCTAATGAGATTAATAAACGATTACAAAGAATTAATCAAGTAATACGAATGGAAGCTAGACTAGGTGGTGTTACACCTGCTGAAGCATTAGAAGATTTAATGACTAATGAATATAGTTTCTTAGTACTAGATGGTGCTAAGTAGTGGGTCTAGGTATTCAAAAACTTACTTCTTCATTAGAACCTAAAGATAATGGACAAGCTCCTGAGTATGTAGGAAACTACACTCCTAGTGTATTTACTGATGAGCGGGTAGATGTAGCTCTATTTGGTGGCAAGAATGCTAAGACATTCCCAGTATTAGCAGGGAAGAAACAAGAGGAGTTAATTAAATCAGGAGTATCAGAGACAGAAGCTTGGAAAGAAACCACGGTATTTAATAAAGTTGATGAACAAACAGGTACAGTTATAGATGAATTCAATCCTCAACGCTTTGAAATAGATGATTCTAAGGCTACGTTTATATCAGATTCTGTATGGAAAATGAATGATGATGAGTCTGAAAAAGTACAACTTAGCTTAGCAGACATTGGAACATATAAGGGTGATGATATAGGTGCAATGATACCTAAGATGGAGAGACGGGGTGGTGGATTTGTAGGTGGTGAAATTACATATGAACAGATTGGTATGGAACAAAATAATGCTGTATCAACCTTAGGTGAAATCTTTAAACATGATGATTTATTTGCTGCTTATCCTGAATATAAAGACATGAGAGTAGAACTTACTACCTCTGATGTTGATGTTGTAGGAAAAGAGAATATGGATAATCCTGACGTTCAGGAGATTTCTAAAATAATGGGAGCTTACTATCCATATGAGAATAAAATAGTAATAAATATGAAGTACTTTAAGGGTGAAAAAGATGAGGAAATTAAAAAGACTTTAATCCATGAAATACAACATCTAATTGATACTGGTGAAATGACAGATGCAGAAAGGAAGTCTCCTTTTACAAGTGGTAAAGAACAAAGAAAACTATATCCATTCTTAAAGACACGAAGACTACCTAGGTCTGCAGTAAGTAAGGAAGTATGGGCTAGAGAGTCAGCATGGAGAATGAATGCAAGTCAGGAAGATAGAGAAGCTTTTGCACCTTTTGGTAAGACATCACAGACTGATGAAACAAATGATAATACAATAGATCAAATGAAAAGATTAGAAGGGCATAAAGAGCATTTAGTTAGCTATGTTGAAGCGGATGTAAAGTCTGATGCAAGGCACAAAGAATTTCAAAAAGGGCAGGATGAGTATCAAGTAAAAATTGATAAGGCTGAGGAAGCCATCAGAATTCTTGACGAAACAATAGCTGGTAGACCTAAAGAGGCTGCTATACAAAAGAGATTAGCTAGAAATATAAGAAATAATAATCTTGGTAATATTAAAAAGACTGATGATAATTGGGAGGGTAGTACTAGCAATTCAAGAGAGAAAACCTTTGTTACCTTTAAAACTCCTGAACATGGCATAAGAGCCCTGAATAGAGTCATTGATGCTAATTTAAATGCTACAAATTCTTATGAAACCTATGTTAATAGGTATGCTTCTGAACCTAAAGAACAGGCTTACTTTAAAAAGAATGGTCGTTTAATGCCTCATCTATTAAACTATGCTATAACTTTAGCTAATAGTCAAGGTATGGATACTAGTAATTCTAATTGGGTTAAACAAAAACCAAAGAATATTAATAAATTAGAATGGATAAAAGCAACTGCTACAGCTGAAGGTGGCAAGGGTGCCCTAACTTATTTTACTGATAAAATTATAAATGGAGGTTTAAAACTAAAATGATAGGCTTACTAACACATTTAATACCAATAGGACTTGGTTTCTTTGCTAAGTTAACTGCAATTAAATCTAAGCAATCTCATGATGAACATAAGCTCATGCTACAAGGCATGAGTGTTAAGAGAAGTATGATAGACAGTGCAAGAGATCAATCTAACAAAGAGTCATCCATGGCGGCTTGGAATAGAAGGTTTCTTATTGTGGTTATACTAGCTTTAGTAGCTATATATCCTCTTGCTGGTGTATTTGGTATTGAAACTGTTATCCCTGTAGCTACATCAGGATTTAGTTTTTTAGGTTTATTTGAAATAGGTGGGGGTACTACCCTCGAAACAGTTAAGGGTCTCTATAAGTTTGACGAGATTTTCCAATGGGCTACCATTATAATCGAGTTTTACTTCGGAGGGCAACTTGCAAAATCCAATTAAAGATCCAGAAAATATACTATTAATGGACTTAACATCAATAGGAGTTCTTTTGGGATCATTAGCCAGTGTATTACCAGCAGTAGCAGCAATCTTTACAATCGTATGGACATCAATACGAATCTATGAAACTAAAACGGTACAAAAATGGCTCAAGAAAAAATAAATTTCTTTAAAAAGAATATCTTTATTGTTCCTGTTATTGCTTCGGTAGTGGTAGGTACTTTTACAGGCGTTAAATACATTGTAGAACTAACAGACACTATTGATAGAAATGCAATACATATAGAAAAAATACAAGAAAAAACAGATA
>Ga0307985_10001578_pt1 | contig 12816 bp, 8 predicted proteins | sample EllFjometageno80_FD_203155 | JGI IMG/M metagenome (GOLD analysis project Ga0307985, IMG submission 203155) | Marine microbial communities from Ellis Fjord, Antarctic Ocean - #80 | ecosystem: Environmental > Aquatic > Marine > Unclassified | place: Southern Ocean | collected 2014-10-09 | reverse complement strand
CATGGAGACACTCTCCCAATCTGACACGGAGACCCTATCCTCCACAACCGAGCACCATCTTCTGCACTCCATCACCAAAAGGGTTAACCCAAACCATAACCTCAATGATGCTGAAACAATCCAACAAGCCATCCTCTCCAACCTCCCCCACTTCATTTCCCAGTCCAACCCCGATGAGCGCCGACGACTCGCCAATTGTCGACAGCCACCTTCTCCTTCTCTAACCTCCTAACAGTGGACCGGACCGCCAAAGGCAAACCTGTCAAGAAGCTCTTCTCCTTCGACCTCAAACTCAATCAGTGTCCTCCAACGAACTGATCATTCACAGTGTTTATTTTCTTGGCCCAGTGTCGTGATTCAGTCGAGTTGTTGAGCATGCTGTCAATCTGTACCGATGGTTGCATCTAAATGTACGAAATGCCATCGGTAACGTGCGTAGCGGGTTAAAATTCGTAGTCTCCTGCAGACGAACTCCCACACTACACCCAGGAATATAATTAGAGTGTAATGGGCAAATCAGTGGATTCAGTGGATATCTTGCGTCAATGGGCACAGAAAGAGCCGCTATCAGTCTGGGATTGTTTGCTACTAGTAGGGTGGACAGCCCATAGCCCAATCAGTTGTGAGCACCGGCATAACTAGTTGTGACGGCTATTTCCCCGACTTTCAGACATGGATTTCGGGGGGAAGGGGGCGCCGTCAGATAGAAACACTCGCACAGTACTGGATTCAGAGGGTGGAACGAAGACGTTGCGCTGCCAGTGTGTGTGTTCGCAGCCCTCGTAGTCGCAGAACCACCAGATGACATCAATAGCGTGCACGGCGGCTCTGTGCGTCTTGAGGGAGCTCTCCTGCTTCGCCTTGTACTCGCACCCAAGCTCAATGCAAGCATGCCAAGTGACACCGATGCCATGCACGTGGGCTCTGTGCTGCTTGACGTCGCCCTCCTGCTTCGCCTTGTACGTGCAGTTGTGCTCCGGGCACTCATGCCAAGAGACGCCAATATCGTGCACGTGGACTCTGTGCCGCTTGATGTCGCCCTTCACCTTCGCCGTGTACTCGCACCCGAGCTCGGGGCAGTCATGCCACACAATGTCGATGCTGTGAATCCCTGCCTTGTGCTGCTTCAGAATGCTGGGTCCTTTATTCGTCCTGTACACACACACACCAACCCCGCACGTTCTCCATGGCCCTCCCTTGCTCGCTTTCTTCGCACCCCCCTCCTCTCCTCCTTCCCCTCCTCTTCCCCGCCACTCCCCCCTTCCTCCCCCTCCACCTTGATAACAACCTGTCCCTTTGGCACCTTGGCCATCTCAAACACCTCAACCTTCTCATCCGTCCGACAATTCGGACAAGTGCCGTCCACCCCCCCTCCCTCTTCCCCTGCAACTCTCGAAGAAGAATGGGCAACCAAAAGGTCCATCAGGCTCATGCTCCACCTTGGCCTTCTTCAGGGGAGGCTCAGAGCTGTTCATGCTGCTCATGCTGCACTCGAATAAATGACCCTGCAATAAATCTACGCCGCGGTCTCAAACTCAGCAGCAATCAATATCCCCTGTCTGTATCCCAAGCAATGTTTCGTTCGAACGAGCTCACGCCATTCTCTCGTGCCACTCAAGATAACTCTCACTCACAACATCCTTACTCTTACATTACTCACTCGCAACCTTTCTTCGCTCCCCTATCCTAACCGAAAGCTGTTCATCTCAAGGCTTGTTGTGCTCTCGATCCTCAGCAAGCTGCTCCTGGTCTCCTGCAACTCGATATTCTTGCCCCCGGCGGCCTTGTCCAGCTGTGTGTACATTCGTGACTGCCTTCTCTTGAACTCCTTCTCGAAGCTCGGCGCCACCACGGCCCTCCTGCTGATCTTGCCCCTCCAGATGCTCTGCACCAGCTCTGCTGCGTACCTTTGTCTCTTCGTGAGCCCTATGTTTCTCTTGATCCCGGCAATTCTGCCCCTGTCTCTCTTGGCTCTTATCCTCGCTTGAATGACCGTAATCGCTCGATGGTGCTCCTCCTCTACCAGCTTCCTAAACCTCGTCCGCGCAAATACGCCTCTCACATGGCACTGGATAAAAATGCAATTGCTCCACCTGGCCGCCACTTTCTTCTTCGCTCTCTTTTTGTCCACCCTCTTGGCGTCCAGCCGCTGCCTCATCAAACTCTGCAGCTCGATCGCCGCGCGCTCCATGTCGTCCTCTTCCTTCAGTGCGTCATCTATCCGTTTCCGCTCCATCATCTTCCGGCTGTCCAGCGTCATGCCCGGAATCGGAGTGAGTCCGACGGCCTCAGTCACTGAGGGCGTGGTGTCAGTACTGAAGGGGAGAAGAGGGGGAGAGGACGACATAAGCACGACGTCAGCACGGATTGAGTTGAGCGCGGTTCGCTCTTTTCGCGAGCTGTGTGGCCGACCCAGAACGCCCCATTCGCTAGCTCGCTACGCTCGGCGTGTGTGTACGGCATACACTTACTCTCCAGCAGATCGTGAGTCAGCCGTTGCCGTGTGTTCTGAAGCAGCTGCTTCGCGTCCCTTGAGCCCTTCAGCTGCTTCGCGTACTCCGTCTTGGGCCGGCCCAGCCAGCCCCTTGCGCACTTCTGAATGAGAATGGCCCCGGCGCTCTCCAGCCTGCTCCTTTCGTCCCTCTCGCTGTTGAGCCGGTTCATGAACATGGCGTGCTCCGTGTGCAGCTCCTTGTTCTTGCGCTTCCTTAACGCCTCCTCCTTCTGCCGCTCCATGGGGGTCGAGTGCTTCGACAGGCCCCCCTTTACAACCTTAAATTGCTGAGTTTCTGAGTAAGGGAGTCTGGCAAGTACAGACGAGTTGGGGGGCTTCTTGCCGTCCTTGCAGAAGATAGTGTTGGTGGTCAGCATGACGTCGGAGTGTGTGCACCGAAACGACGACACAAAGGTCACGGGTGAGTACGTGAGGGGCCGGACGGTGGACACAAAAACTTTGTGGAAGCTAATCTCCGGACCAGCAGAGTACTGAGAGGGATTTGATTGCGAATTCTGCGAAATCGACAGGTCGCGGGGGTGGTTGCTGTGCTCGTCATCAATCAGGGAGGACAGCGAGTGCGTCCGGGCGCCGCTTTGGGTAACGCCACTTATGTGGGGATGCATGTGATGGAGAGGGTTTGGTAAAGAAGCGGAGATGAAGGGGGGGGGATAGGGAAATGAAAAGGGAGCTGATGCTCGTTTCGACTCTGTTGCGTCAGGCAGGGGCAGGCCAACGGATGCAGACGTTGACGGTGGTTGGTGCGGTGCGTGCGAGGTGCGGCCACTTAATTCTTTAACGACAAGCAAGCAAGGTAGGATTAAATAAAATCTGCCCAATAAAATCTTGCTGAAGAGGGTGGCAGGCAGCTGGTGGCAGGTACAATCTACAGCACCCGAGTCACCATGCCTACCGAAGATAGCAAGACCAACTTTGGAGGGTCCGTCGACAACTTCAGCGGTACATTTGGAGATGAGGGACCTGAGTAAGCGAATCCCTCTCTAACATCTCATCTCCTATCTTTCACAAATAATAGATCCTGTAACTTACCCCAATCTCCAGATCATCCGGCTTGAAGTTCTCCAAGGACGGGACAGTGACGCGCTGGCACCTTGACCTTTCCCAAGAGTGTTCGTACGCAGTGATCGAGACCCGTGGCTCCCTCAGCGACGATAATATCCCCACTGAAGGATCCAAGATCCAGCTCTCTGTAACTAGTGGGGACGCGATGGACCAGGGCGACTCGTACACGGCCACCATGACGGAGGACGGGCTGCAGCTGGACGACGGCACCCTATTCGAGTACCACGTCGATTACAAAGCGTTGTACAATGAGATGCGCGCAAGATCAGCGACTAACGGCGACCACACCCCACATAACTAATCAAGGCAGTGTTAACAGCAAAGTGTTCTGAAACCGCATTAAGCACGCGCGTCGTTTGGCAGAAAGTTGGTCCAGAACAAGCGGTTCGCGGACGCGTGCAGCGGTGCGAAAAACGTTGAGCGCCGGATGAGTGCACCCGCGCGCTTTGAGCGAACTTGGAGCGCGCTATTCGTGAGCGAGTCGCTCCAAACGGAAAGCGCTATTTGCGTTATATTCGTTGCGCCAAGCGACGAGCCTGAACGCCTGTATAACGAATATTTCCGCCCTCCCTCTAAGTGTTATGTCATTCTCTCAAAGACGTGCGTCGCCTTCTCAAAGCGTACGTCGCCTTCTCAAAGACGTGTGTTGCCATCTGCCGCTGACCCTCCCTGCAAACTCTCCGCTCCTCCACACCGCACACTCCGCATCGCCAAGCAGCGCTTGCACAGTCCAAGTCTGTCACAGCGCATACCCTCTCTCGCTCAAGTGAAAGTTGTCGTCGTCGTACAAGGTCGCCGCATTGCCGGTGTCCTTGAAGCCGTTGTACGAGTCGATGAAGGTAACGAGTCGATGAAGGTAAACTCGCCCAATCTCGCCGCCCACTCCTAATCAGTGAATCCAACTGGTCGACAAATACGAGTGTTAGCCAAATGAATGTGCGGCGAGCGGAAATCGCAAGGGAAGGAAGTGAGGAGGAGGGCGTCGTAAAAAGGAGGGCGTGATCAACAGGAGAGCGTCGTCAACAGGAGGGCGTCGTCATCCGCAATTTGCGAGTGTGGCGCCGCGCGGCTCGTGTAGCGCCGCGAGGTTCGTGTGGCGCCGCACGGTTCGTGTGGCGCCGCACGGTTCGTGAGGCGCCGCGCGGTTCACATCGCCTTCTAAGTTCTGGGCCAGTGGTGGGGAGCATCGGTGGGGACCATCACTCGTCTCACCTCCTCGTACTCTTCGTGCAACTCCATGGTCCCCGGCTCCGGCTTGGTGCTAATACTCACGACCCTGACGCTACTCTGCAAGTATTTGTTGACGACGTTCTGGTACCTCTCGAAAGTCGTCTCGACGTCATCGTCGGACAGGTCGTTCTCGCCGCACACAAGCACGACGTTCTCTGGGTTTAACGCGGCGATTACGGAGTTCTGGGGTGAACCGCGCGGCTTCCGAGCTTGATAGTGGTTTAACACTATAGCTCAGCAGAATGTGTCTCTCGCTTACAACTGTACAACTAACAATACAATACGATATCAACAGCACGCGAAGGTACCCAATACCCAATATCGAGCACTCCTAGTATAGCTGGGACAAAGTCTTTTCGGGTAATCAAGGGCATCTGAATCTGATCCTGGCGCGCCGAACTCGCTCGCGACGAACTCTCGCGCGGGTTTGATGCGCCGATTTGCAAAACACTTGTAGCTTGCAACAGCACATCCCTAGCTTTCTCACATGAACGCACTGAGATCCTTTTTCTTCTTCTTCTTCTTCTCCTTCTTCTCCTCGCCCTCCTCTCCCTCCGCCACAGCAGCCTCCTCTCCTCCCTCCGCGAACTTGAACACGGTCTCCGCAGCCTGCTCCTGCTCCTCCTCCTTAGGCGCGCCCCACGCTCCCCCCGCAACCGCAACCGGCGCCCCGCCTCCCAGCGTGGGGAACGCGCTTGTGTCGCTAGTGTCGACCTTCCTGAAGCCTCCGGCCGTGTTCGCGCCGCTGCTGCTTCCGCCGGCCGCCGCGCCGTCCGCGCCGAACCTCGTGTTGAAGCGCGCGCCGCCGACCCCGCCGCCGCCAGTGGGCGCCTCGGGCATGGCAGCCGGCCCTCTGTTGGACTTGAACGACGGCGTCCACTTCTTTGGTGCGCCGCCGTCGGCGGGGGTAGAATCGGCCGCGGCGGGAGCAGCAGCAGCGGCTGGCGCGGGAGCGTCGTCAGTGCCGGCAGTGCTCGCCTTCAAGCGCACAGCCTCGAGCTGTTTCCTCGTCTCATCGATTCTTACGCGCTCGCTGATGTTATCCTCGAGTTTCCTCGCCTTATCCTGTTCCACGCTGAAGTCCTTGAGCTTGATGGTGCCTGAAACGAGACTCTTCTTCTTGACAGTGGTCTCCTCCCATCCGTCATCGACCGCAGCCACGCTAACAGCGGGCTTGTCGTCCACGTGAGTCATGGCCTTCTTGGTCACGGACGAAGCGTCAATCTTGTTGGCGTTAAACGGCTTGAACTTCTTCTTCTTGTCCTTCTTCTTGGCAAAGAGGGCAGCGGTTGCACTATACGTACGGAAAGTGTGAACAACATGTATACAACATAATGGGGAAAGGGTTTGCACACATAGGGGTGTTTGCACATGGGGGTGTTTGCACATGGGGGGTGTTTGCTCCACTCATCTGGTCCAGGCGCTTAGACCAGAAAATCGCTCAATTTGCGAAGGGTTCGCAAAATGCAGAGCATTGTTTCTCAAGATGGGCAAGTTTGGGGTGACTCTGCAAGCAAGCAAGGCTGCCAGAAGCCTGGCAAGAAGGGTCTTCTTACCTGGTGTCGGCCATGGTTGGAACTTGCGTGTGTTGTTTCTAAAAGGGTGGGAGATGGGTTAGTATAGCCCACACACGTGTGTGTCGTCGCGAAGGGTGTGAATTGAGTAAGCTTGTTAATGAATGCCAAGGGCAGCAATGTCGGAACGCTCAAGGGATACCAAGTAACCAACCCTTGTACTGTTGAGAGGAACATTGGCCATTGTAGCGTAGGTTTTCGGATAATAGCGCGACGTGGTCTCACTGCAGAATAAAGTGGTCGGGGTTGACTCCTTCATTAGTAGTTGACTTACGTCGCGAAGAAATGGACCACAAGCTGCTTGTTTCCAGAGAAGCAGAGAATTGGATGACAAACTATATACCTCAGTGCAGTAAGCCCACACGCCCACACACGCCCACACCCGTCCACACACATGTGTGAACAAAAGTAGTGCGAGCGTGCATCCAACAGGTTAGCCAACAGGGCGGGTGGTAGTGCTCGCTCCCTACGCCGCATACCGTACGATGTACCGGCCAACACCGCCCAGCCTAAGCGTATGGATCGCACAATACGTGAGTTGTGTGCTGCGTGTGAGTGTGTGATGATTGAGCACTGTGTGTGCTAGATTTTATGCACAGATCGTCCAACTTTGATCACTTCCAACATAAACTTGGACCAAATACCCCCTCTCTCCCTCCATACCAACCGCAACAGACTACGTGCATCGGCGAGTCGCGTGCACACACAATGTCCCCCCCCCCACGCCCTCTACAGCGTCTAAGCTGTCGTCCTGTTAGGGTTTCAGGGTTAACCCTGGGTTATATCACCCTTCTCCTCCTCTCTCTCTTCTCCTCTCTTAACAACAAACATCTCACCAGTGCCTACCGGCAAACAAACACGGCATCATCAGACGACGACTTCGTGCCTTACGAGACCGGCTTCGTGGGCAAGACTAACGACCCTTCCAACTACCTCCGCGAGCGCGTGAACGAGGGATCTGCAAACACTCAGGCCTTCCCCAGGCTCCACGAGTTCTCCACTGGCAACCAGATATGTCCCAATATGGTGGGCCCACTCGCCGACGACAAGTACTACTGCGGCGCGAAGGAATTCGGGTACTGCGACCGCCGATCCGGCGCGTGCTTCTGCAACATTGGTTACCAAGGAGTCGACTGCGCAGAGTGCTCCCCCACTCACATCCAGCACGGGGGCCTGTGCTACCCCAAGATATTCTGCCCCGACGACTGCTCAGGCTCGGGCACGTGCGACTACCTTACGGGCCTGTGTGACTGTGTCCCCCACAGGAACGGCGACAATTGCGCCAACCTCGTCTGTACGTGCAAAAGAGAAAGCGAGCGTATCAGAAGTAATGTGGAAACGCGGGCGAAGCGTACTTGCCCTGCACTCGCCCTGCACTCTCTCTCGCCTTGTTCCTCTCCCATCAACCTCCGCTCGCCTCTGATTTTTACTCACACTCAAGCGAAACACGCCCATCAAAACACGCCGATCAAAACACGGAAAACACGCTGCCCCCTTGTTCACGCCGCTCTAAGTCCTGGGCCGGGGTGTGTGTGTGTGGCACCCTCACTGACACTCTTCCGCTCGCAGGCACCGACTTTGACTCCCTCTGCACAGACTGCACCTTTGACGCCAACGTCTCCCCCACTCCCATCTGCCTCAAGTGCATGGAGGGGTACTCCGTGCACCCCACGACCTCCGTTTGCCAGGAGTGCACCCGGTTCGACCCTCGCTGCCGCACCTGCTCCGCCACCGAATGCCTCGCGTGCGCCGACCCGCTCCTGACGTCCATCCGCCGATCCGGTGCCAGAGAGACCGACTCCACTCTGCCCTTCGACGAGCTCGCGCGCGAGCTATCCATCCTTGTGCCGTTCGGATCGCTACAGCCCAACGCGTTCGACGAGGCTGAGCCCTTCGCCCTCCAAGGCACCTCCCCAAGTGGCACTGTCCACACGCCGCACGGTACGCTACCTGCCACTACTCCCCTCAAAGACCACACCAAATCTTGCTCCCAAGGCGACAACACCAACGCCGCTTCAAGCTCGTGGACATGCACGCCCGCGCCGACCTCCCACTCTGTCTGCGGCCACCCCGGAACCTTCTCCTTCTCCTCCCCCGAATACACCACCCTCGAGTCCTCCAACACCCTTCGCATTGCCATCCGACGTACCGGCGGCGGCGTCGAGCAGACCACTCTCGACTACAACTTGCACCACATCACGTCCAACGACACGTACGTCACCAGCACTCACTTCTACACGACCACGCAAACGCTCACCTTCGCGCCCGGAGAGATCGAGAAGTCGTTCCTCGTCACCATCCACGACGACCGCGCGTTCGACTACGCCGATGTCAACAGGCGCTTCCTCCTCACTCTCAGCAACCCCACCAACGGGGCCGCTCTCGGTCCGCAGCATCGCAGCATCATCACCATCATCGACGACGACAGAGACTACACATCCTCATACAACTCCTACACCTTCTCCCCGGGACTCGCCCACTCCCTCCTCACATCTGCATACAACGAGAAAGGCACCGAGTACAAGGAGAAGACGACCACTTACAACGTAGCGATGCACAAGAGGGGCATCGCTGGGACTTCCAACGAGTTCACGATCAAGGCCATGTCCTGCACGAACGCCGCGCAGTCCGCCGGCGGCGACGAGTTCCTCGTCGAAATCCGCGAAGCGCGCTTCAAGGGGGGGGCGTCAGAGTACACTGCAGGTGAGGCGAGCGAATGAAGCGACGCGAAGCGAGAGCGAGGTTTCGTAGTGCGTTGTTGAAGTCGTCAAGTGTGTTGCTGCAAGCTCGCTGCACCAAACACGCCCCCCGCTCGCAGAAGGCAGCTTTTATCCGCCCTTCTCCTCTTTGTTCGCTCAGCCGTCTGAGTTCTGGGCCAGCGTTGGGGACCATCCTGTGTGTGTGGCGCTCCTCTAACACTCGCTCGGCAGCCGTTGACCTCACCAACTCGCCTTCCACCACCTCAACGCCCATCACCGCGCGCCACAGCGCTCCCACACACGGGCACCGCCGCGCCCTCCCGTCCCCCGTCCGCGGCACCGTCACGGACAACAACGACGGCTCCTACTCAACCACCCTCACAACGACCATTGCGGGCAAGTACGACATGCACACGTATCTCGTTATACCAGGCGGCCTCATGGGACACTACTTCGACGACGCGTACTTCTCGCCGTCACACCTAGTCAAGACGAGGGTCGACAAGACGCTCAACTTCGACTGGGGCGACGGCCGCATCACGACCCACGGGTCGGACTTTGTCTCGGTCTACTGGGACGGTAGAATCAAGGTCGCCGCCTCCGAGTCGTACACGTTCATGATCGAGTTCGACGACAACGTGCGCCTCTTCATCGACGGCGTGCTTCTCGTCGACAAGTGGGACCGCGCGCCGTACACCGCCAGTGCCACCGTCGACCTCGTCGCCGGCACTTACCACGAGATCCTGCTAGAGTACCGCGAGATACGTAACGACGCGCACCTGCACTTGTTCTGGGAGTCGCCCACAGTCGCTAAGGAGCTCGTGCCGAGCACCAATCTCTTCTACACGGAGGACGTCAATGGCTCGCCGGCCAACTACACCGTCATCGCAAGTACCCCGGACGGCGCCAAGACCACCGCCAAGGGCCTCGGCCTGCACGCGGGCACTGCCGGCCAGGAGCACAAGTTCACCATCGAGTCCCGCGACGCGTTCGGGAACTGGCGCGGCGACTTTGACATCGGGTACGGTGGCACCGCAGCGTACTACGACAAGGTTCTCAAGGACTCGGCGAGAATGGATGGCTTCGCTGCCGTCGCAACCCTCATCACCGACAACGGCGGCGACGGCAAAGGGTCCGACAAAGTCCCTGTCACCATCGAGTTCAACCCGCTGACCCATCTATTCGACAGCACGTTCACCCCCCACCTATCCGGCGACTACCGCCTCGACGTCGCGCTCACGGACGAGCTCCTCGGCAACTACGTCGAGGATCTGGACACGGTCGCCGCCGCCGACCACATCTTCGGATCGCCCTTCTCAGTGTCCGTCGCGCCCGCGCTGACGTTCGCTCTGCACTCGGACGTCTACGGCGGCAACGGCAACTGCCCCGGCAGCGCTGGTTTGTACGACACTACTGGCGCCTACGGTGACACTTGGGCGAGCTGGAGCGCCGCCAGCTGCTCCGGAATCAACCACGGCATGACCGGGACTGAGCAGGTACGCGCGCCGCCACACACACACCCCTCTGGCCCGGAACTTAGAAGGCGATGTGATCCGCTCTGCGAACAACCCGCGACCGCGAGTCGCTCACAGGCCAGTCGGCGGGCTGCTTGTTCACACCGCCTTCTCCCTTGTTCACGCATGTGTGTGGGCGTGTGGGCGTGTGGGCGTGTGGGCGTGTGGGCGCCACTTTCTAACACTCCCCCCCAGTACTTCTACATCAACAGCAGGGACGTGCACCACAACAACCGCCACGCGCACGGCGACAGCTGGGAGGTCGTGGCCCACTCGCTCGACGGCAAGATCGCGTTCGAGGGCACTGCGGTGCCCACGGCCACCGCCGGCGAGTACATCGCCAAGGTCACGCCGGAGACCGAGGGCCAATACTACCTCGACGTGACGCTGGACGGTGTCCACGCCAAGGGCTCTCCCTTCAAGCTTTACGTTCGCCACAACGACGCTGCCTCCAACTCGTACATCATCGACGCGGCTTCCCTCGCATACGCCACGACTTCGGGGCACCCCACTAACAACATCTTCTACGTCCAGCTCGTTGACGCGAACGACAACAAGTTGCAGTCGCACAGTACGCCGTACACCACGAGCGTGTCGGCGACCATCACGTCCGACGCGGCGAATGCCGTCGTCGACGAGACTGCCGCGATCCAGATGATGGGCGACGGAACCGTGAAGGTCACGCACACGCCGACCACCATCGGAGCCAACAAGCTGAACATCGTCGTGAACGGGGCCCACATCAAGGGATCGCCGTTCGAGATCAACGTGCTCCCGGGCGCGGTTGTGGGCGCCACGGGTACGGCGACGGGTGGGGGGCTCTCGGCCAGCGTGGCTGGGCAGGTGGCCGAGTTCATCGTGCAGTCGAGGGACCTCGAGAGCAACCCCCGAGACTCGTCCACCGATAGTTATACGGTTTTGCTGACGATGGCAAGTCTGGCAGCGAGGCCCGCCAACTACGACACCATGGTCGACAACAGCTGGGGGAGCACGGCGAGCGTCACAGGCGTCGTGGAGTACATTGGAAACGGCCAGTACAAGTGCACTTACAACGCCACTGTCGCGGGCACCTACGACCTCGACGTTCAGATTGGGGGCACTCACATCGTGGGCTCGCCCTTCTCACCGGTCATCGCACCCACTGTGGCTTCTGGCACCGAGAGCGACGTCCACGGCACTGGGACACGAACAGGCACTGCAGGTGCCACGGCCCTTGTGGAGGTTTACTTGAGGGACGTGTTCGAGAACTACCTGCTGGCCGCCGGGGACTTGGTCAAGTGCGTCGCAGAGCTCACTAGCACCCACCAGGTTGCCTGGCAGGAGGTTGCGGGAGGGGGTTCGTACATTGTTAACGGAGTGGCGGCAGCGGATCTGATCGGCGAGGTCGAGAACGTTTACAAGGTTGACATCGCGCCGGTGTCGCTGGGGAACAGCCAGTACTCGTGCGACTACGTGCCCGCTTATTCCGGCGATTACGCAGTCAAGGCGTTCCTCGAGACTCCCGGCGGGCTGTTCGGGAGCTACTACAGGACGGACAACTTCGCTCCGAGTAAGCTGAGTCTGGTCAGACACGATCTGGAGATCGACTTTGATTGGGGGCAGTACAGCGCGGTTGCCGGAGTTTCCGACCCCGGCATCGTGTGCAGCGGCAGCACGGGGTTGCCCGACGACCCCTTGACTCCGGCGTTCGACGAGAGCAAGTGCGCAGGCAACGGGCTGGCGATGCCGCTCGATCACTTCTCAGTGGTTTGGGAGGGCTTCGTCGAGGCCGAGCACGACGAGGAGTACGAAATCGGGGTTGTGTGCGACAGTAACAGCGACGTTGGCGTGTGGGTAGGAGGAATTGAGGTCGTGAGCTACGGGCCGTGTGGTGGCGCCGAGCAGGGAGAGAAGAGCGGCAAGGTGCTGATGCAGGCTGGGGTCAGAGCAAGCATTGAAGTCAAATACAGCCACGCGACAAGGGAGAGCAGCATCGGGTTGCGCTGGACGAGCCCCTCGCAGGGCCCGTGGGGCACGATCGGGAAGGACCGGCTTTTCAGAGACATTCAGATCGATCCCGCCTCTACCTACGAGCCGGCGTACGCGCCCAGCGCAGCAGCGAGCGCTTTCAGCACCGTTATTGGGCCGGCCGCGTACGAGGCCGTGGCCGGGGTGACGCAGACGTTCGTGGTGGAGTGCCGAGACGCGTTCGGGGGGGGGGTGTACGGCAACTTGCAGTTGGC